>Ga0268281_1000418_pt1 | contig 32073 bp, 13 predicted proteins | sample saktaG_10_FD_190134 | JGI IMG/M metagenome (GOLD analysis project Ga0268281, IMG submission 190134) | Saline water microbial communities from Sakinaw Lake, British Columbia, Canada - sak_2011_5_24_50m | ecosystem: Environmental > Aquatic > Non-marine Saline and Alkaline > Saline ...
TATGCCTGTTAAGCCCTGCGGCACGCCATTTGTGAATGTTGCTGTGACATCGCCTGTATTATATGTCCTTATAACCTGGGCAGACATCCTGTCTTCATTATCATATGTGATAGCTGATATAGCCTGGACATTTATAAGGGCTTCAGCGCCTGCGGTAGTTGAGGTTCCCTCATCGCCGTATGTGAATATGATCTGCTCTTTTACTCTGTCTTCTGAATCATAATCTATCGCTGTTATGAGCTGACGGTTGGTGATGTTACCGGCGGTGAATGCGGCCTCATCATTATATGTTGTTATCTGCTGCTGTTTGACCCTGTCTTCATGATCATACTCTATACCTGAAATCGCCTGTATATTTATAATATTACTTAAATTAGATATAATACCATTGATCACAAGAGCATTATTATAGGTAGCTATCTCTTGGGCCTTGACCATATCTTCATTATTATAATCAGTAATTTTTATATGCTGTACATTTATAAGAACCCAGATACCATCCTCACCAACACCATTTCCATCACCATAAGTAGCAACAATCTGTTCTTTTATTCTATCCTGGCCATCATAATCAACAATCTCTATTACCTGTTTATTTATTGCACCATTTATAACAAAGCTTTCATTTTTCTGACCTATGTTCTCTGGGGTAGCATCATAAGTAATGATTGTCTGTGCAGAGATTCTTTCAGTAGCAGGGTCATATGCAACAGATATTTCCTGTAAATTTATGAGGTTCCATTGAGCATCTTGACCTGCACCATTTGGATCGCCGTATGTAGCAATCTTTTGTGCAACAACAATATCTTCTTCATAATTTATATCATAAATAAACTGCCTGCTAATAGCGCCTGTTGGGTTGCCATAAACATCAAGGCTGTTATAGGTTGTTACAGACTGTGAATAGACTCTACCCTCTCCATCAAAAGATACTATTTCTATATCCTGAACATTTACTATTACCCAGTTTGCATCATCATCTTTTGCATCTTCGCCAACACCATTTCCATCTGCATAAGTAACAATTCTCTGAGTTGCTACTCTACCTTGCTTATCATATGTAATGCCACTTATAGCCTGTTTGTTTATCGCCCCTTGCTTTTTTATAAATGTATATTCTTTATTTTTATCGATATCATTAGGATCTATAGTTGCATCATAAGTTGTAATGGTCATATCAGTCTCTTTGCCATTGTCATAGGTAATACCACTTGTATGCTGAAGATTGATAATCTTCCAATTTCTGTTATCACCAGAAGCATCCTGGCCTAAGCCATTACCATCACCATAGGTTGCAAGATAAAATTCTGTTACATCTTCGGTAGAACCATCATATTCTATACCATAGAATAGCTGCCTGCTAAGGGCTTCTGTCATAGTATCGTCTGTGTAATATGTTAAAACATAACTTGTTCTGCGGCCTTGTTCATCTTCTTCCACATGGCTTAAGACATTGTGACCAGTAATTTTTCCGCTTGCATCATAAGTTGTTGTTTCAGTGCTGATAGTTTCATCATCTTGCTGAGTTACATGTACATCTGTCGTTAAGTTACCTCTTGAATCAGTAGTAGAGATTGTATAGCCAGTTGAGTCATAACTTACGGTGCTTGAGGTGCCATCTGCATTTGCTATAGTTGTAACATCGGTATCAGCATCATATGAGTATACTGCATCTCCAATTGTAAATGAGAGTGATAGATTCTGCTGGACTGCACTTGGGATTGCTTCGCTATCGCTCGCAATGGAGGTGGTTGTGCCTGACTCTGGGATTGCTTCGCTATCGCTCGCATCACCGCTGTCGGTATTGGTTGTATCCATAGTTGAGGCTGTTCCATTGCTACTTACAGTATCGGAAGTACCAGAACCGCTAGGAGTAGTTGTGCTTGTGTTTGAGGACTGGATTCCCGCTTCCGCGGGAATGACATTGGATGCAATGATGGGGGTGGTTGTGCCTGTGTCTGAACTTACTTCATTACCAGCTCCATTGTCAGATGTAATTCCTGCTAAATCCATAAGCGTCTGCGCGTCCTCTTCGCTAATCATACTAAAGTCAAGAAGACCTGCTATCCATTCCAGAAACTCCTCAAGATCTTTTTCCTTTACCTCAATATGACTTATGGCATCGAGCCCAAAACGCATCTCACCAAGCCTGAACATTCCATATTGTTTTGTCTCTTGACCGAGCTCACCAGTAACAGCATCTATGACAACTCTTCCATTCTCATCAAGCTGGCTAATTGTCTGTTGATAGAGCTGTGGTTTTACCTTCATCTCTATTCTTACATACTCGCTACCCTGCATATCATATCTGTTCTCTTGGTAGATCGGATCTGTATATGTATTTCTTATCTCATAGCTCTCTTTAAAATCAGTGCCTAATGCATCGTTATACCTTATTACTGTTTGCATATATAATGGACTGAACTCTTCAATAATATCATTGCCTGCTGCATCTTTGCCTGGCACTAACATAAGGGCACCATAAGTATTTACAATATCCTCTCTCATAACAGTGCTATCTAGATAATCATGAATTATGGTCTGGCTTGTAACTGCTCCTAAGCCATCATATACTGTATTTTCTATTACTAAGCGCTCTATTAAATTGCCACCTGCATCTCTTATCTCTATTTCTCCACCTATTACATTCTTGGCTGGATCATTATCTTCATACACTGGGTTAATTACAGTTAGAGATGAATCGTTTAAATCATATGTTGCAATTCTTCTTGGGGTTGCAAATAATCCTAACGCGCTTAATCCTGCAATATCTACTACTGGCGCTATGCCAAGATTTTTACTCTTTATATGATATAGATTGCCATATCTGTCATAACGCTTAATAATCTGCATATAGGCTTCCCATATGCGCCTGAATTTGTTCCAGCCATACAATACACTAGTAATATTCTTTCCTATATATAAGCGGTTGGCATCATGTCGGTAATCTGTTGTCTGTATAGCATTACCACCACCATCATACATATAGAGTGATTGTTTCTGGAAACCATAAACCCTATTTTCATCATAAAATCTTGTATTCTGAGTAGTCATTCTTGACTTAGAATCATAGCCAATATCTATTATCTGTTTTGTTGAAGAAAGATCTGCAAGTAGACCATCTCCACCATCATAATATTCAAGCATATGTGCTCTAACATTATTTACAGAGTCATATCTTATGTTCTTTGTAACTTGCCTTGTAGATAGGGTCTCTCTGCCAGAAGCTTCATCAATTTCATAACTTCTCTGCTCTTGAGTTGATATCTGACCCAGGGAATTATATCTGAAAGTCTGCTCTGAGGCAGATGTCTTTAGGCCATTTGAGTCAAATTTTGTATCCTTTGCTTTACTTAACCTTAGTTGATCATCATAAGAATACTCTTTTAAGTATCTTCTTCTTGGTACATATTTAGTAGAGTACTCTATAACATGCTCAGATATCATTCTTCCTAATGCATCATAATGCATATTCTCATGACGCTCTTTCTGCTTATTACCATTAACATCAACTGTCTCAATTTCATACCTTATCTCTTGACCTAAGTCATTGTATAAGATTCCTGTTTTAGCAGTTTTTGTTGTCGCTGAAATATCATCTGGTAATATGCTTGATATGATATCCTCACTCTCCTCTAAGCTCTGAACTGTTCTCATATCAAAATCTTCAATTATCCCTGCACGCTCTAGGTCATCTTTAATATCTTCATAAGTAGCTCTATTCTCATCAAGATATGCTGAAGATTCCTTCATCACATCTGATGCAAAACTTAATGCATCAGAAACATCTATGTTTACATCCAATGCAGAAAGCTCTGATGCAGAATTACTGAATGCATTTGCCTGATCAGATATAGCTGTTATCTGCTCTAGTAAATATAAAGATACTTCAAAAGCTGAATAATAGTCGTCTGAATTTATATAATTAAGCATTTTAAGATCTGTTGTTTGAGGATGGTTATCCTCATCAACCTCAAAATCATCATTTACTAATGATGAGAGATTTCTCAGCTCTGTGGTAAGCTCAGCCATTGCAGCATCTACATCGCTCTTACTCTGTGAGTAATCTGCGCCTGATATAAGATCAGCTATCATAACCTGCAGAGCACTCTGCAATGCTTGAGCTTGTGAATATAGTGCGCTGTAATTGGCAGTATAATTTGTGCCAGAGGTTGAGATATTCTGTATTATAGTATCAAGCTGCTCAGTTAAGGCTATTACGTTTAGAAGACTTGATACAGCCTGTGAAGTAGATATACCATTTACAGTAACTTCCTGCTCATAAGATACCAACATGCCTAAAGAGTCGTACTTTCCTTCTGACCATACAACTTCTGATACCGCATCAAGTGAGTACGGTATCTCAGATGACATAAGCATTACTGAATCATATATATCTCTTGCGCCGTCTGCTGTTCTCTGTGCCAAGGAAGCAGCTGTCTGGGCTGAAGCAGAACTTGCTAATATCGCAGTGATTGCTAATGATATATCAGTTACATCTGTATAGTCCTGTGCTATAGCTATATTATTGAGGTCTTGGAGCCCATCTTCTAAAATGCTGAGGATATCAGCCTGCTGCTGCGTTGCTGCAACTTCCTGCTCTTTGTCTGCCAAGAAACCTGATGAAAGCTTTGCAAGATCTGTTAAGGCATTGACAACTGCCTGCTGTGAAACTACTATAGCTGCCTGATCCTGTGAAATAACATCTGTATTCAGCTGCATCAAAGCATTTTGAAGCACCACAGCTTGCTGTCTAATGCTATTTATATCTCTTCTATTAGCATTAGTTGCAAGCCCATAAGCATTGTCTATGATAGCTATTAATGTATCTGCATATGATATTGCACTCCAGACATCTTCTAATGATATACCTATCTGAGTAGTTGTCTCTTTGTAATATGTCATCTGACCAAGTGAGTCATATTCAATATTGCTTCTTTGAGTTACTATTGTAAGACCTGATGCAAAAGGCACCTCGCCTGCTGCTTTTGCTACCATTGATACTATCTTATTTGCCTGACCAACTGCGCCTTCTAATAATGATTCAAGATTTGTGATATCTGATTCGATGTCAAAAATTATGTTTAATGTATCCTGCTCAGCTTGCATCTGAGTAGATAGTACTTGTATAGCGTTATCTATCTCTGTGCTACTTGCACTATAATCGCTATTTGTAAGAAGCGTGTTTAGAGACTGAATAAGGTCTTCTTTTGAATCAACTCTTCCTGATACGCTATTACCATACTCTGATATTTGAGTCTCAAACTCATCTAAATATGCAACAACCTCTGAATAGTAACTAAGCATATCTGATTCTATTGTAGCAGCATTTAGATTTGTTATAGCCTGCTGCAGCTTTTCAACGGTATCTAATATTCCATCAGGATCTTCAAAAAGCGCTAGATCCTGCTGTAGGCTATAAAGCTCTGAGCTGATATCTACTGAATATGTTATGCTAGGATCAGATGCTACCATTGCTTGAAGTAGAGTCAATTCTGATATTGCTGAGGTGATATCCAAAAGTAGGGAATCTACCATTGCAACAAAACCATTAACAGTAGACTCTATATCAAGACCATCATTATTAACGCTATCACGAACAACTGTAAGCTCTATACCTTGCGTATAACTTGCAGCGCTAGCATATAAAGCTGAGAAGCTTTGAGCTGTATCCTGTTGTATAGTTGTAAGATCTGGATCATCATTCTCTATTGCTGTGTATAGAGTTTCTGCCTGAACTATTACAGTATTAGCTTCAGTAAGAAGAGCCTTAAGTGCAGCATACCTAATAGGATCTGTTGGAGTACCCGTACTGTCAAGTAAATCCTCCATCAAATAATTAATATATAAGTATACATTCTTAGCATTAAGCACGCTAAACCACGCTGAGCGAAGACTTAACTGATAGGTGCTCTGAATAGTGGTATCTGCATAAGATACAACTTGACCTAATTCATTATATGTTATGCCAGAACGTGTAGTAGCTGATATAATATTATCATCAAAAGGAACATCCTCTATCATGCTTATCTGATCTTGATTCATTACTCCAAATACGCTTAAGAAATCATTTAAACCATCTATATAGTCTTCTTTATCCTCAACTGCTTCTTCTGCTGCATCTGCATCAAGCTGATACTGATTAACAACTTCCCAATCGACTGTCTCTGATAAGGTCTCTGCTAGGGTGCCATCAGCATCTGCTTCCTGAATTACTACTGTATAACCCGCTGGTATCTCAGGGTGACCTGAAATTATAGATGTCTGATATGCTCTTGTCTCAAGATAAGTTTTAACACCAACTGATATATCTGCTTCTGTAAAGCTTGCTGGTAATATTACATAATTAGCTGTTACATCATATATAGTAATAATACTATCTATTAATGCACCTGTTCCTGTTGAATCATAATTTGTAATAATTTCAGTACACTCATATGGAATTTCACTTGATATAGAATAGACACGGTTTGTCTCTTTTATCTTTATGCTATCTGAACCTACTCTTACATATTCATACTCATAAACGCTCCAAGATGAGAGCTGAGCTGTAACAGTCTGTGAGTAGCTGCCATCAGCATTCTGTATTGTAGAATCAACATATACATAGCCTAGCTCAGTGATATCCTGTGCATTGCCATATGAATCATAATTAGAATAATTTGTAATAAGCTTGCTCGATGCTTCAAATGCAACATCTCCATTACCATCATCAATTGCCCACTCTGTCAATAACTCTTGTGTCTGTATATTTGATGTACCTGAATAATATGTATAGGTTGTTATCTTGTTGCCTTTATGTTCTTCATTTCCTACTATGCCATCGCCGTCATCATAGTAGATCTCAGTTCCTTCTTGTGTAACATTGCCGCTTACATCATATGTATAGGTAATTATCTGTTTGCCATCATATTTTTCAGTTCCATCTGAATCATAGCTATACTGCAATGTGGTCTCTGTGGCTGGGTTGGCATTCGCATCTGCTGTGCTATATGTAAATGTTGTTCGTGTCTCATCGCGCTTTATCTTCATCTGAAGAGCATTACCCTGATAGTCTTCATTATTATAGACATCATAGGTAGTAAATGTCTCGGATTCTACTTGACCATCTGCATTCAATGCCTGGAGTTTTATCTCTTCTTTTACAAGAAGGTTTACGGTTAGACCTTGGTTATCAAGACCAAGCTGATATGTTGAGATTATTGTCTCTGTATGAGTAACGCCATCAATATATGTCCTTGTTGACTCTTCGGTATAAGTGCTTATTGCTGTCATTACTGATTCAAGGTAATCTGCGGCATCTCTAGCATCTTCTGCATCCTGACGAAGTTGATCTAGCTCCAAATACTCATTGCTAAGTTGATCTGCATATAAAAGCTCTAATGAGAGGAATTTCTGATTAATAGATGTATATAGGGCTAATAAGTCTGAATGGGTCTGTGCTGTGCCTTGCCCATTTAGGTGTTCTGTATTTAATTGATCAAGCAGGCTTATAGCATTTTCAAGCATCTGATATATACCTAAATCATTAGGGTCTACATTATAAAGCTCTAACATTTTTTGCTGAGCTAGATCAGCTTCTGCACGAAGATTAGCAGCCTCTGTTGGATTGCCTTGTGGAGTATCAAGTAGCTCTGCTTCGACAAGTAATCTATCTCGTTCTGCCTTTAAATTCTCATAAAGATGTAGAGTTCTTGTTAAAAGTGATGCTGCCTGAGAATGTGATCTCCATATGGAATCCGCACTTATGCCACCAGAAATGACTTCATCTAAATAATCTGTCATCTGATTTTCAGTATTATATATAATATTTGATTTGCGGCTTGTAGATTCAGAGTTTATGCCGGTAGGCAGAGTCTGCTCAAGCTCATCCTCTTTATTTGTGAGCTGTGTTAGCTGATCGCTTAGGAATTCTAACTCCTCAATGAGGTTCTCTGTTAAGGTTTTTTCTGCCTCATATGCATCAAGCTCTCCTTGCAGTCTTTCTACCTCATCTTTCATAAATTTAACATAAGCTGTATTGCCAACATTTAATGCCATATTATATTCACTCTGAGCATCAGCAAGATCCTCTTCAGTCTGAGTAATGTTATCATTTAGATCTTGCAGTATGTCTTGCTGGTCTTCTATCTGGTCACTAATATCCAGATAGAGCCCGAGCAATGCTGTTCTTAATACATCGAGGGTATCCTTATAATTCTGGCGTACTGCTTCAATATCAGCATCAGGAAGCTCATCTGTTATTGCATCAAAAAGTGCCTGTGAAGCCTGGCTTACATCGCTTGATGCGTGATCGATTGCTGCTAGCTGTATATTGTAATCAGCAAATAATGAACTATAAGCTGAATCATAAAGCGTTGATAGTATGCTGTTATCTTGATAAATGGCTATTAAGCTATCTACCTGAGAATTTAAGCTAGCGCTTCTGTAAACCGCGGCAAAAGCCTCATTCCGTCCTGCTCCAAACTGTATAGACTGAATATCATAATAAATAGCCTGCCCAAGATTATTATACTGTGTATTTGACTGAATAGTTTGAGTGTGCATATTAAGACCAAATGGTATGCTCTCAGAGAGTGCATCCTGAGACTCCTGCATTGTATAGAGCTTGCCAAGAATCTCTTCTATATCATTAATATAGTTCTGCCAAAGGTCTTTTGTGGCGTTATGAATATCTATAAGGCCTGTGCTTTCGGTACTGAGTTGGTTTATTCTTTCTATTTCAGCTTCTGTTGGATCTGCGATCTCCTGGAGCGCTGAAAGCTCACTCTGTAATTCCTGTAGTGTTGCAGAGGCGCCATTTAAGCTCTTCTGTATTGAAACAAGCTCTGCCTCTATTCCAACAACAAGGCTTGTCATCTGGGTAGTAACATCGTTTATAAGAATAAGTAGATCTGCTCTGATAGCATCAATAGCAGGCTGGTCATCATCAGCGATCGCGGTGAGCAGTTCTTCTGCTTTTGCTTCTGCAGTTAATGCCTCGGTTTTAACTGTTTTAAGATTGATAATAATAGCATTTATAGAATCTATTTCCTGCTGAATGATTGCATCATCTTCTTCACTCGCAGTTTCCATGCTATCTGTAAGAGTCTCTATCTGATTTTCAAGTCTCTGTATATAAAAATCTATCCATACAGCAATATCACCAGCTAGATCCTGCGCATACATAGCCTGCTCTATACCTTGCCCAAAGGCAAGTGAGGTTGTGCTGTTTAATGAAACGCGTCCGTAACTGTCATATTCTGTATTCCATGCAGAGAGTGTCTCTATATCCTGCTGAAGCGGAATATTATAGTAGATATCCTGTTCATAATTAATAAGATCACCGATGAGCCCATAGTCTCTTATATTGTCAGGGTCGCCATATAAAAGCTCCTTGTATGGCTTAATCACATCTGAACCAAAATCAGAGCTTATCTGGTCAAGCTCATTGTAAATATTTATAAGCGCCATGGCTGAATTAAGTTCCAAAGCCTCTTCTGACTCACTAATCTTAACGTCAGCATCCCAAACCTCTTCATGATATATAAAGCCTATACATACAGCAGAGTCAGGGTTATCTGCATCAGCAAGAGAATACATAAAATCAGTATATCTTTCTACACTATCTAAGTTTGCACTTGTTGTATCAGTGCCTGTATAATGCTGGATAAGCCTGCTATCAACCTGTGCAGTCGAAAGCTCTGAAAAATCATCCTCACCTGTAAGAAAAACCTCTGTAGTAACCTCTATCTGCTGAATAGCAGAAAGATCTGCTGCATCGCGCGTATAGACAGTGGTAACAACTGTTGTTTTCCCATCGCTAATAGTTGCAACCTGCTGACTATGCATATACGCTTCAGCATTTGCATCTATGTTATATTGAGTTATGGTCTGCAGTCCTGGTGTATGTCTATTTATGATTTTCTGCATTACTAACATCTCGGCAGGAGGAACGTCTGTACTATTAACATGTATAAGATAAATGCTTTGAGTTTCGATATCGCCATCAATTGTTAACTCTATGCGTTGCTGGCTACTTAAAACATAAACATTTGTAACTCCAGGATCAAAATTTATATTTGAATCTGCATCAATAGTATTAACTACGGTCCCTAAATAACCTACCAATAACAACAACTCACTTGCATCAAAAACGCCTATTGCAGAGGCTATATCTGTTAAAATTCCGCTTAGATTATTTTCTACAGCATCACGCAGTGTACCAGGAGCTGCCTCAAAAATAGATATGATAGCAGCTATACTTGGAATAGTTGAGATACTGCTATCCTCAAGCAAGTCAACTAATGCATCAATAAGAGTATTCTGTGTTGCAGTATCAAGCTGACTTAAAACATTTACTAATGCTAATAAAACTAGATCTGGCTGATTTTCTAGATTGTTAGCCTCCATAATATAGTTGCCTATAGAGATACTTGTAAGTACATTATCTACATAATTGTAGGTTACTTCGCTTTTACTCTTTTCTGTCTGTTGGTTATTATAAGGAGCGTTATAAATTGTTGTTGTTATTGTAAGCGGATTACCTGAGGTATCACGTACCTCAACAGCAATCTGTGTCATTACTTCAGAGCCATCTGAAGGATCGACATCATAATATGTTGTTGTGTATGTATTATCAACTATTATGGTCTCTTCATATTTTATCTGATTATAATCTCCAGTAGCAGGATCTATCTGATAGTAATGAACTATAAAACTATCTGCGGTTGTTTCTTCATAACTATAAGTTCCAATAATATCAACACTATCAAGTGCAAGCTGTGCTGCATTTTGAGCCTGCGTAATTAATAAGTCAAGGTTATCTGATACGTTGCTTGCATCTAAGAATATATTCTCGATGCATAATACATATGCCTGATAAGCATCAATAGCAGCATCTGCTGCTGTCTTTGCATTAATTGCCAATTGTGATACTGTATTCGGATCTGCGTTTGGATCATTAATCGCTGTTTGCAGGTCCTGGAATTTTATACCAGCTGCTTGTATTGCAACCTCAAGCACCTGAAGATAAGATATCTCAGATTCATAATAACCTTTTTCAGCCTCAAGAAGATCTGTTTCTGTCTGCGTTAGGCTTGTATCACCTAGCGCTGCTTCTACAGCTGCTAAATTGCTCTCTGCAGCTGCAAGTAAGGTTCTAACCTGGCTTAAGAGTGTACCAAGGCTGGATATAGCTATTACAATATTTAGCTCTGCTAAGCCGTCTTGAATGGTATGGCTTACACCAGAGATAAGCTGACCCTTGTCGTTATATATGCTTGCATAGACTGTCTGCTCGCTGGTAATATTGTAATCCAAGCCCTCAAATGTGCAAATTGTCGTAGAACGCACAACCTTCGAATAGATCTGTCCGAGGCCATTATAGGTTACATCTCCAACTAAAGATGTTGTCTGAGCTTGTGGTGCCGCACTGTTAACTTCTACTTCTGTATAACCTGTAATGTTACCCTGTGCATCGTAAGTCATATCAGATTGAGCATATCCATACGTTGTATTAACTGCTTTGCCTGTTGAGCTTGTGCCATATGTATAAATCTGCCTATTTTGAGTAATCATCCTATTTGCCGCATCGTAGGTAATGTTATTTACAGTGGTATTTTGTGTTAAAGTATCAGCTGTTGATGTCACGGAATCATGATAACCTCTTATGCTGCCAGCTACATCATACTGGATCATGGTGCGATTGGTTGTTGTAATAAGATCCGGAGTTGCGCCAGATTCACTTATGAGCTGATAACCTATTATCTGGCCTGATGAGTTTGAATGATATGTGTAATTGTTTGTTTCAGTAACATCTATGCTGATATTGATTACAAGCGTTGCTGGATTTATTGTTGCGCTTGAGCCATCTGGAAGGGTTATTGCAAGGCCTTGAACAAAGCCTGTCTGCAAAGCAAGATTTTCAGCTGGATCTGTGCTAAGATCTGCGAAACTTGTCTGATCTGGATCAGAAAAAGTAAACCCAACATTCTTTAAGTAAGCTATCTTCTGCTCATCAGGAAGCTCATTCCAGTTTGATGGCAGTGATGTTGTTGATGCGCCCTGTGACCGTATCGTGGATGTATATCTAGATGTTATGGCATATGTTATTGGATTTGCAGGATCCCTGTCATCGGTTCCTGTGTTAAACACCATATGGTTTGTCAGTGTCAAATCAACTGCATAGCCATACAGGTTTGTACCTAAGCTTACAGATTGCTCTGTATATGATAAAAGCGCACCCTTCTGGTCAAATGATATATTGTCTCTTGTTATTGTCTCTGTGACATCTACAAGCGCCCTGCCTGTAGATGTACCATATGTGCGTATTGTGCCAGCAAAATCAGCCATCTGGCTTATCGCGTCATAGGTGATACCTGTGTATTCTGTTATTTTTACAACGCCTGGATTATCAGACAATCTTTCTTCCTGGCGGTATGATGTAAGCCTGCCTAATATATCATATGTGCCTGTCCATATCGTGTGCTCATTAAACGCGCTTGGGTCTATAACAGCGCCATCGTAGATTGTTTCTTCATAACCGATAAGCTGTCTTATGGAATTATACGTTGCGGTGTTCTCGATTGTCTTTACATTTCCTGCCGCATCAGTCACTTTCTTGATTGAGTGAACAAGGTTTTCTTTTGCGTCATAAACACCGCTGAATTCGACAGTTGATATATTTCCGTTTGCATCTATATAGGTATCCCTGTAGCCTGTGATAAGGTTACCTTCATATGTGATATTATCCCTTCTTGTCTGGGTTATGCCGCCTGTCTCTGTTGTCTCTGTCTGAATAAAGCCCGTCATATGAATACCGTCATAGGTTGCCTGCCAGTTAACGGTGGATACCTCGTTTGCTGCCTCAGACCATGTCCTTGACGTATAATGGTTTAAAAGATACCTGTCTTCTACATTAGGATTATCAAGATAACTGCCGGACCACTCTGCCCAGAACATGCCTTGTTCCTGGCTCCAGCCTTCTCTGCGATATGAGGTAAGGTTATGGTTTGAGTCATAGCCCATGCCGCTTGTTACAAAATGATATTCACCATTCAACCCATCCCAACCCTCTTCAGAGCAGCTTATCATATCCTTGCCTGCGTATATGCTGTCATAGACATGCTTAAACGAGCTTAGTTCATAGACAAGGCTCTCACCCGTTGTCTCATCAATACCGTCTCTATGAACAACTGTCATCTGAGAATAGCCGGTAAGGTTCTTGTTTGCATTGGTATCATAACCCCCATAATATACTGAGTCATCGGTGTATTGGGCACCATACCAGTGGATATATGTGGTCTGGCCAAAGCGGTCTATCTCTTTTGCGCGATAGCTTGTTAAAAGGCCTCTGTCGTCATACTGCATATCGTATGTGTCACGGAATGAGATGTTTCCATAGCCGTCGTTAACGTATTCGTTTAAAACTGCTATAGTCATGCCGGCTTTAGACCATATGGTCCTTATTGAGCCGTCATCGTTTTCCATTTCAAGATATGTGGTATTGGCGTGGTGAACGAGGTTTCTGGCCTTCCAGAGCTGTTCCTGCATCTGCATGTTGGCAAACATCTGCTCCATGTTCTGCATATACTGGTTTAGATGAACATCCTGGAAGATACCGCTTACAGCGACATTTCTGTGATATTCGGTGATTGCCCTGCGTTGAAGGTCGTCCTGTTGTTTTTTCTGCTGCTGGATGGCTTCGATGAGTGAATAAGTGCGGCCTACTTTTTTTTCATGGGATTCCCAGCGCCTTGACGCAAAGTCAGCTCCGTAGGTGATCTGCTGCCAGCCAAAGGTGATAATAACAACCCAAGCTATAGTACGTAAAATCATACTATACCTGCTTCTAACAGGCATAACGCCGAGTCAATCAGCGATTTTGACATAAAACAGTCTCCGAATTTACTTGAAAATCACCCTCTTTTTCAATACCCTCTAATGCCTCAATATCAATCATTTTAAGGTTTTCCTGATTCTTCACCGCTAAAACATGCTCTAGGATTTCATTAGAGCCACGATCTTTGTCTGCACTATGGTTTGATACCCCCTTTCTTTGGCAGTGGTAATATTCCAGCCTTTGTTGTCTTGCTGACAGTAAATTTTCCTTTCGTTTCTCTCTGATAATATCCCCCAAACCTGCATGCTCATCATTGGGGCATACATAGCCCAGCGATGAGTGAGGATGATCGTTATAAAGTTTCTGGAATTTCGCTACCCAGTCGGCCACGTCCCTAACGGTCTCAAAGAATTCCGGGCATTCAGGATGGTATTTCATGTATTTAATTAACGATTCTATCCATGCGTTATCATCCGGCGTATATGGCCTGGCGAATTCAAGCCTTATATTCCATTTGCCGATTAAGTGAGCCTTGGTGCGGCCTCCTTTCATCTGAGAGCCTCTATCGCTTATGGCGGTAAGCTGGCTTGCGTCTATGTCTTCCTTCCATAACGCCTCGTCCCATATATCCATGACATCCTGTTGGGTGAAAGAGGAGACCCTTATCCCGTAATGGAGGAATTTCCGGGAACCTAAGTCCAGTATAGGAACGACCACAACCCTCAGACGGTTTGTAAGGTAGAACTCCGTGGCGTCATAGCTGAATACTTTTCTTGGCGCGTTCATAAGTCCTCTTATATCCGGTTTTAGCGGGCGTTTTCTTCGCGGTATCTGATACGGCGGCTGCAGATGGTTTCTGCTTAGAGTTCTTTGTACCGTCGAGACACTGCAAAAGAATTTGCCGCTTTCATGGCCGTATACCATAAGGCCTGCTGAGCGTAAATCACAAAGAGCCTCGTCTCCGGCGGCGATCAGAATAGCGTTTTCTTCATCCGTGGTTATTTTATTCCAGGCTGTCTTTTTAGAAGGCTCCTCCGGCCTCCGGCGCCATCTGTAGTAACGTCTTTTACTGAGCTTTAGCGCTTCACACGCTTCAGCCACAGTCAGTTCCTTTAAACCTTCCAGCGCGCTTATCAGCTCTTTTTGAGACGCGTAAGGCACCTTTTTATGTGAAAGATCACCCACGAGGCCTAATCCGTCTTTTTTTTTAAAATAAGATATTCCTCGCCCATCTGCGCCAAAGCCTTTACTTTAGCCGATAGTTCGGTTCTTATCTTTTCGTATTCTTCGCGCGAGACCTGATCGGGCTTCCTGGAGTATTTTTTCTTACCAAGCTCTGCGAGCGCCGCGGATTCTACGTCTCTACGTATCTTGGTCAATTCCGATGAATACAGCCCGTGGCGCCTCAAGATTTCGCCGACAGGGGCATCCTTGGCGGTGGTTTCAAGAAAAATCTGCCATTTTTCATGAGCAGTTAACTTTTTACGTTTCCTTCCGGCGATATCTCTGTTATCGCAAATATTCAATGTTTCCGTCTCCATGTTTTCCTTTCTTTGATTTTAACTTGTGGATAGTGGCGCTCTGTGAGTACTCCTAAAGGCTTACCCTCTTCGCTTGGACGGCTGCTTTCGCAGCTGCCCACACTCTCCACAGCACTACGGTTACTACTACTTTAACCAAGAAAGGACTTCAAGTAAACTTCTTTCTCTATTTTATGACAGTATAGCAGATTTTCCGGGTAACGTTTTCTTTGATTGGATCGTTCATTTCGGCACCCTCATGCTTTTTTTTATTTAATGGCACTTTTATTATTACTCTATAGTATATAACACACAAATCCGTGTTTTATTCCAATTTATTAATTCTTTTTTAAAGCTTTGAATAACTAGACAAAAAAATATGCATCTCATTTAGCAGCAATGAAATAAAGCTTTCTTTTGCGTTCTTCTCCTCTTTCATATTAAATATACACTATAATATATTATATATCAAGGGGCAGGGTTGATTTTTTTGAAAAAATTAAATAGAGCCCTTTTAAGGTAAGATCCTGATCTACCTTATTGATATGCTTAGAGTAATGGCAAAATACGCGTGCTAATCCGCCTGTTGCCACAACAATCGGTGATGATTTTCTGTCTTTTTTTATCTTTTCTATCAGTCCATCGCACATGCATGCAAGCCCATTCAAGACCCCGCTTCTTATGCTGTCTGAGGTGTCTTTGCCGATAAGATTTTGTGGTTTTTTTAATTTTATCTTTGGAAGAAGCGCGGTATTTTCCGCAAGAGAGTTTATCGTAATTTCTACGCCAGGCGTAATAATACCGCCTTCGTATTCGCCACGCTTGTTTACATAATCAAAGGTAGTCGCAGTGCCAAAATCAATAATTATGGCAGGGCTGCCATAGATCTGCTTACAAGCAAAGGCATTTACAAGCCTGTCCTGGCCGACTTGAGCAGGGGTTTTGTAAAGATTTTTTATAGGGGCTTTTACATGTTTTCCGACGATAATCGGCCTTAACTTGAATTTATCTGTAAATATATGTTTTACATTTTTTGTAACGCAGGGCACGACGCTTGAAATTATCACTTTTATATCGCAGCAAATATAAGGCTTTAGCAGTCTGCTGAGTCTGGTATATATTTTCTGTTCTTTTGAAACTGTCGGTATTCTTGTCTTTTTGACAAATCTGCGGCCCAGAAATATCCCCACACTCATGCTTGTGTTTCCTATGTCTATTGCAATGAGTATTGTTTTGTTTTGTTTTTTTATCATCTTAATACCATAAGGTCGCCTGCAAAGACCTTTTCATGAAAACCATTATCCATGCGTATCTTTAAAGCGCCGTCTGAATCTATGTCAACAGCAGTGCCCTCTATTATTTTATGCATACAATTCGCGCGCACCCTTTCACCCAGCGTAGATGACAAGTTTTTCCACTGCAGCCTGATTTCCGAAAACCCTGATTTATTTATGATCCTGTAGTTATGTTCTAATCGCTCGATAACTGCTATTAAAAGCGCCTGCCTTGAGATAGCACTGCCTGCAATATGCGCGATTGATGATGCATTCTTAGGCAGTTCTGATAGCTTCGTGTTTACATTAATACCAATACCTAAGACAATAAATTTTATCCTGTCCGGCTCCGCCTCCATCTCTGTTAATATGCCTGCTATTTTTTTATCATTTGCAATAATATCATTCGGCCATTTTATAGATACCTGCGCAGAACTTGTATCTCTTATCGCCTGCGCAAGACTTACCGCAGCCATAAGGGTTATGATTGGGGCCTGAAAAGGCGTTATCTTTGGCCTTAGAATAACTGACATGTATATTCCCCCGCCTCTAGGGGAAGACCATTGCCTGGAGAGCCTGCCTTTTCCTTTATTCTGTTTTTCTGCCAAGATAATAATACCTTCTCCGCCGATCTTCTGCGCAAGCTCATAGGCGGTTGTGTTGGTGGAATCAAGCTCATTGTAGTAAAGTATCTTTTTGCCTATGATATGGGTATTTAAGTAAGGGGATATCTCAAAAGGATACAGTTTATCAGGCGACTTTCGCAGGCGATATCCTAAATGAGGGACAGCGTCAAATTCGTATCCCATTTCGCGAAGTTTTTCGATATACTTCCAGACAGCTGTCCGCGATACATCAAGCGTATGGCTTATCTGTTCACCTGATATGAAATCGGTCTTAGACTTCCTGAATATCTCTACTATTCGTTCTTCCATATCAATTCATAGGTAGAGGTGAAGGTGGAGGTGAAGATAAGCATTCCACTAAATACCTTTTTTCAGTTTTTCTTTACCTTTACCTATACCTTTACTTTTACCTATGTTTTCTTCTAGATTGCGTATCTCATCCCGAAAATACGCCGCTTTTTCAAACTGTAAATTCCGCGCAGCTTGCTCCATTTCATGCTGCAACTCATAGACGAGCTCTCTAAGCTCTACTTCCTCCAAAGACTCGCCTGCAGATTCCGCGACAATACTTTCCGATTCCTTTCTGCTGGCTATACTTTCCTTTATTGCCTTTTGAATGGTTGTTGGTGTTATGTTATTTTTTTTGTTAAATTCCGCCTGGTTTTCTCTTCTTCTGGCGGTTTCATCAATTGCCCGCTTCATAGACCCTGTTATGGTATCAGCGTACATAATCACCTGGCTGTTTACGTTTCTGGCAGCACGGCCTGCCACCTGGATAAGCGATGTAGCGCTCCTTAAAAAACCTTCCTTATCAGCATCTAATATGCAGACAAGCGAGACCTCAGGCAAATCCAACCCTTCCCTTAAAAGATTAATGCCCACCAGGCAATCAAATTCCCTCTTTCTCAAGGCATGGAGTATCTCAACGCGCTCAATTGCACCAAGTCCTGAATGCATATACTTTACACTAAGGCCCATCTCGTTAAGGTATGCCGCAAGGTCTTCTGCCATCCTTTTTGTAAGCGTTGTAACAAGCACCCGCTCTTTCTTTTTTGCCCTTTCCCTTACAAGGGCTATTATATCATCGATCTGGCCTTTTGAGGGCTTGATAATTATCTCGGGATCGAGCAGGCCTGTAGGCCTTATCAGTTGCTGGACTATCCTGCCTGAAATTTTTTTTTCATATTCAGAAGGCGTGGCAGATACAAACACAGCCTGCTTTAGGAGCCTTACAAACTCATCAAACTTTAATGGCCTGTTATCAAGGCATGACGGTAGTCTGAAACCATGCTCCACGAGCGTCTTTTTCCTGGAGCAATCGCCTTCATACATGCCCCTGATCTGGGGTATGCTCACATGAGACTCATCAGCAACTATTAAAAAGTCACCTTTAAAATAATCTATCAACGTATACGGGCGGGAGCCAACTGGACGTCCTGAAAGATGGCGTGAATAGTTCTCAACCCCATGGCAATATCCAATCTCCTCAAGCATCTCCATGTCATAATTAGTCCTTGATTCAAGCCTTTGTGCCTCGAGCAGTTTATTCTGCCCGCTCAGCTCTTTAACCCTCTGGCCGAGTTCTTGCCTTATGCTTTTTAACGCGGCATCTATCTTGTCCTTTGTAGTCACAAAATGCTTGCCCGGATATATAGCAATTTTTTCTAAATGCTGTTTTACCTCTTTTGTAAGAGGGTCTATTAAGCTAATCTTTTCTATGTTATCGCCGAATAATTCAACACGTATGGCAAGTTTTTCATAGGCAGGAAATATCTCTATAACATCTCCTTTTACAGAGAATTTCCCGCGTGAAAAATCAATGTCGCTTCTTTCATAATGTATATCCACAAGCTTTGCCAAAATAGTCTCGCGCGTTATTTCCTGCCCATTTTCAAGGCTAAGGAGTAATTCCTTGTAGTCATCAGGTGACCCAAGGTTATATATACAAGATACGCTTGAGACTATAATCACATCATCTCTTGAGGATAATGCTGTAGTAGCTGAAAGCCTTAAACGGTCCAGTTCATCATTAATAGAGGCGTCTTTTTCTATGTAGGTGTCTGTCTGTGGTATATATGCCTCGGGCTGATAGTAGTCATAATAACTTACAAAATATTCAACCGCGTTTTGCGGAAAAAATCCTTTAAACTCGCTGTATAGCTGCGCTGCTAATGTTTTATTGTGCGATATAACCAAAGTGGGTTTTTTTACGTTGGCTATGAGATTAGCTATTGTAAAAGTTTTTCCAGACCCCGTGACTCCAAGCAGTGTCTGATAACGGTCGCCTTTTAAAATACCTTGAGTAAGTGCCTCTATTGCCTGATGCTGATCCCCGCATGGCCTGAAATCACTCTCTAACCTGAATTCCATGCTTTCCTTTTAAGCCCGTTTCTTGAGCAGGGGTATGCGTGCTCAAGAAACGGGCTTTATCTGACTCTGAAAAAACATTACCTGACTTCGAGGGAAAAATCTGCGAAAGGGGCTGAATGAGTTAAGGCGCCTATTGATATCCTGTCAACCCCGCACTCGGCTATCTCCTTGACATTGCCAAGATTTACATTACCGGAAACTTCAATCAGCACCTTAAAACCAATATCGCCAATCTTTATCCTGTATGCATCTCGTATTGCGACTGATTTCCGGATATCTTCTATGCTCATATTGTCAAGCATGATAATATCCGGGTTATGTTTTAAAGCAGTATCCAGAATCTCGACCAAATCAACCTCTATCTCTATTAACCTGCCTTTTCCGGCATTAAGTTTCGCATCTTCTAAAAGGCTGCTTATTGCCTCTTTTTTATCCTTTATAACTGTGGGCGGGCTTAAAGCTAATGATATATGGTTATCCTTTATCAGCACCTGATCATATAATCCCATCCTGTGATTGACACCGCCTCCTATCTTTACGGCATACCTCTGGAGCCGTCTTAAGGTAGGCACGGTCTTTCTTGTGTCCATGATCTGTGCCTTGGTATGCTTTGTAAGCTCAACGAACCTGTTTGTTAATGTACTAATGCCTGATAGCCAGCATAGAAAATTTAACGCAGTTCTCTCAGCAGCAAGCACCGATGAGCATGCGCCTTCTATATAAGCAACAGCCTTATCCTTTACCACTTTTGTTCCCTCGCTTACGAGAGGCTTAAACCTTACAGTGCTGTCAACTGATTCAAAGACAGCCTCTGCTATATGCATGCCGCATATGTCCGCCTCCTGCCTTGAGATAATTACGAATTCACCTTTTTTTAGCTTATGCAGCACAGAGGAGGTCGTAATATCCTTCGTACCGATATCTTCTGATAGTGCCTGTTGTATTATTTTTTTTATATAAGCGTCTATTATCATATTAATCCTGCGCTTTTTTTAAGAGCTGATACTTCATCCGCCTTAAGCTGCCTGTAAGAGCCTTCTTTTACATCAAGCCTAAGGCCCGCGTAAGCGACTCTTCGCAATGACTTTATCCTGTAGCCTAAGGCCTCGAATGTCCTTCTTATCTGGCGCTTTCTTCCTTCATGGATATTAACCTTAATAATTGTCTCGCCCTTACCGTTTAATATATTTGATATCTTTAAGCGCGATACTTTCTCATCGCCGATATCAATGCCCTGTTCAATCCTTTTTATATCAGACCTTTTGATTGCTCCGGCTATTACGACTTCGTATATCTTTTCTATCTCATAGCTCGGGTGCATCAACCTGTGTGAAAGCTCGCCGTCATTTGTCAAGATCAATAGCCCTGTTGTATCTTTATCAAGCCTGCCAACGGGAAAAATACCCTTTAGGTTTGACACAAGATCCATCACTGTGCGCCTTTGGTGGGTATCTTTCAAGGTTGTTATGTAGCCTGCTGGCTTATGGAGCATTATATATGTGTGGCTACAATTAGTTTTTGTATCTATAATCTTACCATCAATTACAATCTGATCCTTTTCAGTATTAATCATTGCCCCGGGTCCCGACAAAGGCTTGCTGTTAACAGATACCCTGCCCTGGGCAATCATCTCATCTGCCTTGCGGCGCGAGGAAACGCCTAATTGCGATAATAATTTATTTATCCTTATAAGTTTTGACATAACTATGTGAGGTTTGAGATATTCTCTCTGACGCGGGCTATCTTGTCTTTCTGTGTAAGAGCCTTCTGCCTTTCATCTTGCACTATATCTTCAGGCGCTCTATCTATAAATGACCGGTTTTGGAGTTTTTTGTTTATGGAATCTAAAAATCTTTCAGCATCGGCGAGGTCTTTATGGAGCCTTGCCCGCTCTTTATCAATGTCCATAATGCCTTCGAGCGGTATAAAAATTTCACAAAAATCCAACACGCTTGATGCGGATAATTTTGGCCTTTGCTTTATCTTTTCAATCCTTATATCATTTACGTTGGCAAGTTTGCCTGCATAGAGATAGAGCTCTTCTTTCATATCAACAACGCCCTTATCATGGGTTGAAACTATAACAGAAACCGCCTGCTTATGGGCTATGTCCATCTCTGCCCTGATATTCCTTATGGACGCTATTATGCCTATAAGCTTGTTCATGCTCTCGATAACAGAATTATCGATTTTAGCATTATTAGCCCGCGGCCAATCGGATGCCATAATCGGGACCTTTATTCCTATCTGCTGCCATATAGCCTCTGTGACAAACGGCATAAAAGGGTGGAGCATCTTTAAAGAATTTAGTAGAATATTAAAAAGCACAGCCTGTGTCTTATCCTGCTCTATGCTTGTCTTTGCAATCTCAACATACCAGTCACAGTATTTATGCCATATAAAATCGTATATAATATTCGCCGCGTCATTAAACCTGTAATCTGCTAATGCCTTCTCAACCGCATTAAGCGCTTTATAAAAAGAACTTAATATCCATTTATCAGCAAGCGAAAGACCGGTTTCTTTAAATGCAGCTTTCGAATCAATGCTTATACCATCCTTTAAATTCATAAGCAGAAAACGCGATACATTCCAGAGCTTGTTAGCGAAGTTTCTTCCTGACTCGAACCGGTCTTTTGATAAGAAGATGTCCTGACCGACAGCTGTAATTGATATTATACTAAAACGCAAGGCATCTGCGCCATATTGCTCTATTATCTCTATGGGGTCTATGGTATTGCCTAGAGATTTAGACATTTTAGTGCCTGTGTCATCGCGTACTGTCCCGTGGATATAGACATCTTTAAAAGGTATATCTCCGCAAAACTCGATGCCCGCCATAATCATCCTTGCAACCCAGAAAAATATTATCTCCTGCGCTGTCACAAGCGCTGATGTGGGATAAAAGTACTTGAGTTCAGCCTTCTGCTTTTCAATCTCAGTATTGTCAAATCCCGTCCGCGAACCAAACGGCCAGCCGAAGGTTGAAAACGGCCAAAGCCATGATGAAAACCATGTATCCAATACATCCTCATCCTGCTCAATGTTCGTTCCACCGCATTCCGGACACCTCTCTGGCTTCACTTTTGACACTATAACGCCTTTTTCTTCACCTCTACCTATACCTTTACCTTGATTTTGACAATCAATACAATAATAAACCGGTATACGATGCCCCCACCATATCTGCCTGCTTATACACCAGTCTCTCATATTATACATCCAGTCAAGGTAGACCTTTTTCCATCTCTGGGGATAAAACTTTATCCTGCCATCCTCTACAGCTTTTATTGCAGGCACAGCCAGAGGCTTCATCTTCACAAACCATTGCTTGGAAAGATATGGCTCGACTATTGTGTGGCAACGGTAACAGTGGCCTACTGAATGCTTATGCGGTATTATTTTTTCAAGAAGTTTTTTTTCTTTAAGAAGCTCGACCAGTGCCTGGCGTGCTTCAAACCTGTCCATACCCTCAAATTCACCGGCATTTTCATTAAGAACTCCGTCAGGGCGCATGATGTTTATCTCTGAAAGACCATGTTTTCTGCCCATAAGAAAATCATTGGGATCGTGGGCAGGCGTTATCTTTACAGCGCCTGTGCCAAACGCGGGATCCACCATATCATCAGCAATAATCTTTATCTCTCTGCCGATTACCGGCAGTATAACTGTCTGGCCTATTAACGCCTTATATCTTTCATCATTGGGGTTAACAGCCAGGCCGGTATCCCCAAACATTGTCTCAGGGCGTGTTGTTGCGATAGTAACGTATTCACTGCTCGAATCTTTACCTTTACCTCTACCTTTACCTTGAGCTGAACTATCTTTCACATGATACCGTATATAATATAAATTGCCGTCGAGTTCACGATGTTCTGCCTCTTCATCTGAAAGCGCTGTCTGGCATCTGGGGCACCAGTTTATAATATAGTTTCCACGATAGATAAGGCCCTTTTCATAAAGCCTGATAAAAACTTCAAGCACCGCATCCGATAGGCCTTCATCCATTGTGAAGCGCTCTCTTCGCCAGTCACATGCCGCGCCAAGGCGTCTTAGCTGCTTTATGATTGTCCCGCCATATTCCTTCTGCCACTTCCAGACTTCCTCAACAAACTTATCCCTGCCTATATCGTGACGTTTCTTGCCAGCTTTTGAAAGTTTTCGCTCAACAACATTCTGTGTTGCTATGCCTGCGTGGTCTGTGCCTGGCATCCATAACGCCTCATAGCCTTTCATCTTCTTATAGCGGATAAGGATATCCTGGATTGTAATATTTAAAGCGTGGCCCATATGGAGTATGCCTGTTATGTTTGGTGGTGGGATTACTATGGTATAAGGTTTTTTCCCAGGGCAGGCCTTGGCACTGAATAAGCCTTGTTCTTCCCAAAGCTTATAGATATCGTTTTCTGATTCTTTTGGGTTATATTGTTTTGAAAGTTCTTTCATTTCACCCTTTTAAAAGCTTGTATTCAACACTGTCGACTAGCGCCTGCCAGCCGGCCTCTATAATGTTTTCAGATACACCGATAGTCCACCAGGATTTTTCCTTATCCTGTGACTGGATAAGCACGCGCACCTTTGCTGCTGTACCTTGCTTTTCATCAAGAACACGCACCTTAAAATCAGACAGATGCATCTCGGCAAGTTTGGGATAAAAATCAACTAAGGACTTTCTTAAGGCCCCGTCTAACGCGTTTATCGGGCCGTCACCCTCGCATACGGTATGTTTTGTCTTTACTTTGCCTTTTACCTTCACCTTTATCTTTATCCTTGCCTCAGAATAAAGGCTGCCATCCTCGTCCTTTTCGTTTATAACCCTGAAACCCTCAAGCTCGAAAAATTTCTTGTACTTTTTCATGTGACGTTTTAAGAGAAGTTCAAAAGACCCTTCCGCTGCCTCAAAATGATAACCCTGATGCTCTAAGTCCTGCAGAAGCTTCATAATTTTATTCGTCTTCGGGTCATCTTTTTTTAAACTCAAGTTTAATTCTTCTGCCTTTGTCAATAAAGTGCTTTTACCTGAAAGTTCTGAAACAAGTATCCTTCTTTTATTTCCGACAACCTCCGGCTCCATATGCTCATAAGCACTTGCCTTCTTAAGCACAGCATTTACATGCACACCGCCTTTATGGGCAAATGCGCTTTGTCCTACAAATGGCTGGTTGTCCGCATGCTTCACATTACATACCTCAGCAATATAGCGTGATACCTCTGTCAGCTCTTTTAATTTCGCGTCGCTAAGGCAATCCATACCGAGCTTAATCTTTAAAGATGGTATTATCGAGCAAAGATTCGCGTTTCCGCAGCGTTCTCCATAGCCATTGGCTGTGCCCTGGACATGGTCACAGCCCGCGACAACTGCCGCGATAGAATTAGCAACCGCCATCTCGCTGTCATTGTGGCAATGTATGCCAAGAATTACGCTCACAAGCGGCCTTATCTTTGACACTATATCAGCGAGTTCACATGTAAGCATGCCGCCGTTTGTATCGCAAAGCACAATCCCGTCAGCTCCTGCATCCTGTGCTGCTATCAATGTCTTTAAAGCGTATTCGGCATTTGCCTTATACCCGTCAAAAAAATGTTCCGCATCAAAAAACACTGTTTTCTTCTTTGACTTTAGATAGCCCACGGTATCGCTTATCATATTAAGATTTTCATCAAGAGATACTTTAAGAATATCTCGTGCGTGAAGATCCCAGCTTTTTCCAAACACGGTGCATACGCTGCACCCTGATTTTAAAAGCGCTTTGATATTAGCGTCAGCTGATGGGAGTATGTTTGCCCTTCTGGTAGAGCCAAAGGCAGCTATCCTGGCATGTTTAAGTTTTAATTGTTTCGCTTTTATAAAAAACTCCATATCTTTCGGATTTGAACCAGGCCAACCACCTTCTATATAATCTACGCCGAATTCATCAAGCTTTTGTGCAATATTCAACTTATCCTTTACGGTAAGCGATATCCCCTCTGCCTGTGTCCCGTCCCTTAATGTGGTATCATACAAAATCACTTTTCTCATGATTACTCCTGTATCTTTTCCCTTAGGAACGGTTCTCAAGCACGAGTACTCGTGCTTGAGAACCGTTCCTAAGCATTTTCGTTATCGCTTACTGCTTGCAACTAAAAATTACAACGTAAAGCTGTAATACGCTACGCTGATTTCCCGAGCCCGAATTCTTTATGGACCGCGCGCACTGCCTTAATTGCGCTGTTTTTGTTTATAACGCATGATATCTTTATCTCGCTCGTTGATATCATCTCTATATTTATCCTGTTTCTTGCAAGTGCAGCGAACATCCTTGAGGCAATACCGGAATGGCTACGCATTCCTATACCAACTACGGACAGCTTTGCTATATTATCATTGTACTGGACATCGCCTGCGCCTATTTTTTTGGCAACATCTCTTGCCGTCTTTAATGTCTTTTTTAAATCCTTTTCAGGCACGGTAAAAGACATGTCGGTGCATCCTGTGCGGCTTATGTTTTGTATTATCATGTCAATGTTGATATTCGCCTCTGCTATTTTTTTAAAAATACGCGCGGCAACACCCGGCTTATCAGGGACATCGCATATGGTAACCTTTGCCTCGTCTTTATTTACTGTAACACCGCTTACAACTATATCCTCCATCGTCTTAACCTCCTCTGAGATAATTGTGCCTTCATTGTCTGAAAAACTTGACCTTACATGTATTTTTACATTAAACTTTTTAGCAACCTCTATAGAGCGGGGCTGAAGGACCTGAGCGCCTGCTGAGGCGAGTTCGAGCATCTCTTCATAACTTATGCGCGAGAGTTTGCGCGCATCGGGGACAATGCGAGGATCGGCAGTATAAATCCCTTCAACATCAGTACACATCTCGCACATATCGGCCCCTAATGACTTTGCAAGCGCGACAGCGGTAAGATTTGATCCTCCGCGGCCTAATGTCGTTATATCCTGTTTCATGGTGACGCCCTGAAAACCTGCTACAATTACAACCTTCCCCTTGCCGAGCTCTTCTTCTATACGCTTTGTATTAATATCCAATATCCTTGCCTTCGTATGAGAGGTATCTGTTATTATGCCCACCTGGGCGCCTGTAAATGATATTGCCTCGATTTTAAGTTTATGAAGCGCCATCGCAAGAAGAGATACGGATATCTGCTCCCCTGTTGATATAAGCATATCCATCTCTCTTTCAGACGGGGTATCTGTAATATCATGCGCAAGTTTTATCAGCTCATCTGTAGTATTACCTAAAGCAGAAACGACAACAACCATCTTATTGCCCAGTTTTCTGCCTTTGGCAACCCTTAGGGCCACCTGTTTTATCTTGCCAATATCCGCAACACTGCTTCCACCGTATTTCTGCACTATAATTTTATGCGTAGACATTATGCCTTCTCCTGTAATATCCTGATAAAAATTGCCTTATTTAGCTAAGAAAGTCTCCATAATCTTAAAACCGTCTTTCAGGAAAAGCCTTGACTCTCTTGCCGCTGATTCACCGTAGCTTTCGATGCCATCCTTTTGTATTCCTTTGCCATACATTGCAAATGGTATGGGCTCGCGTGTATGGGTGCGCACTGATATGGGCGTTGCGTGATCAGGAAGCACTATAATTCTAAAATCCTTACTCTCTTTAAACGCATCTAAAATAGTTCCGACAACAAGCCTGTCAAAGCTCTCAATAGCTGCTATCTTCTGCCTTAAATCACCATTATGCCCTGCTTCATCAGGCGCTTCCACATGCACAAACACAAACTCTTTTTTTTCTAATGCCCGAAGCGCATATTTTGCCTTTGCAAGATAATCGGTATCATAATAACCTGTCGCACCCGGTACATCTATTGGCTTGAGCCCTATTATTTTTCCTAAGCCCTTAATAAGATCAACAGCGGATATTACAGAACCTGATATCCCGAATTTATCCTTAAAAAGGGGCATATCGGGTTTTACGCCCTGGCCCCAGAGCCATATCATATTAGCGGGATTTTCCCCAAGATCTATACGGACCTTGTTTATATCCTGTTTTTCCAAGATATTCTTTGATTTTACCATAAGGTCTGTCAGGAACCCGCTTGCAATGCCATGAGGAAGATAGCGCGCTATAGGTTTATCGAGTATATCATGCGGTGGAGTGCAGATTGTCTGGATAAGCGCCTTTTTATCAAGCTTTGCTTTATCGCAGTCTATAATCGCAAGGTGCCTGTAACTTATACCAGTATATAGCTTAATCGCTTTAGAGCGCAGTTCTTTATCCAAAGCCATTATCACTTTCTCTGCTTCGTTGGTTGTAATATGCCCTGCTGAATAATCCGCCATTTTATCATCAGCTATGGTAACGGTATTACATCTGAAGGCAACCTCATTTTCTTTTATATCAATTCCCATGTTGGCGGCCTCTAACGGCCCTCTTCCGCAATAATACTTGCCCGGGTCATATCCTAACAATGCCATATTTGCCACATCGCTTGCTGCCTGCAGGCCTTCAGGGACTGTAACAGCATTTCCAACAGTGCCATTTTTCGCTATATAATCCATGTTCGGTGTACGCGCTGTTTCAATCGGCGTAAGATTATCGAGCTCCTTGATCGGCCTGTCGGCCATGCCATCTCCAACCAACATTATATATTTCATGCTTCTGCTCCTAATCTATAAGTTTTAGCGGTTACAATCCTATCTCTTTAATAACTGCTTCCAAATTAGCTGGAATTACAGGCGGCTCCTGCACACTCTTTATCGCTCTGTCAGGGTCTTTTAACCCATGGCCTGTTAAGATGCAAACTATACGAGTAGCTCGCTGTTCATTGTTTGTTGTTCGTTGTTCATTGAAATATCCTTGCTTGCTAAGTTTCATAAGGCCTGCAACTGATGCAGCTGATGCGGGCTCAGCAAAGACACCTTCTTTGCCTGCTAAAAATTTGTAAGCATTCAATATTTCATCATCTGTCACCATATCTATGAGGCCTTCTGATTCATCGCGCGCAGACTCTGCCTGCTTCCAGCTTGCGGGGTTTCCTATTCTTATAGCCGTAGCAATTGTCTCGGGGGTTTTAACAGGCGCTCCTCTTACAATTGGGGCGGCCCCCGCTGCCTGAAAACCGCACATCTTAGGAAGATTCGCTATTTTACCCGCCTCTTTATATTCCTTGTATCCTTTCCAATAAGCAGTAATATTACCGGCATTACCTACCGGTATAAAATGAAAATCAGGGGCATCTCCTAATTCATCACATATCTCAAAAGCTCCTGTCTTTTGTCCTTCTATTCTATAAGGATTTAATGAGTTTACAAGTGTTATAGGATATTTATCTGTTATATGCCTGACAAGATTTAACGCATCATCAAAGTTTCCGTCTATCGCAATAACTTTCGCATTATGTATAAGCGCTTGCGCTAATTTGCCTAACGCTATAGCGCCTTTTGGAATAACAACAATACATTTTATCCCTGAGCGCGCCGCATATGCGGCTGCAGACGCTGATGTATTACCTGTTGAAGCGCACATGACTGCTTTTGATCCGGCTTCAAGTGCCTTAGAAACAGCTAAAGTCATGCCTCTGTCTTTAAAAGAACCCGTTGGATTGAGGCCTTCGCATTTTAAATAAACCTCAAACCCCTTACCCATCAATTGGCTTAAGTGGCATGAATATAAAAGAGGCGTACTTCCCTCTAAAAGAGTCACCACAGGGGTCTTATCTGTTACAGGAAGATATTTTCTATAGTTTTCTATAACACCCTTTGGCATCATTCCAAGCCCCCTTCCGATCGTATGATAACCGATTTTCTGCGTATAAAACTTAATCTGTCTATTGCCTTAAGTGCCCGAGAAAAATCCCGCTCCTTGGCAAGGTGCGTCATCATCACAATAGGGACTATTCTTTCCTCTCTCCGTGCCTCCTGGCTTACAAATGCTATGCTTATTTTGAATTCAGAAAGAATTTTTGATATCCTTGCCAGCACGCCCGGCTTATCTATAGCGGAAAACCTGACATAATAGCTGGCTGAAAAATCATCTTTTTTCTTTACCTGTTTTATTTTATCGTCATAAACAATGCTCGGTACGCAACTCGAAGAACCTCCTATGATATCTCTTGATATATCTACGATATCACTTATTACCGCGCTCGCCGTGGGGATAGAACCAGCACCCTTGCCATAGAATAATGAATCTCCCAGCATGTCGGTATTTAAGAATATAGCGTTAAAGTTCTTGTCAACTGATGCCAACGGATGCTTCTTTGGCACAAGGGTTGGATGGACTCTCACCTCAAGCCCTTTTGGGGTAACTTTAGCAATGGCTAATAATTTTACAAGATACCCCCATTCAGCCGCGTATTTTATATCAGCTTCTGTTATGTCGGATATGCCCTCAACATGTATATCTGAAAGCTTAACATCTATGCCGAAACTTAAAGACGCTAATATAGCCAGTTTATGCGCTGAATCAAGGCCGCTTATATCCATTTCGGGTAACTTTTCCGCATATCCTTTTTTTTGAGCATCCTTTAATGCTGAATCAAAATCAATGCCGCAGTTTGTCATCCCACTTAAAATATAATTACACGTACCATTAATAATTCCGTATATTGAATTGACCCTGTTTGCGACAAGGCCTTCTCTTAATGCCTTAATTATCGGTACGCCGCCTGCCACACTTGCCTCAAACCTAAGCTGCACATTGTTCCGCACGGCTTTTTCAAATAACGATTTCTTTTCCTTAGCAAGAAGCGCCTTATTTGCTGTTACTACATGTTTTTTGTTATCAAGCGCCTTGCTTATTATTTCATGCGCCGGGTGTATCCCGCCTATAAGCTCAACAACTATATCTATTTTAGGGTTGTTTAATATATCGTTTACATTTTTGGTTAACAAGCGCTTATCTACCCTAACAAATCGTTTTTTGCGCAGATCTTTATCGCATATTTTAACAATGTTTATGTTGGCGCCAAGACGCCTTTTAAGGTATGAGCGCTTCTTATTTAAAGCCTCAACTACCCCGCTTCCTACGGTGCCAAATCCTATTATCCCCACATTAATATTTCTCATATAATGCACTCCTCTGTAAAATCCTGTTCTTAATAGCGTCTTTCAAGCACTGTGCAACTGAAACATCGTTTACGACAATACCTGCCTGCCGGCAGGCAGGTGTGCAGAAAGACGCTATTATGCTCACTGTCGGCTGTGAACCAAACTGGTCGGGACGGCCGGATTTGAACCGGCGACCCCTTGAACCCCATTCAAGTGCGCTAGCCAAGCTGCGCTACGTCCCGAACCAAATCTGCTCTGAATAGCTCATGCGTATAGGTTTGGTTCGGGACAAGTCCCGTTCCAAATCTGCTCTGAATAGCTCATGCGTATAGGTTTGGTTCGGGACAAGTCCCGTTCCAAATCTGCTCTGAATAGCTCATGCGTATAGGTTTGGTTCGGGACAAGTCCCGTTCCAAACATTTGCAAAGTTATTCACAAAGTCTTATTTTCTAGATAACAACTCAACCTTGTCTTTAGATATTTTTTACCTCGACCACTCTTAAGACAACCTTCTCTTCTTATAGCATCTTCTTTTGTGCCACCATATTCATAATAAACCAATTTTAATGGTCGTCTATATTTAGTTGATGTTACCAAACCTTTATTATGTTCATTTATGCGTCTATCTAAATTATCTGTATATCCTATATAAAACTTACTATCTTTCAAACTCAAAAGTACATATACGTAAAACATTGTATCACTCTGGCTTACTGTCACGAAGCATAAGATCCGCAACAGCTGTATGTGGATTTTTATCCTCAAAAAGAACCTTATAAACCTGCTCGGTTATAGGCATCTCTATACCGATTTTTTTTGAAAACATATAAACAGATCGGGCGGTCTCCACTCCCTCGGCGACCATTTCCATCTTATGCAGAATATCAGAAAGTTTCCTGCCTCTTGCAATATCCTCTCCAACTCTGCGGTTTCTGCTATAAGGACTTATACATGTAGTAACTAAATCGCCCATCCCGCTTAAACCATTAAAAGTCTCTGAATCTGCGCCCATAGATACACCTAGTCTTTTCATTTCAACAAGCCCGCGGGTAAAAAGTGCTGCCTTGGCGTTTGAGCCAAGGCCTAATCCATCAGATATGCCTGATGCAATTGCAATTATATTTTTTAATGCCCCGCCCAATTCCACACCAACAACATCTTTTGATGTATAAACCCTAAACCGATCTGTCATAAATATAGCCTGGGCATTTTTGACGATCGCCTGATTTTCGCAGGCCACAACGCAGCTGGCAGGAAGCCCTCCCGCAATCTCATTAGCTATGGTAGGGCCTGAGAGAACAGCTATGTCTGAAACCCCCAATTCATGCTTTATTATTTCTGATGGCTTTTTGAAAGTATTGTTCTCTATGCCCTTAACAACACTTACTAGTAACTTCCCCTTAAGGTCAATTTCTTTTAAGCTTATAATAGCCTCACGCAAA
>Ga0268281_1000420_pt1 | contig 32019 bp, 28 predicted proteins | sample saktaG_10_FD_190134 | JGI IMG/M metagenome (GOLD analysis project Ga0268281, IMG submission 190134) | Saline water microbial communities from Sakinaw Lake, British Columbia, Canada - sak_2011_5_24_50m | ecosystem: Environmental > Aquatic > Non-marine Saline and Alkaline > Saline ...
ATGCCGCACAGCCAATATCACCGCGTCCACACCCTGCAGAGCCTCGGCCAGATCTTTATGAACGCGCAACTCCGTTAAATTGTCCTGGTTTCGGAAAAACCTGGCCCAGGAATGACCCGGCGCAGGATATGAATCCTGTTTTTCAAATTCCCACCACTTCTTCACATATGGGTCATGTACTTCTACTTCACCACTCATTTCCGTTAATTTGCGAACGATCATCTCCGAACCGCTGTAACGGGTATCTCCCACATCTTCTCTATATGACGCACCGAGGACAACAATCTTTGAAGCGGCAACAACCTTCCCCATGTTTCTGAGGGCATCACGAACCAGCTCGACCACATGAAGCGCGCGTGTATCGTTGATATCTATCGCCAGAGGGGTAATCTGGAAAATATCGTCTTCAAACCCCATGAGTGTATTATAGGCCCAGACTCCCAATCCTCCATCCTTGGGAAGACAGTATCCCCCGATTCCAGGACCCGGAAATATCATATTTGAATGAGTAGGGCGCACTTTGATCGCCTTCATAACCTTGATCAGATCGACACCATTTCGTTCGGAAAACAGGCTCCACTCGTGGAGATAGGCAAGAATGGTGGCTCGATATGAGTTTTCGACAATCTTGCATGTTTCGCTTTCGATCGGGCGATCGAGTACGGTAAGGGGATATTCTTCTGTATTCAGGACATCGGAAAGGAATTTTGTGACCTTCGTGCGGGCCCTTTCATTGATACCACTGCACACACGCCAGAAGTCGCGGATAGAGGAAACATAATCCCTTCCTGGCATGACCCTTTCAAACGAATGGGCGAGAAGGGGTTCTTCGTCATTAATGCCGCGCTTCTCGAAGGCCTTTTTGATAATGGGGTAGGCTACATATTCAGTTGTTCCGGGAGGAACTGTCGTTTCAATGAGAACCATACAATCCGGCCTGATCTTTTCTCCGATAATTTTCAGCCCCTCTTCAAGCGCTTTAATCTCAGCATGGCCTTCCCTCACATCCCCTAATGCTTCCTTGTAATAATCGCACTGAATATCTACGACAACGACGTCTGCAAGGGCAAGGGCATCATAGGTAAAGGTCGCGATCAAGGTCTTTTTCTCCTGGACACATCTTTGTATTAAAGGTGCAACTTCCGGATCTTCCGCCTCAACAGGCGCGATGCCTCTATTCATATAAGGTATCTTCCAGTAAGATCGTGTTGAAGGACGCTGCATGCCAATAACAAACTTTGTCGGCTTACCCGTTGCCTTGTCAACCGCATCGGCAACGACGCCTGCCATTACGGCGCCGACAAAACCGATGCCCATTACTACAACGATTTCACGCCCCATTTGGCGCTGTTCATCGACAAGCTTTTTTAAACGTTCAAACTCCCTGTCGTAGTCCTCTTTTTGAGGAAGCGGAAAGGCTTCCCCGGAAGGGGAAACGGAAACTAACGACTTCTCCCTATCCACATCCTTATTTTGTGATCTTCGATTAGGCATAAATACTCCTTTTTATTTAGCAATGAGCAATGAGGACTGAGCAACGAGAGATGAATAATGAGAAGTGGGTTATTTTTTCTGGTCTCTTTGTTTTTTGATGGCAGTTCGCAGACCGCCGATAATGCGGGAAACCTCATCGGCCAGGTTCATAACGCTTTCAAACTGCTCCTGAGTGATATATCCTACGTCAAGTGCTACATAAAGCTGTGATCGCACTTCAGCACAGGATGCCTTTGCAATAACAATAAATTGATGAAACTCGGTTCTACCTCCCCTTTCGAAACCTTCTGCCAAATTGGACATGACTGAAACCGATGCCCGCTCAATTTGGCCCCGCAAACCAAAATCTCTCGAAAAAGCGCTATTTCTTGTAAGCAAGTAAATCTGTTTAGTCAAATCCCGAGCTTTTTGCCAAGCAATCAGATCCTCAAATCTCTCCACCCTCATTGCTCAGTCCTCATTGCCCATTGCTCATTGCTTTTTTCTGTTGCTCAGTCCTCATTGCTCGTTGCTCAGTCCTTCGTTTTGATACAGCTCCGCCCTCTGGGTTACATTATCTTTGGGGCGTGAACACCCCAAACCCAAAAAGCGGAACAGTTATATGTCCGGCACATTATACGGAAAGGTAATGCTTCCGAGCTCTTCTTCCAGCATTTTAATTTCTTCTTTTAGTTGTTCGTATTCTTTATTTTTTCTTATGAGAAAATGATAGGTAATCCTGGCTTTTTCCTCCAGACCCCGGGGAGTCAGAAGGTAAAAGTAGGCCGATTTGTTATTGGAATTTTTGAAATTATTTGCCTTGATAAAATCCATACGGATTAAGGCTTTCATCAGGAAGTTTACCTTGCCCAGGGTGATACCTAAACAGGAGGATAGCTCGCGCTGAGTCATCTCAGGCTTTCTTTTTATTTCCCGCAATAATTTGATGACTTCTTCGGTTTCAAGATTTGCTGGTCGAAAGCCGGACATATCGATCGTGCCTCCGTTCATTCCTTGAACATAGAGGTAACCTAACGAAATGTTTTTGGAAAGTCAAGAAAAAATAAAAATTTAAACACGGAAGTTAGAAATTACGAAAAAATCAAAATGAACAATTCAGTCCTCGTTGCTCATTGCTCAGTCCTCATTGCTCTTTTTTTACTCAGTCCTCATTGCTCGTTGCTCATTGCTCTTTTTTTACTCACAGATCTTTTATTACTTTGTCACAGGCCTTGATGGTCATTTCTATGTCTTCATCGGTATGGGCAAGGGATACAAAAGAGGCCTCAAACTGGGAAGGCGCGATGCTGATTCCATTGGAAAGCATACCCCTGAAGTAGCGTGCGAAGAGTCCCGTATCGCATCTGCTCGCCGACGCGAAATCGAAAACCTCACGGTCCGTAAAAAACAGTGTAAACATGGAACCCATTCTGTTTATGCGAACGGGTATTTGTCTCTTTTTAAATATTCTTTTTATTTCCTCACACAGGTGTGATGTTCTCTTTTCAAGGGTTTCATAGTTATTTTTCTCTTCAAGAATTTTCAGTGTGGCAACACCCGCCGCCATGGCAAGAGGATTCCCGGACAGGGTACCGGCCTGGTAAACGGGTCCGTCAGGAGCCAGTTTGTCCATGATCTCTCTTTTTCCTCCGAAGGCACCAACGGGAAGGCCGCCGCCGATGATTTTACCAAGGCAGGTCAAATCCGGTTCAATGCCGGCAAGGCTTTGAAAACCTCCGTAGGTCAAACGAAAACCGGTAATAACCTCATCAAATATGAGGAGAATTCCTCTTTCATAAGTGATCTTTCTTAGCTCTTCGAGGAATCCCGAACGGGGAGGAACCACACCCATATTACCGGCGACAGGCTCTATAATTATGCACGCAACATCATCGCCATATTTATCGACGGCAGACCTGACTGCTTCGATATTGTTGAATGGGAGCGTAACGGTCAATTCGGCGAGACTCTTCGGCACACCGGGACTTCCCGGAATACCTAATGTTGCAACTCCCGACCCGGCCTTTACGAGGAGAGAATCGCTGTGGCCATGATAACAGCCTTCGAATTTAATAATCTTATCCCTGCCGGTATAGCCGCGGGCAAGCCTGATTGCACTCATTGCAGCTTCCGTTCCCGAACTTACCATCCTTACCAGATCAATGGAAGGAAAGGCACGGGTGACGAGCCTGGCCATTTCGATTTCCATCTCCGTGGGAGTTCCGTAACTTGTTCCCTTTTTTGCGGCTTCATTTATAGCATCGACAACGGCCGGATGACTGTGGCCGAGTATCATCGGCCCCCAGGAAGATACGTAATCTATATATTCATTTCCTTCAACATCCCAAATCCTGGAACCTGAAGCCTTGCTGATAAAAACAGGCGTCGCGCCAACGGCCTTAAAGGCTCGAACGGGGCTGTTGACACCACCCGGTATATATCTTTTTGCCTCTTCGAAGAGTGCTGCTGAATCTTTCATTTAATTCCCCCAACCTGACAAGCCAGAGCCAAAAAACCTTTTGCTTTTAGCCTTTTGCCTTTTACCTTTATCCTTGAACCTTTATCCTTTGTCCTTGAACCTTGATCCTTGATCCTTGTTTTTTGGTCGTTAATTTAGAATTAACCATCCACGGACAAACAAGTTTGTCTTCGGTGAACTCAGCCGAACCGTCCATGCCACCCACCTTGGTCGTTAATTCAAAATTAAGAATTCAAAATTGCCTTTATATCCTTTATCCTTGATCCTATTTTTTATTCAAAATACTCCATGCTGCTCTTTTTGAATTCTTCTTCCGTTTCGAGAACTATATAGTCCTTTATACCTGTTCGTAACGAAATCTCCTGAATCAGTCTTTCGGGATTATCATCCTTGAAATGCATCATGGCAAAGAGATTATATTTCCCTTCAAAAGGCGGGGTCCTTTCATAACAGTGGGTTATTTCTCTCAATGAAGTCAGAGTATTACCGATGGCCTCACACTTTTCTTCCGGAACGGCCCAGATGACCATGGCATTTTTCACAATACCCGCCCTTTGGTGCCTCAAGATAGCTCCAAACTTCCGGATAATCTCCTTTTTTTTCAAGTCATTAATTGTGCCGATCACTTCCTCTTCGTTTAGACCTGTCTCTTCCCCGATACGTTTAAACGGTCTCTTTTCGAGGGAAATATCTCCCTGGATGTGTTTTGCTACGGTCTTCTCTATTTCTGTAAGCATAATCCCTGTTTACGTTTTCCGTTATTCGATTTCCGTTTTCCATTATCACATTCAAATAGTTCTTGACAATCGCTTTTCTTGCAGATAAATAAATTCATCTGATTTCATGGTGTAACCATATATATCTTAGTAACAATAAAAAGGAACCTGAGATAAAAGTGGAATCACATGAATTCAGAGCAAAAAAATCAGAGAAAGGAGGTTAACATGAGAAAACATTTAAAAAGCATCACAGCCTGCTTGATGATCTTAGGATTGTTGCTGGTATCGGCTTCGGTTGCAATGGCTTCTGAGGCTGCAGGTGCGGCTCCTACTTACGAGAGGGCGATTGTGATAGGATGCAGTGTTATTGCCGCCGCAATAGCGATCGGATTCGGTGCGATAGGAGCTGGAACCGGAATGGGGCAGGCCACAAGCGGTAGTGCTTCCGCTGTCGGAAGAAACCCGGATGCCCAGGGAAAAATCCTGCTCACCATGTTGGTCGGTATGGCTATGACAGAATCCATCACGATTTATGCGCTGGTCGTCGCTCTGGTCATTCTCTACGCCAACCCGTTGCTGAAAATAGTTTTCGGCTAATAACTACGGACTCATAGGAAAAAGAGGGGAAGCGAAAACTCAGCGTCTTCCCCTCTTTTTTTGTTTAAAATTTAAATGGTTAGGCTAATGCGGCAAAGCCGCAAAGGCAAAAGGTAAAAGGCTAAAGGTAAAAGCAAAATCAACCTTTGAATATTCATTTCCGGCCCTCAGTCCTCATTGCTCATTGCTCATTGCTCAGCCCTTTGCTCTTCGAACGAAGAGCCTTCTTTTCGGATTGGACATGTTTTAATCTGAGAACTTTCTCCTTTGCCTTTTTTGACCGGCGTCTTTTTTGTCGTCTTATCTGCTCTATTTTCTCCCTTTCCGCACTGATATGTCCTTTCTGAAGCCTTTCGATCCTGTCAAAAAGTATGCGTCTCGCCAAAAAACGATTTAAAGACTGGGACCGTGATTGCTGACATTTCACGGAAAGTCCTGTCGGAGTATGGACGAGATATACACATGAAGCCGCTTTGTTTACTTTCTGCCCCCCGGGGCCGGAAGACCTGATGAAGGTCTCGCGGAGATCTTCTTCCCTTATGCCAAGCTGATTCATCCGTTCAATAAGCGCCTTATGCTTCTTCTGAGAAATGATTGAGGTTTTCATAGCACCAAATATACTGTAATATAGACGATAATTCATCTAAAAAGCTCCACTATGCCGTTTAGCGGCATTATAATGGAAAGTAACATATTAAAAAAAGGTTATATCTACTTACGTAGCGTGGGGTCTCTGTGCCCCACAGAGGGGGCACGCTACTGGTAAATGTTAAAGAACATGAACTACTTACAACTCATTTGCGAATTTAAGTTACTTGAAAGGAAATAAGGTTATGTTCAGCGCTCAACTCATCAATGACCCTTTTGACGATCCGGGCGTATATGCAGAATTTCAATATAAAAAGGAAGCTGTCCTTTTTGATCTGGGAGATATCCATCATTTTTCAACCCGGAAACTCCTCAAGATCAGTCATATATTTGTGTCTCATACACATATGGATCACTTCATCGGATTTGATCATCTATTGAGGGTCTGCCTGGGAAGAGATCAGCATATTTTTCTCTTCGGCCCACAGGGTTTCATTAAAAACGTGGAGAGCAAAATAGGTGCCTACACCTGGAATCTTGTCGAAAACTATTCAAACAATTTTGTTCTTGAGGTAACGGAAGTTCATGAAAAACGAAAGATGACAAGGCGTTATCGCTGCCAAAGTGTCTTTGAACCTGAAGTAGTGGCTGACGCTGAAGATTTTAACGGTACACTGGTAGACAGGAATGATTTTACAGTAAAAGGGGTATTTCTTGATCACAAGATTCCATCACTTGCATACTCAATGGAAGAAAAAAAACACATCAATATCAAGAAAAATGTTCTCGATGAGATGGGACTTCCCGTCGGGGCATGGCTTGGAGAACTCAAAGATAAAATTCTCAGGGGCGAATCTGACGATACTCCCGTCAATGTATGGTGGAAAAACCAAAACAAACAAATTCCCGTGAAGACATTACCCCTTGGAAAACTGAAGGAAAAGATCATCAAGATAACACCTGGAAAAAAGATTGCCTACATAGCGGACGCTGTTTACAATGAAGATAATGCCCGGAAGATTATCGAGCTGGCCCGGGCCTCCGACATGATTTTTATTGAGGCTCCTTTCCTTGAAAAGGATGCGGAAATAGCGCTGAGAAAATATCACCTGACGGCAAAACAGGCGGGAGATCTGGCGCGAAGGGCGGGCGCAAAGAATATGACGATTTTTCATTTCTCACCGAAATACAGGGGACAGGAAAATCTGCTGTTGAAAGAGGCTATGAAGGCTTTTAACCAAGATTAAATTTTTTCGATTTTAAATCCTTCTAACTTGATAGCAACGGAACGCTGAAGAAGATCAATGGAGACAACAAGGAGATTCTTTTTTAAATCCGTTTTAAGCACAACGCCTTCGATATCCTTGAAGGCCCCGTCTACAATACGGGCCCTTTCACCCACCTTCGGGTACAGACACGTTTGCATTTCCACTTCCGAATTTACTAAACGCTGTATGGCCTCTATCTGGGCATCGGGAACGGGTGTCGGCTCATAACTGTTAGGTTTCCCCAGCATCCTGACGACACCATGAGTTTTAAGGACCTCTAACTTTTTTTCATTGGTTAAGTCGAATAATTCCACAAAGAGATACCCTGAAAACATGGGTATCTTGATTTTTTTCTTTCTATCTTTTCTCCTGCTCCATACTTCCATCTTGGGAAGAAAGGCATTAATAGATTTTTGAACAAGGCCGGCGCAGGCCTTGTCTTCAAAGCGTGATCTCGTATGGACGGCATACCAAGGCATGACAACTCCTTTCTTAGGATTAATTTTGAATTTTGAATTTTGAATTTTGAATTAATCCTTCTATAATGATGTCTTTGCCTTTTCGGTAAACCCTCTCGAAGGTCAGGCCGATTGAATCGCTCATTTTTTCAATCCCTAAATTGCCTATTGCTTCAATTCCCTTTCCCAGTATTTTCGGCGCTGTAATGACAACCATCCTGTCAAAGAGTCTTTCTTCCACAAATGAGGTGATAATTTTTGAGCCTCCTTCAACGAGAATTGAGGATATCTCTCTTTTTCCAAGTTCAATCAAGAGATTTTTCAGATCGACACGATTATTATCACCTTCACCGATCACGAGAATTTCAATCCCCATTTCTTCAAGTAAAGTTCTCTTTGCGCCGGCCGAGCGGGATGTGGAGACTACGATCGTCCTGGATTTTTTCTGGTTCTGAAGAATCCGTGCATCCTCAGATATTTTTAATTCCGGATCAACTACGATTCTGACAGGGCTTCTTCCTCTTACCAGTCGAACCGTCAGATCAGGATCATCTTTAAGAACTGTCCCCACACCCACGAGGACACCATCGTGATGACTTCTCAACTTGTGGGCAAACTTGAGGGATGGTCCCGAACTGATCCATCTGGAGTGACCTGTAGATGTTGCAATCCTGCCGTCTATGGTCTGGGCATATTTGAGGGTAATAAAGGGAATCCTTGTCTCGATAAATTTAAAATACTTTTCGTTTAACGCCCTGCATTTTTCCTCAAGAATTCCAACCGTTGTTTTGATCCCGTGATTTTCCAGGATTTTTATCCCTTTGCCGGAAACCAGGGGATTGGGATCGGTAGTCCCTATAACCACTCTCGACGCCTTTACGTCAACGATCCTCTCAACACAGGGGGGTGTTTTGCCGTAATGACTGCACGGTTCTAAAGTTACATAAAAAGTAGCCCCCGCTACCGATTCAGAAGCATGCTCAATAGCATTAATTTCCGCATGATTTTCACCGAATTTCCTGTGATACCCCTCACCGATAATTTTCCCTTCTTTAACGATTACTGCCCCCACCATGGGATTGGGACTCGCCCACCCCTCGCCCTTTCTGGCAAGTTTCAGCGCCCTTTTCATAAAGAATTCATCCATGACGGATTCCTTTTTGATCAAATGATAAGACTAGGTTCAAGGATAAAGGAACAAGGACCAAGGTGCAAGGTAAAAGGTGCAAGGTGAAAGGAAGTCCACCTAATTCTTAATCCCTAATCTTTAATCCTTGTTCCTTTATCCTTTGCCCTTTATCCTTTGCCCTTTATCCTTGTTCCTTTGTCCTTTAACCTTGTTCCTTGTTCCTCAGGTATTCATCAATCGCCCCGGCTGCTTTTCTGCCGGCACCCATGGCAAGGATAACCGTTGCGGAACCGGTTACTATATCACCACCGGCATAAACACCTTTACGGCTGGTTTCACCCGTTTCATCCTTCGTAACAATATAGCCCCATCGATTTATTTCCAGCCCTGGTGTTGTGGCAGCTATGACGGGATTGGCCATCGTTCCGACGGCAACCACAACCGTATCCACATCTATAACAAACTCGGAATCTTTTATCGGAACAGGTCTCCGCCTGCCCGACTCGTCCGGCTCTCCCAGTTCCATTCGGATGCATTTCATCCCTTTCACCCAGCCGTCTTCATCACTTATATATTCCACAGGATTCGTCAAGAGCTTAAACTGAACACCCTCTTCCTCAGCATGGTGAACCTCCTCAATCCTGGCCGGCATCTCGACATCGGTACGACGATAAATAATATACGCGTTCTCCGCGCCCAGCCTCAACGCCGTCCGCACAGAGTCCATTGCGACATTGCCGCCGCCGACTACAGCAACGTTCTTTCCGCGAACTATCGGAGTATCATATTCCGGGAACCTGTAGGCCTTCATCAGATTCGATCTGGTAAGATATTCATTAGCCGAATAGATGCCGGAGAGATTTTCCCCCGGTATATTCATGAAGACAGGAGCACCTGCACCTACTCCAAGAAAGACAGCATCAAATCCCTCGTCAAATAGTTCGTCCACCATCTTTACCCGTCCGATCACGGCATTGGTTATGATCTTTACCCCCAATTTTTCAAGATAATCAACTTCCGCGTCCACGATACTTTTGGGAAGACGGAACTCCGGTATACCATAAATCAAAACACCTCCGGCCTTGTGAAGGGCCTCAAATATGGTGACATCATGACCAAGTTTTACCAGATCCCCCGCAATAGTGAGTCCCGCAGGTCCGGCCCCTACCATGGCGACCTTTTTACCGGTGGGTGGAGCAACCTCAGGAATCATTATATTCCCCGACTCACGTTCATAGTCAGCCGCGAAACGCTCCAGCCTGCCTATGGCAACAGGCTCACCCTTCTTCCCCAGGATGCAGACCTCTTCACACTGGTCTTCCTGAGGACAAACCCTTCCACAAATAGCGGGAAGAGCGTTTGTCTCCTTCAGTTTGAGGGCAGCCCCGATAAAATCTCTCTCGGCAATCAGTTTTATGAAGCCGGGGATATCCACATCTACGGGGCACCCCGCTATACATAAAGGTTTCTTACATTGGATACATCTCTTTGCCTCCAGAACAGCCTGTTCTTCTGTATAACCAAGGGGAACCTCATCAAAGTTTTTAGCCCGAACCTTTGGGTCCTGCTCCGGCATACTCTGTCTGGGGATTTTTTCCTTTTTCTTTTTTTTATCCGTCATTACATTTACACCTGTAATCTTCCATCGCTGTTTTTTCCTGATCCAGATACGTCCTGAGTCGGTTTGTCAACAGATCGAAATCCACTTCGTGACCATCAAATTCAGGGCCGTCGACACAGGCAAATTTGGTCTTTCCTTCCACGGAAACACGGCAGGCACCACACATACCGGTGGCATCCACCATGATTGGGTTCAGACTCACAATAGTTTTTATACCATAGGGTCTTGTAACCTCGCAGAGAAATTTCATCATCGGAACGGGCCCTATTGCAAAGACTATATCAATTTTGTTATCCGAATCGATCAAATCCTGCAAAACATTGGTTACAAAACCGTGCACGCCGTAGCTTCCATCATCCGTGGCTACTATTAACTCATCAGATACTGCCCTTATTTCATCCTCGAGTATCAGGATATCTTTCGTCCTGGCGCCGATAATGGAAGTTACCTTATTGCCGGCTTCCTTGAGGGCTTTGATAACGGGATAGACTACACCGATCCCGACACCCCCGCCGACACATACAGCCGTACCAAAGTTTTCTATTTCCGTAGGGTGACCAAGAGGCCCGAGAACAGTAAAAAGGGTGTCACCTTCGTTCATTTCTGCCAGGCATGAAGTAGTCTTCCCGACGATCTGGAAGATAAGGGTTATGGTTCCTTTTTCCGCATCAGAGTCAACAATGGTCAAGGGAATCCTTTCGCCCTTCTCATCGGTCATGAGAACGATAAATTGTCCGGCTTTTCTCTTTCTGGCTACATCCGGGGCCTCGACAACCATCTTGACCACATTTTCCGATAGATAAATCTTTTCTGTTATCCTGTTCAATGTTCAAGCTCCTTACTTTTTAACAATATTATACACCACAAAAAACAGGGAGTACAAAGACTCCCTGAGTGTTCTAATTGGTAATTTACGATGACGTATTTTTGGCTTCACCCCCACCTTGCCCTCCCCCTTCAACGAGGAGGTTTGAGTGGGTTAGTATTCCGGCGTCAGTTTATCCAGTTCGGCCAGGGAAAATACAGGGCCGTCCTTACAGACATATTTCTCACCCACATTGCAGCGACCGCATTTTCCTATACCACATTTCATCCTCATTTCAAGGGAGGTGTAAATGTTTTCCCTGGAGAAGCCCAGTTCGAAGAACACAGGAAGCGTAAAGCGGATCATGATAGGCGGCCCACATATTATGGTCACAGCATTTTCAGAGCTTGGCCCTACCTCTTTGCAGACCGTGGGGACAAAACCTTCTCTTCCTGTCCAGGCTTCATCACCTTTGTCTACCGTCACATACATGTTGATATCGTCCCTCTTCTCCCACGCGGCAAGCTCATCCTTGTAGATAAGGAGTCCGGGCTCTCTTGCGCCGTAAACAACTGTAATATTCCCGAATCTGGACCGGTTGTCTTCATGAATCATATAGTTGATCATCGATCTCAGGGTCGTAAAGGCGAAACCTCCGCCGACAATAACGATGTTTTTCCCCTCTAAATAGTCAATTGGCCACGAATTACCCAAGGGGCCTCTGACACCCATACGCGTGCCCTCTTCAAGATCATGAAGGGCAGACGTCACAACCCCGGCCTTTTGCACGGTAAATTCGATATAGCCATCCTGGGTAGGTGACGAGGCTATCCCAATGGGTGATTCCCCTTTTCCAAAGATGGAAAGCTCGGCAAACTGCCCCGGCAGGTATTTAAAATTTTCTTCATCTTCCTTATTAATAAAAGCAAATCGAAAAGTTTTAATATCTTTTGTCGTTACTTCCGTTACTATTTTTACCAGATCAACAGGCATGGGCATATATGGATTCTTCTGCATTATTATCTCCTGAAACTATAATTTCGAAATGTCCGTAACAATCTTTCTTATATCTATGTTAACCGGACAATACCTCACACACCTGCCACAACCCACACAGGCAATCTCATCAAAGTTATCCACAAAATACTTGAATTTATGCATGAGCCTCTGCCTCCACCGCTGTTTTTGCGATGTCCTTGGATTATGGCCGGAGGTTTCATGGGTAAACAACCAGTACATACAGGAATCCCACGTCCTTATTCTCTTTCCGTCACTACCTTTTACCTCGTCACTGATATCAAAGCAGTGACAGGTAGGACAAAGATACGTACAGGTCCCGCAGGCAAGACAGCTCTGGTGAATCGTATCCCAGAAGGGATGTTCAAAATTATCATCAAGCCATGGCTTTATCTCCTTGCCGGGGATGTGGGATTTTATTTCTTTCTCAGCACTCTCTGAGAGCGCTTTTTTCTTTTCATCCGCTGAACCATCGGCCGCGGGCAGATCTCCCATTTTTTCCAGGAGCTTTTCACCTTTCGGGGTTATAAACTCAGCTAAATAATTATCTCCTATATCGGTCAGCAATACATCGGCGCCCTCTTCCGACATGGGGTGACCTCCCACGGATGTGCAAAAACATGTAGAATATGGAGGATGGATACAGGCAAGGGAGATAATCGTGGTTTTCTCCCTCTTATCAATATAATAAGAATCCCTATACTTTTCCTGGTCGAATAAATAATCAAGAAGGACAAAGCTTCGTACATCGCAGGGACGGGCTCCGAAAAGGACAGCCTCCTGTGCCCCTTCTTCCTCTCCTGAAAGTTCCATTCCCCTTTCCGTTCTCATGTATCTCATCATGGTTTCTGTTTTGGGAAAGAAAAAATTCTTGGGAGCATTTCTGGTATTGGAATAATCTACAAGAGGCTCCATCCCCTTTTCCAGGGCCTTGAAGAGAACGTTATCTTCGTCTTTTACCGGTGCGTAGACCAGCATCTGTTCGGAAAGCTTATTTATAATACCGGCCAGAGCATCCTTTTTAATTAATTTCTTTTCCATGTCTTCCCTTGATTAATCAGTTATTTGCTTATATAAGCGCCAAAGACTTGAGCAATGGTCTTGGGTCAACATTGTGCATCTTGAACCATGATTCAGGTCCTTCCAGACCCATTGCCAGGGCAAGGAGTTCCGTAAAATAAAATGCCGGAAGCCTCACATCTTCACTCGCTCTCATGTCCAGATTAGCAAAACAGACCGGACAGGCACAAACCAGACAATTGGCGCCCGCCTCTCTTGCCATTCTCATCAACTTATCTACCAGATTAACAACTATTTCAGTCTTACCCAGGGTAAGACTTCCGCCGCAGCAATCCGTTTTATACGACCAGGACCGTGATTCGGCCCCGATGCTTTCCATAATGCCATCCATCATATATGGATTTTCGTAATCATCAAACTCGCATACATCGGGAGGCCTAAGCAACAAACATCCGTAATAAGAAACCGGTTTGAGCCCCTCCAGCTTCTTCGTTGCTTTTTCACCCAGTTTATCAATACCTATATCATTATAAATAATATCAATCGGGTTTCTTATGGCGACACTATCCTGATATTTCTCACCGATAATGCCTTCCACCTCTGCCTTTAATGCCTCATTCTCTTTGAGGTGATGCTGCGCCATCTTAAAGCGGTTAAAGCAGGCGGCGCATGGAACCATTACATCCATGCCATCCTTTTCGGCAGCGATGATATTTCTGGCAGGAAGAGCAACGGACAATTTATAATTGGTCATGTGCGCGGAAGAGGCGCCGCAGCAGGACCAGTCATCAACCTCTTTCAATTCGATTTCCAAGGCACGGCTTACGGCCTTAACCGATTCATCATATTCCTTTCCCGTGGCATGAAGGGAACATCCCGGATAATATGAAACTTTCAACTATAGCCTCCTTTAAAATATAGCAAACAGCAACGAGTATCGTTACTATCCTTTCGTTTCTTCAAATATTTTTCTTACCGATTTTATATCCTTTGTTTTCGGGGAAAAGATAGAAAGCTTGCCCTTCATGAACATGCTTAAACCAACCCCCAAGTCGGAGAATAAATCACCCGATTTCAACTTGTAATGCGCAATCATCATTGGTTCGTTGATTCGCCCACCCATCTTAACGCTGGAAAGGAAAGCCTCGTGGAATTTCAGAATATTTTTTTCTTTCACATCCACTTGCGATTCAATGGCCATTTCTCTCAGGGCATCCATCATCCTGGCTATATCAACATCATTGGGACAACGTGTAACACATGTCTCACAGGAAGCACACAACCAGATAGTAGAACTGTTAAGGACCCTATCCCGCATTCCCATCTGGATCATTTTAATGATCTGGTTAGGGTTATATTCCATCGCAAATGCAATGGGACACCCTGCCGTACATTTCCGGCAATGGTAACACCCTTGAATGGGTACGCCATCTATTTTCTCATTTACTTCTTCTAAAAAAGTTCCCATTTTCTCTCCGTTAACTGCCTGATTCTGGCTCAAATATAAATTCTTCTTTATCTTCCATCTTAAAAGTTGAAAGCGGTGCAGGCTCATCAAGCGATTCTCCCGCCCTGTGAGCAAACAGATCAAAACCATCTTTATCAAGTTTCTTTAAGAACTTTCTAAGATCAACACCCATGGGACATACTTCAATACAAGAACCACAATCAACACAACGCCCCGCCATGTGAAAAATCCTCATAATTTGAAACACCTGTGTGTCTGTCGGATCATCACCTGCTCCAACCCAGTTGGGTTGACTCTGTTCAACAAAACAGACTTTGCAGTAACACGATGGACACGTATTGCGGCACGCGTAACAACGTATGCATTTTCCCATCTCTTTGGTAAAATAGGACCACCGCTCTTCGATTGACAGTCTTTCAAATTTATTGACATCGTGATATTCCCTGTCAACGTCCATCGGCGGAGCTTCACTACCTATCATCATATCCGAAATAACAGGATTATTGAAACGACAGCTAAGACAGTTATCAGAAAGAACTTCTTTAAGGGGTACTGCTTTATCACCGTTTGCGGTTTTGAGAGTTATTTTGTCCCCATCAACAGAACTTTCCAGTATTTCCTCGCCATCTACAAGGATATTCGTTTTCTTTTTAGAAACGTAACCGGTACAGGGAACGCCGATAACGACTATCTCATCCCTGCCATATTGTCTTTCCTGAAGATGAATTACCAGAGACCGCGTCGTACATCCCCTTGCCACAACACCGACAACTTTTTTCGTCTTATCTTCCGGTTTAACCCTTACCTGCGACTCTCTATGCTGATGGATGATATCGTGCACGTACTTTGCCAGATTTTGCGAACAGAAAGAATTCCAGACAAGCTTTCCTGCGTCATCAGGATTTGTCACAAAGCAAGGCGACGTCTGAAGCGGAATGGTTCCCTCTTCATATCCCACAATGACATCCACTTTCTTGTCAGCCAACAGTTTTTTTGCTTCTTCTCGTAGTTGTTTTTCCACATTTTCCACTGTTTCTGATTCCTCATTCATTTTTAAAAAGTTAGCGCTTAGCTATCAGCCATCAGCTCAATTGGATTTGGATATTATATTTTTTTCTTTATCTTGCTGATCCCTGATCCCTGTGTCCTATTATATCTTCTTTACCAGTTTATTCGCCGGTCCCAGGGCTTTTACCCTTTCCGTTACTCCCGTCACAACCTGAGCAAATTTTTCACCCTCAGATGCCGAAACCCAGCTGAACATTGCCCTGTCCGGGTCAATCCCCGTGTATGTAAGAAAGTTTTTCAGCATGGCAAACTTTCTTCTGGCGGATAAATTCCCTGTTATATAGTGACATTCCCCGGGGTGGCAGCCGGAAACGAGGACACCATCCGCCCCTTCCTGAAGGGCCTTTACTACATAAAAGGGATTTATTCTCCCCGAACATGGAACCCTTATCACCCTTACGTTCGGCGGATACTGTATCCTGCTTATCCCTGCCAGATCTGCTCCTGTATAGGTACACCAGTTACAACAGAAAGCAACAATCTTCGGTTCCCAGTTTTCATTTGATTTACTTTCAGCCATATATTCTCCTACAACGACAACACATGATTAAGGCATTTGGAAAGGTATAAAACCCATCCTCACTTATTAATTCGACAAGTTACCTAACAACGCCAGGATTCCCTCATTATCAAATCCATATAAATCAATAGCATTCATCCTGCACGATGCCGTACAAACACCACATCCTTTACAAAGAACAGCATTGACCACGGCACAACCCTGTTCCTCATCCACTTCCACGGCGCTGAAGGGGCAATTAAGTTCGCAAAGCCCGCATGCCATGCATCTGTCCTTGTTTACATGGGCAGTCTTCCCTTCGGCTTCTATAAAGTCTTTACTCAGAACGATGCATGCGCGCGCGACAGCGGCATTGGACTGTGTAATTGCCTCATCACTCAGTTTCGATGAATGGGCCATGCCACACATGAACACACCATCCGTGGCAAAATCCACGGGCCGCAACTTAACATGGGCCTCAGCAAAGAAACCATCCTGATTTACCGACAGTTTCAGCATATTGCTAATGGCATGGTTTTCAGGATTCCCGACAACACCAACACTAAGTGTCAATATATCCGTTTCAATTTCTACCGGCTCATTCAATATGGGATCAAAAACCGATACGGTTATTTTGGAACCGTTGGCTTTTACTTCGGGTTTCCTGTCTTCATCTTCATAGCAGATGAACTTGACGTTGGCCTCCCGGGCTTTTTTATAATAATCTTCCTTAAATCCGTAAGTTCTGATGTCCCTATAAAGTATCGTGACATCTTTATCCGGATCAGCTTCCTTTAATTTCAGGGCATTTTTGATCGCTTCGGTGCAACAGTACCTGCTACAGTATGGCCTCTCGGCATTTCTCGAACCGACACACTGAATCATAACAACACTCTTGGCATCGGAAACCTTTTGATCGTTTTTATAAATGAGTTCCTCCAGCTCCCGCTGAGTAACAACGTTTTCATTCTGACCATAGAGATATTCATCCGTCTTGTTCTCATATGCCCCTGTCGCCACGATGACTACACCATGTTCAAACTGGTGCTCCTCCCCACCGGATTCAACAGTGGTCTTGTAATTCCCTATAAATCCCTCGAGCTCCTTTATCTTTGCCCCTGTGTAAACATGTATCAAGTCGCTCTTTTCAACACGTTCCAGGAGACCGGCCAGATGTTTTCTCGTATCAAGACCCTCCAGGGTATAATACAGTTTCCCATAATTCCCGCCTAATTCATTCTCCTTTTCCACGATATAGGATTCAAAACCCTGATCGGCAAGGGCAAGGGCTGCGGTTATACCGGCAAGTCCACCTCCCAAAATCAATGTAGCCTTATTTACGCTGAGCTGACCCGGTTTCAGGGGCTTCAGATACTCAGCCTTGGCTACTGCCATTCGCACCAGGTCTTTCGCCTTCTCCGTGGCTGCTTCCGGTTCATTCATATGGACCCATGAATCCTGATCCCGAATATTGGCCATCTCAAAGAGATACCTGTTGAGACCCGCCTTTTCACAATTCTCCTGGAAGAGACCCTCATGTGTCCGGGGGGAACAGGATGCCACCACAACCCTGGTAAGCTCGTGTTCTTTGATCATCTCGCCCATCTTGACCGCCGTGTCCTGAGAGCAGGTAAAGAGATTATCTTCGACATAAACTACATTGGGAAGGGCCTTCGTATATTCTACGACAGCCGGCACATCCACCACTCCGCCGATGTTAATCCCGCAATGACAGACAAAAACTCCAATTCTCGGGCCGATGCCTCTCAAATCCATCTCAGGGGGAAGCTCTGCCGCAGTAGTCATTGTACCCCGACGGGAACCGATAAGACCTTCCGCGCACGCTGCCGCGCCGCTTGCCTCCATAACCGTTTCAGGGATATCTTTGGGACCCCCGAAGACACCACAGACAAAAACACCATCACGGCTGGTCTGTACGGGATTTTCAAGGGAAGTTTTGCAAAAACCGTGTTCTTCAAGTTCTATACCCAGACTTTCTGCCAGTTTTTCTGCATCTTTTGGTGGAGTCAAGCCAACAGAAAGAACAACCATATCGAATTCTTCTTCTATAAGTGACCCATCTTCGGCAACATAGGTAAAAAGAAGATTTTTCGTCTGCTGCAATTCCTTTACCGACGAGGGCATGGATCTGATATACTTGATTCCATACTCGTCCTTCGCCCTGTCTACAAAACGGTCAAAATCTTTTCCATAGGCACGCATATCCATATAGAATATTGAGGGTTCGAGTTTTTTGAGGTGCTCTTTCCCGATAATGGCCTGCTTTGTCGCATACATACAGCACACGGATGAACACCAGCTGTTCCCGCAATTCACGTCTCTTGAACCGACACACTGGATCCAGGCAATCTTTTTAGGTTCCTGACCATCGGAAAGTCTCTGGACATGACCGAAGAAGGGACCTGACGCAGACAAGATCCTCTCGAACTGAATACTGCTTATAACATTATCATATATGCCAAATCCGTACTCACCCCTTAAGTGAGCATCGAAAAGTTCAGTCCCCGGCGCGGCAATAATGGACCCTACTTCAATTTCCTCTTCCTCTTCGATCATCTCATGATCGATGGCACCGGCTATACAGGCCTCAACACATTGATAGCATTCAGAACATATCCCGCAGCTTAAACATCTCCTGGCCTCTCTGAGAATATCTTCCTCACTGTAGCCCAGGATAACTTCTTCAAAGTGAGTTATTCTCTCTTCCGGTTCGATTTCAGGCATCTCGGGACGTTCACTTTTCTCTACTGAACTTGTATCCGCTTGATCCGCAACATTTTTTGCCCAGTCTCTCTCACGGCCTAACTTGACATCCTCGCCTTTCAGATAACGATCTATCGACCTGGCCGCTTCCTTTCCGGCATTAATGGCTTCGACTACCGTAGCAGGTCCCGTTACGTCATCACCACCGGCAAAAACGCCTTCAACATTCGTTGCAAAGGTTACCGGATCTACTTCAAAGGTATTCCATCTATTGATTGAAATGCCGCTTTTTTCTGAAACAAACGCAAGATCACTCGCCTGGCCGATAGCGGGAATAACGGCATCCACTTCAAGTGTAAATTCTGAACCCTCTATAGGAACAGGTCGTCTTCGCCCACTCTCGTCAGGTTCACCAAGCTCCATTCTGATACACTCTATACCCGATACTTTTCCATCAGTTTCCAAGACCTTAACGGGAGCAGCCAGAAACTCCATCTTGATCCCCTCGGCAAGGGCTTCTTCTATCTCTTCCGGAGCTGCGGGCATTTCGGCACGGGTCCTTCTGTACAGAATGAAGGCTTCTTTGGAACCGGTTCTCAGCGATGTACGAACGGCATCCATGGCCACATTTCCACCGCCCACGACGGCAACCCTGTTCCCCAGGAACACTTTTTCACCAAGGTTTACTCTTCTGAGGAAATCAATCCCATGAACGACACCTTCCAGTTCTTCTCCGGGGACATTCAGTTTGCTGCTCACGTGGGAGCCGACACCGATAAATGTGGCATCAAATTCCTCTTTCAGGGCATCCATGGTAATATCTTCACCGATTTTCGTGTTCAGCCTTATTTCGACACCCAGATCTTCTATGATCTTTATCTCGGCATTTAGTAGTTTCTTTGGAAGGCGGTATTCAGGAATACCCACGGCGAGCATTCCGCCTGCAACGGGAAGGGCCTCAAATACGGTGACCTGATAACCCTCAACGGCAAGGTAGTAGGCCGAAGTAAGACCGGCAGGACCGGCCCCGATAACGGCTACCTTCTTGTCTTTCTTCTCTTTTATCTCAGGCACATATTTGGTATCATCATTGAGGTCGAGATCTGCCACAAACCGTTTCAGATACATAATGGAAACGGGCTCGTCTACTTCTCCCCTTTTACATGCTGCTTCACAGGGATGGTTACAGACCCTGCCGCAGACGGCGGGAAATGGATTTTCCTGTTTGATGAGTTTCAGGGCTTCTTTGTATTTACCATCGGCAATAAGGGCCACATAACCCTGAACGCTGATGTGAGTCGGACATGCCGCCTTGCAGGGCGCCGTCCCTATTTTGTCGATGGCAAAGGCACTGGGAATGGCCTGGGGAAACTTTCTGTATATTGCTTTTCTCTCATTCAGATTTTCATTAAAGACATCCGGCAAGATCACTGGGCAGACATTCGCACAGTCACCGCATCCGGTACATTTATCGATATCAACGAACCTCGGAGCTTTCGTGAGTTTAACTTTAAACCGACCAGGTTCTCCGTCAACAGCTTCTACAGTTCTTCTGGTCAGGATATCCACGTTCGGGTGTCTGCCGACTTCGACCAGTTTGGGAGACAGGATACAGGCAGAACAGTCATTGGTGGGAAATGTCTTGTCGAGCTGAGCCATGACCCCTCCAATGCTGATGTCATTTTCGACGAGGTATACTTTCATGCCTGAATTTGCGAGGTCCAGGGAAGCCTGGATACCCGCAATGCCCGAACCCACAACCATTACAGCGCCGACTTTTTCGCTATCTTTTAACACTATATTCACACCTCGGATTTTAATGTCTTTAAGAAATATTATGATTCAGAAAAGAACGTTAATACACTAACCGTCGAGTCGGTAACAAAATTTCATTTTTCTGTCAAGGCATATTTAGAAATTTTTGTAATTTGCTCGTTGAACTGATGAACGAATCCCATGATTATTTCGTCACTTCCATTATTTTTTTCCAGACAGCCTCTTTACCATATCCAGTTCTGGCAGAAAAGAGAATAATCCCATCAAGGCTTTCTTTTTTTAGATACCCTGCTATCTTCCGACGGCGAATGTTTATCTGATTCCCCGAAAGCTTATCTGTTTTTGTCAGTACAAAGAGAAAGTTTACGCCATAATGATCAAGCCAGTGAACAAGAGAAAAGTCTTCTTTCGAAGGATCCCTTCTTACATCAAGAATCACAATAACCAGACGCAAATTCTGTCGTTCTTTCAGATATTTTTCCACCATGGGACCCCAACTTTTCTTGACAGAAAGGGGAACCTTTGCAAATCCATAACCGGGAAGATCAACAAAAAAAAGCTGATTATTTATCTTGAAAAAATTGATAAGGCGGGTTTTCCCGGGAGCGGCGCTTGTGCGGGCAAGCCTTTTTCTGTTTATAAGGGCATTGATAAGTGAGGATTTCCCCACATTGGATCTGCCTGCAAAGGCTATCTCCGGAATCAATCCCTCCGGATATTGAGAAGGGTTGGTGGCACTTGTTGTGAACTCCGCCGATGTAACTTTCATAAACGATGCAACCTAACCCAGATAAACTGGAAATTCGAAATTCGAAGCACTAAATGCGAAACAAATCCGAATTTCTAATATTCAAATGTTCAAAACATCAACACCACAGAAGTGGCATTAACTCTATTGTCAAAAGTTTAACTCTTTCCCGTTTAGATATTTGTATTTTTGTCATTCGATATTGTTTCGAGCTTCGAAATTCGATATTCGAATTTAAGTTTTGCAAGGACTTATCAGCCATAAAGAAATTCTTTTGCCATTTTTGCAAGAATTTTACAACTAAGGGACTAAGGGTCCGTCATTTTTCCCCCTTGTCTCTTAAATGATATTCCCTCAGAAGTCAAAATTTACATAACTCTTCCGTTTTTTCATCTTTCCACATTTCCATTGACTTCAAGAAGTAAAATTGATAGAAATTACCCGATTTAGTCAAATACATTTTCTTCGGGAGGAATTCCATGAAAGACGATAAATTAGTAATGTGGTTTGATGAAATAGAATTGGACGATATTCCCCAGGTAGGGGGGAAAAATGCGTCTCTCGGTGAAATGAGAAGAGAACTCACTGCCAAGGGAGTCAGTATTCCCGACGGTTTTGCCGTTACGGCCTATGCATATCGATACCTGCTTGACTCTGCCGGCATCAAAAACGAAATAGAGGACGTCCTTTCAGACCTGGACACCCATGATATTCAAAATTTGAGTGAAAGAGGTGAGAAAGTCCGCTCTCTCATTTACAACGCTCCATTGCCGGACGACCTCAGAGAAGCGATCGTTCAAGATTATCGAAAGCTCTGTGAAGAATACGAAGAAAATACGGATGTTGCTGTACGAAGTTCCGCAACGGCTGAGGATCTCCCCGACGCGAGTTTTGCGGGACAGCAGGAGACCTATCTCAACATAAAAGGGGAAGAAAATCTCATCGAGGCGTGTAAAAAATGCTTTGCCTCTCTCTTTACAAACAGGGCTATTTCCTATCGAGAGGATAAGGGATTTGATCACATGTCCATTGCTCTCTCCATCGGCATCCAGAAAATGGTGCGATCGGATCTTGCCTCCTCCGGTGTTATCTTTTCCATCGACACGGAATCGGGATTTAAAGATGCCATATTGATCACCGGTTCCCATGGCCTTGGTGAAATGGTTGTTCAGGGAACCGTCAATCCTGATGAGTTTTATGTCTTCAAGCCCACTCTCAAGGATGGACACAGACCCATTATCCAGAAAAAACTTGGAACAAAAGAAGTAAAAATGATTTATTCAACCGATGGAGATGAGTCGACCAAAATCGTTCCTGTACCGGCAGAAGATAGAGAACGCTTCTGTGTTACAGAAGATGAAATCCTGACTCTTGCCAGGTGGACAACGATTATTGAAGATCACTATTCAGAAAAGGCGGGGTTTTTCAAACCCATGGATATTGAGTGGGGGAAAGACGGCAATACGGGCGAGCTCTTCATCCTTCAGGCACGGCCCGAAACCGTTCAGTCTCAAAAAGATGTAAACGTTCTTGAAACCTATGTACTTCTCGAAACAAAAACACCCCTCGTTACGGGAACTGCCGTGGGAGCCAAAATCGGCGCGGGACCGGTGAATGTCATAGAAAGTGTCAGTGACATTAAAGACTTCAAAGAAGGAGAAGTCCTGGTGACCGATATGACAGATCCTGACTGGGAACCGATCATGAAGATCGCTTCCGCCATTGTAACCAACAAGGGTGGAAGAACCTGTCATGCCGCCATCGTCAGCCGGGAGCTGGGTGTCCCCTGCATTGTCGGCACAGAAAATGGAACGGAAAAAATCGCAGGTATTAGCGAAATAACCGTATCATGTGCCGAAGGTGAAGTGGGTATAGTTTGTGAAGGCATACTGAAATATGATGTCCAGAAGGTTAATCTTGAAAACTTCGAACGACCAAAAACCAAGATCATGATGAATGTGGGAAACCCTGAAAATGCCTTCGATATTGCAGCTATCCCCAATGATGGTGTTGGACTGGCCAGGCTGGAATTCATTATAACCAATTTCATCAGAATCCATCCAATGGCGCTGGTACAATTCGACAGGGTAACAGATGAGAAAACCAGGAATGAAATCGAAACGCTCACCCGGGGCTACGATAACAAAACGGAATTCTTCATCGATAAGCTGGCTCAGGGTGTGGCAAAGATAGGTGCCGCTTTTTATCCGAACGATGTCATCGTCAGGATGAGCGACTTCAAGAGCAACGAATACGCGAACCTCATCGGTGGCACATATTTTGAAGAAGACGAAGAAAACCCGATGATCGGATTCAGGGGCGCCTCACGCTATTACGATGACCGTTACAGGGAAGGGTTTGTTCTGGAATGCGAGGCCATGAAGAAGGTAAGAAATGAGATCGGGTTGACCAACGTAAAATTGATGGTTCCCTTCTGCCGTACCGTTGAAGAGGGTAAGCGGGTTGTAAAGGTCATGGCGGACAACGGCATAGTGCAGGGAGAAAACGGACTTGAAATCTATATGATGGTTGAAATTCCAAGCAATGTCGTCCTCATAGAAGAATTCGGCAAGGTCTTTGACGGATTTTCGATAGGATCCAACGACCTTACCCAGTTAACCCTTGGACTGGACAGGGACTCCGCCCAGGTCGCCCATATTTTTGATGAGAGAAATCAGGCCGTCCTGGACCTGATAAAGACAGCCATTACAAAGGCTAGACGGATGGGTAAAAAGATCGGTATTTGCGGACAGGCCCCGAGTGACTATCCGGAATTCGCCAGATTCCTGGTCGAATGCGGTATAGACAGTATGTCGCTGACCTCCGACACGGTTATCAAGACGACTCTGGATGTACTGGAGACTGAAAAAAGTCTGGGAAAATAACACCAAGAGAAAGAGACAGGAAATAAACAAAATAAAAATCCCCCCTTTTAGCAAAAGGGGGGATTTTCATTTGAAAGCGGAATTCTATGTAACGGGGTACGTTCTATACTTTTTCCTTTTTCTTCCACACTTCCCAGTAGAACCTGCCGATGCTCAGGAATATGGCGAGAAAGAGTAAGCCGAGCATGAAGGTTGGCTCCGTGTTGAACTTCCCGTCTATCCAGTAACCGACCAGGAAGAATAAAAACGAGGAAGCGACGATGGCCAAACCCCAGGCACTCAGAAGAAACAGCTCAGTATAGTTTAATGTATTTTGATTTTTTTTATGTGTGATCATCATGATATTTATTCTCCTTCCTGTCATCCACCCTCGCCTGAAGCGAGGGGGGGAACGAGATCCAGACCAAAAGGTCGTGGATCTCAAAACTTAACTAACAAGGGCCTTGAGTGCATCCACAACAGGTGCGGTGAAAAGGGCCACAAGAATCGTATAGAGTGCGAAGGAACCAATCGCCTCGCTGAGATATATCCTGGAATATTTGTGTTTCAGAGAGGTGATGATCAAACCGCCCACGATAAGGCATCCGAGGTGAAAGTAGGGAAAGTTTCCTGCATTGGTTGCTATATATTCCGCATAACCGAATGAGGCGGTCGCCAGCACAACAAAGGCCGTCATAATCAATGTTTGTAAAATCCTTTTCATAATTTATGTCCTCCTTTACGGGTTTTTTCATCAAGCTCAAGCTTTTGCTTTTGTCTTACATTAATGAAATAACCGTGCCAGATTGACAGATTTATGAATAAATATTCGTAACCTATTGATTATAAATGGATACTCCTGATAGCGAAGATTGTTTAAACCGGCTATCAGAAGTCAAAACGGAAGGGTTTTTAAAAGAAACGTTAAGTGGCGTTTAATGGAATATTCAATCTCTCTCAAAGGTAATCCCATACTTTTCCAGTTTCCTCTCAAAGGTGGGACGAGAAATCCCTAAAATCTCACAGATCTCTCCCTTATTTTTATCACTATTCTTGATTACTTTCCTGATTTGCATCTCTTCTGCCTCGTCAAGGGTCAGAAATCTCCCCGAATCTGCGAGACCATCCCCTCCAATTCCCCCTTCTGTACCTTCATTTTTAACATCTTCCATAAGATCCGGGAAATTTCCCCTTTCGAGGGTACGTCCCTGGGCGACCACAGCAGCTCTGACCAGCAAATTCTCCAATTCTCTGATATTACCGGGCCAGTGGTATTTGAAAAAGATGTCCATTACACCATCAGATACCCCGGCAATCCGCTTGTGAAGATCCCGGTTGATCTTCTTAATGAGATACTCAACAAGGGGGGAAATATCCTCACTTCTCTCCCGTAGCGGAGGAATCCTGATCAGTACAATGTTAAGACGATAATAAAGATCATCTCTGAATTTTCCTTCCCTTACCAGGGCTTTCAGATCCCTGTTGGTCGCAGCAATGATCCGTGCATTCACCCTTACCCTGTCTTTACCGCCAACCCTTTCAAACTCCATCTCCTGTAATACTCTCAGAAGCTTGGCCTGCAGATTCATTGACATTTCGCTGATCTCATCCAAAAATACTGTGCCATAACGGGCAAGTTCGAACTTCCCCGCTTTCCTGGCAAATGCCCCGGTAAAGGAGCCCTTCTCATGGCCGAAAAGCTCCGATTCAAGCAGTGTATCCACAATGGCAGAACAGTTAACCGCTATATAGGGTTCATTCATTGACGTATTGTGGTGAATGACCTTGGCAATTAATTCCTTGCCTGTCCCACTCTCGCCTTGAATAAGAACCGTTGTTTTACTCTGGGAAACGACACCGATGGTCTTAAATATCTCCCCCATCCCCTTGCCGTTGCCGATAATATCTCCCACTTTGAAATGCCGTGAAGGTTCAGTTTCCACGAGAAGGCCATTCATCTTCCTCTCCATGTCGAGGACATTTATGGCCTTTTTGATGGTCATATCGAGTTCATCCACATTAATCGGCTTGTGAATATAATCAAATGCACCCTTTTTCATGGCGCTAATCGCCGTGTCCATGTCATGATGAGCGGTAATCATGATCACCTTGAAATTATCAACCTCTTTTTGCAAATCCTCGAGAACCGTAAAACCGTCAATATCGGGAAGCCTGATGTCGAGAATGACAACATCCGGTGAGATTTCAACAAACTTATTTAAACCGTCTGTGCCGGTTGTAGCCGTATGCACGTCATATCCTTCCTCGGTCAGATAGAGATCAAGGGTTTCGCAGATAGAGATGTCATCATCAATTACGAGAATCTTTGGCATGTTATTGTTCCTCAATACAGTGAATAGTGATGGACTTGTAAATAGTGGTCAGTGGTCAGTATTATTAATGACTGCGTTCACTGTTCACTTGTTCCTGCTCTATCGGTAAGGTTACCATAACCTTGGTTCCCTCTCCTTTTTTACTTAAGATTTTTAAGGCACCCTGATGCAGGTCGATGATCTTTTTAACCTGCGTGAGTCCCAGGCCTGTGCCATACTTCTTCCTGGTAAAGAATGGGTTGCACAGATGCGACATGTCTTCTTCATCAATACCGCATCCATTATCCTCGACCCCAACCAATATTGCTTTACCGCCATCATCAACCAGCTTCGCTGATATGAAAAGCTTCCCTTCAGCCTCCATTGCATCAATGGCATTCTGATAGATATTTATAAATAACTGCTCCAGCCTCGCGGGATCAACCTTAATAAGGGGAATGTTTTCTTCAAATCCTGTCCTAATATGGATTCCCTTGTCTGATATAGGTTTTTCCACCATCGCAAGGGCATGTTCGAGAATTCTTTTTATATCTGAAGGCTTCTTTTGGGGGTCCGACGGTTTCGCAAAAACAAGAATATCATTGACGAGTTTTTCGAGGTGATCGACTTCTCTCTGGGCAATCCTGAATCTCTTCGAATCATTCCCCGATGGCTGCATGCGCTTTTCCAGGATCTGGAGACTCATCTTTATGGAAGACAACGGATTCCTCACTTCATGGGCAATACCCGCAGCCAACTGACCGACTGCTGCAAGCTTCTGGCTCTCATAAAACTTTCTCTCCAGATTTTTAAACTCTGTAATATCGCTCTGTACATAAACATACCTGTCAGTCCCCTTCACGAGGCAGGGTGTCATGAGTAAAGTCTTCTTTGAGCCATCTCTTGCAATGGCCTCAACCTCATAAGGCGTATAAATGCCCCTTTTTACATCCTTCCATTTGGCCAGAGTAATATCTCTGATTTCAGGGGCAACAAAATCTGCGATGTGTTTACCCTTGACATGATGTGAGACCAGACTGTCCCCTCTCTCCAGGTCCCGACTCATATAATTGATAATTCCTTCACTGCTTATGTCAAATAACTTATCCGGCGAACTGTCCAGGATAGACTGGAGGTAATCGTAAAGGTTCTCAATCCTTTTCCTGAGATTGATATTCTCCGTCAGCTCATTCTGGAGGGTCTCGGCATATTCCGCCAGGCTGAGTTCCATCTCTTTCTCCCTTGACACATCCTGAAGTGTTTCAATGGCCGCAGTAATTTCTCCCCTTTCATCATAAATAGGAGCCGCTAAAAAATAGAGATGCCTGCTCTTTCCTCCCAGGTCTTTAAAAAAATCTCTCGCTTCATAGGCGCCTTTTACATTTTCCGATTTTTTCACCTCCTTGGCGCCGTAATAATTCTCAAGTCCCTCAATATCATGGTCAACAATAAGGTCAGCAATAAGCGGCCTTCCCCGGCTATAGAAAGGAATATACTGATTGTCTGTACCGATCATATCTCTGGCATTAAACCCCGTCAGTTCCGAACATGCCCTGTTCCAGAGAATGACTTTATGTTCTCTGTTCACTACAAAGGTGGGTATGGGAGATCCCTCGATAATTCCTTCGATGGTCTTATGTTCCCTGATAAGTTTTCCCTGCCAGTCCTCCTTTTCCTTGAGATGCTTCAGTTCTTCTCTGACACGTAAGTGCTTTCTCCCCGAATAGACTATAAATGTACTCCCTATGACGACAGCGGCAATCAGTCCAATAGCTACAATCATGACATTGAAAAAAGTTTTGAGCAAAAGCGAAATCGCAACATAGTAAGGAGTATTAATGGCTATCACCCACTTCCGTGAACCCAGGTGGATCGGGACATAGGCTACGATGTTTTTCCCATTCCTTCCACTTTCTTCAAGCAACATATACTCGCCATATCCTTCTTGCCCTTTCAGAAGCGTACTTTTCAGGGACATTCCCCCTTCAGTTTTTGCACCTTCGAGTATCCCTGCATCTTTACCTGTAAACTCCGCATCGGTGTGGACAACTATTGCACCATTATCGTCAACTATCCAAACAGAACAAGGCATGCCACTCTTAACCCGCTTGATATATCGATCAATAATAGTGGAAAAAGAAAGTACGGCCAAAACCACACCGGAGAATTCATTTTTTGAATCATATTTAGGAACAGCGACAATAATCGATTTAAATCTGCTTTCTACATCCTCATATTTTTCTCCCCCAACCAGTAATAGATCGCTTATGTATGGTTTCCCAGTTTTCTTTACCTCCTGAAAATAGCGACGAAATCCAAAATTCTTACCTGTTATCCCCTTGAGAAAAGAGGATGGATAACCGATTACAAGTACACCTCTTTTATCCTCTACGGCTATAAACTCAACCTTTCCCTCCAGGTCATCATAAATTACTTTCATGCCCTGTACTGTAGTCTCAGGAATGGCTTCCCTGACACATGGAAGCCTGGACAGAATTACCATACTCTTCTCAATACCAATAAGAAAATCTTCTATTCCGGCAGCTGTCCCTCTGACAATAGCCATCTGTTGCTTACTGAACTGCTCCACCATAGCCTTTTCCCTTGTATGCTTGATGGTTAGAGCTATCAAAAGGATCAATATGATAACGGCTGACGTCGTAAGCCAGATGGAAATCCCCAACTTGGTCTTGAAAAATTTCTTTTTATCGTCAAAACCGGTTTTATCCATATTCATCATTTTTCTCATGAAACGGACAACCCCTTCTCGATTGAGAAAAGGGCGTCAATTATTCTTCATCTTTTCTTTTTTTGTCTTTATATTCTTTAACACCGATAAACACATAGACAGACACAGCGGCGCCTAAAGAAATGAGAAGGTTGATTAATCCGCTTTGAATTCCTATAACATAGTCACAAACAAGCCAAACAACAAGATAGGTAGCAACAGTTAATATTTCCTGCATCATTAAACCTCTCGAAGGATTTGATTTCTTTATAGTTTATACAGCCTCAACTCTGAACCCGTTGAATGTCCTGATACTACAGACCTTGCTCATAAATTTCAATAAAAATAAATCTTAACCAGGACAAGCCGGAACCAAACAAGATATATTTTTATCACGAAAGCACGAAAGCACGAAAAAGAAAATTTAATTTCGCGCTTTTTTTTCGTGGTTTCGTGATTGTTTTTTATTTTTTACTTTCATCTTCCAGCCTTTAGCCTTTAGCCTTTAGCCTTTAACCTTTAGCTCTCAGTCCTCAGTCCTCATTGCTCATTGCTCATTGCTCATTGCTCATTGCTCATTGCTCAGCCCTTTGCGGCTTTGCCGTATTAGTCTTCATATTTTACTTTTCGTTAAATTAATGGTGCAGATTTAACAAAATGTTAAACGGAATTACATAAAAAGGATGTCATTATTGATATGGCAGTTGTGAAAATAAACAAATGGTTGTATGGTGTTAGCGTTAAAACCCGTTTACTGCGGCATATGTGGCATGTCTGTTGCATTTACAGCACGCAGTTTTCAGGATATTTCTTCGGAAACCACAAAACTACAAACAAATTGATCAGGAAGGGAGAAAAAAGATGTTACAGAAATCTGTAAAAGTGTTATTATCCTTACTAACGGCAATAGCGGTTGTGCTGTTGTCTTCACCGGTTGTATTCGCCGCGGAGGCTATTCCGTCGGAGGGTATTTATATAAAGGTTATCTTCTCCGTGGGCGCCATGCTTGCAGCGGGACTGGCAATCGGTTTGGGAGCTATTGGTGCTGGTGCAGGTATAGGTCATGCCGCGAGTGGGGCATGTGAGGCAGTGGGAAGGAACCCCGGTGTTCAGGGAAAGGTCATGATGACCATGCTGGTTGGTATGGCCATGGCTGAATCAATCGCCATTTACGCCCTGGTTGTTTCCCTTGTTCTTCTCTATGCAAACCCGTACATGAGTTATTTTTGGGGTTAATCCGCATTGAACAATTAGCTTCAGAATTAACAAAAGTCAGGGGGAGAAGAAAATGTCAGAAACTACAAAAGGTAAGCAGTTTTTTACTGCATCGAAGGTATTCTTCCTCCTTATCGTAATTCCCTTGCTTCTGGTGGCTTTTCTGATCACAAGGGGCATTTTTGAATTAGGGGACACGGCAAGGAAGCGTGCCGCTGTTGTTCTGGATGAGAAGCTCCAGGATGAAGTCAAGCTGCGCGCCGTTAATGTTGCCGATGAGGTTGCCGGTTTTCTGCGGGAAAGGGAGAGGGACATGTTGATCACAACGATCCTTCCCACAACCGACACGGCATACAAGGAATTTATGAATAAAAACAAGCAGCCTCTCTGGGTGAAGGAAGAAGGCAGGATTGTTAAGGTTCTCACACCGTTATACACGGAGATGTCTCTCGTGGACAAGGCGGGGAATGAGCTTATCAAGATTGTCGGCGGAGAGATTGTTCCGAAGGCCAGGCTGCTGAATGTCAGTGTCAGTGATCCTGCGAACACCACTTACAAATCGGAAGATTACTTTTCAAAGGCGAAGGATCTTGCCAAGGGTGACGTTTATATGTCCCATGTTACCGGCTGGTATGTAAACAGGTCCGAGTTTGAGAAGGGGAAGCGTTTTACGGGGATCATTCGCATGGCCACACCGCTTTTTGACAAGGATGGCTTTACAGGGATTATTACCCTTGCCCTTGATGTAAGGCACCTTGCAAAAATTACGGACAGTATCATACCGACCAGGGCCGGTCATGTTTTAGAAGCGGATGCATCGACGGGAGACTATGCCTATATGGTTGACAACAGGGGATTTATAATCTCCCATCCGAATGATTACCACATAGCGGGTCTTTACATGGATGGGACACCGGTTCCGGCCGTTACGGAAAAGACATTAGACGAAATGACCAAAAAGGGAGAAGGGGTCTTGAATCTTAATCTCCTCGGTTTTATGGATTCCGCCCTGCCGGAGATTGCCAGGGATGCGGCTGCGGGGAAGTCGGGAAGCAAAACCTATAAATTCGCGGGCCATACAAAGTTTGTGGCCTATGCGCCGATAGAGTTTTTCTCCAGGAGCTACGCTGAGCCGGCAGGATTCGGATGGGTCGGAATGGGAGTGGATGTGGAAAAGTTCAATGAAACGGCTATGAAAACATCCAAAAATATAGAAAAGGAAGCGACTGCATGGATGACAACAATTATTATAATCATAGTTGCCTCCGTTATTATTCTCTTCTTCATTGCTGTTCTCCTCGCAAGGGGAGTTTCCCGTTCCATTGAGGCGGAAGTCCCTCCGGAATCGCAGGAAGTCCATTACTACGATGATGAGGATAAATAGAATAACCGAATAAAACAATAAAATCAAAAGGCCGGAAATAACAACTTCCGGCCTTTTTT
>Ga0268281_1000421_pt1 | contig 31948 bp, 31 predicted proteins | sample saktaG_10_FD_190134 | JGI IMG/M metagenome (GOLD analysis project Ga0268281, IMG submission 190134) | Saline water microbial communities from Sakinaw Lake, British Columbia, Canada - sak_2011_5_24_50m | ecosystem: Environmental > Aquatic > Non-marine Saline and Alkaline > Saline ...
TGCCTGTTCATACGAGGCATCTGGCGCATATATGTTTTGCTGGTCCTGAAAATTTATGCCAAAATCTTTAAACTCAGGAGATATTATTTCTGGAATATTTAAATACCTCAAGAAAACAGCGTCATTGAATAAAACAAAAATAACAGTTACCACAACCAGAATAGCTACACCCAAAAATATCCTGTTTTTAAAAATATTCTAAACTTGTTTTTTAAGTTTTTTTATCGTCAGCATCATAATGCCCAAATTTATAATTAAAAATATTGGATTTGATTGGCCCCAAAAAAACTGTGTGCAGCTCGCCCAGGGTATATTTAATATATGTTTTAAGCCTCCCGTCTTTTTCATAACGCCTTACAGAAACAGAAACTGGTTCTTTTATAAGTCCATACTTTGACGCTTTCGCTGCTGCTCTAGAATAAGCATAGTCTTCTATAAACACAATTTCCTCGTCAAATCCTTTAATAGCATTATGAACCTCTTTTGCACACATAATTGTAGAAGCTGCATGGGGCGATATTTTTTGAGTCAGTTCTGTCCATATATTAAAAATATTATGAAAAAATTTATCAATTTTTTTATTGCTTAATGGAATAAGCGAGAATCCCGCAATGCCAAGCCCTCGCTTTTTAAACTGCTCAACTGAATGTTTTAAAAAGTGCTGAGACAAAATAACGTCAGAATCTAAAAACAAAAAAATATCTCCGTTTGCAGCTTCTGCTCCCCTATTTCTACCAGCAGGGAGTAACCCACCTTTTACAACCCTGCAACCATTCTCTTTTGAAATTTCAACTGTTTTGTCTTTTGAACCTGCGTCTGCCACAATAATTTCATAATCGTTAAAATCCTGACTTTTTATAGAACCTAAAAGCTTTGGTAAAAAATTTTCTTCATTTAACGTTGGTATAATAATTGATAGCATCTTTTTATTTTTCTGAAATTTTTAATATTATAAGGTATAAAATTAATGTGAATATAAAAGAAATAATATTACCCCAAAAAGAGTTTAATAAATTCGGGATAAAATAACTAACATTTATTATATCGAAGTAATTTAAAAAATATATATCTCCAGACCAAAACGTAATAAACAAAAGAATTACCATATGAACTATCGCGGAAAAAAGCATCAAAATCAACAATGCGTTTAAATATCTGTTTTTTACTATCTTCATTTTAATTACTTATTGGTAAAAATTGTTTTGGCGGTGTTCCAGATTTCTGGTTGGTTTTGAGTTGTTTTTAGCCAGTACCACCATTCTGTTCCCCAAAAATAAATTGTATCAAAACCAGTTTTCTTTGCGTACTCCAGATTTTTTTTAAATATTTTGGGATTCATTGTTTTGTACTGCTCGGAAAGAGGCACGTCATAGAAGGGCTTAGATGCCCATGGTTCTGCCTGAAACTCTATGCAAATAACTTTTTTCCCAAAAACCTTATTTATAATTGCAGCTTTTCTTGCGTAAAAAACCGGCGAGAAGAAATAACGCAAATTAAAACCAAAACTATCTGTTATGTGTAGCCATGCTTCCCTATACATCGTGGTACCCACTATATCGCCTATTTTTGCCACATCAAACCACATTGACCCTTCTCCTGAGTCAGAAACAATAACCTGCCTTGAAGAATCCAACGATTTCACCAGCTCTACTTCTTGTTTTAGAAAATCTGTATTTTTATAATACCACTCTGGACACTCTCCAAAATAGAATAAAGGCTCGTTTTCAACCTGCCAATAAGCAATGGCTTTATTGTTTTTATATCTTTCAACAACTTCCTTTATATAATCTAAAACAACTGTTTTTTGCTGTTGCTCTGTTAGTCCATTTGCCCAAGCAGGAATATGGCATTCGGGCCACCTCCCGCTTTTCATGCCCAATACATATATAACACCTACTCCATTTTGTTCAGCCTGCTCCAACTGCCAGTCAATGTCATCAAAATAAAAATTGTCTTGCTTGCCTTCAACCCAATCCCACTGTGTATGAATTTTTATATTTTTTGCGCCTAAGTCCTTTATCATGCCCAAGTAAAAATCTTTCCAGTTAAGCCCCAGCGATTCTGCCTGCATTTGAGAAAAGTTAACTCCCCATGTAATTTTGTCAGGCGCCTTTGCTTTCCCTACAAAGAAAAAACAAAAAACAAAAACAAACAAAAAAAAGATTACCAGTAAAAAATATAAAAAATACATTAAATTTTTTTTCATTTAACTTTATTTTGAAACCAATCTGTTGTTTTTTCAAGCCCCTCGTCCAAACTATATTCAGGAGACCACCCCAGATGATTTTGTATTTTAGAAAAATCCAAACAACTTCTTTCCGATTCACCGGGCTGTTTGGGAGCGTGCAGCTCTTGGCAGTTTGAATTCAGCAGTTTTTTTAATTTTATAAAAATTGTGTTTATATCTGTTTCCTTATCTGTTCCTAAATTAAAAATACCGACTTCGTTTTTTTCCAAAGCCAATACTCCAGCCCTTGCCACATCTTCCACAAAAACAAAATCCCTTGTTTGGTTCCCGGAACCATTTATATAAACTTTTTGCTCAGCAATCATTTTATCACAAAAAATTGCTATAACTCCCGCCTCTCCCTTGGAGTTTTGCCTGGGACCATACACATTGGCAAACCTTAAAGAAATAAAATCTAAACCAAAATATTTGTAATAAAAATACAAATATTTTTCCACCGATAATTTTGCTATCGCGTATGGTGAAAGAGGAACTTCTTTGGCTGTTTCACTAGTTGGAAAAACATCTGTTTCGCCATATATACTTCCTCCCGAAGAAGAAAATATAATTTTTTTTACTTTATACTTTTTACAATTTTCTAAAATATTTAAGCTTCCCAAAATATTTATTTTTGCATCTTCAATAGGGTCTCCTACCGAATCTCTTACACTAATCTGGGCTGCATAATGAAAAACAATTTCAGGTTTTTCTTTAGCAAAAATGCCAGATATTTTTTTATCTTGAATATCTACTTTATAAAACTTGGCTTTTTTATTAAGATTTGTTTTTGAACCTGTAGATAAATTATCTATAATAACTACTTCATAACCTAAACCTATTAATTTATCAGTAAGATGCGAACCTATAAATCCAGCTCCTCCTGTAATTAAAATTTTTTTCATAGTTTTTTTACAATTTTTTCAATATTATAAGTTCCCATTTTCTCTATTTCCATAAAACCCTGCATTGCCATTTCGGCTAAATCTCCGCCATTTAACAAGTCGTAAAACCATTGGTCAGCATATTTTGGATTTTCTTGGAAAACCGCTGATCCAATATGCAACAGCCATCTTTTATTAAAATCTTCTTGCGAGCCTATTATAGGGGCTATAATTATAGGCACACCAAGTCCGGCATAAAAAGAAAGCTCAGAGGGCTTAGTCCACAAAACATCTGTCTCCCTTAAGGCTTCGTTGAACGTTCTAAAATATTCATTTGTAGTGGGGGCGTAAACCACATGCACCCATCCGTCTAGTTGAAGTTCTTTTAGATTTTTAGAAAAATAATTTTTTAGCTCTTCTCTAACCCCGATTGCAATAACAAACCTAAGTTTGTGTGCTTTTATATTTTCTTTCAGGCTGTTTATTGCTTCCAGGCATAATTCTTTTTGGGCACCTGCGCCACCTATGCAAAACATAATAGTTAAGGGGTGGTTTGGCTTTTCAGGCAAATCTCCTAAGATTTCTTTTATTAAAGGACCATATACTTTTTTATACCTTTTATTTGGATCCAAATTTAAAAGACGGTATTTTAAATCCTCTTTTGCAATTTCCATATTAGGACCAATATTTTCTTTAGGCAAGGGATATCCCGTCAAAAAAATATTCTTAGGCTTTACTCCATACAGCTTCAAGCGATCCCTTGTCCATGTATTTGGAGTAAAATATTTTATCCGGCTTTTTTCAGGATATAAAGGCACCCATGCCCTGCTCACATCCGCGTCACATATAACACAGCAAATTTCATTTGAATATTTATTTTCTTCTGCTACAAAGGCTGGCGTAAAAAATGTAGAAACAATAGGCAAGGGGTTTTTTTCCAAACGATTAATCAAGTCCGCCCCCCACCCCTTTTTAATAGAACGGTAATTATTTTTTAACATTAAGGTCGGCTTTGACAAATCTCTTTTTGGGTAATAAGTCAAAATTTTCTGAAATCTGTCCATAATAGAAAATACAAAATTCCCCAGAAAAGGGATTTTTTTAAACCTTGAAATAAACTCATACCAATATCTGTCACTCTGCCAGGTATTCCTATCTTTTACAGGAATACCTACATAGCTGTTTGAGCTAATAACTCTTCCCAAATAAGCTATATCTTTTAAAGGATATGCTGTTCTTTGGTGCCCATAGCCCATATCCACAGCAACTACCCAGGCTTTTTTATTTTTGTTTTCTTCACTCATGATCATATTTGTATATTATACCTAAAAATATTTATTATTGAAACTTGCATAATTAAAATTTAGTGGTAATATAACGTCAGACGGAACACTACTTCCCCCTTGACAAAGGAGCCCACATGAAGCCGCTCATTTTTTTATTCGGCGTCGGGGTATTGTTTATCTTCTTAATGTTCAAGGACGCCGGCAAAGAAGGAAATATCCCAATTGTTGCATTTACTGTGGCTTTTGGGGTAATCGCCTTCATTTTTGCGGTAGACTGGTGGCGCCATCCTGAAACATATCGCAAAAAAAAGAAAGAGTGAAATTCTGTTCTAACCCCAAACCTTAACAAGGCCCTTCGGCCCAGCCCCATACCCAAGGGGCTTTTTTCTTGAAATTTAAGTTAATGTGTGTTAATATATTTATGTTTGCGCCAAAGGAGCGTGCAAAATGGATCCTTCACAATGGAGATGCGTCATGGTGAACAAAGAGATTATTTTTGTCGTGATGTGTCCTGATCAAAGGTTCTGGAACTGTCACAGGTTGTTTATTGAAGACCACCTTGGCCTTCAACCTGGAACCTTCGTCATTCTGACGGTCCTCGGCGGTGCCAGTGTACTGGCCCGTCCCGATGAATTTGAAAGCAGTTTCAACTCCATCTTGGATGAAATTCGCTTTCTGCTCGAAGAAAATCCCGGGGCCACGTACCGACTTGTCCTCATTAACCACGAGGACTGCAAACGCGCGAAAAACACTGAAGACCAGGCTATTGCCGATCTCCAGGAAGCAGCAAAAAACGCCAGAACCCTTCTCCTCGAATCCTACAAAGGGACTATCTCCCTCCACTATGGCATGTTAGACCAATCGAATCTGATCTTCAAAGACATACCGCTGAAACAGCACGAGGTTGTCACGGCGGCTAGCGAGTAGCACACCAGGCCCACACGGGCAAACTTATACCACTCCCCGGAGCTTCGGCCCCAGGGAGATTTTTTTTATTTAAATAAATAAAGTGAGCCAAATAGATTTTTTCGAGGAGAGGGTGCCCCGTAGAGAGGCTCTCCCCGCAGAAAAAACTATTTGGCGAGCGAAAAAAATCAGTAGTCTAAAAACTTTGTGCGTAGCCTGCGATTTAAATATCTTGTTATAACTCCCAAAAATATATAACAGACCGCCAGCCAAACCCACGAAACATTTTCAACAATTTTATATGCCCAAGGTTTGGAAAACAAATCTACTACCCAAAAAACATACGTTAATAAAAAATAGGCAGGCAAGGAGATTATCCACCCCAGAGAACTCCAAATTATTCCAGCTAAAGAAGACAAAAACCCAAAAAGCATTACCCCAGAAACAACTGGCAAAACTAATATATTTGTAAAAACAGACACAAAAGAAACATTTCCAAAGTTATAAATTATCATAGGCAAAGTAAAAATTTGGGCTGAAACCGTAACTGTTAAAAGTGATAAAATATTTTCATATTTTGCAGGGATTTTTATAAAGCTCTTAATAATAGGGTCCAATAGAATAATGCCCAAAACAGCCAAGAAAGAAAGCTGAAATCCTACGTCATACATTAATAGTAAAGGATTAAACAAAAGCATTAATGCTCCAGCCAAAACAATTATTCTTGAGCTCGTTGTCTGCCTGCCTAATTTTTGACCCAGTAAATAAATTATACCCATAACGCCGGCTCTTATAGCCGAAGCAGGCAACCCCACTAACACAACATAAACTAAAATGAAAATTACAGCGCCATAAAATGCCTGACTTCGCCATAATCCCAAAAACAGTAAAAAATACATTATAATAGAGGTCAAAATAACAATGTGTAATCCGGAAACAGCAATTATATGACTTAACCCTGCAATCCTAAACTTATCTTTTATTTCCTGCGAAATTACATTTTTATCGCCCAAAATAACCCCTTCCAGCAAAGAGCTTTGGGGAGTTAAAAAATTATACCTTATGCTTTCTCGCATATTTCCTTTAAACCTCAGAATACCTGAATATACAAAAGACAAAATATTACCCTGCCCCCTCCCCACAACTCCAACTTTTGGAAAATACATTACAGAATAAATATAATCTTTTAACAAATAATTTTTGTAACTAAAATCTTGTGTTTCCATAGGCGTTTCTAATTTTCCTATAATTTTAACCTTATCTAAATACTGATATTCAGGGTATCTGCTTGTTGTAACTAAAATTTTATTACCATAGTTATCCACTTTTACCTTTAAACTTTGCGAATTATCCTTTAATTTGGGTTCGTCAATTATAGTCCCCGTCAAAACAATCTCTCCAGCTCCGTTAAGCCTACTTAGATTATCATTCAAAATATTAAACTCTGAAATCTGCATTCTCAAAATCCCCAAAACCAAAAATAAGACGCAAAAACCAATAACAATAAAAATATCTTTTTTAAGAAAAAAAGAAATAATTATTATTAATATGCCCAGCAATAAAAAAATCCACAAAATAAATTGTGGTATTTTTATTAAGGATTCCATAAATATTCCTATAATTAGCGAAACAGAAAGCAAAAATAATATTTTAGACGCCGTCATTGCACTTACCTAACCTGGCAGGTTTTAAAATAAGGAGAAATTTCTTTTACAATCTCATCTAAAAATTCTTTTTTAAATGGTTTTACTTTTTCAAATTCAGGATCAATAGTTTTTGTGGGCAAAAAGTTTTGTAAATAATATTTTACATTTTCTCCTCCAATCCATTTTGCAATTTCCAAAAATTCTTCTTTTTTATGGATTGTATTTACTACTGTTGTTCTAAATTCAAAATCAAGATTACCATTTTTTAAAAACTCAACGCTTTTTTGAATATCAGTGAACCGAACACCCTCACCCAAAAGATTTTTATATGCCGGATTATTGGTAGAAGACTTAACATCCATAGCAACATAATCAATCAACTTTTGTTCTGTTAAACTTTTTATCATTTCTGGGTTTGAACCGTTTGTGTCCAGCTTTACATTAAATCCCATATTTTTTATTTTTTGTATAAGCTGGGGTAAGTCTTTATTTACAGTGGGCTCTCCTCCGCAAATTACCACTCCTTCTAGCAAACCCTGTCTACTCCTTAAAAAATCGAGAAATTCTTTTTCATCTATTCTTGGTTGTTTGGCAATTTTAATAGGTAAAACCAATTCTGAAGAATAGCACCAAGGACACCTAAAATTGCAAACAGCCAAAAAAACAACACAGGCAAGTTTTCCTGGATAATCTATTAAAGTTGTCTTTTGGAGTCCAGCAATAATCATTAAGCCTCTACTTTTTCTTCTGCTTTTTTTAATACTTCGTTTACTGCGGTTGGTGTGACAAATTCTTTTCTTTCTTTATATTCTTCTTGCTTTCCTTTGTGCCACTGCTGAACCGGCCTTATATAACCCACCACCCTTGAGTAAACTTCACATGGTTGCTTTATTGTGCACTGGGGGCACTCAAAATGTTCGCCGGACAAATAACCATGAGTGGGACAAATTGAAAAGGTTGGTGTTAAGGTAACGTATGGTAGACTATATTTTTCAAAAATCTTTTTTATCAGGCTTTTTGCCATATTAGGATCAGAAATTTTTTCTCCCAAAAATATGTGTAAGACTGTCCCGCCTGTATATTTTGTTTGGAGCTCGTTTTGTAAATCAAGAGCTTCAAACACATCATCTGTAAATCCAACAGGCAGCTGAGTTGAGTTTGTGTAATATGGAGCTTCTTTTGTACCGGCTGTAATAATGTCCGGATACTTTTCTTTATCTGTTTTTGCTTGCCTATAACTTGTGCCTTCTCCGGGAGTAGCTTCCAAATTAAACAAATTTCCAGTCTCTTCTTGAAACTTAATCATTTTTTCACGCATAAAATCCATAACTTCAAGCGCAAATTTTCTACCTCTTTCTGTGGTTATGTCTTCTCCTATAAAATTTAACAAGGCCTCATTCATTCCTATAATTCCTATTGTAGAAAAGTGATTTCCAAAATAAGTATTCCTCATTTTTTTCATCTCCTCCAAATAATGCCTTGAATAAGGATAAAGGCCTTTTTCCATAAAGTCATCCAAAGCTTTTCTTTTAATTTCCAAGCTTTCTTTTGCCAACTCCATCAAATGACTGAGCCTGTCTAAAAACTCTGTTTTTGTTTTTGAAAGATAGCCTATTCTAGGCAAGTCTATTGTAACCACACCTATGCTTCCAGTTTTTGGGGAAGACCCAAACAATCCTCCTCCTCTCTTATAAAGCTCCCTATTGTCCAGCCTTAGTCTGCAACACATTGATCTTGCGTCATCTGGACTCATATCGGAATGTATAAAATTTGAAAAATAATTTATACCATATTTTGCAGTTGCTTCCCACATGGCAGCTAAATTAGGATTATCCCAATTAAAATCTTTTGTAATTGATACTGTTGGGATTGGGAAAGTAAACGGCCTACCGGAGGCATCGCCTTCCATCAGCCCTTCATAAAACGCCCTTATAAACATATCCATCTCCGGCTGGAAATCCCTGTATGTTTCATTTTGCGGGACTCCTCCAATGATTACAGGCTGTTTTGCCAAATATTCCGGTGGATTTATATCTAAAGAAACATTTAAAAATGGTGTCTGAAATCCAACGCGCGTAGGCACCATGCAATTAAATAAAAATTCCTGCACTACTTGTTTTACCTGCTCATAGTTTAGTTTGTCATATCTGATAAAAGGAGCCAATAAAGTATCAAAATTTGAAACAGCATTTGCTCCTGCTGTTTCTCCTTGCAAAGTATACAAAACATTTACCAGCTGACCCATGGCGGTCCTAAGATGTTTTGGAGCCGCACATTCTATTTTTCCCGGAACTCCACCAAACCCCCTTACCAAAAAGTCATACAAGTCCCACCCTGCACAATAAGGTGCCAGCAACTGCAAATCATGAATGTGAAAATCTTCATTGGCCGCAGCGTCGCGAATTTCTTTTGGATAAATTTTATTTAGCCAATATTTTTTGGAAATATATGAACCTACATATTCGTTTAACCCTTGCAAAGAAAATGTCATATTGGCGTTTTCTTTTACCTGCCAATCAATTTCTTTTAAATAGCTATCTACTTTTTCTGAAGAATCATCGGCTGCTTGTGATGCCTCGCGGATAGACCTTCTCTGCTCTCTATATAATATATACGCCTTAGCTGTTTCTACTAAGTCTTCCAAAATTAACGCTTCTTCAACAATATCCTGAACTTGTTCAATAGTGGGAATTTCCTCTTTTTTAAATCTACGGTTTAACAATTTTATAACCTGGTCGGCAACTTTTTTGGATTCTTTGCCATCCCCTTGATTTGTGGCCACAATGGCTTTGTGCACTGCTTTTTCAATTTTATCTTGCTCAAAATCAACGACTCTTCCATCTCTTTTTTGAACTTTTTCTATATGGCTTATAATTTTATTCTCTTTTTCTGATGGTGTCATAATATTTTAGGGCCTGCCTGCCGGCAGGCAGGGTCAAAAAAAAGGCATTTGCTTTTAATAAGCCCGTTGCTCAAAAATTCTGGGACGTGTTTTCTGGGCAACAGGTTTGTTAAAATGCCTTATTAATTATTTTTAAAGATTCAATTACTCTATTTTACTCTATCAAAAAAGCAGGTCAAGCCCCACTTTGCATTACAAACCTGTGGATAAGTTATAAAGAACAACCACTTTAGAGTTTTGTGGCAATTACCGAAATTTTTATCTCGCCTTTTTTAAGAGTACTATCTTTTATCGCCCCAAAAGTTATTTGAGCCTTGGAATCAACATTTTTTGTAATTATTTTGGCTGCTTCTTGAATTTCATTTAAAGTAATATCTTGCCCCGCAGCATTAAACAAAACTCCTTTAGCTCCGTGAATTGAAAAATCCAATAAAGGAGAACTAATTGCTTTTTCAGCTGCTTCTACTGCTCTATTTTCTCCCGAAGCTTTGCCTGTTCCAAACATTGCCCTGCCTGAATTTTTTATAATAGAAACAACAGAAGCAAAATCTACATTTATAATACCAGGCTCTAAAATCAAATCTGTAATACCTTTTACCGCTTGACTCAAAATATCGTCACAGATTAAAAAAGCGTTTGCTACGGTTGTTTTTTCATCAATAATTTTTAAAAGCCGATTGTTAGAAATCACCAGTAAAGAGTCCACCTTATCCTTTAAATTTTCCAGCGCAGTGTCTGCAATTTTTTTTCTTTGTTCGCCTTCAAAAGAAAATGGCGCAGTAACCACCGCAACAGTTAAAATACCAAGGCTTTTGGAAATTTCCGCCACAACTGGCGAGGCGCCGCTACCAGTTCCTCCACCCAATCCGCAAGTAATAAAAACCATATCAGCACCCTTTAAAACTTCTATTATTTCCTGCCTGGACTCTTTGGCGGCCTGGCACCCCAAATTAGCATCCATTCCGGTGCCCAATCCATGAGTAATATTTTTGCCAATTAAAATTTTTTTTAATGCTTTGGAAAAATGGAGCGCTTGCGCATCGGTGTTTATTGCCAGCAGTTCTAATCCTGCAATATCAAGTTTTGCTATTCTGGAAACAGTGTTAGCCCCGGAGCCTCCAACTCCAATAATTTTTATAATTGGTTGCATAAGATGTTAGGGAAGGAATACCCTAAACATCTTTTTGAATTTAGAGCCCCATCCTTTAGCAACTCCCAGTATACCTTCTTCATCATCAAAATCAAGCCCTCCTAAAGCCAAACCAGCCACAGTAGCCAGTGCAGGGTCTTCTTGAATTCCTATAATTTTTCTGGGAATGCCAATCTCGCATGCAAGTTTTAATGTTTCTCTTGTTAGCTCTTTTATTCTTGGAATTTTTGCTCCCCCGCCAGTCAGCACAATCCCACCCGGTAATAATTCTTGCCTTCCTATTTTTTTTAATTCTTTTTGCACCAAGTCTAAAATTTCTGAAACTCTAGGCTCAATAATATTTACCAAATCTTTTTTTGAAAAATTAAGCGATGAAGATTTGTCAAAAATTTCTATTTTATTTTTCTCTGAAGGTTTTTTAAATCCGGTTGGTGATATTTTTTTCTCTTTGTCGGATTTTGAAAGCACGCAAGTCCCATGTTGTTTTTTTATGGATTCAGCCACAGCAACATCTGTTTTAAGGCCTATAGCAATGTCATTTGTTATGTTACCGGAACCAATAGGAAAAACTGCCAAGTGCATAAGTTCTCCTTCTTCAAAAACAGCCAAAGAAGTTGTTGCGGCCCCAATGTCAATTAAAGCAACTCCCAGCTCTTTTTGCTGGGGAGTCAAAACAGCACACGAGGCGGCTAAGGGTGAAGGCACCACGTCATCAATTTGCAACTTTGTATTTAAGACTGATTGGGTAAGGTTTAAAAAATAAGGCGAAAAAACGCAAAGCAATAGCACCTTTGCTTCCAATCTTATACCTGTTAAGTCAACCGGCTGTTTTATGCCTTTTTGGTCATCTATTATAAACTCTTTAGGGATAACATCTAAAACTTCGTCGTTTCTGGAAATATTTATTGCTTTGGTTGCCTGCAAAACCCTTTCCATATCTTCCTTGGATATTCTTTGATCCGCCCTGGAGACAGAAATTATGCCGTCAGATGGAATTACATAAAGATGACTTCCTCCAATATTTACAAAAACAGAATTAATATTTTTTCCGCAATCTTTTTCCAGACCCGACATTATCAACTGAACATTTTTTGCGGTTTCTTCCACATTTACCACAGCTCCTTTCCTCAACCCAAAAGAAGGAATCTCCGCGTAAGACAAAACTTCCCAGCCTTTCTGTTTTTTTTGCACTGCCAAAGCTTTTATGCTATGAGTGCCTATATCTAAACCTGTTACAATATTACCCTTCATTTAAAATTTTTAATTCTTTTTTTAATTTTTGAAATAAAAATCTTCCTTTACTTCCATCTCTTCTGCTTCTTTTTCGCTTTTTTCATGATCATATCCCAGCAAGTGTAAAACCCCGTGGATAAAAACTTTTTTTAAATCTTCTTCTTTTTCTTTGACCACTTCGGGACATATTACCACCTCACCTAAAATATTTTCTTCTTTTAGATTAAAAGAAAGAACATCTGTGGCTTTGTTTTTTTGCCTAAACTTTTTATTAAGTTTCTTTATCTCATCTTTACCAATAAAAGCCAGAGACAACGTTTCTGTTTCTCTATTTTCGCCTTTTAAAACTTTTTTTGCAACCTGTGCAAAACTTTTCTCGTCTATTTTAAATTTAGTGAGATTGTTTATCTCCATTTTTGTTACTTTATTCATCTATTTTACACCCTTTACCTTATTTCCCCAAATCTCAAAGCCAAACAAAAAACCCCGCTCCCGCGAGGCTCTGTAAACTCGGCTCATACGCCGTGTGAGCCGAGATTTAATGCTTAACTACACCTTTTCATAATATGCGTTACTCCCTTTCCCTATTTGACTGACTTTCCCTTCTTTTTCTAATTCGTCCATATAGCGCGTAACAGTGGCATCAGACACTGCTAACAACTTTTGAATATCATCATTTTTCACTTTTTCTTTACCTACCAAAAAATTTAAAATTTCCTGTTTCTTTTTGGTCATCTCCGCCTCTCTCTTTTGATTAAACTCTGCTAATTTATCTTGAGCATTGCCGGAAGACTTATCCTGCCCTACTTCTTTTTTCTCTTGATAAAGTTTATAAATCCAAAAACCCAAACCAAATATTATAACCAGCAAAACTATTTCCAGAAAACTTATCATATCTCAAATTTTATTTAATTACTTCTTAAGATATTCTTTTATTCTTTCACGATCTTCATTCACTTTTTTGTTTTTAGGATATAATTCTAAAAACTCGATTTTGTAGCTTTGACAATAAAAAGCATAAATAATCCTCAGCGAAGAACCTTTCAAATAACGACAAAATAAACGAGCTTTGATAATAACGCACTGTTCGTTCCGCGTAATAACATTAAAGTGCTTGCTATTACCTAAGGGAACAACCTCAACAATCTTCTTAAATTGTTCTAAGTCATTAAGCAACGACTTATATTTTTTATAAAGACGCTTAAATTCTTTTGAGAATTCTGGCAGTTCGCTAAAGTTCATCGTCATAGCTTCTTGCAGAATATTTTTCGTCCCGATAAAAAACGGTTTCGTAGTCAATTTTCTCACCGTCTTTATGAACCCTAAACGGAATATCTTCATGAGAATAGTCGCGAATTTCACTAGCGCTTTTGTCAGAAAGACGATTTAAAACATCGTCTATAAGCCCTATTTCTCTTGCCGAAAGAATATCAAGATTCGGTTTCCTTAATGGAAGGTACTTTTTTTGGTCAAATGTAAAATATTTGCTTTTGATTTCCTCAATCTCATTGTTTTTCTTCATTTCATCAACAACTTTTTTTAATTCGCAAGGTGTCGGGCCGTAATGATTCTTGATATAAGTAGCCCCGATTAGCTGTTCTTCGTATTTTTCATAATAATCAAAATCAATAAAATAAAATATTTTATTCAAAACGCTTTCACCAACATTGGGCTTATTTCCAATTTTTGTTAATACATACAGAAAAACCTCCTTAAACTTTTCCAGATGTTTCTGTGGAATATTAATTCTTATTTCTTGCTTATGCAGTTTTGGTTTATTATCTTCTTTTTCAGTCTTTGTGATTATAGAAGAATCTTTTTTTTCTAGAAAATCTTCCATAGGAATACCAAAAATAGCCGCCAACTTTTTTGCCTCGGTGATAGTTAAATCTCGCTCGCCTTGTTCTATTTGAACATAAGTCGGACGAGAGATACCCAATTTTAAAGCCAAAAACTCCTGCGTCATATTGTTTTTCTTTCGCAGCTGCTGAATAAATTTTGAAAGCATACTATCTCTATATTTAATTACGACCTACTTTCAGTTTAATCTATGTAAAAATGTTTGTCAATAGTAATGTAAAAAACTTATACATAACAGAGTTCACTCACCTTCTGCTATTTTTATTTTTCAATTAGCTTTTATTCAGCACTTTTAAAATTGTTTTATAAACAATTTTAAAGTTCATGCACCTCGGATGCCGATGGCTTGTCCTTCCTTAAGCATCTATTCCAAAGAACGTATGCAAATAATGCAATTATGATTAAATCAATTAAAACGCCATACCAGTTATAAGCCCTAAAATGATCAACAAGAAAAACTGACTGAACAGCAATTATAGAAACCGAAGCTACTAAAATTATATAACGCCAGATTGATGAGAGTGTTTTTTTCATAGATTTAATTTTTTTAATGATTATTTTAGCTTGACGCTGTTTTTGGGAAAAGTCAATGGGCTTTGGGTGTTAATCTCGGCTCACACGGCGTGTGAGCTAATGGTTATGGCAGGGGGGCGGAATAAAAAAGCCTTGCCATCACTCATTAACCTAAAAACTTTCCGAATAACTGACTAATTTGGTCAGTTATGTAACAACACCAAAACAAAAAAAGAGCCACACGAGCGTTTCGCGCGGCTTTAGAGGTTGGCTTGAATTCTCACCGAGACCTTCTGCGGCGAAGAACAAGCAAGCTAATAGCAATCAAGCCTGTCATTAAGAGCGTGGCACTGGCCGGCTCGGGCACATTTGGGAAACTATCTCCTAAAGCGTCTATATACACACCACCTCCTACACCGCCACTGTTGTCAAAGTTAAGGCCGACGTAGTCGAATCCTATGAATGAATCATACACGATGATTGGCTCCCAATTGGTCCAAGTTCCATCGTTTACTCGGACTCGTGCCGATGCATCGATAGAGCGCCATTCCATATCCAACGGAATCCATTCATTGTCGACATATGTGTCGAAAACAGTGCCGTTATATCCGACGGTTCCGTTTTGGTAGAAAGAGACGAACATAAATGAACCGTATTGCTGAGACCACAAATTCTCCGTCATGCGTACTTGAACATTTCCACTTGGAGAATATTTCCAGCTGTTTCTGTCTTCGGTTCTGATATAAACAGTTTGCCTGCCGTCTGTCAGGAGATTCCCCTGCTTACCAATTACGTTGTCTGCTAAAGCGTTGCAGTAGAGGGTTTTATTTCCCTCAAAAATAGTAGCTTCCTGTACAACGAATTGATAGCCCAGAAGGTCGTAGCTTTCCCAACCACCTTGGCCCACAATAGAGCCACTGCTATAGGATTCGAAGCCATCTTCGACAATCATTCCAACCGAAACCGGAACGACACAAAATGCCCAGACAACAAAACAAACAAACCATTTCGTCTTCATCGCCATTCTCCTTGTCAAGTTACAGCTTCGTAGCACCACACTACAATAAATAAAATTACAATGAAAACCTAAATTTGTCAATTGATTTTGGGCGTGGGGTGGCGGAAAAAAAAGCCCAGCGATGCTGTACATCGTGAGCTTTGTGACGGAGTGGACCAGAACTTCGTCAAACACACGGCTATATTTAGTCGACTTTCTTTCCCTGGCGGGAAGCGATATCGCTTTCTACACACTCGGCGAGCTGTGTAACATCTGAAGCCGTGGTGAGAAGCGATGACTTTAAACCGCGAAGCTCGGGTAAAGTCGCCCCTGCCAGCAGAGCGTCAAACTTAGAACCTCTCATATCAAGGAAAACGCCTACCATATGCCGGACACGGTTGGAAATCGATAGAAGGGTTTTCCGTTGCTCGACGGGTCTGTGCCTCCAGTGGCTGCTTTTTGGCGCTCCAGCGGACAAAATGTACCGTCGCGCCTCTGCGAGGGACATCTTCTCCTCAACAATCCTCTTGGCCTTAACCAGCTGATCTTTTTTGGGTTGACGCACGAGAAGAAGCGCGAGCGAAAAAGTAAGAGGAGGCCGCGTCTTCTTTGAGCCCGTACTGACCATAGCATCCATGCCAATCCTTTGTGCCCGATCTTTAACCGATGCGGTGGCTGGGTTTCTGGGAATAAGCCAATCTTGAAGAACCGGGTGAAGTTTGACCAGACTGTAGTGTTGAATCACCCAGGTGTTACACTTACCAAAGACTCTGGCAATCTGCTCAATGGTTTTTCCGTTCTTCCTGAACCTTTGAATAGCCTTGGCTATTTCCATGCAGTCATGAGCCTGTCTGCCAAAGTTAGCGGCTACAGAAAGCGCGTAAATCTCTTCTGGATCGGTCACACCATCCCAGATGAATGCAGCAACACCGACACGCGCAAGACGACAAGCGAGCAAACGGCGTTCGCCATCGACAAGATGGGCCTTAAAAGGACCTCCTTTGAGCTCCCGTACAATCACGGGCGTTACTTGGCCAATCTCCAGGATGCTATTTGCAAGGTCCTGAATACCAAAAAATCTCTCTCTGATCTGTCCTTCCAGGGGCTTGATATCAAATGGATTAAAGGCCTTCACTCGAGGGATTCTCACAGTAGACAAATCAATGCTGGAATTGGAATTTCCGTTCTTACATACTGCGACGGCTCCTTCTTTTTTGACCATTAGACTATCTCCAATACTTGAGTTCGCAAACATAAATTGGAAAAGGGCAAACTGCCATGCCGTATCCACCTCTTTTAACAACACGGCAGTATTAAAAAATAATTGATTTAAGATATCATAATCAGAAAATTAATTCAATCTATTTTTTCCCAACAAAGAAGCCTTCGAAGACCGGTCAAGCAAAAACCGCGCCTTTCAGCGCGGTCAGTATAAACGGGTCTGTTTTTTATTTAGCTTCGGTTTGGGTTTGTGTGAGTTTTTTGCTTTTTACCAAACTTATTTTTGTTCTTCTTTCTAAGCTTCCTATTGACCCTTTTTGCCTTTATCCAAGTTGTCATATTTTTATTTTATTAATGGTTTTACCAAAAGCTCTTTTACTATCTTGCTAACCTCGCCTCCGTCGGCCTTGCCCTTTATTTTAGAGTTTAGTTCTGCCATAACTTTTCCCATATCTTTTATTTCTTTAGCTCCTGTTTCGGCAATGGCCTCCTCTACCAGTTTTTTAAGATCGTCTTCGCTCAATTGCTCGGGTAAATATTTTTTTAATATTTCTATTTCTTTTTGCTCTTTTTCAGCTAATTCGGGGCGGTTACCCTTGGTATATAATTCAATAGCATCTTTTCTTTTTTTTATTTCAGAAGAAACCGAATCTATTATTTCCTCTTCTGTGAGCTGAACTTCTTTTTCTGATTTCTCTTTAAACTTTTTATCTTTTTCTTTTGTCAAAACAGATGCCATCAACATACGTAAAGTCTCCACGACAAATTGATCACCGGACTTCATTGCTTCTTTGATGGAGTTTTGAATATTCTGTTTAAGCATAAAATAGCGAGACAATAATCTTTTTGTGGGCCTCAGAGACACGAAGTGCCTGATAGCCGGAAAAAAGTTTGTTGCCGAGCGGAAAATCAAACCAAAACAATTACTTTGGTTTTGCTAATTTGGCCTCTTTTATTTTGATAGCTTTCTGCTCCACTTTTCTTATGGCAGATCTTTTTTTAGCCAAAGCTGACTTTGCTCTTTTGTGAAACTGATTTTTCCTAACTTGAAGCAAAGTACCCGACTGCCTTACAGTTTTTGTAAAACGATGTGCCAGGCTTTGTGAGGTTTCTCTATCTTTTTTTGTTACTTCTAATACCATATATTGTTTATTTACTTTTTTATTTTAGCTTTTCCCGATTTTATCGAGGATCCACGATTACCTTGCAATCGGGACATTTCACTTACGACCTTGTCAAGTTTTATTTCTTTTTGGGTGCCTGTATCCATATCCCTCAGAGTAATAAAATCTTCTAATGCTTCTTTTTGTCCAAAAATTAAAACCCATCTTATTCCCAATTTATTGGCGGTTCTTAACTGAGCCTTTAAAGAATCCTTTGAAAACGATTCTGCTACGGGAATTTTTGCCTCCCTAAACTCTTCAAACAATTTCATACTTTTCCTTTTTGCCAGCTGTCCTAGTTGCGCCAAAAATATTTTAGCGTCATCTTGTTTTACCTTGGGCTTTATTTCTTTTAACTTCATCACATTTACTATTCTTTCAAACCCTCCTGCGGCTCCGCAAGCAGGTGTATCTCTGCCTCCCAGAAGCTTAACCAGGCCGTCATATCTACCTCCTCCAATCAAGGTGCCTTGGCTTTCGCCGTCCTCACTTTTTTCTGTAACCTCAAAAACTGTTTTTGTGTAGTAATCTAACCCTCTTACTAAATAAGGGTTTAGTACATATGGCAGCTCCAGCTCGTCTAAAAACTCCAAAACCTGCTTAAAGTGGGCGTGGCAGTTATCACATAAGTGATCTATAATTTGCGGAGCACCTGCTTTTACTCTTTGGCATTTTTCTTCTTTGCAGTCTAAAATCCTAAGCGGATTTTCTTTTAATCTTCTTTGACAGTCTGAACACAAAGAAGATCTTCTTGACTTAAAATAGCTTGTTAATATTTTTTTAAAATAAGGTCTACATTCTGTATCCCCAATAGAATTAAGCTCTATTTTTAAATTTTTAAAACCCAACTCTTTTAAAACATCGTAGCTCATTTGTATAAGTTGGCCATCAATAGAAGGATTTTGTTCTCCTAAAACTTCCAGGCTAAACTGGGAAAACTGTCTATACCTGCCTGCCTGTGGTTTTTCATGCCTAAAGCAAGGGCCTGATGTCCACAGCTTTACTGGCTGGGGCAAATTATGCATTCCGTTTTCAATATAACTTCTGGCTATAGATGGCGTAAACTCGGGCCGTAAAGCGACTGTGTCTCCTCCTTTGGTACGAAATACATACATTTCCTTTTCCACGATGTCTGTTCCAGCTCCCGTTCCTTTTAAAAATAAATCTGCCATCTCTAGTACGGGAGTATCTATGCGCTGAAAACAATAATAATTGGCAACGCTTTCAATTGCCTTGTTCAAGCGTCTAAGATAAACTTGGTCTTCTGGCAGGATGTCGTGCATTCCGGTTAAAGTTTGGAGTCTTTGTTTGCTTGTCATTTTTTAATAACTTGGAACCGTTATGTGTGATAAAGCGGCCATAGGAAAAATTCTTAAAAGCGCCTTGCCTATTATGTCTTTTCTCGGCACAACTCCCCACGCCCTGGAGTCAAATGAATATTCTCTGTTATCTCCCAGGACAAAAAATTCATCAACCGCCAAAGTAACATTTGTATTCCCATAGGTTTTTAGATTATTTGGGAGATAGGTTTCATCTAAAACTGTTGCGATGTCATTGCTAATTATTTTCACTTCTCCATTTGAAACGTTTACTATTTCGCCGGGCAAGCCTATTATTCTTTTTATAAATCTTTGGGTTTTGTCTTTGGGATAATTAAAAACAATAACATCTCCTCTTTGAGGCTCTGAAAATCTGTAAGAAATTTCATCTACTATTAAATAATCTCCCGACTCAAAACTTGGAGACATTGACTCACCTTTTACTATAAAAGGCTGAAACAAAAAATAACGTATAGGAGCCACTATTACCAAAGCAATAAGGGCAATTTTGGCCAATTCCCATACAAAAGAAAAAAACTTTTTACTTGCGTTTTCTTGTATATTCTCTTCCATTTTTTTATAAGCTAATTTTAATATTATATCATAACTTTAAGGGCATTGCAATAGCATAAAAAACTAAAAAAAGCGGGCCACAGCACTTACGTGCCGTGACCCCAGAGAGATCGGGATGTCTCTTGTTATCAATGCGCACGTCGCGAACGACTTCGGTAAGACCGCCGTTGCGTACGTATAGAAGGTGCTGACTTATCGCCGACAAGACGTCGAACGTCCTTGATATTGGGCCTAAATCCGAACCGTTGCTGAAACGGGCCTACTATGGCGTTGAAAACGCCTCGTTTGAGAGACCTTACCCCATTATCCAAATGGGACAAAACAAAAATCTCCTGTTCGGGGTTAAGACCGCGACGTCTGCTTTTAGGCATGTCTTGCTTCCTTGAACTAAAAACATGATGGACAGAAAATTGCCCCTTCTCTGCCCGACCCCGCCGTTCGTCCCTAAACCTGAAACCTGCTTAAGTTTTGTCTCCTTTTTGTTAGAGGAGTAGGTAATGCTTGTGAATGAACTCTTTTAACATTATAGCTGACTAATAAATTATGTCAAATTGATTTAACTTTAATTGTGATATAATATTTAAATATAATGTTTAAATGACAATAATAATTGGCCTAGGAAACCCTGGCACAAAATTTAATAATACCCGCCATAATGTAGGCTTTATGGCCATAGATAAATTTACAGAAAAAAACAATTTTCCTGATTTTAAATTAGATAAAAAAGCAAACGCTTTAATTTCTGAACAAGCTGATATCATTCTTGTTAAACCACAAACTTTTATGAACGAGTCTGGCAAAGCAGTAAAAGCCACAATCAAAAACAAGCCCATTGAGATCTTGGTAATAATTCATGATGATATAGACTTGCCCGTAGGAAAAATAAAAATAGTAAAAGAGCGCGGTTCAGCGGGACATAAAGGCGTGGAGTCTATAATAAAAAATATTGGCAATGACGGATTAATAAGAATAAGAATTGGCATTAAAGGGGAAAAAGATATAAAAGCAATGAAAGTAGTTTTAAAAAAGTTTACGCCGAAAGAACAAACTCTTATGAATGAAGCCGTAGAAAAAACCTCCCAAGCCCTCGATTGCCTTATCAAAGAGGGCCTGGAAAAAACGATGAATGAATATAACAAGTAGTTTAAACCATGTTTTAATTGTAAGCATCACCCCCTACTTTCTTGAGAAAGAGGGGTCTTGGTTTGCAGAAAATCTAAAGAGGATACTAGGGGCCAGACATTTGCAGTCGTTTTTTCAAGACAATATCTTGTTTTTGGAAAAAGATAATAATTATAATTTTTCTGAAGTTTTACGAAAACTTGATGAAATGGGTTATGAAAAAGTTTTTAAGGTTACCGATCCTGGAGAGTTTTCGCAAAGAGGCGGGGTAATCGACGTTTTCCCCATAAACTCAACTAACGCCGTACGCCTAGATTTTTTGGGGAACACAATTGAAAACATAAAGATTTTAGACGATATAAAAATTGAAGATGAGAGAAAATCAAGGAACTTACTAAAGAAAAAATTAAAATCACAAAAACTCTTTTCTGATTTAAAAGGATTGAAGCCCGGGGATTATTTGGTTCACCTGGACCATGGAGTAGGTAAATTTATTGAAATCCAAGAATTCAAACTGACTAATGCAAAGCCTCAAAAATATTATGTTTTAGAGTTCGCAGAAGAAGACAAATTATATGTACCTTTTGGGCTGGAAAAAAAACTATCAAGGTATGTGGGGTTCCAAAATCCAAGAGTTTCTAGGCTAGGATCCTTACTGTGGCAAAAAACAAAAAAGAAAATAAAAGAAGAGGTAGAAAAACTTGCCAAAGAACTTTTAGAACTGTATGCACAAAAAGAAACCGCAAAAAGGCCTGCCTACACAGTAGACCAAGAGCTAGAATTTCAACTAAGGGCTGGGTTTGAATACGAAGAAACCCCGGACCAGCTCCAAGCGATAGAAGATATTGAAAAAGACCTTAAAAAAACAAAACCTATGGACCGTATTGTCTGCGGAGATGTCGGCTTTGGAAAAACAGAAGTGGCTCTTCGCACAGCCTTATTGGCCGCTACCAATAACAGACAAACTGTTTTGATTTGCCCCACGACAATTTTAGCAAACCAGCATTTTAACAATTTTGAAAAAAGATTCAAAAAACTTCCCATAAGGGTTGCCATGATGACCAGGTTGCAAACAAAAAAAGAACAGAAAAAAATTATATCAGATTTAAAAGACGGCAGGATAGACATTGTTGTAGGAACTCATAGGCTTTTATCAAAAGATATAGAATTCAAAAACTTACAACTGTTGATTATTGATGACGAACAGCGTTTTGGCGTAAAACAAAAAGAAAGATTACGTCAGATCAAATTATCTTTGGACGTCTTAAGCTTATCAGCTACACCTATCCCCCGCACAATTTATTTAGCTCTTTCGTCTTTTAAAGAAATAAGTTTAATGCAAACGCCTCCAAAAGGCAGGCAGGCAATAGAGACAAAAGTTTTACCTTATGATAAAAAAACCATTAAAAAACTAATAACCTCTGAACTAAAGAGAAAAGGACAAATTTATTATCTGCACAATAGAGTGCAAACCATTGAAAAAGTTGCGAGTAGTATAAAAGAGCTTTGCCCGCGAGCAAAAGTCGGCGTAATACACGGTAGAATAGCCGAAAAAAAATTGGTTAAAATAATGGATAACTTTCAAAAGCAAGATACAAATGTCTTAGTGGCGACAACCATTATTGAAAACGGATTAGATTTTCCAAGCGTAAATACTATTATAATAGAAGACGCTACAAAGCTGGGGCTTTCACAAGCCCACCAAATACGTGGCAGGGTTGGCAGGTCGGGAACAAAAAGCTACGCATATTTTATGTTTGATAAAAAGAATATAACCCCTCTAGTAAAAGAAAGACTAGATGCCTTGGAAGATTCGCAAGAATTAGGGTCAGGATACCAAATTGCAATCAGGGATTTAGAATTAAGAGGAGCAGGAAATATCTTAGGTAAAGAACAGTCCGGCGCCATAAATAAAATAGGTCTAAATTTATATTCTCAAGTTTTATCTGAAGCAGTGGAAAAAATGCGAAATTAAATTTTTGTGTTATAGTAAACAAAACAAATATTCATTAAATCAAAATTATGAAAAGTTTAGTTGTGGTAGAAAGCCCTACAAAGGCAAAGACCATTAGCAAGTTCTTAGGCAAAGATTATAAAGTTTTGTCTTCCTTCGGACATGTGCGTGATTTGCCAAGAAGAGAGCTGGGAGTGGATGTGGAAAAAAACTTTGAACCGAAATATGTTACACCAACAAAAGCTAAAAAAACTCTTTCCGAACTAAAAAAAGAATCCAAAAAAGCAGATAACACCATACTTGCCACCGACGAAGACCGCGAAGGAGAGAGTATCGCCTGGCATTTAAAAGAAGCCTTAAAACTGGAAAACCCGGAAAGAATTGTTTTTCATGAAATCACTAAAACGGCCATTGAAGAAGCCTTAAAGTCTCCAAGAAAAATTGATATGAATTTGGTTGATGCCCAGCAGGCAAGGAGAATTTTAGACAGGATTGTAGGATACAAACTCTCCCCTTTTTTATGGAAAAAAATTTCCAAAGGGTTGTCAGCTGGCAGAGTGCAATCTGTGGCGGTAAGGTTGGTTGTGGAAAAAGAAAGAGAAATCCAAAAATTTGTGCCTGTGGAATACTGGAGCGTAGAGGCGTTGCTTAAAAAAGAAGAAAAGGAATTTGTTGCCAAACTTGTCGAGGAAATTAAGAACAAAGAAAAAGCTGATAAAATTATGGATGCGTTAAACTGTGCGGATTATATCGTTGAAGCTGTAGAAAAAAAAGAAACAAAAAGGAATCCTGCTCCCCCTTTTACCACAAGCACCCTGCAACAAGCAGCCTGGCAGAGATTTAAATTTTCTGCAAAAATGACCATGAGTTTAGCGCAAAGGCTTTATGAAGAAGGAAATATAACTTATCACAGGACCGATTCTTTAAATTTGGCTGACACTTCTCTATTTGCCGCCAAAAAATTTATAACAGAAAATATTGGAAAAGATTATTGGGCGGGGAAAATAGTAAAGTATAAAACTAAAAAGGCTGGGGCCCAAGAAGCTCACGAAGCAATAAGACCGGCTTACGCAGATAAAACCCCAGAGTCTCTTAAAGGCCTTGATGCGCGCCAGCTAAAATTATATACATTAATATGGCAGAGGTTTATTGCCTCTCAAATGGCACCGGCTTTGTTTGACTCCGTGTCAGCTGACATTAAAGCCAATGATTATATATTTCGTGCAAATGGACAAACATTGAAATTTAAAGGCTTTCTTCAAATCTACCCTTCTAAATTTGAAGAAAAAGATCTACCCGAACTAAAAACAAAAGACAAGCTGAACCTGATAAAATTAAATTCTCTGCAACATTTTACCGAGCCTCCGGCAAGATACACAGAAGCCAGCCTGATTAAAACCTTAGAAAAATACGGCATAGGCAGGCCGTCCACCTATGCTCCTACATTAGCCACCATACAAACCAGAAATTATATTGAAAAAAACGAGCAAAAAAGGTTTGTTCCCACGGAAATTGGGACCGTAGTCAATGATGTTTTGGTTCAAAACTTTCCTGAAGTGGTAGATATAGAATTTACCGCTAAAATGGAGAAAGAGCTTGACGAAGTAGCAGAAGGAAAAGACAGCTGGCAAAAAACGTGTAAGGATTTTTATACGCCGTTTGCGAAGAATCTTAAAGATAAATACGAAAAAGTCCAAAAAGCAGACCTCATCCAGGAAACAGACAAAATTTGTCCAAAATGTGGAGCACCTATGATTGAGCGCTTTGGTAGATTCGGCAAATTTTATGCATGTTCAAAATTCCCAGAATGTAAACACACAGAATCCATAAAAGATCCAAAAACGGACCTGGGAATCAAATGCCCAAAGTGCCACGAGGGAGAAGTTATCTCAAGAAAAACTAAAAGAGGAAAAATATTTTATGGGTGTAGTGCTTTCCCAAAATGCGATTTTGCCCTTTGGGATAAGCCCGTGAACGAGCTTTGCCCCAAATGCGACTCTATTTTAGTCCAGGCAAAAAAAAATCAGCTAAAATGTTCTAACAAGGAGTGTGACTATCAAAAATAATACTCAAAAATTTCTTCGTCAAATAATGGAAAAAAGCTCTGATCCTCAGCTTATAGAGGAGGCTTTTTTATTTGCTAAAATAGCCTATAAAGATAAGCTTACTGCTTCCGGGGAAAACTACATACACCATGCAACACGGGTTGCTATGATTTTAAATAAAATGAATCTTGACCCCCAGACAATTTCCTTTGGTTTTTTGCACGATGTAATGGACGATAAAAGCGAAGCAATGAAAGACGTTGAAGCAAAAATCATTGAAAAAAAATTCGGTAAGGAAGTCACCCAGCTCTTAAAAAAAATTTCCGCATTGAGAAAAATTCGCTATTCTTTGGAAATTAACGCCAAAGACAAGAAAAAACTTACAAAAGAGAGAATTGAAAATGTAAGAAGAATGTTTTTAGCTATTGCTGGGGATCTAAGAGTTGTCATGGTGGAACTTGCCTCTAGACTTGATGGCCTCAACTTTTTAAGCTATATGCCGGAAGACAAACGAAAGTTGCACTGTTTAGAGACTCTTCAAATTTTTGTGCCAATAGCTAGTAGGCTGGGATTGAGCGAAATGAGAAGAAAACTAGAAGACATATCCTTTTCTGGTTTATTCCCAAAAAGATTTGCTTGGCTAAAAAAGAATATAGCAGGAGAATATGAAGAGAGAGAAAAATATCTAAGAAAATTTATTACTCACCTTAAAAAAATATTCAAAAAAGGAAGAATAAAGGTGTTGGATATAAATTACAGAACAAAATCTTATTGGAGTACCTACAAAAAACTTCACTCCCACAACATGGACTTTGACAAAGTGCATGACCTGCTCGCATTACGAATAATTACTGGCGACGTAGAATCTTGCTACAAAATTTTAGGCACAATACACAAGCACTTTAAACCCATATCAGAAGAAATTGATGACTACATAGCAAAGCCAAAACCCAACGGTTACAGGTCTTTGCACACAACTGTTTTTTCTGATGAAAAAAAGATAACTGAAATCCAAATAAAAACCGAAGAAATGCACAAAGAAGCAGAATATGGTATTTGTGCCCATTGGTCATACAAAGAAAAAATAGATCTTAAAAAAGAAGGTAGCGGATTTGAATGGGTACAGGATATGTCTGACTTCTGGAAAAACTTTAAAATCGATTTTTTCCCAGATAAAGTCTTTGCCTTCACCCCTAAGGGAGATATCGTGTCTCTGCCGAAAAATTCCACCCCCGTTGATTTTGCTTATGCGGTCCATTCAGAAATAGGAAACCGTTGCGAGTCAGCAAAAATAGCAGGAAAAATAGTGCAGCTTAACCATGTTATAGAAAACGGAGACATTGTAGAAATTTCTGTAAACAAAAATAAAAAACCTTCTAAGGACTGGCTGAGATTTGTTAAAACTTCTTTAGCAAAGTCCAATATAAAAAAAATAACATCAGAACCTGAAAGCAAATTTAAAATTCCTATTCCGGGATTTATAAAAAGAAAGTTTATAGAGATTTCTGAGGCCGCAAAAAGAAAAATAGAAGAAAAACAGGCACTAAAAAAAGAGGGGCCAAGACAAATTTATTTAGGTGGACAAAAAGGAATGCTTATCCATACCGCCAAATGTTGTAAACCCCAGCCAGGAGACAAAGTAAAAGCTTATATAACACAACACCAAGCCGCGGTATTACATAGGACATCCTGCGAAAACTTCAAAAAAATATCTGAAAAATTCCCAGAAAAGATAATAGATGCTTCTTGGGAATAGTTGAAAACTAGAGCAAAAAATGCTAAAGTGAGCCAAATTGCCGAGGTGGCGGAATTGGCAGACGCACGGGACTCAAAATCCCGCGATCGCAAGATCATGAGGGTTCAAGTCCCTCCCTCGGCACCAAATAAAAAAACGGCTCATACTAAGCTAGTATGATCCGTTTTTTTATAATTCTATTTCATCCATCGGCTCGGGTATAATTATCTTAACCTTATCACTTTTTATTTTATCCCGTGATCCCGGCAATTCCTTTTTCCTAAAATCTCTGTTTATATGTGTTAACGCCAAACATTTAACATTATTATCTCTGGCAAATTTAATGGCAGAGACAATAGACGAATGCCCTATTATTTCTTTGTCATACAAATATGTCTCCAGAATTAACAAATCTAAATCATTATAAAAATCTGTTCCAGACACGGGAGAACCATCCCCGCCATAAACTAATACTTTATCTTTATTTTTTACTTTGATTGCTAAATTTTCTCCAGAGTGAACTGTCTTTGCAAAGGATAAACCTAAATCGTTAAATGTAATATTTTTATCTTCTTTAGACTCAACAAAATTAATTTTATATTCAAATTTGCTTTGAAACCCCTTATAAGCAAATTCCATAAAATCATCAAATTCGTCTTTAAGGTCTTTTTGACATACAACCGTAAACTCCTTTTTTCGGCCTCCTTCCCACATCCTTAAAAGTAGCGCTGGCAGTCCCAAAAAATGATCTCCGTGTTTATGGCTTATATAAACTCCATCCAAAAAATCTGGGTCATCTTTAAATTTCCATAGTTGCCAAGGAGTTGTAAAACCACAGTCTAATAAAAGCTTTGCCTTATCAGAAATTATTAAACTTGAATTGTTTGGCTGATTTGGATCAAAAGCTTCCCCGACTCCCAAAAAAATTACCTTCATATTATATAAATAAGATGGTTATTGCTAAGACTAAACAGTAATAAGCAAAATAATGAAGCTTTCCTTTAACTGTAATCCTTTCTAAGATTTTAAGAGATAAAAATCCAAAAGTCACTGCTGTTAAAAAACCTGCAAAATTTGCGAAAAATCCACCGTTTAGATTGCCCCAACTAAAATTAAATAACTGCAAAATCATAGCTCCCAAAATCACTGGGATTGCCAGTAAAAAAGAAAATTTAAATGCCTCGTCTCGTTTTAACCCAGTAAATAATCCTGCAGATATGGTGCTCCCGGATCTAGAAACTCCTGGTAATATGGCAACCGCCTGGAAAAGCCCTATAAGTAAAGCTCCTATCCAGCCCAACTTTTCCAAACCCTTTTGTCCGTTTTCAAAAAATTTGGTAACTGCTAAAATTAAAGCTGTTAATAAAAATGTAAATACCAATAAATTTAAGGAATCAAAAGCTCCTTCTATTTTTTCCTTAAATAAGAACCCTACAAAAACAGCCGGGATTGTTGCTAAAATAATTAAACCTATTAGCCTTTGATTTTCTTTTTTATTTAATCCTAAAACAATAGACCAAATCTCTTTTCTTAAGTAAAAAACAATAGCCAAAAGCGTAGCAAAGTGTATTAAGGTATCAAAAAATATAGGTGGTTCTTTAAGACCAAAAAGTTTTTGAAATAAAACTAAATGTCCGGAGCTTGAAATAGGCAAAAACTCTGTCACACCCTGAACGGCTCCTAAAATTAAAGACTGAATAATATCCATGGTATTAAATAAAAATATACTAATAATGAAGAAACTGCCCCGGCCCCTGCTCCTCCTAAAATATCTGAGGGCCAATGCAATCCTGAAAAAATTCTAAAAAAAGCAATACAAATACTTAAGATGATAAAAATAATTCCTAAACCAAAGTTATATGGCAAAATAGAAAAAGAAAGAGCAAAAAAGAAAGATGTGTGCCCGGAGGGAAATGAAGGATATTTAGGATTTTTTAGTAAAACCTTTGCACCTACGGCTACCGATGGTCTTTCCCTTTTATAAAGAAAATATATTGATTCATTAACCACAAATCTAGAAAAAAATGCTGCTAAAAATGATGCTAAAAACATCTCCATCTCGCCCAATGCATATGTTACGATAATTAAGGTTATAACTAAAATATATGCCAAATATTTAGCAAAAAATATTGCTAAGCAGTCTAACCATGCCCATCTACCACTAAAACCGTTTATTAAGTTAAAAAAATATAAGTCTACGTTCATTTAGCTTATTCTTTATCATCAATACCCGGAACCGGAAATTTGCTTGCCATATCATTAACCTCTTGCCTTATTTTTTTTATAAAATCATTATTTTTTATCTCTTCTTTAAACTTCTTTACTGTTACATTTCTTTCTTCTTTTGTATCGGGCATTTCTATTTTTGCAAATTCTTTTACAACCATGGCTATTAGTTGACCCGCTTTTTTCATTTCTTCTTCCTTCATACCTCTAGAAGTGATGGCTGGCGTTCCCAGCCTAATACCCGAAGGGTAATAAGGCACAGAAGGATCATTAGGAATTGTGGATTTGTTAACACTTATTTCTGCGGCCTCCAGTGCTTTTTCCACAAATACTCCTCTTCCAGATCCAAAATTTGTTAAATCAATGAGCATCAAATGATTATCTGTGCCACCAGATACTAATTTTAATCCCTCAGACATCAACGTCTCAGCCAAAATTTTAGAATTTTTAATAATTTGTCTTGCATATTCCTTAAACTCGGGTTTCTTGGCCTGCTTAAGTGCAACAGCAATACCAGCTATTGCATGCTCATGTGGCCCACCTTGCATACCTGGAAAAACTCCTTTATCTATTTTATCTTTATACTCTTGTTTACAGAATATTATGGCGCCTCGAGGACCCTGTAAGGTTTTATGGGTTGTAGTTGTTACTACATCAGTAAAAGGAAAAGGAGATGGATGAACACCCCCTATTATTAAACCCGAAATATGAGAAATATCTGCCATAGATATTGCTCCAACTTCTTTTGCTATCTCGTGAACTTTTTTAAAATCAATAATCCTGGGGTAAGCGGTAAAACCAGATAAAATTATTTTTGGTTTATGCTCTTTTGCCAATCTCAAAAGTTCTTCATAATCTATTGTTTCTGTTTCTGGTTTTAGCCCATAATGCACAAACTTAAACGCCCTACCCGACAAATTAGAGGGACTTCCGTGGGTCAAATGCCCGCCGTTATCCAACCTTAAAGACATTATAATATCTCCAAATTCTAACAAACCCATATAAACCTCCAAATTAGCTGGGCTTCCAGAATATGGCTGAACATTAACGTGGTAATCCTGGGCGTTAAAAACCTCTCTTGCTCGTTTTTGGCATAAGGTTTCAAGCAAATCAACATTAACGCATCCGCCATAATAACGCTTCCCCGAGTAATTTTCAGCGTATTTATTATTAAAAACGCTTCCCAATGCTTCAAGCACCGCAGAAGAGGCATAGCTTTCAGAAGGAATCATTTCCAAACCCTCCTTTTGTCTTTTTTTCTCCTTCTGAATCAGTTCAAAAATTTCTGTATCTTGTTTTTCTAATTTTGGCATACTATTTTCTCAAAAACTTAATTTTATCTTGTGTTAAGTCTATTATGGCTGACGACTTTGTTTTTGGCAAATTGCCGACACTTATAATTAAATCTGGCTTATGTTTTTGGCTCTCAAAAACTTTTATAATATCTGAAACTTTATTTAAAGATAACTCCCCTGAAATATTAACTGAGGTTTGGACTAATGGTTTATTTATTTTTTTTAATAAATCGTTTAATAATTTATATTTTGGAATCCTCAAAGCAATTTTATCCTTCCTATTTTTTTTATTTAATACAAATGTATATTTACCTGGCCAATATTTTTTTAATATTACTTCTTGTTCTTTTGAAATTTGAGCTAGATATTTTGCCATTTTTATATCTTTTACAAAAACAGGCAAGGGCTTTGACCTTGGCCTGTTTTTAATGGCATACACCTTTGCAACAGCTTTTTTATTGTCAGCTTCTGCTAAAAAACCGTAAACAGTGTCTGTTGGGAAAACTACAACTTTCCCGCTGTTTATTGCGTCTACTACATTATTTAGCGCGTTTTTTGAACCTTCTAAAAAATCCATTCTTCAATAGTTTTGAAATCTTAATAACATCTCCAGGATTACCAAAGTCTTTCCAATAATCTTCTATCTTTTTTACCTTCACCTTTTTATCTTTAGCTAAAAGGGAAATAGCATCTGTGATTTCATATTCCCCTCGAGAGGATTTTTTAATTTTGGATATTTTATCAAAAACATCAGGAGTAAACTTATATAGACCCGTGTTTATCAGGTCCCCCACATAATTTTTTGGTTTTTCAATAACTTCTTTCAAAAATCCATTATCTGTAATTAAAACTCCATATTTTTCCGGATGTGCATCTTTTATACCGGCAACATAACAATAATCGTCGTCAGTATTCATTTTCCTCAAATCTTTTACAGAATAAAGATTATCACCATACAAAAAAACAAATGATTCTCCACCAATAACGTCTTTAACGCACATTACAGGACAAGCCGTACCATATTGTTTTTCTTTTGGTCCTAAAATTTCATACTGGCTAACCATCGTTATTTTGTATTTGTCTTGTTTGATGGGCCCTTTGTATTTTTCCAAAAATTCCTTCATCAGGTCTTCTTTATAGCCAACAACCAAAATTATTTCCTTGTAGCCAGCCTCTAAAAGATTATCCAATAAATAAGACAAAAAGGGCCTTTTTCTTACATTAATAAGGTGTTTTGGCTTGTTATTAGTTAAGCGCAACATACGGGTCCCTTGGCCCGCGGCAGCTACCACAGCTTTCCTTATCATATGTTTTGGGCTAAATTAAATGCTTTAATATTTATTTCCCGATATTTTTCCGGAATAACAATTTCAAAAGCCCTTAAAACAGACTCTGGCCTTAATGGAATCAAATTTTTATAGACAGCATAACCTAAAAGGTAGACTCCTGCCAACACGTCTTTATCCAATTCTTTTTTACAAATTTCTGAAGCATTTACTATATGCAAATTATTTTTCGCAACTTTGCTTAAAGCTCCCATAATCTCGGGCTCTGGCAAATAGCCCGTAAAACCCACCGAATGTTTGTTAATTAAAAAAATAGTTTTTGAGCTGGCAAAACTGGCATCTCTTAAGGTCTCCAATAGTTCTGTGCTTATTATCAAGTCCGCCTGGCTACTAGAAACCATAGGGGAA
>Ga0268281_1000422_pt1 | contig 31903 bp, 28 predicted proteins | sample saktaG_10_FD_190134 | JGI IMG/M metagenome (GOLD analysis project Ga0268281, IMG submission 190134) | Saline water microbial communities from Sakinaw Lake, British Columbia, Canada - sak_2011_5_24_50m | ecosystem: Environmental > Aquatic > Non-marine Saline and Alkaline > Saline ...
AGCGTTTATAACATCCGGCCTCATACGAAAACATCGTAGCAGGGCACACCGTCCTTTATGCCGTTGAACCTGAAATTCCTCACAATCGCATTGAATTTACCGGGTATGCCGATGATCAGCCCTCCGGCGGACGGCATCGCATCGTGTGTTATCGCCTTTTCTTTCTCAACCAATGATCCTGTTTCAAAATCATAGATATTCCAGTAAGCAATTATCTTTTTCTTTTGCATAAATGCATCACCGTTAAGACTATCTTAGCACCGCACTGCGGCTATGTTAAATATTTCGCAGTAGAACAAACTTGACTGTCACTGCTTTTAGACGGTGGATCGCTGTGAAAAGGGGATGGCGGATTATGATGAAATTTATACCGGAAGCCTCTATAATAATCGGTAATAGATACGATAAAACTTTAGTCATTTACAGCAGGTTCATATGAATCCCAGCGTAAGGTTGGAAAAAGTTTCTAAAATTTATAGTATGGACCGCACAAGGGTCACTGCGCTGAATGAAGTATCCCTTGAAGTCTTTCCGGGTGAGTTTATTGTACTGCTGGGGCCGAGCGGCTCGGGTAAAACCACGCTGCTCAACTTGATCGGCGGGCTGGATGTACCCACCTCGGGATCGGTGGAAGTCAATGGAATCAACATCTCAAAAATGAGCCGGGCCCAGCTTACAGAATACAGGCGCCACCAGATAGGATTCATTTTTCAGTTTTTCAACCTCATCCCCACACTCAATGCCAGAGAAAACGTGGAGTTCGCCGCTGAACTGGCCAGGAATCCCACACCGGCAAAGGAGTTACTTAAAGAAGTAGGCTTGGAGCAGCGCACTGAACATTTCCCCAGCGAACTTTCAGGAGGAGAAAACCAGCGGGTCGCCGTTGCGCGTGCGCTGGCCACCGATCCTCCCGTCATACTCTGCGATGAACCTACGGGCAGCCTGGATTACGAGACAGGGAAACGCATTTTCAAGCTGTTGCGTACCCTTAATCAGGCCAACCATAAGACCATTATCGTCGTCACCCATAATGCCCCGGTAGGCGCAATTGCAGACAGGTTGATCAGGATGCGGGACGGCCGGATTATAGAAATTACACGTAATGAGAGCCCGCTCGATCCGGACAGGCTGGAATGGTGAAAATTCCCCGCATACAACTCAAGTTATTCAGGGACATTTGGAAAGGTAAAATCCAGTACGGCGCGGTTGCCTTTGTCATATTCCTCGGCGTCTCGGTATTCATAACCTGCTATGAAGCCTACCTTAACCTGAACATGTCTTACAACGCCTTCTATGACCGTCTTAATATGGCCGATTACTGGATATCAGTCGATGGAATCGGGCGGAACGCGGTCAAGGACATGAACGAAATAGCAGGCGTAGAAGCCAACGGCCGTATTGTAAGGGACCTGTTTATAGACATGGGTGGTGAGAGCGGGGAGAAGGTGAGCGGCAGGGTGATCTCGCTGCCCGAGAATAAAATGCCCGTGATAAACATGGTGGAGATCGAAGTCGGTAATTATTTCAGCATGTCATCCGGCCGTGAAATACTGGTGGAGAGGCATTTCGCCGATTATTACAACCTCAAACCGGGCGACCGGCTGACACTTGAAAACGAAGGGGTGAAATCGAGTTTCTTCATCCGCGGTATCGTAATGAGCCCGGAGTATATTTGGGTGGTTAAAAATGCCCAGGAACCCATGGCCACACCCCGCACCTTCGGCGTTGTTTTTATGCCGCTGCGCGAGGCCGAAAAACTGTTCGATATGGAAGGCATAGTCAATGAGATAACACTCGCAATAGGCCCCGATCTGGACAGTGAAAGGATACTGAGCCAGGTGCGGACCATATTGGAACGTAATTACATCAAGCGCATAACTTCCAAAGACGATCCCGTGGTACTTGAAAACCGGCGTATCGATATCGTCCGCGGCATACGTACCGCTTATCTGACCGAGAGAAAAAACCTGCCGGTTGTACAGTTGCTCAGGCAGGATATGGAATCGTTTGCCATGCTGGCATTTCTTTTCCCCCTGCTTTTTCTTTCCATGGCCTCGCTGACCATTTATGTGTTGCTCAACCGCCTTATCGAATCGCAGCGCATTCAGATAGGCCTGATGAGCGCCATGGGTTATTCACAGGGGACTATTATGATGCACTATCTCGGTTTTGCCCTTACGGTAGGGGCCATCGGCTCTCTGACGGGTGTCATAGCCGGTCACCTGTGGGCCGGCGCTTTAACCGAGATGTATGTGACTGCCCTGAATATCCCCATCATTTTAAGCGGAGTCCACTGGGGCGCCATCGGCGGGGGCGTAGCTGCGGGACTGCTGATACCGCTGCTGGCAGGCCTGCTGCCGGCATGGTCTACCATACGTATACAACCTGCCGAAGCTATGCGTCCTCCGGCGCCGAGTGTTGGCAACAGGTATATTATGAAGGCATTGACCTTTTTGCTGAGGCCGTTCCCGTATTTTATCAAGATGCCCATACGCAACGTTTTTCGTAATATCAGGCGCAGCCTGTTTATGGCTTCGGGCATCGCCTCCGCCATAGTTCTGGTGCTGGTGGCCATGTCATTCGTGGACGCGGTTGACCAGATGTTCTCGCGCCAGTATGGCATCGTCCAGAAATATGATGCCATGATCCATTTGCAGGGTAAAAGCGCCGCCTCCAATGTCAGCCTTATCAGCCACCTGGAAGGGATCGAGGCGGCGGAGGCCGTGCTCGATATACCCTACCGCATAAGATTCCAGGATAAAAAGATCGACAGCAGCATCGAGGGAATAGAAGAAAATTCCGTCATGCTTAATCTGATTACACCCGATGAGGTGCGGGTGGATGTAACAGCGGACGGTATCCTGCTGCCCGCCTCATACAAAGACAAATTGGGTGCGGAGATCGGCGATACGGTCAGATTGGAGCCCCTTACTGGCACGGTGGGCGAAACCGACAAAAGACTGGCCGGATACATCTGGTCATATATAGGCGGCAGGGCCTACATGCCGCTCAGGGAGGTCCAGAAGCTGCAGAAGGACTTCGGCGCCGCCACCTCGGTAATGGTTAAATTCCAGGGTGAGCCGAGTGAGTACACGATTAAAAGGATTTACAATATACCGCAGGTTGCCTCGATCGAGCTTATAACCGATACCAGAAAAATGCTGGATGAACAGATGGGATTTTTCTGGGTTATGATAGGCATCATGCTGCTCATGGGCATCGCCCTGGGAGGCGCAATCATCTTTAATGGAGTCATGGTTAATGTAACCCAACGTACCAGGGAGATGGCTACCATGCGGGCTGTCGGCCTGGGAAACAGGATGCTGTCATTCATGATTTCGCTTGAAAATATACTTATAGCTGTAGCCGGAGTGGCAGCCGGCATTCCGCTGGGCAACTATATAAGCCACCTGTTTTTTGACGCCATGTCTACCAGCGCCGAGGATGTCATCAGCTTTACTTTGGAGATATTGCCCCGCTCCTATGTCGTCGCTGCTGCAATGGCAATCCTGATAATGCTTGTATCGCAGATACCCGCCATTGTGCAGATCGCCAATCAGAACCTGGCTACGGTAACCAAGGAGTGGAACGAGTAAAGACTGTTGGCCTGCCTGCCGCTTTCAGTCGATCAGGTCTGTGCTGCCCGGTTTGAGCTTTTTAGATTGCGCTTCGCTTTTATCTATTACAACCGCGCCGCCCTGCTGTGACCTGTTTTTCATCAGGTACATGAGTATTATTATTATCCCTATAACCGGGATAAGAAAAATAAAAATCCAGACGGCATAGGCCAGTATCCAGCTTATCAGCTTTAACCCGCGCACTTTTTCAGCGGTGACTGTAAGTTGCTGTTTCATAAGTAAACGTCATAGCAGGGCTGATTATTTTTAATGCCCTTGAACTTGAAATCCCGTACAATCGCGTGGTATTTGCCGGGTATGCCGATCAGCAATACTCCGGCGATGGGCATGGCGTCGTGCGTCATGCCCCTTTCTTTCTGTATCAATGCCTTTGTTTCAGAGTCGTATATGTTCCAGTACGCAACTACTTTCTTTTTCATAAGGCACCTTTAAGTCTATCTTAGCACCGCGCCCCGGCGGATGTTAAATGTCTCGTGGTGGAGTGAACCTGCTTGCCGCCGTTACCGCTGCACATGGTTATTATTACGCTTTTTCATCCTGCCTGGAACGGAATTGAGTTTGGTACAGCCGGGCATACAATCCACCTTCTGCCAGTAGGCCGGTGTGCGTGCCGCGCTCGACGATCCGGCCGCGGTCCATTACCAGTATCAAATCTGCTGATAATATGGTGCTCAGCCGATGGGCGATCACGATGCTTGTCCGGTCGGCCATGACGCGCTTGAGAGCTTCCTGTATCAGCGCTTCGGACTCGCTGTCGAGCGAGCTGGTCGCTTCATCAAGCACTAAAATACGAGGGTCCTTCAATATCACGCGTGCCAGCGCCAGGCGCTGTTTCTCGCCTCCGCTGAAGCGGTAACCGCGTTCGCCGACGATCGTCTCATAGCGGTCCGGCAGCTCTATAATAAAATCGTGTATGTTGGCCGCCCGTGCCGCCGCTTCAACTTCCTGCTGCGTGGCATCCGACCTGGCATAAACCAGATTGACACGGACGGTATCGTGGAATAGATAGGTTTCCTGGGTGACCATGCCGATTTGCGCCGCCAGAGAGGCCAGCGTCACGTCTCTCAGGTCATAACCGTCGATCAGGATGCGCCCCTGGTTCGGGTCGTACAGGCGGGGAATGAGATAGGTGAGGGTCGTTTTACCTGCCCCGCTCTGCCCGACCAGCGCCACCAGGTGGCCGGGCTCAGCCCGGAATGATATATGCTCCAGCGTTTGCTCCCGCGCCTGTGAGAGCGCTGATAAACTATCGGCCCCGCTGCCGTTTTCATCGCTCCCGTCTTTAGCGGAAGCGTCGCCCGACAGCACCGCACGCACATCCTGGATCTGCCCGAAGCGCTGCACATCCCTGAGTAATCCCTTGTCGTCCGCTGAGTAGTGGAAGCTCACATCATCAAACTCCAGCACGCCCCGGGTGTCCTTTAGAAAATGGGCATCGGGTTTCTCATCTATCTCCAGCGGCAGGTCAAGCACTTCAAATACGCGCTCAAAGCTGACCATGGAGGTGGCAAAATCAACCGGCGCGTTGGTCAGGCCCTGGAGAGCGCCGTACAGGCTGCCCAGGTATGCGCACAGCGCTACGATGGTGCCGATGGTCAGCTCCTGCTGAATCACGAGGAAACCGCCGATACCGTATACGAGAGCGACGCCGACTGAGCTCAGCAACCCTACGCTGACGAAGAACAACGTACCTGTTACCGCGCGGCGCACACCTATGTTGCGGACATCACCCGCGCGTTCCCGGAATCGCTTATCCTCCTCAGCCGTACGCCCGAAAAGCTTTACCAGTAAAGAGCCGCTGATGTTAAGCAATTCGTTCATCACGGCATTCATCCTGGCTATGAGATTGAGCTGCAAGCGGGCGATATCCTGCAGGCGGCTCCCCAGGTTGCGCGCCGCGATCAGGAAAAGCGGTAGTACGGCGATGCTGATCAATGTCAGCCGCCATTCCAGCGTAAACATTACAGCCAGCACCAGCACAGCCTGGATCAGGCTGATGATGAAGTTGATGAAAGTGTTGCTGATGGCATTCTGCGCGCCTACCACATCGTTGTTAAGGCGGCTCATCAACTCGCCGATCTTGGTATGCGTGAAAAAACTGAGCGACATCCGCTGCAGGTGCGAGAACAGCGCAGACCGCAGGTCATATACTATGCCTTCGCCCACCCGGGCATTGACCTGCCTCTGCCATACGTGCAGGCCGCCGTTCAACAGCGGGATCGCCAGCAGGCCCAGGGATAACCAGATGAGTTGCTGCAAATCCCGTGCCGGGAGAGTCTGGTCGATCAACTGACGCAGGATCAGGGGCGTCAGCAAAGTTAGGCCGGTGGAAGCAAGGGTGATGAACAGCAGTCCCAGGAGCAGCCACATGTAGGGACGGGCATAGCCGAAGACACGCCTGATCAATCTGAGAGTGATCCTGGTCCTCTCTATAGGCGCATGGGGTGAATAGGTGAATTTTCCGGGCCTCATAGGGGTACTGCGCATGATGACTATTGCTGTGCCGTTATACGGGTTATTCGACGCTCACATTATACTACGCGTGCAACCGCAGCCTGCTAATCGATGATAAGGAACTGCACGCTCTCGGCGCCTATCTCCAGCACCGGGTTGCTGAGCGATCCTGCCTGCGCCTGCTGGTTGGAGCCGCCGACCGTATACAGCGAAATCTGCTTGATCTCGCGCCCGTCGGAGAATCTGATGAGCGGATTTATAGGCTGGCTGCCCGGGTTGGCTATGAGCAGCGCCGCCTGTCCCGCGCTGTTTCGCCCGGCCAGCACATACAGCGGACTGCTCTGCGGCATCCGGGTATCCAGCCGCTTTGAATAGCCGGCCATTTTAGACCAGAGCGAGAAGGCCGACGCTATAGATTTGGGCCTGCCGTCGGCATAGAACAGGCCGTAGAAGGTGGGCGCAATAATGTCAGGGTCGGTGCCGCGGTAGAAGGTGGATACCTCGAGGTCGGCCTGGTGCTGAAGCTCGATCCAGCACGCGCTCAGGATCGCGGCGCCCCTGGCGCCGCTGCGCAGCGCGACCGCATCGGCGCTGCTCTCCTGGCTGCGCTTTGTCTCCGTGTTCCACTCGGTGATATGCTTGGTCGCCTGCGTGAACCCCCTCGCGTCCAGCGAGGAGCGGTAGAACGCGGCGGCCTCGGCGTACTGCTGCGGGCTGTTGGAATACATGTGCCAGGAGAAGAAATCCAGCGGCGCGTTGCTCTGCCGGACGAAAGCCAGGAAGTCCTGTACCCATTTCCTACCCTGCGGAGTCAGTGCGCCTGCGGGCGTTACGCCCGGACCGCCCACCTTCAGATCGGGGAACTCGCTTTTAATAGCCAGCGCCGTGTCGCTGTAGAGCTGAAAATACTCGATGGGCGTATGCGGCCTGGGCCAGAACTGCGCGTTGTCCGGCTCGTTCCATATCTCTACGTAGCGGAACGGTGTGTTGAAGCCGTTCCACCTGCCTGTCCGGTAATGCCTCAGCACCTCGATCGACGCTTTGACCCAGTTGGACCGCTCCAGCGCGTTGGCCGGCGGCGTGGAATTGTTGTACGAATCTCCCAGGCGCAGGTAAGGCTCGAAGCCTCCGGCGATGATAGACCTCCAGACCTGGTCGCTGCGGCTGAAATCGTATGATTGAACCAGCAGCGGGTCGGCCGTCCTGTCCGGGTACATGATGCACATGTCAAGCGCATTGTAATAATCGTGCGTGCGTATAAGGTTAACCCCGATCTCTTTGTAGGCGGAGGTCAGGTCGGCGTTGGCCGGATCTGTTCCCGCCGGGATCGGTCCCACATTGACCCCCAGCAGGGGACGTATCAGGCCGCCGGTTTCACTGCCGATGGTTATATTGATGTCCGCCTGGGGTATCACCTCCGCCGGCTCGGGTTGCTGGGTTTGAGCGACAGGAATGACGCAGCCGGCGATGCCGGACAGCAAAGCCAGCAGGATTACTGCGGCTGTAATGCGGAAGCTCATCTCACTTCTCCTCATCTCTCTATATACAGGGCAGCATATCAGCCTATGGCCGAAATGTCGATGGTACTTTGGTAATATCAGGTAAAGGCGCCATGCATCGATGGTGGTACTGGATTTGATGATTGTGAGGGCATTCAGATATCATCTTATACAAACGAAGGGGAGCCGAGATGGATATATTCAACAAGCAGATAATTGAGCTTTTCCTGTCCCGTACCGGTAAATCTCGCGCGCTGTGGGAATCGGGACGACAGGTGCTGCCCGATGGAGGCGGCGGGGACATGCAGTGTTACTGGCCTTACCCGGTCTACATGGAGCGCGCGCAGGGCTCCAGGCTCTACGATGTCGACGGACATGAATACGTCGACTTCTTCTGCGGCGCGGGCACGGTATTGCTCGGCCACAGGGCTCCGGTGATCCTGAAGGCGGTCGAATCCGCCCTGAAAAACGGCGTGCCGGCCTCGGTGGCCTGCGAAAACGAGATAAAGCTCGCCACCTTGCTGCGCAAGCATATGCCCGGCATGGAGCTGATACGTTTCCTGCCCAGCGGCTCCGAGGCAAACCAGGCGGCTATCCGCCTGGCGCGCAAATTCACCGGACGCGGTAAAATCGCCAAATTCGAGGGCGGCTACCACGGACAGGCGCAGGAGATGCTGATCTCCATCGAGCCGGCAGGCCCGGCCTGCGGTCCCGCGGAAGAGCCCTGCTGTGCGCCCTGGCACACTGCCATGCCCGCCCACATGCTCGAGCAGGTCGTGATCCTCCCGTTCAATAATACAGATGCTGCTGTCAGGATTATCGAAAAGCATGCCGGCGACCTGGCGGCGATAATGGTTGAAACGGTGCTGGTGCATGGAGGCATGATACCGGCTGATAAGAGTTACATGCAGGCTATTAAAGATACAGCTACGAAGCACGGTATCCTTTTGATTTTTGATGAAGTCGTCACAGGGCTGAGGTTGGTGCCGGGTGGGGCGCAGGAGCTATATGGTGTGACAGCGGATATGACAGTGCTGGGCAAGCCGGTGGGTGGTGGATATCCTATGGGAGTCCTGGGCGGCAGAAAAGACGTGATGAGTTGCATATGTATGGAAAGAATGCAGGACAAGGTATGTGTGGCCGGCTCGACCTCGGGTCACCCGATCAGCGTTGCAGCGGGACTGGCCCTGCTCGGGGAGCTGGAAAAAGGAGAGTACTACCGGCATGTCCAGGAACTGGCAGCGCTGGCTGCCGGTGGGCTGCAGAAAGTATTCGACAACGCCGGGGTTTTATGCACAGTGACCGGTGAATTGATGGGGTTGTGCCGCGGCTTCTGGCCGCACTTCAGCGATAAGGCGCCACGCAACTCGCGCGACTTCTACAGCGAAGACCTGCTCAAGCTGCTGAACTTCTGTATCGGCATGATAGCCCACGGTATCTTCATGAGCCCGACCGGCGCGCCTTCCATCACCATGGCACATACACGGGAAGATATCGATAAAATGTTGAAGGCTGCCTCAGGCGTCATCCGCATGATGAAAGCAGGCTGAGAGCCGGGGGGATGTCCAGTGCGGCTATTTAATGTTTACGGTGACCGACTGGTACTGGGTGCCGTCGCTGCTGGTGGCAACCAGGTTGTAGGTGCTGGTCTCAGCGGGGCTGACCTGCATGCTGCCCTCGGCTTCCACACTCTTGCCGTCCAGGGTAACGGACGATGCCGCTATGGTCTTCCATGCCAGTATAGAGCTTTCACCCTTTTTGATAATGTGCGGGCTGGCGGTAAATTGCCTGATAACGGGTATGTCGCGGCCGGGCAGCGCGCCGGAGATCGTTAAGGTGGTGGTCGCGACGACCGATCCCTGAGCATTGGCCGCCGTCAGTTTATAGGTGGTGGTCCCCATCGGTGTTGTGAAGTCTTTCGATCCTGCCGGCTGCACAATTCCCACATTGGGCTCGATAATTATATCGCTCGAGTTCTTTACGTCCCATTTCAGCACGGCAGGGTAATTCGCTATGGTATTAACCGGCTGCACGCTAAAAAGCGCCACATAGGGCAAATCATAGGAATCAGCGATGTCCTCCTCTGTAAGAGGCCCAGGTGCTGCCGGCGCCGGTGAGACAGGCGCCGGGCTGGAAGGCTCCGGGACAGGCGCGGCAGGCTGTGCAGGCGCGCAGGCCGCAAATATGATCAGCGAGATGAAAAGAACGAAAATGGCCGTCTTCATAATAGATCCCCCCTGGTTGCAGGTCGCTACCAATATACGCGGAGATATTATATCACGGCCGGTTTTAGCGGAAACTATTGCGGCAGGTGGTTCTTGGCTGAATCGATCATGGCCTGAAAGTTCTCGAATTTGGTGTCGAAGGGGATGGTGCACCCCGTGCTCAGTATGAAACCCGTATTCCCTTTGCCTACCTGGTCGATCAGCTTTTCGCAGTAGGCCGTCATCTCTGCGGGCGTGCCGATGCTGCTGAGCGCGGCAGGGACGTCTCCCATGATGCACATATGGTCTTTGAGTATCTCCTTGGCCTTGAAGATGTCCGTGGTGCTGTCAAACTCGCTGACGCACATCTTCTTTGGCAGGTCGAGGAAATAAGGCAGGTTGAGCGTCCAGTCCTGGTCTAAATGCATGACCGTGATAAACCCTTCGGCGGTGAATGCATCTATCATCTTTTTCATGTAGCGGAACTCGAAGCGTTCGAAGATCTTCATCGGGTAGTAGAAGCAGCCGCCCCTTTCCAGTATCAGCTCTACGCCCGGTATGCCGGTCGTGCGGGCAGCCTCGATAGCAAATTTAATCAGGTCGTCGACCATGGCATCCATGACGGCCTGCACCTTGTCGGGGATGCGGTAGAGGTCCTGCGTGAACGATATTAGCGACCTCCTGGTGGAGAGGAACATCAGCGGCGACATCACGAGGGCGCCGCAAAGCGAGGGTATGTTGCGCGACTTCCATAGTTCGCCCTCGGATTTGTAGCGGTCCATCTGCCTTTTGGTCCATGCCAGCAAAAGCTCGGGATCCAGGGGGAAAAAGCGGCCGATATTCTTTTCGGCAAAGCCCGTCCAGCCCAGCTTTATCATCTCATCGTAATCTTCGATGGTGAGCAGCTCTTTCTCTATGAACTGGGGCGACGAATCTTCATCAATGCCCGGATCTTTACCCGGGTACCTGGTATCGCCGATGACTACCTGCATGACGGCGGAAATGCTTGGCGGTATGGGAAGGCTGTATCCCGGTATTATCATGGCGTCCCAGCCGCCTGCATCATCGAAGGTGTCGACGATGGCCTGGAAGCCCCTGCGGGGATGTGCGATACCCTCGGCCACTGTCATGCCCCTGTGCCGCGATGGGAACATCACGTCCATCAGGGGCGCCACAGGGATGCGGTCACATGGCTCCAGCTTGATAGCCGCCCATGTGCGTTCGGTGGGGGTCATCGTCTCCTTGATCATTGTTTTGCCGCCCCGGCCAGTTTCCTGCACAACTCGACACCCTCCGGGGCATCGTCCGTGAAGGCGTCGGCGCCCACATATTTGCGCACCACCTCGGTGACGATGCCTCCGCCGATGATGACTTTTACCTGATCCCGAAGGCCGGCTGCTTCAAGCGCCTGGATTGTCTGCTTCATGGCCTCGAAGGAGGGCGTCAGCATGCCGGAGATGCCCAGGATGGGCGCCCCGGTTTCCTTAAGCTTGTTGATGAAGACCTCGGGGGCTACATCTGTGCCCATGTCGTAGATCTCGAAGCCGGCGGCTTTGAGCAGCGTGGCTGCGATATCCTTGCCGATGTTATGGATGTCGCCCTTGGCGGTGCCCAGCACCATTTTGGCCAACGGTTTTTCGGACTGGCCCGCTTTCAATTTGGGCTCGAGGACGGCCATGGCCTCCTTGAATATCTCGCCGGACATGATCAGCTCGCCCAGGAAATAATCTTTATCCTTGTAGCGTTGCCCCACGATATCCATGCCCTGGCGGCACTCATTCACTACTGATAGCGGGTCTGCGCCCGAGGCGACTTTATCCTGCACGATTTTCTTGACCTCGTCTTCCTTGAGGTCCGCTATGGCATTGGCGAGTTCAGACATGATCCCTCCTCTAATTAGTTATATCAATGGCAGCGGTGTCGATTGCAGGCCGGGCCGCTGTTTCGGGATTGTATAGTGCCGATCGGGCTGTGTCAACATTAGTTATATATTAATCATCATACCTGCGCAGACGGGGCTTTGATATCGTGGAGCAGCAGCGCCAGTATAAAGGCGACACCGAAAAGTATCGTGATCGCCGTCATGTTGAAAAGGAAAACGATGGGCAGGCCGCTTATCTGGCCGCTCAGCATTAAAATCCCGTTGGACGTGGCCTCCGGCACCGGATGGGTCTTTTCGACCGCGTAGGTCAGCCCGACCGGCATGGCCGAGATGAGGAAGAAGCCGAAAACAAAGCCGCAGGCGCCCAAGAGCACGATCGATGAGAGATACTGCAATAAGAGGGAAAGCGGCACCGCCATGCCGGCCGCCATGACCAGGAAGATCTTCCTTTTGTGGTACTTGTCGGACAGCGCAGACAGGATCACCGCCCCGCACAGGCCGCCGATCACCAGCATACCGCCGACTATGCCCGCCGCCAGTGCCGAGTCGATGTCCAGCGGCCGGTCTTTGAATATGAAATCGATCTTGGTCATGATGGCGTTAAACGCGCCTACGCCGATTAAAAAGAGTCCCAGCAGGAAGAGGAAGTCTCGGTTTTTGAAAAGCGCTTTCAACCCGACGGTCATGGTGACCTTCTTCTCGGCCGCGATGGGATTGGGTGGCAGTTTGGGCTTGTCTTTCACAAGTACCAGATACAATATCATGCCGACCAGGGAGGGGATGCCGTACAGGTATAGTATGGTATCGATCCCCTGCCTGACCGCGCCGAGGGTACGGTAATGCGCGAGGATAAAATCGGTGGCGAACATTACGATCGCAAAGCCGATGAACATGGACATGGTCAAAAGTCCTGACGCCAGGGCTTCTTCGTTTTGAGGGAACCAGTTCGATGCCAGCTTGGTAAAGGCGTTGAGTATGAAGGGCTGCGCGACGGCACAGCCTATCATGCAGGCCAGCATCCAGCCGTAATCCGGCGCGAAGATGCGCATAAATCCGCATACGCCCACCAGGACGACGCCGATACCCGCCCCCTTCTTCAGCCCGAGGTTATCGATGCACCAGGCGGCGGGCAGGCAGAAGGGGATCCAGGCGAGCATGGCCAGTATGGCCAGCAGATCAATCAGGTCGATATTTCCGCCGCTATATACGGCAGCCGCATCCCTGGCAATGGGGGCGAAGGTCATCCACATGATCTGGGACATGGCGATGTTGAGCATGAAAACTCCCAGCACCACCCAGCGGTAAGGGGATACGGCAGAATCAATGTTCCTCATAGAACCTCCTCTCCGGCAAATGAATGTGTATTTTCATACACATTACAGGTTATCAGATTATCACCACGGCAATGGCAACGCCCAAGCCAACACACCAGATATTGATGAAAGCGTTTAATACCAGGTCAAGCTTGGAGATCTTATATATGCCGTTCTGTGTATTGAAGCTGAAGTCCAGCACCCCCAAAAATACCAGTGCGCCGACCGCTACCAGCGATAGATTGATGCCCAACGGATTATTTAACATCAGCAGTGTGCCAGCCACCAGCAGCAATATGGCCAGCAATCCATCCGGAAGAGGGAAGGAGTGCTCATAGGCCATATAGCCCTGCGGAGGATTTTTAGGCGCAAGGCCCACGGTAAAAAAGAGTATCCAGAACAGTATTAACCCGATGCCCGTCAGCATCTCAAGCACGGCAATTGTTTTCAGGCCTTCCATTTCCATAATTTCAGCACCTCTTCATATAAAATTTCCTGTTCTTTTCTCCCTGCCGTTCCAGCAGCGGCCAGAGTTTGGTAACAAGCCGCGGCCAGCACATGATTATTTTTGCAAAAATACCGGTTGAAGCGGGTGAATATATTTCAGGGCTGCCTTTTTCTATCGCTTTGATCACGGCCCGGACTATTTTTTCAGGACTTTGCGCATCGCTCAGGAACGTAAGCGGAGAGCCGCCGTGGAAGGCCTCGTATTTCAACATGGGCGTATCGGTCGAGTCAGGGAAAATAGTCGATACTTTGATGTTATGCTTTTTCAGCTCTATTGCCAGAGTCAGGAAGAAGCCCCTTAAAGCGAATTTAGATGCCGTATAAACCGAGCTGTAGGTTTCAGGAACGAGCCCGGCCAGCGAGCAAATTGTCACGATATGTCCCTGTTTGGCAGGTATCATTACGGCCACGACTTCCTTTGAGCAGTTGACGGCCCCCATGAAATTCACCTTGATCTGGGCGTCGATATCTTCATAGCTGCAGTCTTCAAAAAGAGCAGGCCTGATAATGCCTGCGTTGTTTATTAATATGTCGATTTTCGAGAATTTGTTTACGGTCGATTCTACGAGTTTTTTTACATCCGCCCTGTCCGTAATGTCGCATTCAATGGCCAGCGGATTTGAGGTCAAACCGGCAGCTGATGATTCCAGGCCGCTGAAATTTATATCTGCGAGAACAAGGTTTGCCTTTCTCCTGTCCATCTCCCTGGCAAGTGCCGTGCCTATGCCGCCGGCAGCGCCTGTTATGATGATTGTCTTATTTGAAAAGTCGTACACGGCCCTGCCTTCTCTGCGTTTTATTTATGTATGAGTCCATGACCTTATCAATTATAAAAGGCTATGCTTCCGCGAGAAACAGGTAGCTTGCTGCTGATAACCTATTCTGCAACCGCATCTCCGCTCCTGAAGTTCACCAGGGAATTAGGACGTTTACGCACCTTCAACTGATCTTAAAGCTAATTATACGATGGGGTACCCTGCAAATCAATTCTGGACGTAAGCCCGGGACCACCGACAACAGAGCCTGCACAAAAATATGTTTGGTTCGTGTTTTTATTGACGTACCTGCTGCGCAAGCGTATCCTGATTTCGAACATAGTCGCCTTTAGAACTGTACGTGGCGAAGGAGAACCTGCAATGCGTGATGAAGGCTATATTGCTATCGATACCCGCCGCTTTGGACCGCTGGCATTTCTGCGCAGCAAACAGTGGTGGTACTTCGAAGGGCTGGACCCGCAGCAGAAGCTTTATTTCGTGTTCCTCGCCCTGCAGGCCTTTCCGTCAGACTACGTTTCGGTCAAGGTCATAGACTTTAATAATGGCCGGCGCTGGAACGAGGACCACCTTGGCAAGTTTCACGCCGCCGCCGGCGATGCCGTGGAAGTTTCCGCCGGTGGAAAGTGGGGGAGCCTGCATTTCTCAGGCCGCGCCGAAGATGGCTGGAAGATAGAGGTTGAAACTCCTCAGGTACGTGCAAAATGCTTCCAGAAACAGCTGTCACCGGTACATCGCGACCACCTGCTGACTCAGCACATTGACTATTACATACAGCAATTTGTCTCTACCCGGACCGAGGGCATGGTATCACTGGACGGGCAGGAACGTCCTTTTGCCGGCTATGGATATACCGAACACAACTGGGGGATACAGCCGCGCCACTCGACGGCGTACTGGCTGCATTTTTGGGGCGAAAACCTGGCAGGCGTAGTGCTCAGCTGCTTCTACGACAGCGGCGTACCCCACCATTACACCTTTCTCTGGCGCCCGGGCGGGGAAAACATACTGTATTCCCCGGCGCATTTCAGCTTCGATCCTGCCTTCCCGGATGCGCCCTGGAAAGTGCGTTCCCCCGACCTGGAACTCGACATCCGTCCTCTGCTGATTCATCGAAGCAGGATGCGGATTCCCCCACTTCTAACCTACATTGATATCGACTACCAGGAACAGTTGCTCGAAGTCGAGGGCTCGGCCTGGGTGCGCGGCGAGCGCCTGCCGATCAGCGGGATGGGCAAGCTGGACTTTAATTGGAACCGCTGGTGATGAAAAGCAGCGCATCCCACATCAAGCTGCTGCCTTTCTGCTCCCTTCCAAATCTTTAATGGTCTGCTGTATCCCTTCGTAGCGTTTCTTATCGATCGGATAGAGATACAGGAATACAAGCCCCACGATAAAGAACACCGCCGTGATGGGGCCTATCAGCAGGCGGATCCCGAATAGGGAGGATGCACTCTGGGCAATGTCGGGTATGTAGCCGAAAAGACCCAGCACCAGGCCTACAAAGAGCCCCGCCAGCGCCTGTCCGATTTTTATCATGAAAGTCCACAGGCCATAGTACACTCCCTCCCTGCGCACACCACTCAGGGAGTAATCGTAATCTATGGTGTCGGGTATTATGGCCCAGGGAAGCACGTAGTGCGTTGACAGACCGATGCCCGTGGCAAACATGATTATATAAACCGCATAAATGCCCGCCGTGTGTCCAATGAAGAATATCAGCAAACATGCAATTGTCACCACGGACATGCCTATAAGGTAGGTGTTTCTCTTGCCCAGCTTTGCCGCAACCTTTACCGCCACCGGGATGAAAATCATGGATGTAAGCAGCATAATCAGCGAAGCCGGTGTTATGAGCTGCTCATCGTTGAATAAATACTTGAAGTAGTAGATCAACGTGGCGGTCACAACCGTGATACCGCAGGTATTGAGGGTCCAGGTGATCAGTATAAGCACAAAAGGCCTGTTCCTGAAGGCCTCCCGGTTGGACTTAAATATATTAGGAGACTTTTCGCTTTTGACATAGGCCGGTTCGCGGACGATGAAAAATGGTATAAGAACCGAGATAATAATCATAAAGCCGAAGATAGCTCCCATAGCCATAAAACCGGATGTCCGGTTGCCGAATGATGACATGATGGGCATCGCTGCTCCGGCTCCCAGGAGGGTGGCGACGACGGCAAACATGGATTTGTATCCCGTAAGGGATGTCCTTTCGTTATAGTCCTTTGTCAACTCCGGCAGCAGTGAATTGAAAGGCACATTGGTGCATGAATAGGTAAGGCACAGCAAAATAAAAGCCAGGCTTTCCCAGGTGAAAATAGCTGTCTGCCCAGCGATATGGAAATTGGTAAACATTATAAAATAGGCGATACCGAAGGGGACTGCTCCCCACAGAAACCAGGGTCTACGTCTTCCCCACCTGCTCTGCGTCCGGTCGGAGAGAAATCCCACCGCCGGGTCGATTACGGCATCCAGCGCTTTCCCCACCATGATCGCCACACCCGCCAGAGCTGCCGACAGACCGATCTCATCGGTCAGGTAATTCATCAGCCAGAAGGCCATGGTGATCCAGAAAATACTGCTGGCGAATTCGCCGGCGCCGTAACCGAGTTTGATTTTCAGCGAAAGTTTTTCAAATTGACCCATAGCATCTCCTTTATAAAGGAAAACAAGATTCAGGTATTATCAGGTGCAATCAAATTTGAACTAACCGAGAAAAACACCATCAAGCCGGAGAATACGCTGCAGCTCGGCGACAGAGATGTCCCGCGGCCCCGCATTCCCCTTGATACAGAGAGAGGCTGCTGTCCCGGCTGCCTGGCCTGTTTTGTAGCACATGGGCATAACCGCCCATGTCGCCATTGCTATTATCTGCCCCGATATGCAGCTGCCGGCCACTATCACGTTCTGCAAGCCTTTGGGCAAAAGAGCGCGAAATGGGATCGTATACCACGTGCCGACTATATGGTGGAAGTGCGCATTAGCGCCGTCGGTCTCCCATACCTCGAGCTTGTAAGTGCCGGCGGCAATTGCATCCTCGAATTTTCTGGCATCTATGATGTCTTGTTGAGTTATAAAATAGTCTCCCCTTATACGCCTGGTACCGATCATGCCTATGGACATGCCGGTATTTATGAGCTGGCAATCATGGAATGCCGGTATCTCCTTTTTGAGAAAGTTCGTGATATCCCTTACCTGGCGCCTCTGTTCCATCTCTCCCAGGGCTGCTTTTTCAGGGTCCAGTGGATTGATATCGAATACACGCGTGCCGAATATCTGGATTACACCCTTACATACAATATGCGGGAAAAATCCTTCAAAGGGGACGTTGATTTCACCCTTGAGCCGGTGTTGTTCGTAAATTTTCCCCACCTCATCCAGATCGATGTTATCGGTGTCTACACCGGCGATGCGGAAGGTTGTAGACGATGGTATCATTAAACCGGCCGGGACTCCGTCATTATCGCCCGTACCCAGCGCTGCCTCAGAACCAGCCCGTGTAACGACATCTGCGCTACCCGTGCAATCTATGAAGATTTTTCCTTTAATCAATTCTCTTCGCGTCAGGGTCTCTACTACGATAGCCTCGATTTTATTATCCCGGACGATTGTGTCCACAACCAGGGAGTTAACCCTCAATTTCACCCCGGCTTCACGCAGCATATCGAAATAAAGGTACTTGAGCGCCTCGGGGTCGAAAAGGTACCATTTGCTGGTGGCCATTCTGTCATTATCGTCGGCAATACCAATTAGCTTATCAACACCTTCCTGCAGTGTGCGCAGGTCTATTGCATTCAAGGCCTTCATACGGTCCCGGATCTCGCCCAAGATGCCGTCGTAGGGCATATCCAGTTCACCCGTCTCCACCGCTGTATTTAAAGGCCAGCAGGCAACAGGAATTAATGTCGACATCCCCCCGACAAAGGGGAACCTTTCAATGAGGATGACTTCTGCGCCTTTCCTGCTTGCGGCAATACTGGCGGCAATTCCTGAAGTTCCGCTCCCTATCACCACAACATCAGCTTCCCCTCCCACCGGAAGCAAATCATTAAGCCCCCCGGATTTAGCCGCTTGCTTTTTACCCATTTCCGCTACCTCGCACAAATATTCAAATAAGTATAGTGAGGATTCAATAAATGTTCAACGGGATTTATCCTCACATTTCCCCTTAACCTGCGACGCTATTAATTCCACGATATCGAGCACTTTTACACCACTATGCATGTCGGCATCGGCCTTGATGAGGATGTTTTTACAGTTTGGGCAGGCCGTTATCACTGATTTGGCACTCTCCTGTAACACGCTCTCCATTCTTCTCCGCGCCACTTTGATCGCTGTATCGGGATTCGTTAAATACATTACAGAGCCCGAGCCGCAGCATTCAGCTTCACCCCTATTGTGGAACAATTCCGCAGGCGGATTACCGGTTATGGCCTTTATCAGATTCCTGGGGGCATCGTAAACTCCCATCTTCCTGCCTAACTGACAGGGATCGTGATAGGCTACGCCGGAAAGAGCCGGGTCCTGCGCCAATCTCAACACCCCTTCGCTCATTTTATTGATAAGATATTCAGTAATATGATGAATCTGGATACCTTGCAAAGCGTCGATACCCCATTGAGGATAGAGTTCTTTAAATGCCCTGTTAGCATGGGCACAGCCCGTGATCAGGATAGAGGGGTGGATATCCATGATCCTTCCAGCCAGGTCTCCTGCCACTTTTCGTGCTTCCCCGCTGTAACCGAGCTCAAAAAGCTCAACACCCGTTGATCCCTCGTTTTCCAGCATCGCCCAATTTATGCCCATAGAGTCCAGCACCACTGCCGTTGCCTCGACAATTTCGGGATGCTTATAAAATGCAGTCTCACCCGCGAAATACAGGACATCGGTCTGCCCTCCCCTGACAGCAGCTCTCTGCAATTTTTGCTCTTTTGCAGGCTTATTGTGGACTGGCCTGCGATCAATCAGCAGGCGAGCCAGATTTTTTACAGCTTCAGGCTCTCTCCCGCCGCTCACGATATTCTCTCTCCCCGCCTGTACCACCAGGTCTTCCCCCCACTTGAATTCGCAGAGCTCTTTACATAGACTGCATTGCGAACACCTGTAGATTTTGTCGATGGTGTCTTCAGTCCACTCCGACAGGCCTTGGTCGATTCTGGAAATAAGCAGAGCGTGGCCCCTGGGGGTATCCGCGTCCAGTTTGGTTGCCAGGAAAACGGGGCAGGCGTGCCGGCACATGAAACAACACCTGCACATCTTCAATATTTCCGTGGTCTTTTGATCAAAAACCATTGGCTTCTCCCTCGCCCAAACCGAGCTTACCAGGGTTCATTATATTGTTCGGGTCCAAAGCTTTTTTAACTGTTTTAATCAGCTCAAAGCTTTCCCTGCCGTAACCATCTACTATCAGCCTGCCGAGACGCAACCCGATAGCATGATGCTCATTTACTACACCGCCATTTCTAATTGCCGCCTGTATGCAGGCGTCAAGTATCTCCTTATACAGCTTCATGGCCTCAGCATAATCCCCGGGTGTGTCCTTAATCATAAACGACGGATATATACTGGTTCCCCAGTCATACCAGTGGGAAAAATGCGCGTGGAACACTGCGCCATACTTGCCGAATCCATCTTCCACCGCTGATTTCATGGCCCGGTAGACATTTTCAATGTCCTCGTAAGGCGCAACCGTGTCGGTGACCGCCGTCATCCACGGCTCGCAAACATAATCGAGCGGGGGATAATACGACTTGAGCCGGTCATTCCACCAGTTCCATGCCTGTTTATCTCCCAGCTCCGTGCCCTCGGCCTGCGAAATAATTTCATGCGCAAGCCTCGTTTGAACATCAACCATCTCTTTTAATCCGTCGAATCCGACCATTAAGAAGCATCCCGTACCTTCCATGTCATACTGATTCTTGAGAATATGACCCGTATCTCTCTCGTCATAAAATCTCATTATGCAGGGTTGAAGTCCACTTGCCATGATCTTTCTTCCCACCTCTATGCCGTCACGGAGGTTTGGTAAAAGGAAGGACAGAAAAGCCCGCTTCTCGGGCAGGGGATAGATTTTGCACAAGATCTCGGTGATGATTCCAAGCGTACCCTCCGCTCCGATAAACAACTTGGAAAAATCTGGGCCGGTGGAATGACGGTTTACAGGCAGGCTCTTGAATATCGTTCCATCGGGTAAAACTACTTCGAGCTGATGAACCATGTCTGTCAGTTTCCCGTATTTCGAAGAGAGAACGCCGGTCCCGTTTGTACTGACAAACCCGCCTAATGTTGAAGTATGGAAAGAAGCCGGGAAATGATTCATGGTATATCCGCGACGGTTCAAGTATTCTTCCAGGTGCTTTTGTAATATGCCGGGCTGGACACGCACAGTTAAAGACTTCTCATTGATCTTGAGCACCCTGTCCATTTTCTTGGTGTCCACCGTGATGCCGCCGCTAACCGCTAATGAACCGCCGGAGTCCCCGGCGCCACCTCCCCTTGGGACCACAGGTATTTTGTGAAGGTTGCAGAATTTCACCAGCGCAGCGACCTGTCCTTTATCCTCGGGGAAAACTATTGCCAGAGGTTGTGGAAAATCATCGCCCCGGAACATGCGGTAACGTGTAATCCACCAGACATCCACCCCCTGGCAGTCTATTTCAGACTGATCTGAGACCACGTTATCAGGCCCGACAATTTTCTTCAGATCATCTCTTAATGATTCCGCGCTATGGTCTTTTTTACGCATTTGTAACTTCACTCTTTAAAAATACATTGAACCGCTGCAGGTCAGTATTAAATTCATAATGCGATTTAAACAGGTGTGAATAATCTAAAGTTCGCTTGATATAAAGGCCCATTCAATGGGAATTTCAGCCCTCCTGGCGATTTCACTCAGGTAAGTCATCGTCTTGACCTCGTCTTCGATCGACGGTTCGGGCCGCTTCCCTTTCTTCACGCAGTCAATAAAATGAAGAAGCTCTCCCACGTAACCGTTGAATACATGGCTCTGGTTTCTGCTGATCGGGTTCCAATCAGGCGACCATGTCTCACCCACGTCCTCGTCATAAAAAGTGACCTCTCGCGCATTGGTGATTATGACTCCCCTTCCCCTGTCGCCCAGTATCTCAATCCTCTCTGAAAATTGCCCGGGACCACCATGGGTCCCCCAGCCAAGAATACCCAGTGCGCCGCTTTCGAACCTGACCATCGCCGTTAATGCACCTGTCTCCATACCTGTCTTAAATGATTTGGCTTCGATCTCGGTTATATCGCCGGCAAATGCTCTTACGATGTCAAGATTGTGACATTGCCACTCCAGCATGCAGGTATAGAATGTCGGGAATACGGGGAAACCGTGCATCTTGCTTTCAATCTGGATGATGTTGCCGAACTTTTTCTTGTCTTTAACCATGCCCATCGCCCGCCTGTAAGCCAGGCCGTGCCTTTTCTGATGCCCAACCTGAACGATTAGTTTTTTTCTCTTTGCGACCTTTGCGATCCTCACCGTGCCGGCCAGGTCAATTGAAGAGGGTTTCTCTAAAAATACAGGAAGGCCGTGATCAAGTACCTGGGTGGCTGCTTCAACACTAGCTCTGGCGCCAACACAGACAATAACGCCGTCAAGATGTTCATTGTTTAACATTTTGTTTAAGTCGTCATAGGCTTTGCCCCACCCGTATTTATTGGCAATCCTTACAGCCCGCGCTCTGCTTAGATCGCAAACAGCAGCTCGTTCGACATCATCAAAAAAATGCAGGGAGAGAGACGGATAATGATTGGCTTCGGCGAAAATTCCTGCCCCGACTATACCCAACCTGAATTTTTCCTGGCTACCTTTCATTCATTGGCTCCTGATATATAATATACCTGTTAGATACCAAGCTCCTCCAGCCTGGCTTTATTAGCAGCCACTTTATCCGGTGTGAGGTCGTAAAATCTCCAGAAGATAATGGTCGCTATGAGCACGACAATTGCAGGCACGATTGCAGAATGTATGCGGATCCCCAAAAGTGCCAGCTCGGGAGTCGGGCTCATCGCCATCATCTGCTCAAGGCTGGGCGCGCCGGAAACAAAACCGGTTGTATTGTGTACGATGGCGATTACGGCCGCTATGCTGGTCTGTCCCAGTTTAAAAACAAAGGACTGGTAGCCGATGTAAACTGACGGATCCCTGCGCCCTGTTTTGGTGGCTACATCGTCCAGGATATCGCCCATCGTGGGGGGATCCATGAACCACATACCGCCGAGTGCAACCCCGAACGCAACCAGGCTGATGATCCATCCGGACATATCCTGCACAAAGATCATCGGTATAAAAGTGAGGACCATCATGAAACCGGCCACTATGCTGACCATCCTGTTATTGTTCACTCTCTGGGAGATAAGCACCCAGACAGGGACGGAGATCAGCGCGCCTACAAGCATGCTGCCCAGCAGATAGCTGATGCTGGATGCCTGCGCGTTCAACAGGTATGTTGTGATATAAAAGGCGCTCATCTGGAGCATGATGCAGCCCACCTGGTAACCCAGGTACAACGTAATTTTGCTCACGAACCGTTTGTTTGAAAGCACGGATTTGGCCGTCGTAAAAAATCCAGGCGGCGGATTATCTTTCGCCGATTCTATTCTGCGGCTGTACAGCTCCCTGAGCTTCTTGGTTTCAAACGTGCCCGGAAGCAGCAGCAGAAGCATGAATAAACCGATTACAACCGTTACCATGGCGGAGTTGCGATAGGTTTCGGCAACACCGGTGGTGATAAACATCGGCGGAATAATCGCGGCCAGCACGATCCCCAGTATGCCGAAGATCGTGCCGAATGACTGGACCATCCTCCTATCGTTTAAACCACGGAACTTTTCCGGGAACAGGCTCGCTGCATTTACGTCGAACAGTGTACAAAACGTATCGTATATGCATAAGGAGATCGCATACCAGGCGAAGATCTGCCACTTGTCTGCAACCGGGTCCAGGCCGGTGGGACCCAGGAAGATGGCCAGATAGCTCAGCAGCCATAATATGCCGCCCCCGATGATGAACGGCGTCCTGCGAATCCCGAACCTTTTTTCCCAGGGGAAAACGTAGTGCTCCATTACATAGCCGATAAGCGGATCGTTAATCGAATTCCATATCTGAAAGAGGATAAATGCCATCGCCCCCAGAGTGACATCCAGGCCGATCACTACCTCATAGTAGAAGAAAATAGTGAAGCCAAATGCCGCGCTTATCCATTGACTGAATAACTCTCTTGATCCATAGCTGGCCATTATCCATTTTGGATATTCATAAATAGTCTTCAGCGCTTTATTCATGCTCACACCAACCTTTAATCCATATCGATCAATACTTTCAAAGCCTCATCCGGCTTCTCTTCGAGCACTTTATAACCGTCGAGCCACCTTTCGAATTTGAAATGATGAGTTTGCAATATCTTCAAATTTACCCTGCCGCCGGCCAGCAAATCTATAGCCTCTAAATAGTCACCCCATGTATACATCAGGGAGCCAATCAAGGTAAGTTCTTTATCCTGGACCAGGATCATTTCAGCGTTGATGGCAGTCTCATAGACTCCCACTACTATTACATATCCTCCCCTGCAGACCGTCCTGACGCAGGTATTAAACGCAGGTTCATTGCCCGCACACTCAAAAACCGCGGACAGGGGCTCATCGCCAAGAAGATGCCGCAGCTCCTCTTCAAATGAAGGGACCTCTGTCGGATTGATAGTCAGGAAACCGCATTTGGCCGCAACTTTGTTGCGGGCAGGTATTACGTCGGAGATTATGATTTTCTTTGCCTTGAATACCCTGGCGACTTGAGCGACCAGTATTCCTATTGTCCCGCCCCCAACAACCAGGATGGCTGCTCCTTCAATATCGGGGACTTTGTTTACAGAATGGACTGCTACAGCTAAAGGCTCGACCATGGCTGCGTCACTTGCACTTACAGCCTCCGGTATTTTTATCACATGCTCTGACTTAATCTTGAAATATTCGCTTCCCCCGCCGTGTATATCGCCTCCCACAAAATTGAGATTGTCACATTGAGCAGGCAACCCTTCTTTACATTTTGTGCAGTTTCCGCATCCGAGTGCGGGCTGGATGGTAACCAGGTCCCCCTTGGCCAGACCGGTAACACCCTCACCGATTTCCTCAATATAACCACTGAATTCATGACCCTGGACGAGAGGGTACTTTACAATCGGGTGTTTGCCTTTAAAAACATGTACGTCGGAACCACAGATGCCGATTATCGACACCTTTATAATAACTGTGCCCGGCTCTATCACCGGCTTTGCCACATCCCGATATAGAATTACGCCCGGCTCAGGCATATAGGCCTGCTTCATTACCGCCTCTCCTGCGACGATCAGCACGTAGATATCGATTATCGGCAAATAACTGCTACATGCTAACGGCCTGTCGCTTAACTGAATCTCATTCAATTAAACAGCACCTCAAAAAAAATGTCAAGCATTACACAGTGAGAAATGAATGGGGGCATATAGGGCGGTATCCTGATATCAAGAGAACGGTGAAAGGAAAATGCGGGATATATTACAGCCGTTCAGGAATCTTGTAATCGGCGAGGTCTGAGTTGTCAAAAGAGGTCCTGGCTATTATATTTCAGGAAATTGCCGGACAAGACATATTATTTATTTTCGTCTTCAGCCAGGCGTTTTTTAACAATACCTATACCATAAAATGCCATTCTGAATGCCTGTTTAATCAGCTCTTCCAGATCAACCCTGATTACGTTCTTAATATTATTCCGTTCTTCGAGGAGAATAAGGCCGTCCATTAATCCCCAGAAAACATTTGTTGCTTTCCATGTATCCATAGAGACAAATTCACCATTTTCTATGCCTTCTTTAAACACACCTTCAATCACCTTTAATAAATGATATACCTTACTGTCTATGATCCTGCTGATTTCCGTTTGCGTTTCTTTAAGCTCGTCTGGTGAAGCGCTCAGTATTTGTATGATATCAAAGTATTCCCTGTGGTTATTATAATAATCGAAATAGGTCCGGGCGACCTCCGAGAGTTTCGCGGAAGAACTCGTGCCAGGCCGCGATATAGCTTTTCTAATCTTATCGATAAGAATATCAAGGCCTTCATTTTGCAGGGCTTTATAGATTTCTATTTTGTTTTTATAGTACAGGTAAAAGGTCCCGGTACTCACGCCGGCTTTCTCAGTGATCATCTCGATAGTGATGCCGTAGTAGCCCTTATTGAAAAATAGCTCCTTCGCCACCTCAAGGATCTTCCGCCCCTTTTGCTGTTTGGCTTCGAGGGTTCTTGCTCTCATATGCATGACCTAAATGGAAAACATCCTATTCAAGATAATTAGTGTTAGTGAACAATATTCATTATAACAGAGGGCATTGACGGATCACCAAGGGCTCACTGTTGCAGTAACAGTTACGGAATAAATCGGAGCTTAATATAGTTTTATTTCTTGTATCGGTCGCAGACACTTTTCATTCTTTTGTACTTATCAAAAAGTTCATTATATATTGCATGGTTTTTCCGGTTATATTCAATATGGGAATCTCTATTCCGGCACAGGAGCATTGTTTCCTCCAGCTTGCCTAAAACCCCGGTCCCCACACCTGCTAACACAGCAGCTCCGAAAGCGGCATCCGTATTGGCGGAAACGGCGCCGTCTATGCCAAGTACATCTGCAACGATAGACAGCCAGCATTTGCTCCTGACGCCCCCGCCTGTGAAAATATTCTCTTTGAACCCGTCTGCCATTGATCCAAAAGTCGACGCGGCATCTCTCAAGGCAAAGGCTGTCCCTTCATAAACTGCGCGGGCAAAATGAGATCTTTCATGATTGACGGAAATACCTGAAAAATCTCCCTTAAGCCCGCTGTCCCAGTACGGAGCGTCTTCGCCCAGCAAATACGGATGAAATAAAAGCCCGTCCGAACCTAAAGGAGCATTACGAGCGTCATCATCGATTTCGTCATAGGTTTTACCTGTTTTTGGCCTGTCTTCGTAAAACACATCTCTCAGCCACCTGACCGCCTGCGCACATGAACGTGTGTTTACATCTAACATCCATCTGTCTTTAAGAATGTATGACCAGCAGTAATTCATGCTGTTTGAAAAATCATGGATACTGTCAACAATCGTAGAAAGCGCTCCGGAGGTTCCCAGCCTTATCTTGCACTGGCTTGAATTGATTAACCCGATTGAAAATGACTCTACGGTCGCATCGCTTCCCCCTGCAATTACAGGGACCCCCGCTGGGATACCGGTCTCCCCTGAAGCTTCCCTGCTGACCTCGCCTATTACCGAAGTCGATTGATAAATATCAGGAAGTTTGTCCCTGGAAATTGAAAAGGTTTTTAGAACTTCATCTGACCAAGTCTGTTTTTTTATATCGTAAAAGGATGTTCCGGAAGCATCGCTCAAATCCGTCTGCAGATTTCCAGTTAGTTTAAAGTTTATGTAGTCTTTAGGGAAAATAACCTTATGGGTTCTTGCCCAGTTATAGGGCTCATTTCTCATAAGCCATAACACTTTGGGGAGGGTGCACATCGTATTTAACGGATTCTTCGTCACTTTCCGAATTATTTCAGGATGCTCCCTGTTTATTTCGTTCACCTCTTCAATATTTCGCAGATCATTCCAGAGTATGGAATTTCTTACTAAGTTACCTGAATGATCAATTAAAGTAACCCCTCTCATCTGTCCGGTTACGCCGATGGCTGCGATGCCTTTCAAGTCAACGTCAACTTTTAATCTGTTTAACGTTTCTATCGCAGCTTTATACCAGGTCAATGGATCTTGTTCGATCCAACCCGGCTTGAGGATCAGGGGGTTATATTCGTAGCTGGTAGAAGCCGTTACACGGCCTTTGTCATCAATGACACAACATTTGCATCCGCTCGTGCCTATGTCTATACCCAGAAGATATTCATCCAATTTTTACACGCTCAATCAATCATTCTTTAACAGCTGTTTTGCCCCGTCCCCAATTGTTGTATCCGTTCTCGAGTAGATTTCCCCGTCTACCTTCACTACCATTATAAAAGCGCCCCATAATATCACATTTGCCCCGATTATGTAATGAGTAATTGATGCTCTGTATGGATTTCGTGCTAGAATTAAGCAGGCGTACCTCAATGGACGGAACAAGCGCTGTCGACCTGGTCACACAAGCCCGCAAGGGCTCTCATAACTGTCTGTTCTATCAATCTCAGGACGACCTGGTGGATGTGCTGGCAGAGTATTTCAAGACTGGTATCGAGAAAGGGGAATCCTGTATCTGGGTCACCGCCGACGGCGGTGTGGAGAAAAAGGCGCGCCAGACTATTGGCATGAAGCTGGCGGGTTCGGATATACGGCAGGCGGCTTCACAGATCGAGTTCGTCCGATGCTCCGACTGGTACCTGCATGACGGCTCTTTTCATCCGGAGCAGGTATTAGACAGCTGGGTTGAGAAGCTTAAGCTGGCCGTTAAGGGCGGTTACCAGGGCCTCAGGGTCAGCGGCGACCTGGGCTGGCTTGACGCCACAGACTGGCAAACGCTGATGGGTTACGAGAGCGATGTTAACAGCGTTATCGCCGGGAAGGATTTTATGGCGGTCTGCAGTTATCCGCTGGCTAAACTGAACGCTTCGCAAATGATCGATGTCATCACCCATCACCAGGTGGCCCTGGGAAAAAACAACGGCGGGTGGCATACATTTAAGGCGTCCCAACCGGATGCTGCAGTTTTGGACGTGAATATACGCGCCGCCATAGCCGGAAAACAGGCGCGAGGGGATAAGTTATCCGCATTTCCAATCGTCTTTCCCGAAAATTGCAACGGCTGCGGGGATTGCTTGAGCGTTTGTTCCGGCGGCGTCCTATACCTGAGCAACAATCGCATCGCCCTGAAAGCGACAGGTGAGTGCGACTGGTGTACCTTATGTGAGGCGGTCTGTCTTTCCAGCGCTATATTCTGCCCCTTCGAGATCGCGGCCGTCGAACCGTAGCCTGCTATTGGCCGTATTGATAATAGCCGCTGCAACTGCCGCCGCTGCAATGTCCCCAGTTGGGATACATCATTTTTAGATAGGAACTGGGCTTGGGCACATAAGTGCCTGCGGTGGTAACAGGAGCCAGTGTACTATTTGTGATCTCGTACACAATAGATCCTTCAGCAGTATCTCCATACGCTTCGGCATAACAGTCGGATGCGTCGCCTTGTGTCACGGGAGTAGATGCGGGGGCCGCAGAGTAGACCTGAATCTCAGGCTGAGCCGCCGTTTTCAGCTCGTCTGCCGGTATGCTGTTCGATGCCGCAACGACGGGTGTATGCGAACCGGCGTCGACCGGGTTGGTGGTGTTCATTATCAGGTTTACGGCGACTATCAAAAGCACAATGAAGCTCAGTAACAGGAGGATGGCAGCGGGTGACGACTTCTCAGGGCTGTATGTGTTTGCAGTGTAATAGGCTTCTTTTGGCCAGTTAAGCTTCTTGCCGCAACCTGCGCAATTCGTAACTGAAATATCTACCCACGCATGGCAGTGTGGGCAGTTATAGTAATAGGCTGCGTGGCAATTTGCGCAAGACCTCACTCCTGTGACATTCACGATTCCACAGTTGTAACAGGCGATTCGATTGTCCTTGCTCACGTTCATCACACACCATTATAGCAACGCAATTCATATATTATCAAAATGCGGCCACGGGGTATGTGGGTGGATGTCAGCTTGCGAAAGAAAGGAGTACGGCCCTTTTAAAAGCGGCTGCCGCTTAAAGACCCATCCCCGCGGCCACCTTTTCCTGATAGTAAGCGGTATCGCAGGGGAAAAACCTGGAGGCCAGCACGCGCCGGTAGTACAGCCCTACGTCGTGGTCCATGGAAAATCCTATAGCACCGTGTATTCTGATCCCGTCAAGGGCTGTGTGCTGATATACCTCGTTGGCTTTTATCTTCGCCATCGCGATCTGTACAGCGCAGTCCGACCCGGCGCTCATCATCCATGCAGCCTGGTATACAAGGTATTGCAGGCCATCCACCATCATCAGCATGTCAACCAGCCTGTGCTGTATCACCTGGAAAGTGCCTATGGGCTTGCCGAACTGCTGCCTGGCCCCGGCATAGGTCACGGTCATCTCGAGCACGGCGCGGCAGGCGCCGGATACCTCCGCGCATTTAAGTAACGCAGCCTTGTCCAGCACCCGGCCCAGCATATTTTCTGCGGCGCCCGCCGTTCCCAGCACATCGCCAGCGCCAAGCGCTACATTATCGAACCCGACATGGCACAGTGTCTCGCCTGTAATCGTAGGGATGATCTCAACCTTGATTCCCGCTTTCTTCATATCCACGATAAAAAGCGTCAGCCCTTTTTCCAGTGCCTTGCCGTTTCTTATGCGTGCGGACACCAGCATATAGTCTGCCACGTTGGCGCAGGGCACCAGCGTTTTTCCACCGTTAAGCGCGTATCCTCCGCCTGCCGGCCGCGCCGACGTCCGGATCTTCGAGAACTCGCAGTCGGCAGGGTCCTCGCTGATCGCCAGCGTCCAGACCGTTTCACCCCTGGCTATGCGGGGTAGGTGATCGGCCTGCTGTTCTTTGCTGCCGAAGTCCATGATGGGCAATGCAGCCAGCGCCACAGTGGAGAAAAACGGCCCGGGCAGAATATTTCTGCCCATCTCTTCCATCAGGATAACCAGGTCCATAAAACCGGCGCCGCTACCTTCATACTCCTCCGGCAAAAGCAGCCCCATCCACCCCAGTTCCGCCATACGTTTCCATGTAGCAGGATCATAACCCCGCCCGTCCTTCTCCAGTTCGCGGGTCCTCGATTTCGGACACTCCACTGCCAGGAATTCCCTGGCCATGGTTCTCAGCATATCCTGCTGTTCCGTATAGTTGAAGTTCACCTTCGAAATCCCTCGCGTTTAATATGATTTAGGCAGGCCCAGCTTAAATTTGCCTATAATGTTCTTCTCGATCTCATCCGTCCCGGCCGCTATGGCTGTGCCCGGGGACAGCAGGTATTGCCGCTGTATCAGCCCTTTCAGCCTGGTCAGCCTGGAATGTTTTTCCACCTGGCAGCAGGCCCCCAGGATATCGGTCCCGGCCAGGGCCAGTTGCTCCAGCAGGTGATCGGCAAAGGACTTGTTTCTGGAAGCCTCGTATGTAGGGACCGCTCCTTCACCCAGCTTCCAGGCGATCTCATATGCAAACATCTTCAAGGTTTCCAGCTCCGCGGCCAGCTCCGCCAGCCGGCGCCTGATTGAAGTATCTCCGGCCATCGGTTTGCCACCGCGTTTGGTATCTCCAACGTATTTTGCAAGCCAGTACAGGATCCGCCGTGCTGTGCCGTAGGACTGTCCGCAGAAACTATGCCTTTCATAGGCCAGCGATCTCATAAGCTGGTACCAGCCCCGGTTCTCCTCGCCTACCAGGTTCACCGCCGGCACATGCACATTATCGAAGAAAACCTCATTAAATATATGCACGCCGCTGTAGTTCAGCAGGGGCTTGACGGTTATGCCGCTGCTCTTCATATCCGCAATCAACAGGCTTATACCGTCCTGCGGCTTGCCGCCGTTGGAATTCGTTTTGACCGCCAGCCAACACCATCTGGCACGGTGGGCGCAGCTTGTCCAGACCTTTTGGCCGTTGACCAGATATTCATCGCCCTGGCGCACAGCGGACGTCCGGATGCTGGCGAAATCCGATCCCGCATTCGGCTCGCTGTAACCTGTACACCAGATGCCGTCCGGGCTGCCGGAGGATATCATGGGAAGGTATTTCTGCCGCTGCTCTTCGTTGCCGTACAGCATCAGGGAGGGGCCTACCCACCCCGTGCCGCTTACCCCCATGGAAAGGCCGGGTATCCCCCAGTATGCAGCCTCCATGGCGAAGACCATCTGCTCCAGGTGGGAAGCATCCCGGCCGCCGTACTGCTTCGGCCAACCCATGGCCAGCCATCCCTTTTCAGCCAGCTTTTTGGAGATGGAAAGGCTGAAAGCCCAATCTTCGTCGCGGCTCTCCTCATCAAGGAAATTGACTATCGAGTCGTCCGGTATCTCGCGCTCGGCGAACTCGCGTACCTCTCGCCGCAGCGCCTCTTCTCTTTGCCCCAGGCTAAAATCCATCTTTAACTCTCAATACAGCGCGGTGCGAAATTGCTTATAGATTATGCACATAAAACGACACTGTCAAGGGATAATTATGTCCAAAGACGGTCACGCTAAGGTATAGGAGAGCCGAAATCAGATACATGTCTGTCTTGGCCGGGATCAACCGGGTCATGCTATGGCAAAAATGTTCCGAAAAAAGCAAAAAGGGCAGCGCGGTAAAATTTATTTTTTGCATCGCGGGCAGGTACCCGGTGCATTGCCGGTGTCCGCAAAGGGCATCTACAGGGGGTGTTACCGCCGGATTTAGTCATGTTATAATTGGGCTCATGGACGGGTTGGATAACAGGTTGATCGCCGAGCTGGCCAACGACGCGCGGCAGAGCAACATCCATTTGTCCCGCAAGATGGGGGTGAGCGAAAAGACCGTGAGGCGGAGGATAACACGCCTGGTGGAGCAGGGCATCATCAACTGGTCTGTGATACCCGACCCGGCCAAGCTGGGATACAGCGTAAGGGCATTTATTTTATTGGA
>Ga0268281_1000428_pt1 | contig 31705 bp, 40 predicted proteins | sample saktaG_10_FD_190134 | JGI IMG/M metagenome (GOLD analysis project Ga0268281, IMG submission 190134) | Saline water microbial communities from Sakinaw Lake, British Columbia, Canada - sak_2011_5_24_50m | ecosystem: Environmental > Aquatic > Non-marine Saline and Alkaline > Saline ...
AAGCGAATATATTTTGCGTGAGAGGAGCGAGGCAACTGCTTGCCTTGTGGTGGGATTTGAAGGGCGCAAGAGCGCGCAGCGCCCCGGCTCGAGTCGGAGCGAGAGGAATCCCACCCCTACCTCCGTCTTTCGCTAAAGCTACGGAATAGCATGCACTACGCATATTTTTGATGAATTCAACGAGGAGATTTCAGATGCCCAAGCTAAAGAAAGGGGTTTTTCCACAGCCAAGCGGTTGACATCATGGGAGAAAGGTGTACTATAAAAATATAAACGCCTCAACCAGCCGCAAGGTTCGTTGAGGTTTTCTTTTATGAAAACCATTCTTTTCGTAGATGGGAGAAATTTTATTACTTCAATAGGATCTATTATTAGTCCAGGCGGGAGCGGAAAAGTTGATTTTTCAATTTATGATTTCAAGGGGCTTTTTGACAAGGTGTTAAACGGCATAGAAATAGATAGGGAAGTTTTTTATTTTGGCCAGCTAACCAGACATTCTGAAACTCTTGAGAAGTCCGAAAAGCTTATTGAGGAGCAAAGAAAACTAAAAACCCATTTAGAAAACCAGGACTTTGAAGTCATTCTTGCTGGCAGAGTAAGAGGGCACATTGAAAAGTGCCTGAAGGGACACAAAACTCTCACTTTTAAAGAAAAAGGCGTTGATGTAAAGATAGCGGTAGATATGGTTACTTTGGCCTGCAATGGAGAACTAAAGCTGGCAATTATTGGCAGTTCTGATTCTGATTTGCAGCCAGCTGTAAAAGAATTAACTAAAAGAAATGTTGAAAGAGTATATCTTGGCTTTGAAGCCAGCCCTAACAAAGGATTAACATTTACCACTAATCGCACTATTCTTATTAGGAACTCTGAAATTTTTGAATTTGTTGGAAAAACTCTGGTGTAAAATATAAAAAATAACCATACCGCATGCACCATGTTTGAACATCGTCCAAACCTCCCCGCAAAATAATGAGCGAAGCGAATATATTTTGCGTGAGAGGAGCGAGGCAACTGCTTGCCTTGTGGTGGGATTTGAAGGGCGCAAGAGCGCGCAGCGCTCCGGCTCGAGTCGGAGCGAGAGGAATCCCACCCCTACCTCCGTCTTTCGCTAAAGCTACGGAATAGCATGCACTACGCATATTTTTGATGAATTCAACGAGGAGATTTCAGATGCCCAAGTAAAAGAAATAGGTATCGCTATTGATGAATCGGTAAGATTATTTTCATGAAGATTATTAAATATCTAACGTCCAGAGATAAAAGAACAATTAAGTATCTTCAAGAAACTAAAGACAGACATATTATTGAAACTGGCTATTATAATCTTGATGAACATATAGTTTGTATTTCTTCACAAATCGGCTGCCCGATGGGTTGTATCTTTTGTGCAACGACCGCTCCAATAGATTTGTTAAAAAATGCGAATAAACGCTTTATACGAAATTTAACTTCCCGCGAAATCGTTGCTCAAGCCAAAAATGTCTTATGCCTTGTAAATCAAAAAAATCTGAAGTCCAAAAGGATACTGTTTTCTTATATGGGGATGGGAGAACCATTTTTAAATTATGAAAATGTTGTAGAGAGCATAAAAATACTAAGCAAATTATTTCCTAATTCACGAACAACTGTTTCTACAATTGGCATAAGACCCGGCTTCATTAAAAAGCTGGCGCATGAACGAATCAATACAATATTAAAATTACATTTATCACTGCATGCATCGACTGATGCATTACGTAAAAAGATTTTGCCGGCCAGCAGCCAAATAAAACCCACGCTGGATGCGCTAAAATATTTTTCTTCAACAAGAAATACGCCCGCAAAAGTAAACTATATCCTAATCAAAAATATCAATGATTCAAAAAGACAGGCCATTCAATTGGCAAAATTATTGAAACCTTACTCTTTTACAGCCAAGTTAAGCAACTTGAATGATTTTAAAAATTTGAAATCATCTGGTAAAAATAAATTTAAGATGTTCGAAAAAGTGTTAAATTCTTCTGGAGTTCAAACTTCTAGATTTTTTTCAGCAGGAATTGATATTGAAGCCGGTTGCGGACAATTACGAAGGCATTTTTATGGCGAGCGGAGCCCGCGAAAAAATTGAAATCGTCTAATCCGAAAGGATCGTTATTTACCAAAGAAGGCAGTTTGCCCCTGCTTGTGCAGGAATAAAATATGAAAAATAAGAGACAAATTTTTATAATACACGGCGGGATGACATTTAAAAGCAAAAAAGATTATTTGCATTTTTTGAAGACTAGAAAGGTGTCTATTGAGAAAAAAAATAGTTGGACCGGGGATTATCTAGATAAGAAACTGGGCAGAAGCTTTGAAATCATCAGGCCGCGCATGCCCTTGCGGGAGAACGCTAAATACGAGGAATGGAAAATCTTTTTTGAAAGGTATATTCCTTATTTAAAAGGCAGTATTATTTTAATCGGGTCTTCACTGGGTGGAATTTTTCTTGCAAAGTATTTGTCTGAAAATAAGTTTCCTAAAAAAGTATTATCAACTTATTTAGTTTGCCCGCCTTTTGAAAATACCTTGGTTGGAGAAGATTTGGCCGGCGGATTCAAACTTAAATCTGACATATCTTTGATTGAGAGAAATTCCAAGAATCTTTACCTGCTATTTTCAAAAGATGATGATGTGGTTCCAATTTCTCATGCTGAAAAATATAGGAAAAAGTTAAAAAACGCCAAGGTTATTGTGTATAAGAGTAAAAATGGACATTTTGAGGTAGCCAAATTTCCAGAAATTATTAAGATGATCAAGAATGATATTTTTTAAAAACTTGCAACAATACAAGAATGTGGCGCACGGGGTTTTGGAGAGGAAAGACGGTTCGGTGAACCCGTTTTCTAACGTGAGGGCGGAAGAAAATGTTTTGCGGGCCGTGAAAAACTCGGGCTATGGCCAAACAACTGTTGATAACTTGATTTTTGCTGATCAGGCGCACGGCAATAATGTTTATTATTGCCCGCCGGGTATTGGCGGCTATATTAAATTAAACGCCGATGGATTGGCCTGCGCAAGCTTAGGGCAAATATTAATAGTTAAAACTGCTGATTGCCTGCCAATTTTAATCTATGACCCGGAAAAGAAGCAAGCGGCTGCTATCCATGCGGGCAGAAAGGGCCTGACAAAAGGCATTATTCAAAAGGCAATCGCGGCCTTAAACTCAAACAGCAAAACCCTTGTGCTTGGCGTTGGGCCTCATATTAAAAAATGCTGCTATTTTTTAAGAGAAAAAGACGAAAAATACGCCAGGGATCCTCAATGGCAAAAGTATGTTGAAGAAAGAGACGGCAAATACTATTTTGATTTAACGCGGATTGCCTTTGATCAGTTTCAGGATTTGGGCGTTAAAAAAGAAAATATTGAAGATATGGGCATTTGCACTTTTTGCGAGGCGAAAAGGTTTTTCTCGGCAAGAAAAAGGGATGCCACGCCGGATTTTTACGCCAAAGAAAAAGATAACTTTCCTTGCTTTGGAAGCTTCATAGGGCTGAAATAGATTATTTCGTTAAAGAATAAATATCATGAGTAATGAAAAAATATACCCGGCAAAGTTAGCGCCGGGCGATGAGGCGAGAGTGGTTGCTCCGTCTCACTCTTTGGCGGTTATCTCTGAAGAACTTAGGCGGATCGCGAACAAAAGATTTGCTGGGTTAGGGTTAAAGTTAAGTTTTGGGAAACATACGGAAGAGAAGGATGATTTTGCTTCCTCAAGCATACAATCTCGCGTGGAAGATTTTCACGACGCTTTTCGCGATAAAAATATCAAAGCCGTTATAGCTGTTTTAGGAGGGTTTAACAGCAACCAGCTGTTAAGATATTTAGATTGGAATTTGATTAAAAATAATCCTAAGATTTTCTGCGGTTATTCAGATATTACCGTTCTTAACAACGCGATACTCGCTAAAACAGGGCTGGTTTCTTATTCCGGGCCTCATTATTCAAGCTTTGGCCAAGGGTTTTATTTTGATTACACGTTAGAGTATTTTAAAAAGTGTTTGTTTTTTGATGTTTCTTTTGAAACAACCCCTAGTGAAAAATGGAGCGACGATTTATGGTACGAAAATCAAAAAGAAAGAGATCTTGTTGATAACGATGGTTTTTTAGTTATCAATGAGGGCGAGGCCTCGGGCGCTATAATTGGAGCAAATCTTTGCACCTTCAACCTATTGCAGGGCACTGAATACTTTCCGAGCTTAGATAATTCCATTCTTTTTATTGAGGACGACTATGAATCTTTGCCCCACACTTTTGACCGCGATTTGCAATCGTTGATTCACCTGCCTAATTTTAAAGATGTAAGGGGTGTTGTGATCGGCAGATTTCAAAAGGCCAGCAAAACCACCAATGAAATTTTAACGCAAATTGTTAAAAGCAAAAAAGAGTTAGATAATTTACCCGTTATAGCCAATGCAGATTTCGGGCATACTGACCCAAAAATAACTTTTCCCGTAGGCGGAGAAGCAAACATTGTTGCTAATCAAAAATGCCCCAAAATAGAATTTATAAGGCATTAAGATGGCTACAAAATGATTCCTGCTGCAATTTAGTCCGCTATATTTTGCGAGTCATAGATAGTCGGCTTCTGCTTGCGGGCTGCGTCTATTTTTCGTTTTTGATTATTTTAATCGCTTTGCCGTTAATCAGGCCGTCGGCGATTTTTTTGTAAGCTGAAGATAAAATTCTTTGAAAGGTGCTTTGGGATGTCGCCATTTTTCGGGCGCATTCGGTTTGTTCCAGCCCTTCAATGTTTTTTAAGCGCAGGGCTTCAATCTCTTCAAGGGACAAATCAACAACCTCCAAAAATCTCATAGGCACGCCTTGAGGTTTAAAGTAAGTTATGTTTGGGTCAAATTGTATTCTGCGGCATAATCTTGGTCTTGGCATAGTTCAAAAATTGTGATAATCTTTTAGACAAAGAAGGCGTTCCCGTCCCGATGGTTATACCGTCGGGACGGTTCCGATGCCTTCTTTTCTATTTTGTTTTGTTTTTCGCGGCTTGTTTTTCCGCTCGGAGGGCCTTTAGCTCGTTTTCCAGTAGTTTTTCCTCTTCCTCTAAAGACGAAAGTTCGTCTTTGGGGGAAAGGGCTTGTCTGGATCCCCAGCCGTAGCAGCCCCAGCCGCGTCTCAATCCGAGCCCGCAAGGGCCCATGCCCCGGCCGGTTCTCGGGCCGTAGCCCATAGGGCCGGTTCCGTCAAATCTTGGCATCTTTTTTAGCTCCGTTTGGGCAAGTTAAAGATAAAATAAAAATTAAAATGGCAAAGCGGAGTTTTCATTTACTAAGAGTGACCTTTATATTATGAGTATATACCCACAAAGGTTTTTTGTCAAGACATTTTATGCTAAAATTAGTTACATAAAATATTTTATAAAAAATAAAAATATATGACACAAAAACAAACGCAAGAAAATCTGTTGAAAGCGATAGCGGGCGAGTCAATAGCGCGCAATAAATACACTTTTTTCGCCGAGATAGCGCACAAAGAGGGCTACGAATGGATAGCCAGCGTTTTTGAAGAAACAGCCAGCAATGAGAGGGCGCACGCTCAAGAGGAGTTGGAAAAAATTACGGAAAAAGTTGAAATGACCAATGCCTATGACATCCATCCGTTGGCTGATACTTTACAGAATTTACGAAACGCAGCTGAGGGCGAAAAATACGAGTGGGGCGTGATGTACCCTGACTTTGAAAAAATAGCTCGCGAGGAAGGCGAAACCGATATCGCGGGCTTGTTTAAGGAAATTAGCGAGGTAGAGGAAAAACACGAAGAAAGGTACAACATTTTAGCTGACCGTTTGGCAAGCGGCAAAATGTTTGAGAGCGAGAAAGAAGTTGAGTGGAAATGCCTAAACTGCGGCTACATTCACAAGGGAACTTCCGCTCCCGAAAAATGCCCGCTTTGCCAAAAGCCGCAGGGCTGGTATATGCAGTTAGGGGCAGTGAGGTAATTTAAACGAATTTCTGTTTTCGCTATGGACAGCATTATTGAAGTTAATAACCTAACCAAAAAGTTTGGCGATTTAACGGCGGTTGACAGCATTTCCTTTGAAGTGAAAAAAGGAGAAGTTTTTGCTTTTTTGGGGCCGAATGGCGCGGGCAAGTCAACTACCATTAAAATGCTCACTACATTGCTTGAGCCGACAAGCGGCGAGGTTAAGGTTGCCGGGTTTGACGTTGGCAAACAGGAGAGTGAGGTGCGCCATAGTTTTGGCATTGTTTTTCAAGATCCTAGTTTAGATGAGGATTTAACCGCCTATGAAAATATGGATTTGCACGGCGTTTTATACGGCCTGAATAGAAAAGAGCGCAAAGAGCGCGTTGAGGGTCTGATGAAGTTCGTGGAACTGTGGGATAGACAAAAAGATTTAGTGAAGCGGTTTTCGGGCGGCATGAAAAGGCGTCTGGAGATAGCTCGGGGGCTTTTGCACCACCCCAAGATTTTATTTTTAGACGAGCCAACCTTGGGTTTAGACCCGCAAACGAGAAACCATATTTGGAATTATGTGAAAGATATGAATCAGCAAGAGCAGATGACGATTTTTTTTACCACTCATTATATGGAAGAAGCGCAAAGGATTGCTGGGCGGGTGGCGGTGATTGACCACGGAAAAATTATTGCCCAAGGCAGTCCGACAGAACTTTTGGCCCAGACCAGCACCCAATCATTGGAAGATGCTTTTCTGGTCCTCACTGGCCACGAGATCCGCGAAGAGGCCCCTGATAATTGGAGCATGATGCGCAATATAAGAAAAGCGAAAAGATAAATAGTTTCGTATTTATTTTAAAGTATGCGGGTTATATACATTTTCTGGCTAAGACAAATAAAAAAATATTACCGTTCAAAATCCAGGATTATCGGCTCTTTGGGCCAGCCGATATTGTTTTTGCTGGCCTTAGGTTTTGGTTTTGGGCCGATTTTTCAAAGAGCGGGGCAGGGCAATTATTTGCAGTTTTTGGCGCCGGGCGTGGTGGCTATGAGCATTATCTTTTTTTCGGTTTTTTCGGGCGTGGAGATTATCTTTGACCGGCAATTCGGATTCCTGAAAGAAACCCTGGCCGCCCCGGTGTCTAGAGTGAGTATTATGCTGGGCAGAACGTTGGGCGGGGCAACCGTGGCCACTTTGCAGGGTTTGCTGGTGATAGCTATTGCTATGATAGCCGGTTTTCGTTTTAATGTGCTTTCTTCCTTGCCTTTGCTGTTGTTGTTTATGTTTTTGATCGCTGTTGTGTTCACCGCCTTGGGCACAGCCATTGGCTCTTTGATGAGAGACTTTCACGGATTTCAACTGATTGTTAATTTTTTAATTATGCCGCTTTTCTTTTTATCCGGGGCATTGTTTCCCTTGGAGGGCTCGCCAAAAGCGATTATGACTATTGCCGCGCTTGATCCCCTTTCTTACGGGGTAGACGGTTTACGGGGGGCATTGATGCAAACAACGCATTTCGGATTGCATTTGGACTTGCTTGTTTTGCTTTGCCTCTCGGCCGCTATCATCGGGGTTGGCGCTTATTTTTTCTCAAAGGTTCAAGTTTAATAAATAAAAATTGTCTATGGCGCAAGAATTTAAACATAAAGCATTAGGCCTAAATGCCGATAAAAAGTTAATTTATACCGCGATGTCCAAGCATTTTTTTTATTGGCGGATGTTTATTTCCAAGTATGTTTTGGAACAAGGCGGGGTGCCGTTGAATCCCTTTATGATTTTTGATTATTTTTTGCTGGACACCATTGATAGAGATTTAGTGGTGGAGGGCAATAATAACTTAGTGCGTAAGTGCGATGAGGTTTGGGCCTTTGGTCCGGTTTCCAACGGCGTTTTAGCGGAAGTTAAAATTGCCAAAGCCCAAAACAAGCCCATTAGATATTTTGATATTCAAAAGCCGCATAACATCGTGCCCATTTCTAAAGAGCAGGCGCAAATGGAGAATGAGGTTAAAGATTTTAAAGCGGATCTTTAATTGAACTCAAGATATAAAACTATGAAAATAACCTATTTTGTGCACGGCACGACAATTGATAATGAAAATGGACTGGCCACGGGCTGGGCCGGTGGCGAGCTTTCGGAATTGGGCGTTAAACAGGCCAAAGAGCTGGGCGGCTTGGTGGCCGACCGGCATTTTGACGTAGTTTTTTGTTCGGATTTAAAAAGGGCGGTTGATTCAGCTTACCTTGGTTTTGAGGGCAAGTATAAAATAATTCCGGACATGAGATTAAGAGAGTGCAATTACGGCGATTTTAATCAGAAGCCCGAGGAATTTAAAGATGATATGACGCAATTCATTGAGACACCATTTTCTAACGGCGAAAGTTATAAGGATGTGGAAAAAAGAATGGCTGATTTTCTGAATTTTTTAAAAGAAAATTATAGCGGCAAACACATCGCCATAGTGGCCCATCAGGCGCCCCAGCTGGCTTTGGATATTTTGCTTAAAGGTAAAACATGGGAGCAGGCCATTGCCGAGGATTGGCGCAACAAAAAGGCCTGGCAGCCCGGCTGGGAGTATGAATTATGAACAGTAAAATAGTCCGGCATTTTAAAAAGAAAGACCCGGTTTTATTTGACTATCTTAAGCAAATCGGGCCGATTGAAGATTTGCAGGGTGATTTGCCTAAAAATTATTTTTTTAGAATTTGTAAGGAAATTGTCGGTCAACAGCTTTCCAGCAAGGCCGGCCATGTTATTCTCAGCCGATTCAAAAATGTTTTTTCCAAAGGCATTGTTTGCCCCGAAGCGGTTTTGGCGACTTCTCATGAAATTTTGCGCGATAGCGGCATTTCGCACGCTAAAGCCCGCTATATCCGCAATTTAGCCCAAGCCATAGCCGACGGCGATTTAGATTTTAAAAATTTTCAAAAATTGCCCGATGAACAAGTTGTTGAACAATTAATTAAAGTTAAGGGCATCGGCCCTTGGACAGCCCAAATGTTTTTGATGTTCACTATGGGCCGGGAAGATATTTTTTCGCCCGGCGATTTGGGCTTGAGAAAAGCCATAAAAAAGATTTACAAATTCAAAAAAGAGCCCGGCAGGAAACAAGTTGAAAAAATCGTCAGCCAATGGTCGCCCTACAAAACTTACGGTTGTTTGGTTTTGTGGGGGGTTATGGATTTGAAATAATTCATGTAGAATCTCAGAGATTCTTCGGCCATTAGGCCTCAGAATGACATAAACATATGGAAGAGATAAAATTGGGCAAATATCAACACTATAAAGGAAATTTCTACAAAGTTTTGGGCGCGGCCAAACACACCGAGACAATGGAGGACTTTGTGGTTTATAAATCATTGTCCGGCTCGCCGGAGTTCCCTTCGGGCACGCTCTGGATCAGGCCAAAAGAAATGTTTCTTGGACAAGTGGAAGTTAATGGCCAAAAGGTGACGCGTTTCAAATTTATTGAAAACGCTTGACTTTCGATGATTGTCGAAATACAATGGTATTTGTATGAGGAAAATCGAAACAATTTGGCATCACCTTTTACAGAACGCCTTGGCAGAAAAGCAGTTTAAGCATACCCAGCAAGGGCTGGCGAGTTTTTTTGGTTATTCGGTGAGCACTATCAATCATGCGCTTATTGTGCCCACGCAAATTGGCGCGATTCGCAAAGAATCAAAGTTTTTTGTTTTGGAAAATTTTCAGAAATTGCTTTATTATTGGGCCAGCGCGAGAAATTTAGAAAAAGATGTGATTTATAAAAGCCATTGCGCCTCAACAGTTAAAGAAATTGAAGGCCTTATTCCTTCACAAGGCATTTTTGCTTGTTATTCAGCGGCCAGCCGAATTTTTAACGAGCCCCCGGCTGACTATTCCAAAGTTTATTTTTATATTGACGAGCAAAACATAGAAAAAGCAAAACAACGGTTTCCGCTGGTAAAAGGCCAAGAAAATGTTTTTGTTTTAAAGGCGCCCGAGGTATTGAAAAATTATGGCCAAATAACAACCTTGCCCCAGACCTTTGTTGACATCTGGAATTTAAAGGATTGGTATGGCCAGGATTTTACTCGCGTCATAGAAAATAAAATCAATGGAATATTATCATAGTTTAATAACTGAAAAGAGCTGGCAAGAGCTGCTAAATTTAAGAAAGGCGGTTGATTTTGTCTTAATTGGCGGCTGGGCTGTTTATTTTTATACTAAAACGCTGAAGTCAAAGGATATAGACATTTTGGTGGACTTTGACCAGCTGCCGATAATAGAAAAACTATATCGTTTGAATAAAAATGAGAGATTAAGCAAGTATCAGGCGGTCAAGGAAGAAATAGAGATTGATATTTATCTGCCGCATTTTTCGCGAATTGGCATTCCGGTTGAGGAATTAATCAGTAAAACTACGCAAATTGAGGGCTTTAAGATACTTGATATTAATTATCTTTCGGCTCTAAAAATTTACACATTAGCGGATCGGGGCCGAACCCCGAAAGGCCGCAAGGATTTTTTGGACTTAATCTCCTTGATAATGTCGGGCAGGGTTGATTTAAAAAAAGCGCGGGAAATTATGAAGCAATTTAAAATAGAAAAGGCCATAAAGGTTTTGCAAGAGTTTCTGCGAGAGGCCGACCGGATAGAAGAGCTGGGTTTAAATGTTTATCAACTTTCAAAACTAAAGAAGCAAATTATTGAAAAATTAAAATATTAATTTATGCCCGATCCAATACCATCTCACGCCAAAATGGTTTTTAAGGGAAAGATTTTTGAAGTTTGGCAGTGGGAGCAAAAAATGTTTGACGGCTCAACCGCCATTTTTGAAAGATTGCGGCGGCCCAACACCGCACAAGTCGTGGCGGTTGTTGGCGATAAGATTTTGCTGCAAACCCAGCAGCAGCCCGACAATATGACGCCCTTCCCATCGTTGCCCGGCGGTAGGTGCGATAGTTTTGACGAAGATCCGCTGGCGGCCGCCAAAAGAGAGTTGTTGGAGGAAACCGGCTATGTTTCCGATAATTGGACGTTGTGGAAAGAGCAGAACCCGGTGGGCAAAATTCAATGGACAATTTATACTTTTATCGCCCGCGATTGCCAAAAACAGCAAGAGCCGCGTTTGGACGCGGGCGAAAAAATAGCTACCCGCTTAATTGATTTTGAGGAGTTTTTAATGCTGTCGGAGCATCCGCGTTTTTATGAAGGAGAGTTAAAGATGGCGTTGTTTGGAGCCCGCTTTGACGCAAAAGCAAAAGAGGAGCTGCGGCAATTGATTTTTGGCAAATAACTTGTAGAATTTAAAAGGTTTATGGAGGAGTACAGATAATTGGTAATCTACCACTCTTGAAAAGTGGCGTCCGTAAGGACTTGCGAGTTCGAGTCTCGCCTCCTCCGCAAAATAATGAGCGAAGCGAATATATTTTACGTGAGAGGAGCGAGGCAACTGCTTGCCTCGCGGCGGGACGAGAACGGCGGAGCGATGCCGAGCCAGCAGGCGAGGCCGCGAGCCGGTGGCCAGCCCGAGCCCGCCGACGGGCGGGCGAGAGACGAGGCCGAATCTCACCCCCTCCGCCAATTTCCAGAATTCGGATTTGGGACGGTTGTCAAGCTTATTGACATCTCTGTTGACAAACAATCTTACAAAGATTATACTGGGAATAACAATATGCTTGGTAAATTTATTTTAGAACAGCGCAAGAAACACAATCTAACGCAAGATTTTTTGGCGTCCAAGATTGGCGTTTCCCGTCCGACTTATATTCAGATAGAACAAGGCGAACGCGACCTAACTATTACCGAAGCAAGAATGCTGGCGGATATTTTTGGTATTGTTTTTGACGATTTTGTTCAAGGCAAGGACACTTCCGCTACGGTAGAAGTAAAAAAGGGTGTTAAAAAAATAAAAGAAGAAAAACAAGAAATGAGAATAAGCGTTCCTCAAAAAAATCTTGAGAAATTCAAAGAGGTTTTGCTTTATGTTTTATCAAAAGCAGGGGGTAAGCCGAATGTCGGCGAAGCCGTAATTTATAAACTGTTTTATTTTATTGATTTTGATTTTTACGAAAAATTTGAGGAACAGCTTGTTGGCGCGACATACATTAAAAATCATTACGGGCCTACGCCGATTGAGTTCAAACCTATTGTTGATGATATGATCAAAAACGGCGAAGTTGTAAAAGTAGAGGGAAAATATTTTAATTATCCGCAAAGAAAATATTTGGCGGTCAGGCGGCCAAATCTTAGCGTTTTATCCGGCCGCGAAATAGAACACATAGATGATGTTTTGGCGCGGCTTTCTGATAAAAACGCTAAAGAGATGGAAAATTATTCCCACGAGGACATTCCTTGGAAAACGGCGGAAAACGGCAAACCGCTTTCTTACGAGAGTGTTTTTTATCGTGACGAACATTACTCTGTAAGGAATTATGAAGACGAGCTATAATGAACTGCCGGAATTTTCCAAAGAATTTAAGCGGTTTTCAAAAAAATATAAATCGTTGCCCGGCGATTTGGTTGAATTTAAACGAATCATAGTTGTTGTTCCGCTGGGCAACAGTAAGCATTTTAATGTTATTAGCAAAATAGAACAGTGTTCTGTTATTAAAGCCCGTTTATTTTGTCGTTATTTAAAGGGTTCGTCTCTTCGCGTTATCTACGCTTTTCATTATCAAAGTTGTAAAATTGATTTTATTGAAATATATTTTAAAGGTGAAAAAGAAAACGAAGACCGCGAAAGAATTAAGGATTATTTGAAAAATTTTTTCTAATAATATTATTGGTTGGAGATGTCCGCGGCAAAGGATAGGGAAATGTTTCTTTGCAATTTATGTTCTATACTTATCAATACGCTTACCTTATTGGTAACATCTTCTTTTTGTTTGTTTGGCTGGTGCTTTTTTTGTGCCGCCGCAATACGCGCAAGGAGATGTTGGTTATGTCGCTTTTAGTTGCTCCAATGGGCCCCCTGTCGGAGTTTTTTTATCTGCGTGATTATTGGCGGCCTGAACTATTCAACGGTTGGCCAATCGGTCTGGAGGATTTGCTTTTCGCTTTTTTAATCGGCGGTATCGCTTCTGTCATATACGAAGAGTTTTTCGGCAGACAATATGTTAAAAGACAAAATATGTCTCATCTAAAGTGGATGCCTGTTTTTGCTTTTTTTGGTGTGGCCTGGATGATCGGGGGCAATATATTTTTAGGATTTAATTCCATTTATGTTTCAAGCTTGGGATTCTTGATAATTGGCATGTTGATGATTTTTTTACGCCGCGACCTTTTCGTTAACGCATTGTTGAGCGGACTTCTTGTGGCAGGGATAATGTTCGCTTTTTATCTTGTAAACGGAGCAATCTTTGGGGGCGGCATTGTTCAAAGATGGTGGCTTTTACAAAACATTTCCGGCATTATCATATTTGGAGCGCCGATTGAAGAATTGCTTTGGGGTTTTGGCTGGGGTTTTTTGGCGGGCCCTGTCTACGAGTTCGTCAATGGCTTGAAGGCTGAAACCAAGGGAAAGGGAGAAGATTAGCTTTCTTCAATACTAATGCCGTGTCGGGAGGGTCAGGGGTCAAACGGCTCGCGGGCTACGGTTATGCCCCAGACGGAGCGGGCGCCCGCGGCGTTGAGGATTTTGGCCGCCTCTTCCATTGTGGCGCCAGTGGTGAAAACGTCATCAACCAGGAAAATCTTTTTGCCCGCTATTTGAGCGGGATTTTTTATGGCGAAAACCCCGTTGAGGTTTTTGGCGCGTTCTTGCGAGGAAAGCCCCACCTGGGGAGCGGTTTTTTTGATTTTGAGCAGAACATCGCTGGAAAAAGGCGTCTGGAAATAGGCGGCAACAATTTCGGCTATTAATTCTGATTGGTTATAGCCGCGTTTTCTCTTTTTGGCTTTGTGCAGGGGTACGGGTATTATGGCGGAGTTTTCCCCATTTTTGAAAACCATTGTATTTTTGGTTTTTATAAAGTGTGTTATGATAAGAAAAGCTAATGTTGGAGCGAGCGCTTTAAGGTAGGGTTTGTACTTAAATTGAGTAATCATTTTTTTCACGAGTTTGTCCTGATAGGAAGCGGCGAAGTAAAGGCCTTTAAGGCGGTGGGAGCGATGTTTATGGCAAACACCATTTTGGAAAAGCCGGTTGGGCTTGGCGCAGAAAGGGCAGAAAATAAAATCAGTGATTTCAATTAAAGAAAAACAGTCAGAGCAAAGCATCGCGCCTTCTTTGTCGCAATTTAAGCAGAATCGCGGGAACAAGGCGTCTAAAATTATTTTCTTTGGGTTTATCATTATTTACAGTATAACTTTTTATGCGACTTTTTTCTAAACGACGGGCTTTGGGCATTGATATAGGGGCCGCTACCATTAAGGTGGTAGAGTTATCTTCGTCTGGCGATAAAAAAACGCTGGAAAATTATTTGGAATTCAAGCTGCCAAGAAGCAATTCGCCTCTGAAGACATTTTACGGCAATTCTATGTTGCTTTTGAGTAATGAGGTTTCCGATATTTTGCAGGCATTATTTAAAAGAGCTAAAATAGAAGTGAAAAAAGCGGCTTTTTCTATTCCGGATTTTTCTACCTTTTTTACTACTTTTGATTTGCCGCCTATGAATGAGGCGGAAATTCCCCGAGCCATAGAATTTGAAGCGCGCCATCATATTCCGCTGCCTTTGTCAGAAGTAGTTTTTGATTGGCAGATTATTGAAAAAGAGCAGGTATCTCCGGGCGTTAAATTAAAGGTTTTGCTAGTGGCCGTGCCCAATAAGGTTTTAGACAGTTATCAACGTTTGGCCGCTTTATGCAACTTGGAGGTCAAGGGCATGGAGGCGGAAGTTTTCGGGCTGATGCGTTCTTCGGTGAAGGCGGGCAAACATTGGGGGCCTATATGCTTGGTAGATATTGGTTGGCAATCAACTACGGTGAGCATTGTGGATAAGATGGTTTTAAGGGCCAGCCATAGCTTTGATTTTTCCAGCGGCAGCTTGACGCGCGCGTTGATGGCGGCTTTGAACTTAAGCGAGGAGCAGGCCGAAGATTTAAAAATCCGCGAAGGGTTGGATCCCAAGAACGAGCAGGTGGCGAGCGTGTTATTAAAAGAAATTGATACTTTGGCTATGGAGGTGGAGAAAATTTGCGTGAATTTTTCGCAGACAGACGGCAATAATCCTTTGAGCGATATTATTTTGGCGGGCGGAGCAGCTGCCTTGTTTGGATTAAAGGAATATTTCGCGAGCCGTTTAAAGAAAAACGTTCAGATCACCAAGCCATTTTCTGTTTTTAATTGCCCGCCGATCTTGCAGAAGCGTTTAGAAGAGATTAGCTCTTCGTTCGCGGTGGCTTCGGGGGCCGCCATGATGGCTTTGGAGGCCTAATAAATTTTTATGGCAAAGATTCCTTCCTTCAGTATTATTCCCAAACCAAAAGAAACAGAGCCGGCCTGGGTGGCAGCTGTTTTTTGGTCTTTGTTGGCGGTGTTGGCGCTGTTGGCCATTCCAGTATTTGTTTTTAGAGGGCAAGCTGTTGGTTTGGATAAAAGAAGCGTCGCTTTGCAAGAGGAAAGAGAGCAATTGATCGTTGACAACACAGAGCTTGTTCAACGAATGACTTTAGCATTTCAACGTCTGAACGATTTTTCTCAATTATTAAGGCAACACCTTTTGAATTCTAATATGTTTGTTTTTTTGAGCACCATATGCCATCCACGGGTGCAGTTTACCAGTTTAGCTGTTTCTGAAACATCCAGCCATATTACCTTGGGTATGAAAACGGATAATTTTAAAACATTAGGCGAGCAACTTTTAGTTTTAAAATCTATTCCGCAGGTAAACGGCCCAAAATTTTCCGGGTTGGCCGTTGATAAAGACGGGAAGATTGTTTGCACATTGGATTTTGATTTTGATAAAAAGATTATTATGCCTTTTGGTGATTTATGAAAAAATTAATTTTTTTGCCCATTTTAATTTTTTTGGTTTTCGCGGTTGTTTTGTATGGTTTAATTCCACCTTTTTTTAGAGTGCGTTCGCTGGGCGGCGTAGTAAACAAACAAACCCTTGCTTTGGAGCAGATGAAAAGTTATTTCACTAATTTGCAGGCCATATCTGAACAGCTTAGCCAAAGTCAGGAAATTCTAACAAATATTGAAAGGGCTCTGCCCGAGGAGGTTTCTGTGCCATCGTTGATGAATTTTTTTCAGATAACTGCCGCGGAAAGCGGGCTTTTACTGCGTAATTTTGGATACGAGGAGAGCGCCGATCAGAGTGGCCAGGTTAGTCAGGCGGCCGCTGATCAAGGCGTCCAGGTTAGTCAGGCGGCCGCCGGTCAGCCCGCTGTAGCGTTAAATTCTAAAATTAAGTCGGTGGTTTTTCAGTTAACGGTTGATGGGAATTTGTCTTCATTTTTAAGCTTTATAAAAAATTTGGAGGTTTCTTCGCGGCTGTTAGAAGTTAACTCAATAAGTTTTCAAGCGGGTGATGAAAAGGGGACGCAGTTTAATATCGCGGTTAAGGCGTATTCTTATTAATTTTTATGGCCAATATCTTTCAAGATAAAATAGTAAAGTATCTAACTGTAGGGCTGGTTTTAGCGGTTGTGGCAATGTTGGCGCAAACCTTGCTCGCAAAGCCGCAAGCATTGCCTGACTTACAGCTATCCGCCGGCATTTTACCTGAAACCTTGCCTAAGATACCGTCGGTTGCCTTAGATCCTAAAAATTTGGATAACTTAAAGGTAGAGGATTTAAAGCCGTTTGAGTTGGTGGATTTTCCGGTTCGCGTTGGTCGGGATAATCCTTTTGAGCCTTATCCTTTGGTAGAAGAGATTCCTACCAGCACCGTTGCCACAACATCCGGAGCCGATTTAGCAACTTCTACCTTGCCCATAGCGACATCCACAATAGAGGCCCTTACCCCAACAACTACAACCATTGTTCAATAATCTATGGACATTTATCAATTTCTCGTTAAGAAAAAATTTTTTACCAAAGAGGAAGCCGCTCAATTAAAAGAGGAGGTTGTTCAAACCGGTAAAACATTAGAGGATTTGCTGGCGGCTCAAGGCGCTCTTCGCGAGGCCGAGTTTTTCCGCTGGAAAGGAGAGGCCTTGGGTATTCCTTTCCGCAAGGATTTGCCCGAGGATATTTCTCACGATATTCTTTCCATTATTCCGCGCGAATCAGCTGATTTTTATAAAATTATGCCGTTAGGCATTCAGAGCAGTAATGTTTTAGAAGTTGGTATGGTTTATCCTGAAAATCCGCAAGCCCAAGAGGCTTTGAAGTTTTTGGTGCGCCAGCAAAAACTTGCTTCTCGGGTGTATTTGATAACTCTTTCTGATTTTAAAAAAAATTTCGGCAAGTATCAGGCCGTGGAAAAAGAAGTAAAGCAGGCCTTAGAGAGTTTGGAAAAAGACATTACATTAGAGGATAAAGGAGCGCCTCGGGCCAACAAGGGTGAATTTGACAGGTTGGTTGAAGAGGCCCCGACTATTAAAATTGTTTCAGTAATTTTGCGCCAGGCCGTGGAAGGCAAGGCCTCGGATATTCATATTGAACCATCCCGCGATTGTTTGAGGGTGAGGTACCGCTTGGATGGCGTTCTTTATTCTTCTTTGGTTTTGCCTTTGCAGGTGCACCCGGCGGTTGTCGGCAGAATTAAAATTTTAAGCCGTTTGAAGATTGATGAAACGCGGTTACCCCAAGACGGCCGTTTTTCCGCCAAGATTGACCAAAAATTAGTTGATTTTCGTGTTTCCACTTTGCCGACAGCCCTTGGCGAGAAAGTAGTTTTAAGAGTTTTGGACGCAACCAGCGGGGCTAAAACGCTCAAGGAACTTGGTTTAACCGGCCGTAATTATGACTTAATGGAGAAAGCCGCTAAACTTCCCTACAAGATGGTTTTGGTTACCGGCCCTACCGGCTCGGGTAAGACAACTACTCTATATTCTATGCTTCATTTAATGAATAGCGAGGAGGTAAATATTATTACTTTGGAAGATCCTATTGAGTATTTCATTGAGGGGGTGAATCAGTCCCAGGTTAATCCCGACATTGGCTACACCTTTGCCAACGGGCTTCGTCAGATTTTACGGCAGGATCCGGATATTATTATGGTGGGCGAGATTCGCGATGAGGAAACCGCCAGCCTGGCCGTGCACGCTTCCTTGACAGGCCATTTAGTGCTTTCCACACTGCATACCAATTCAGCGGTGGGCGCTATTCCGCGGCTAATGGATATGGGCATTAAGCCATTTTTGCTCGCTCCCACATTGAGCACTGTTTTGAGTCAGCGGTTAGTAAGAATTTTATGTCAAGTTTGCAAGAAAGAAGTTGAGTTGAGCGGCGAATTGAAAAAATACGTTTTAGACAAAATTAGCCAATTACCCCCCGCGGCAAAAGAAAAGGTAAAGATTGGAGAGAACGTGACTGTTTTTCAGCCCGTAGGGTGCAAGAAATGCAATAATACCGGCTACACGGGCCGTTTAGGAGTTTTTGAAGTTATTGAGATGAGTGATGGCTTGGATCGTTTAATTCTTGACAGGGCCGGCGACCATGAACTTTTTTTGGAGGCCAGAAAACAGGGTATGCTCACTATGGAGGAGGATGGCGTGTTAAAGGTTTTGGCGGGCATTACTTCTTTGGAGGAAGTAATGCACAGCACCAGCGAAGATTAATAATATGGCGAATAAACATATTCTTTTAGTTGAAGACGATCCGTTTTTAGTGGATATTTATACTAAAAAGTTAGAGCAGGCCGGCTTTGATATGACTAATGTCAACAACGGCGAGGACGCGCTTAAGGCCGTAAAAAATACTGCTTTTGGTTTAGTGCTTTTGGATATCGTGGTGCCGGACATTGACGGCTGGGAAGTTTTGGAAAGAATCAAAAGCTCGGGAAATGAGAATCAGCCCAAAGTGATTATTTTTAGCAATTTGGGGCAAAAATCGGAAGTTGAAAAGGGTCTTAAATTGGGGGCTGATAAATATTTAATTAAAGCAAATTATACCCCTTCGGAAGTTGTTGAAGAGGTGAAGAAAATAATTAATTAATAACTTATGGACTTTGGCAAAGAAATCAGGCGGTTGTTAGAGGAGGCCTTGCGCAAAGGCGCTTCTGACTTGCATTTATCGGTTGGTTATCCGCCGATTTTGAGAATTACCAAACAGTTAATTGATTTGGAAGGCGAGAAAGTATTGGCTCCTATGGATGCCGAAGGGCTGGTTTTAGAGTTAATGACGGAGAAGCAGCAGGAGAAATTTTTGAAAGAAAAGGAGGCGGATTTTGCTTATGAGTTAGAAGGGAAAGCCCGTTTCAGGGTGAACATTTTTTTGCAAAGAGGGTGTTATAGCGCGGCCTTGCGGGTTATACCGGGGGACATTAAAACCATTGAAGATTTAAATTTGCCCCCTGTCCTGCACCAATTTAGTCAAGCCAAACAGGGTTTTGTTCTGATTACCGGCCCCACTTCGCAAGGTAAATCAACTACATTGGCGGCGATTGTTGACGAAATTAATCATCAAAGGTGCGAGCATATAATTACCGTTGAGGATCCGATAGAATATATTTTTCAAAGAGATAAATCCCTTATCAATCAAAGGGAGGTTTACAGAGATACTTTAAGTTTCTCACGCGCCCTAAAGGCGTCTTTGCGGGAGGACCCCAATGTGATTATGGTGGGCGAGATGCGTGATTTGGAAACAATATCTACGGCCGTTACCGCGGCTGAAACCGGTCATTTGGTTTTTTCTACCTTGCATACTAACTCCGCCAGCCAGACGATACATCGGCTGATTGATGTTTTTCCGGCTCACCAGCAAAATCAAATCAGGGCCCAGTTGGCCGCGGTATTGTTGGGCGTGGTCGCGCAACGTTTAGTGCCGAGAATAGATGGCGGTTTTATGCCCGCCTGCGAGATTATGCTTAATAATCCGGCTGTGGCCAATTTAATCCGCGAGAATAAGGTTCACGAGATCCCTTCCGTCATTGAAACATCCGGACAATTCGGTATGAATTCGTTGAATAAGCATTTGGCTGACTTAGTGGCTGATAATATTATTACGCCCGAAACCGCTTTAAAGTATTCTTTTAGTCCGGAGGAGCTAAAGGCCCGGCTTAAAAGATTTTCTTCATTATAAATGAAATTTTTTTATAAAGCCCGCGATAAAGACGGGAAAGAACAAAAGGGAGAGATTGAAGCGTCTTCAAAGAAGAACGCTTTAGAACTTTTAGAAAGACATGGTCTTTATGTGATTTCTTTACAAGCCGGCGGCGGCCGATTAGGGGAGGGCATCGCCTTGACGCCGGGGGTTTCATCTAAGGACTTGGTGCTTTTTACTCGGCAGTTCAGCATTATGCTGCGTTCGGCCATTCCGCCGTTGGAGGCCTTGAGGGCGCAGGTTTTGCAAACCACCAACCAGCGCTTCAAGAATAAATTGATTAAAATGGCCGAGGCCGTGGAGACCGGCGGCTCATTGAGCCGGGCGTTTTCGCTTGAAGGCAAGATTTTCAATGTTTTCTACATAAATATGGTTAAGTCGGGCGAAGCCACGGGCAAGGTGGCTGACGCTTTGAATTATTTAGCTGATCACTTAGAGCGCGAGTATAACCTGAAACATAAAATTCGCGGAGCGATGATTTATCCGGCTTTTGTTATTGTTGTTTTTATCGGCGCTTTTTTCTTGGTATCTTTTTTTATTGTGCCGCGTTTGACACAGCTGATGATTTCTTTTGAGGGTGAATTGCCTTGGACCACCACCTTGGTGATGAATGTCTCCGCGTTTGTGCGCAAGGGCGGTTGGGCGCTGCTGCTGGTGGTGATTGTAGTATTATTTTTTATGCCCGGGCTTTTAAAGAGGTTTCCCAAGACCAAAAGAATATATGACAAATTTATTTTGGAGGTGCCGATTATCGGTAATTTTAAAAAAAAGACCTACTTAACTCAGTTTTCCGAGAACCTTTCGGTTTTAATCGCCGCCGGCCTTCCCATTACCCAAGCCCTGAAGATTACCAAAGATATTATTGACAACACTCTTTACCAAAGCATTTTGGAGAGGGCTGAAGAAAGAGTCTCGCGCGGCGAAAAGATTAGCTCTGTTTTGGGCGGATTTCCGCGGCAATTTCCGGCTTTTGTGGTGCAGATGGTTTATACGGGCGAGGAAACCGGGCGTTTAGACGACACCCTGATGAATATAGTGAAGTTTTACCAAGAAGAAATTACCAGAATAGCCGATAACCTGACTTCTGTATTGGAGCCGGTTTTGATTGTTTGTTTGGGCTTGGGCATCGCGGTTTTAGCTATCGCTTTATTTATTCCGCTTTTCCAAATGGGGCTGGGCGGTGTATAATAAATAGATTATTAATTATGATTTATAAAAATAAGAATGGCTTTACTTTAATTGAGTTATTGGTGGTTATTTCCATCATCGGCATTTTGGCTTCCATTGTTTTAATACAGTTTCCCGGGGCGGTTAGCAAGGCCAGAGATAGCCGGGCGATTTCCGCTTTCAGCCAAATGCGCACTCAAGCGAGCGTGGTAGCTTCGGGCAATGACTTGTTTTACGCGGCTGTCAAATGCGCCATCGCTGTGGTTGACGGCAAAAGAACTTGCTCGGGTTGCGATGAGGGGATAAAGAATTTGTGCCAAGACATTGAAGATAACACCAAGGCCGACTTGAGCATTTTGGTAAATAATGACAATAGCGGATACTGCGCTGTAGCGCTGTTAGACGGCTCGGCTAAATATTTTTGCGTTGATGGTTCGTCAAGCGGCGCTTTGCATGCCAAAGAATACAGTATAGCGCCAGTTACATGCCAGGTTAGTCCTGATTGCCGCGTTACTAATAATTGCCGTTGTGAATAAAGCATTGGCTATTTAGACGGCGCTTGTGATATAATAAACTACCGAAAATAAATTAAGATATAAAGGTCGTTTGTTGATTATTAATTTATCAATTTAATGTTATCAAAAAGAGGGCTCACCCCGTTAGAAATTTTGCGGGGCAGCCCGATTGCTAATATGAGAAAAACAAAGAAATTTCTAACGGGTTTTACTTTAATTGAGTTATTGGTGGTTATCGCCATCATTGGCCTTTTGGCCTCCATTGTGTTAGTTTCTTTTCCGTCAGCCACTAAAAAAGCTAAAGACGCCAGAATAATCGCATCTTTATCGCAAGCCAGAAACGAGGCGGCCGGGTATTACATAGATGGCAGCACTTACACCGGCTACACTATTACCGCGGCATTGAGCGCCGATATTACTGCTAAAGGGGGCACCGCTACTTTACGTATTGACACCAACGGTAGTGATTATTGTATGTATAGCGGTTTAAACAATGGCGGTTATTATTGCGCTGATAGCGCCGGTAAGATCGGCAAGATCGCCACTAATCCGGGGGCCACAGGCGCCACTTGCGCCGCTGCTTGCGTTGCCGCTAGCACCTGTGCTTGTCCTACCGGCACAACCCTTTAGTTTCGGGCATAAAGGTCGTTTCAGATAATGCCCAATAGTTAAATTAAATATTATCAAAGGAGGCTTACCTCGTTAAGAGCATTACGGGGCAGCCCGACTGTTACTATGAGAAAAACAAAGAAATTTTTAGCGGGGTTTACTTTAATTGAGTTATTGGTGGTTATCGCCATTATTGGCATTTTGGCTTCCATTGTATTGGTTTCTTTTCCGTCAGCCACTAAGAAAGCCAACGACGCCAGGGTAGAAGCGTCTATGTCGCAAATGAGGGCCATAATGGCTTCTTACCAGTCCGCTAACGGTAGTTATACTGATTTCAGTTGTTCTGTTCCTAGCGAAATGGTTAATCTTTGCGCTGATGTTAATAGCAAAAGTTATGGCAAGGCGACCAATATGGAGGTTTCGGCCGGCGCTGTGTGCGTTTACGCGAGTTTAAACGCTCAAGATGGCGCTACTTATTATTGCGTGGATAGCACGGGGATAGCCGGCGCTACCGCTACCGACCCCAGCACCACCTGTGATGGCACCACCTTTACTTGCCCGAGCGGCACGAGCTTATAGCTTCCTGATTTTTATTAAAAAACCGGCGGGATTTTTTTCTCGCTGGTTTTTTGGTAGAATAAAGAAATGCCAAGAATGTTAATTTATTTTTTTGTTTTTCTGATAGGGGCCTGCTGGGGCAGTTTTTTAAACTGCCTGATTTATCGTTGGGAGCAGGGCGAAAAATTAAACAGGGGCAGGTCATTTTGCCCTCAATGCAAGCATCAATTGGGGTTTTGGGATTTGGTTCCCATTTTTAGTTTTGTTTTTTTAAAACAAAAGTGCCGCTATTGCCGCAAAAAAATTTCTTGGCAGTATTTAGCGGCGGAAATAGCAACCGGGCTGATATTTTTGCTAATTTTTAATTTTAAATTTTTAATTTTAAATGAATTTTTAATTTTTAATTTTAAAAATTGGATTGAGTTATTCTATTATTGGTTTGTCGTTTCTTGTTTAATTATTATTTTTATTTACGATGCAAAGCATTATATTATTCCCGACCGAGCGATTTACCCGGCCATTGGCGTTGTTTTTCTCTACCAATTATTTGGGAATTATGGCCAGCTGCTTAGCTTCCTTGCGGCCGCAGGCGCGGCTGCCGGTTTTTTCTTTATTATCTGGTTAGCAAGCAAGGGGCGGGCCATGGGTTTTGGCGACGTGAAGTTAGCTTTTTTTATGGGTTTATTTTTAGGATTTCCAAACGTTATTTTAGCTTTGTTTACCGCTTTTTTAACCGGCGCGGCGGTGGGGGTTGTTTTGTTGCTTTTAGGCCGCAAAAAAATGCGAAGCCAAGTGCCCTTCGGACCATTCCTTATAGGGGGCGTTTTCGCAGCTTTGTTTTTTGGAGAAAGAATTATAAGTTGGTATTTGAGTTTATTAGGTTAACTAAAGTGATTAGAAATTTTATGCAAAAAGGGTTTACCCTCATTGAGTTACTGACAACTATGTCTGTAATCGCTATTATCAGCGCGGTGGTTTTTGCTGATTTCAGCGGTAGCGAGAAACGTTTGGCCCTGAAAAGGTCGGCCTATCAGGTAGCGCAGGACTTAAGGGAAACCGAGGAAATGGCCCTGGCCTCGGTTTCCGGGGCTGATTGCGGGGGCGGCAGGAGCGTTTGCGGGTTTGGTTTGGAGTTTAATGCCGTTCAATTTCCCAATTCTTATTTGATTTTTACTGATTGCAGCAATGATTGCGCGAGTAGCAATTATCAATACGATATTAACGATAAAAGCATAAAAAGGATTTATTTAGAAAAGAATATTCAGATACAGGGGTTGTCTCCATCTCCCTTGGATATTGTTTTTACGGCCCCGGACCCGGTTGTCTGGATAAACAAAAATAATTGGGGTAGCGAGGGAATTATTACTTTGAAAACCCCCCAGAACGAAACCCGCGTTGTAAGGGTTAATTCAGTTGGTATGGTAGCAGTAGAATAATTATGGCCATTTTTAGAAAATTTAATACGGGGTTTACCCTCATTGAGATTATGGCAGCCATCTCGGTGATGGCCATCGGCGTTTTGGGTGTTTTTTCTTTGGTGCCGATGATTGTTTCAACTGGAGCGGAAAATACCGATAGGTTCACCGCTAGCCAGTTGGCTTTGGAGGGGTTAGAAATTGTCAGAAATATTCGCGACAGCAATTGGCTGGAACAAAGCACTAACCCTGCTAACCTTTGGAACGAGGGCCTTACAAGTTGCGCCAGCGGATGCGAGGCCGACTATACAGCGTTGCAAAGCATTGACCCAACCTTAACGGCTTATGGAGCTGGTCGTTATTTAAAAATGGACAGCCAGGGTTTTTTCAACTATGCCAGCGGCGCTGATACAAAGTTTAAAAGAAAAGTTACCATTACCAGCGGTACTGATGTTTTGAGTATTTCGGTGGCCGTGGAATGGTCTAAAAAATACCCTGCTTTGGTTTTAGAAGAAAAATTATATGATTGGCGTTAAGACAAAACAAAAAAGTAATGTCGGCACCACGATAATTGAGCTGTTGGTGGCTATGAGCGTTTTTTCCATTTTTATCACGATTGGATCTCAATTGTTGGCGGTGGCCTTAAACGAACACCTGCGGGCTTCAGAAAGAGCCGAACTGCTCAATCAGGCCTCTTATGCTTTAGAATATATGAATCGTTCTTTACGTATGGCCCGAAAGGATACTTCGGGCGACTGCATTACCCAAAATTTAAACTATGATAATCCCAGCGGCGATACTTCAGCTGTAAGGTTTGTTAGTTATCAGGAAAAGTGTATGGAGTTTTCCAGCCAGGATGTGTCTCAAGCAGGCAAAGTTTTTAAGGTGATAATGGTGAGAAAATCTTCCAATGGCGCTGCCAGCGGTTTGGGAGGATACATTCCCATAACGCCAGTTGGGCTTTCAGCGGATAATTTATATTTTTTGCTTAATGGCCAAAGCCAAAGCGACTCGTCGCAACCTAGCATATGCCTTGCTATGAGAATTAAAGGCCGGATTGCGTCAGCGGCGCAGGAAATAAGAATTCAAAGCGCTGTTTCCCAAAGAGAATTAGATGTTCAATATTAAACTTAACAAAGAGCGGGGCGTAGCTTTATACTTAACAATGGTGGTTTTGGCTATAATGTCGGCCTCTTTTTTCGCTCTTACTTCTATATTGGTGAGCCAGATAAAAATAACCAGCAATTTGAGTAATTCTGTCTTGGCTTTTGCTGCTGCTGACGCCGGAATTGAAGAAGCCTTGTATAAAATCCGTTATCAAAATTACCCCCCGGGGAACAGTTTTAGCGGGGCGTTAAGCAACGATAGTTCTTACACGGTTACAGTGGTTTTGCAGGGAGAGCAAACCATTGCTAAATCAGTGGGTGTTTATCGCAACAGCCGAAGGGCGCTTGAAATTCAATTTTAAGCAATAAATAGTGTCAGACACCAGTCAGACATCGAAAATTTGCTATGACGAAGCAAGAAGCCAAAAAAAGAATTAAAAAACTGAAGGAGGCGGTTAACCGCCATCGATATTTATATCACGTTTTAGACAAACAAGAGATTTCCGATGCGGCTTTGGATTCTTTAAAAAAGGAGTTATTTGATTTGGAGCAGGCCTTTCCCGATTTAATCACGTCTGATTCGCCCACCCAAAGAATAGGCGGGGCGCCGTTGGCCAAATTTAAAAAAATGGAGCATAGAAAACCGATGCTGTCTTTGCAAGACGGCTTTTCAAATAACGATATGCGCGCCTGGGAAGAACGATTGAAGCGGCTCTTAACAAAAAAAGAAATCAGTGAACTGAATTATTTTTGCGAATTAAAATTTGACGGCTTGGCGGTTGAGCTTTTATACAAAGATGGGGTTTTTGTTTCTGGCGCTACAAGAGGTAATGGGTTGGTTGGCGAGGATATAACTCAAAATTTAAAAACCATTGAAGCCATTCCTTTGAAATTAAGTTCCTTGGGAATGGGCCAATCTTTTTCTTTTGATGTTGCTGTTGTTGTTCGCGGGGAGGTTTTAATTTCCAAAAAAGAGTTTGCCGGGATAAACAAAGAACAAGAAAAAGCCGGCCTTGCGCTTTATGCCAACCCTCGCAACATAGCCGCCGGCAGTATTAGGCAGTTAGACCCAAAGATAGTTGCCGGGCGTAACTTAGATTTTTTTGCTTGGGATTTAGTTTCTGATTTGGGCCAAACAACCCATAGCCAAAAGCATCAAATCTTAAAACAGCTGGGTTTTAAAACGCACTCTGGCGATTTTTCAAGGTATTGCCCATCGTTAGCCGAGGTTTTTAAGTTTAGAGAATATTGGCTAACGCGCAGGGGAAAATTGCCTTTTGAGATAGACGGGCTGGTGGTTCAAATTGACGACGTTAAGCTTTTTGAGAAATTGGGGGTGGCGGGCAAATCGCCAAGAGCCGCCATTGCTTTTAAGTTTCCCTTGAAAGAATCGCAAACTATTGTTGAGGGTATAATTGTACAGGTGGGCAGGACCGGCGCTATTACTCCCTTGGCTTTATTAAAGCCGGTGGCCATCGGCGGCACGATGGTTTCCAGAGCCACCTTGCATAATGAAGATGAAATAAAACGGTTGGGCATTAAGATTGGCGATACGGTGATTGTCGGGCGGGCGGGCGATGTTATCCCTGACATTATTAAGGTTCTGCCCGAGTTGAGAACGGGCAAAGAGCGGGCTTTCCATATGCCCAAGGACTGTCCGGTTTGCGGCGCGGGGCTGGCGAAAAAATCGGGAGATGTCATTTCGCGCTGTCCCAATTTAAAATGCAAAGCGCGTCAGAGGCGATATTTTTATTATTTCGTAAGTCGGTCGGCTTTTAATATTGAGGGTTTGGGCCCGCGAATTATCAATCAACTGTCAGACAGCGGCTTGATATCCGACCCGGCAGATTTGTTTTTTTTAACCGAGGCGGATTTGCTTAATTTGGAGCGGTTTGCCGAAAAATCAGCGGCTAATTTGGTCGCTTCAATTCAAAGCAAAAAACAAATAGTTTTGCCAAAGTTTATTTATGCTTTAGGTATCAGGGGAGTAGGAGAAGAAACTGCCAATGACCTTGCGGCGCAAATTTTCAATTTGCCAAGAACCACTCGCTTCGCTCGCTGTAATTCCTCCGGAATTAAGCAATTTTCAATTTTCAAACCAAAATATGTTTACAAAAGATTTAACAGCTTGTTGTTAGAAGATTTGCAAAAAATTCAAGACATTGGGCCGGTGGTCGCCAAAAATATTTATGATTGGTTCCATAATAAACAAAACGAGATGTTTTTGGCAAAATTGGACAAGGCGGGCGTCATTATAGAAAACTCTAAACCTAAAATCCAAAATCCAAAAATTCAAGGAAAAGTTTTTGTTTTAACCGGAACCCTTGAAAGTATGGCGCGGGAAATCGCTAAAGAGAAAATTAGAGAGTTGGGCGGGGATGTATCAGAATCGGTTTCTAAACAAACCGACTATCTGGTGGCGGGAGAGAACCCGGGCTCCAAGCTGGGCAAGGCCCAAAAGTTAGGCGTTAAGATTTTAACTGAAAAAGAGTTTTTGAAAATTATTGGTCTTTAAGGCTATCCCTTGTCTTTGTTAGGACACATTGAAATACGGTGGGGGATGTAATAGTATGAAAATACGGACAAAAGAATAATTTTATGAAGGGAGGGGAATCAATTTTTATTGACAAGAAATCACCGGTAGGCGTTTTAATACTGCATGGTTTTACCAGCACGCCTTATCGTTTTAAGGAATTAGCTATTTTTTTATCAAATAAGGGATTCTCGGTTTCCGTTCCTCTGATAGCCGGGCATGGCACCACCCCCGATGACCTCATGAAAACTTCGCCTGCTGATTGGACGGATTCAGTGATGGCCGCTTACCTTAAGTTAAAGCAAATATCGGGAAGGATTATAGTTATCGGCGGATCATTCGGCTCTAATTTGGCTTTTTGGTTAGGACAAGAAACTGGCGATGAATTATCGGGCATTATTTCTATTAGCGCGCCGATTTTTTTGCGGTTTAGGCGGCTTATTATGTTGCGCTACTGGACCTACGGACGATTTAAGAAGTATTACCGCAAGCCCCCTTGGGCAAACAGAACCGGCCTCACTGATAAAATGGACGAGGTTGTCTACTCGGTGATTCCGATTAAAAGTTTGAAGGAGTTTTTAGATTTCATAAGCAAGGATACTATTTCACATCTGCCGAATATTAAAGCGCCTGTTTTAATAATTCAATCTACCGCCGACCTTTTGCTCCGCCATCAAAGCGCCAATTATATTTTCAATAACATTAGCTCTGCCGTGAAAGAACTTTATTGGTTTAAGGTTTGCGGCCATAATCTTTTGAGTGATAACACTAAAGAAGAGTTGTTTGCTAAAATCGTTGATTTTATAAATAAAATAACTTAATTTTTGTTATGACAGCCCAGTCAATTCCCGAAGCATTTTTGGAGGCCGCCGAAAAATTTGGCCGCCATACCGTTTTTTTATATAAAAAAGATAATGTTTATTTCCCCATAACATATCGCGAGCTTGCCGAGAAAGTGCGGATATTCGCCGTTGGTTTAAATAAGTTTGGCGTGGAAAAAGGCGACCGAGTGGCTATTTTGTCGGAGAACCGTCCTGAATGGGCGATCGCTGATTTAGCGGCGATGCTTGTTGGCGCTGTTGTTGTGCCTCTGCACATCACATTCAGCCCGCAAGCGATTCATAATATTCTTGAACACTCCGAGGCCAAGATTGTCGTTGTTTCCAATAGTAATCTATTAAACAAGATACTGCTTAACGCGAGCGAGCCGGGGCGTCTTGAAAAGATTGTGCTCATAGAAAGGTCTTCCGACATTGAGAAAAATGCATTACCGGGCAAAATATTTAATTGGGATTGGGTTTTGAGCCATAACGATAGCAATCTCCACGGTAAAACGCCTTTGCGCGCCGATGATATTTGCAGCATTGTTTATACCTCCGGCACTACCGGCGAGCCCAAGGGCGTAATGCTCACCCATAATAATTTTTTGAGCAATGTCCGGGCGGTTACTCAAAGCATCGCGATTAAAACAAGCGATATTTTTTTATCTTTTTTGCCGCTTTCCCATGTTTTAGAGCGGCTGGCCGGATATTATATACCGCTTTTGAGCGGAGCTACCATCGCCTATGCCGAAAATGTTAAACAATTGCCGTTTAATCTTAAGGAAGTTAAACCAACCATTTTGATTTCAGTGCCGCGTATTTTTGAAAAGATGTATGAGGCGGTTTGGGAAAAGGTCAAGGCATCTCCCCGCAAAAAAAAGATTTTTTTGTGGGCGTTGCGGCAAAAGAACAACAGCCTAAGGCAAAAACTGGCCGACTATTTGGTTTTTAGAAAAGTAAGAGCGCAACTGGGCGGAAAATTGCGTCTGACGGTTTCCGGCGGCGCCACATTGAACGAAAAAATAGCCCGTTTCTTTTTCAAAATAGGCATTACAGTGTTGGAGGGCTACGGCTTGACTGAAACTTCTCCGGTGGTGGCGGTAAATAGCCAAGATGATTTTAAGTTTGGCGCTGTTGGCAAGGTTGTTCCCGGCGTTGAAGTAAAGATTTCCGCGGATAAAGAGATTTTAGTGAAGGGGCCCAATGTGGCAAAAGGTTATTACAAAAATTCCGCCGCCACCGGCGAGATGTTTAATGGCGAGGGGTGGTTTAAAACCGGCGATTTGGGCTTTTTAGATAAAGACGGTTTTTTAACGATTATCGGCAGAAGAAAGGAAATGCTTGTTACCTCGGGGGGAAAAAACGTTTGGCCCGAGGCGATAGAAAGCGAGCTCAATAAAGACCGTTTTATTGTTGGCTCAATAGTGCTTGGCAATAAACGAAAATTTGTTGGCGCTTTAATCGCGCCCGACTGGCAAAAAGTAGAGCAGTTTTTAAAAGAAAGCAATCTGCCCCTGCAACCGCCCGAACAGTTAGTAAACAACAAAGCGTTGCTTGATTTTTTTCATCTCCGCATTGATGAAAAAATTAATCCCAATCTTTCCGACTACGAGAATATTCGCGCTTTCAAGCTTTTACCCTATGATTTTTCCCAAGAGCGGGGCGAGCTCACCCCCACCCTCAAATTACGGCGCCATATTATTGAGCAGCATTACAAGGCGGAAATAGCCGACCTTTTCGGCGAGTAAAATGAATTTTTATGGCGCAAGCTCAAACTTGGGAAAATGAATATAGACGTTCTCAATTAGTGACCAAGAAGGCAGAACCGCAAAATGATGTTTTACGTTTTTTTAAGTATTTGAAAAAAGAAGCGAAAGTTGGACTGGATAGCTTGCGTATCTTGGATTTGGGCTGCGGAACCGGCAGGAATTCTAATTATTTAGCCAATCTCGGCAATTCAGTTGTTGGGATAGACATATCAAAAACAGCCATTGCCTTGGCAAAAAGCCGTAGCCGTGAAATGAAAACCGACAGAAATGCAAGCTACATTGTTGGAGATATTGGCCTTTGCTATCCATTTCTTGACGAGTATTTTGATTTGATTTTGGACGTAACCTCATCAAATTCATTGAATGATAAAGAAAGGAGCGGTTATATTAAAGAGGTTTATCGCGTTCTTAAAAAAGACGGTTATTTATTTGTCAGGGGTTTGCGCAAAGACGGCGATAAAAACGCCAAAAACTTATTAAAGCTTCACCCCGGGTTAGAACACGACACTTATATCATAGAGGGCTTGAATTTGGTTGAAAGGGTTTTTAGCGAAAAGGATTTCCGAGAATTTTATGGCCAGCGCTTTAAAATTGAAAAACTGCTCAAAAAATCCGGCTACGCTAAATTTCAAGGCCAAAATTATAAAAGAAATTACTGGCTGGCCTACCTGCAAAAGATTAACTAAGCGGTTCAGCGACTTAAGGAGATAATAAAATGAAAGATGAGCAGCTCAATCTGAGAAAAACTATGGACTCTGCCTTAAAATTCAAAGGTTCTGAAGAAGAGTTATCTAAAATATTTGATTTGTATAAGTTAAATGTTTCAGATGTTCAATGTTTTAAAAATGGGATAATAAACACATCTTATTGTCTGAAAACAGATGATGGATCTAAATTAGTGTTGAGAGTTTATCAAAGTGGCGATAAAAGTAATGACGCCATTGAAAAGGAGCTGGATTTTATGGACGAAATGAGAAAATCTGGCGTGCCCATTCCATCAATTATAGTTAACATTTTTGATAGAAAATTAACGGTTTTTAAGGATTCTGTTGGCAAGGAATGGAGAGTTGTTGTTATAACATTCGCGCGAGGAAGACATCTCGAGCCAACTGATTTTGAAATAAT
>Ga0268281_1000431_pt1 | contig 31552 bp, 27 predicted proteins | sample saktaG_10_FD_190134 | JGI IMG/M metagenome (GOLD analysis project Ga0268281, IMG submission 190134) | Saline water microbial communities from Sakinaw Lake, British Columbia, Canada - sak_2011_5_24_50m | ecosystem: Environmental > Aquatic > Non-marine Saline and Alkaline > Saline ...
GACAGCAAAAAGGATAATAAGGCAATTAGGGGGGTGGTTCTTGTATGAAAAAAGTCCATTCAGTGTTTATGGGCGTTTATCTGTCCAAAAATGCTATTTCTAATTTATTTAGGACAGCAATGACATTGGATAAACTTTTTAGAGTTCAAAGTGGTAAGGGTGGAAATATATATGATTTAAATATTGGAAAACAATGTCCTTATATTTCTTCAACTTCTACAAATAATGGTGTAATTGAATTTGTCAACGCAGAAGAAAGTGAATTACATAAAGGGAATACAATTACAGTAAATAGAACTGGCTCTGTCGGAGAAGCATTTTTCCAACCATTCCCTTTTGTTGCTTCAAGAGACCGCGTGAGAGTTCTAATTCCTAAATTTACTATGAATAAATACATAGGGCTTTTTCTTTCATCAATAATCCGATTAGAGAAATATAGATTTAGTTATGGAAGGACGTGGGGAACAAATAGGATTAAAGAGAGTAAAATAAAGCTTCCCACAGATAAAAATGGTGTTCCCGATTTTGAATTTATGGAAAGTTATATTAAATCATTGCCATATTCAAGTTCAATATAGATATTATTTCAATAAAAAAATGACAACAAAAGTAATAAAGGAGAGGAGGTAATAACAAATGGCAAGACTTACACCTAGCCAAAGAGAAGCAATTATCAGGCGTCGTGGGAATATCTCTGATGGTGATGGGAAGAAACATCCCATCACCAACTTAGTGATACACCATAAAGACCGCAATCCAGACAACAATGACCCTCGAAACTTAAGAGTGCTGACACCTGAAGAACATCAAGAGTTACACAGAAAATACGGAAAATAAAAATAATAGGGACTGATTCATTTTTATGAAACTTATATAGCCATTTAGGAGTGGCTGTATTTTTTTGAGAAATGAGGTATAAAATGAGTGAAATAAGGCACAAGGTAATCAAAAAATTGTTGTTACCGAAAACTTTGCCAATTATTTACTATATCTTACGGCTACAACAATATTGTTTTTGGCAGAATCAGATAAACTTTTAACTAAAACACCTAACCCTCGTTCCACTTGACCTGAAACGCAGTGCGACATTTAACTAACGGCTATTTTGCCAGTTGCGTTTCTGCAGGTGAGCTTTTCTGTTATGTGCCTTTCCAGACACAGTTAGGTTAACACTCCCCTATTTATATAATTTATATCCTACAGGATACTAACATACTGATTATTTCGTTAATGTTCCTGTAGGTTTTTTAGAAAAAAATTTGACAATACTTTTGAGGAAATCTTTAGAGGATTGAGTATTGAAATAATTCGTATAAGTTAATATCTTATGATAGGAATTTGTTTTATAATGTGTGTTGGCTTGAAAAATAGGTTATTATATACTGACTGTTTCAGTATAATATATGTAAGTTGGCAAGAATATGATTATAATATTGCAATTCGAGTAACGAGAGGTGCTCTATAATGAATAAATTTCTTATTGTAAACTATTTAAAGAAAATAGGCCTGTACAAATCTGTTCGTTGGCTTTATAATCGAATATTAAGATATAAAAAGCATACAGAAATGAGTATCGCTGGGTATAAAATTAAGTTTTGGACACCCACATTTTATTTAGATGAATATATAACCAATTTTGCAGAGAGAAAGGTAATTGAAAAATTCATTGATGAGTTATCAACCTCTGATATTGTATGGGATGTAGGTGCTAACATTGGGATTTATTCCATTTTTTCAGCGAACATTGTTGCTCCTAAAGGAATTGTATATGCGTTTGAACCTGAGAAAAAAAGTTTCTCCCTACTGAAAAAAAATGTGGAAACGAACAAGATAGAAAATATAATAACATTACCAATTGCCCTTGGTGATACAAATGGTAAATCAATTTTATACCCTTCAGACACACCAAATTTTGGGGCACATAGTTTTGTTCAAAGAACTGACTATCGCTTGAAACGTAAAGGATATTCAGTGCAGGTGTGTAAAGCAGACTCGCTTGTTGAAGATGGTACCTTGGAAATACCTAATGTTATCAAAATAGATGTTGAAGGAGCTGAAACCTTAGTAATCAAGGGTATGAGAAATATTCTTGAAAATAAAAAAGTGAGAATTTTAATATGTGAGGTGCACACTAATCTTCTTACACTTTTTGGAGGCTCTCAAGATTACATTGAATCAACACTGAGAGGATTGGGATTCTCAATCGAGACACTTGACAAACGTGGTAATCTACATCATCTTTTATTTAAACGTTAACGATATATTATTGTTATATTGTACTTCTTCTACTTCAAACAATATTTTACTAATCCACCCAAAGGAATGACACAGATATATTTTTACAATCTAATCCCCACTCCAGTGTACTACGAAAGCAAACCTCCCAAATTTTGTTTGGTGGTTATAGAGTGTTTAGTAGTTTTAGTAAAGTTGAGATACAAAACCTCGCAGCCCCCGATTTTTTCCGTTATGCACCTTCCCAAACACAGTTAAGTTAACACTCCCCCTATTTATTCAATCCTTATTACTTTTTGTTAATATCTTCAATCTGTTCTTTAAACTGCTGGAATGATTTATTTTCCGGATACTGTTTCACCAATTCATCCATGTATGTGAGGGCTCTTTCAGTATAATCAGTATCACTCCTCACGATGTTCACATAGCGGTTGAGGAAATAGTGCTGGTCTGTATGTTTCATAATGAAGTCCTCAAGAGTATTGAGAGCAGTTGCAATATCCCCATTTTTTACAAGAAATTCTACTTCAAGATATATGAGCTGAGCATCTTCAGGACTCTTTTGTACCAGCGGTTCGATCACAATGAGAGCACTATCGTATAAACCCATCTCATAATACAAATTCGCAAGACTCGGCAGATATTTATCTTTCTCTTTGATGAAATTCATTGCCTTTTTGAGATATATTACTGCATTCTCGTAATCTTCATTCTGATAGAAGGTTGTGGACATGCGCATGAAATCAGCGCCGTAATTATTAATAAGACGATTCATGTTCTCGTCTTTGTAGAGATCTTCATTGTAGATGGATTTATAATCAAACACATTTTCAATATTATGATTAAGTCGAGGTGCATTTATCTGATATTTTGCCTTTGTTGAAACCAGTCTGTCCGCCATACCTTCGCTCTGAAGATATTCATCGAAATCCACACGGTCAGCAACTGTGACCGCAAAGTATATAGGGCGTTTACCATAATTATTTTTTATGATCTGCAAAACCATCTGGTCTTTAACGAAGAGTTGTTTGTCTTTTGGGAAAGTGATCTTGATATCTACTACCCGGAAGTTTGCTTCGTTGGCAAGCTGGATAGGGTGCAACTCATCGATCTGTTTATCAGATAGATTTATTTCAATGCCTTCAAAATCACGAAGCTGTTTTATGTACCACGGAGTATTCAGAAGACTCAAATTTGCAACAGAAACATCCTTACGGATGCCACCAAGGTCCTTCTTTGCCAAATATGCCTCATTCAGTTTGGTTTGAGTTCTTCTTGGAATATCTTCCTTATCTGAAATTGAGAATCCCTTGATCTCATTGAAAAGAAGCGTATCATCCTCAAGATAATACTCTTCTGCATTGGGATCATACACTGCCTGAGAATACCAGAGCGGGAAAGTATCGTTATCACCATTCGTGAAAATAATGGCATTTTTATCAAGTCCGTTTAAGAAATTGGTGCCGTACTCAAGCGAGAGGAGTTCTTGACTTCTGTCAGTTTTATGATAATGAGAAGCCATATTTATAATGGGAAGTGTTGCAAGAAGACAAATTGCAATAATAGACAATATTTTCGATCTTTTACGCAGATATCGCACAATTCCCATTGCTCCGATGCCCATCCAAAATGCCCACAGCATATAAGCAGTGATAAAAAAATACGGTCTGTCGCGGACTTCTGCAGATGAGAGATTCATCACAAGTATCATAGCAATGCTTGCCATGAAGAAGAATGACGCAAGGTAAATGAATGAGCGCTTGCTCTTTTTGAATTGATAGTAAAAACCAGTCAAACCAAGTGTAACAACAATGAATTGGAAAATTGTATATATAAACTGTTTTGAAACATTCAGGAAATTGCTGATTACCTGAGCATCGAAGAATTGCCAGCTGAAATACCTGAGGAAATGAAAATCGAGTTGCATAAAAATAGGAGCACGCCGTACAGTAAAACTGGTAGGTCCATATTGCTTTCTGAATATATAATCTATGAATCGTTGCATTGTGGACGGATCACCTTCATTAATGAAAGGATCAGCTGCTGCACGTATCGGAAGAATAAGGTGTGTGCTCAGACCGAGAATGACCATCAACAGTGCAAAAAACCATACTCTCGGCTGTACATAATCCCGCAGGTAATACATCAGCACACCTATTACAAAAAGTGCAAAGATATATTTTCCAAGACTGCCCTGCCCGAATCCGGTTCCTATAAGATAGAAAATATAGTAAAGAGCAAGTCCTATGACCACGAAGATCGCAAGTTTCTTATAGAAATTTTTATCAAATTTCAATAATGGAAGAACTACGATCAGCAGTACTGCCGGTGCGATTTGCAACGTGGTTTGATGCACGCTGAATCCGAGAAAGAATAGATATACGATGAGCAGTAATATATTTTGATGATCGAAGTTCTTTTGCTTTTCAGTCCAGATGAGCGTGAGCCATATTATAAGTGCAATGAAGAATGATAATCCTCCATATACCTCCGCCTCGATCGCATTTATCCAGAATTCTTGTGAAAAAGCGATAAAGAGCGCACCGAAAATTCCTGCAATATATGCATAGACCTGCTTAGTTTCCCAGATCGCAACAAGCTTCACAATAGAGAGATAGACAAAAAGAGAGGCAAAACAGCTAAATATAATTGAAAGCAGACTTACTGCCTGGGCATGTGAAAGTCCAATCGGGAGGAGTGTGAAAAATTTCCCGAGTAGTATATAGAATGGATTTCCGGGAGGATGTGGAACTCCAAGAATTGAGCTGCAGGAAATATACTCACCGCAGTCCCAAAATGAAAGTGAAACAGGTTTTGTGATATAATAGATAATGAAAACAGACAGGAAAACAACCAGTCCGATTATAGCATTTGTTCTCCTGTTGATAGTGCACTTATTTTCAAAATTCATAGTACTATTTTTTGATATTGTTAGCTTTGATGGCATCGAGAGGGCATTCATTCAGACACAGTCCGCACTCTATGCAATCATCGGTGATTATGTATTGTGTGTCGTCTTCGACTATTGCTTTTTCCGGGCATATTTCTATACAGGCTCCGCATTTAATACAATCAGCGGTTATAATAAAGCTCATAATACTTTAGATCTCCATGATTTCTTTCTCTTTATTATCGACAATTTCGTCTATCTTCTTAGTAAATTCATCAGTAATTTCCTGAATTTCATCCAGACCATCTTTGGAATTATCCTCAGAGATGATACTGTCTTTTTCGAGTTTTTTGATATCATCATTGGCAGTTCTTCGAATATTTCGAACTGATATCTTGACCTCTTCTCCATGCTTCTTCACCAACCTGCCAAGATCTTTCCTTCTATCCTCAGTAAGAGGTGGAAAAGCAAGTCTGATCACATTGCCGTCATTTTGTGGTGTGATGCCGAGGTCAGAAGCAAGTATCGCCTTTTCGATAAATTGCAGCAGGTTTTTTTCCCATGGATTTATGAGGATCAATCGGGCTTCAGGCACAGAGATCGTTCCCACATGATTGAGAGGAGAGGGCTGTCCATAATAATCAACTGTTATATCTTCAAGAAGTGAAATATTAGCTTTACCGGTTCGAATTTTCATGAGCTCTTTTCGAAGCGCTTCAATGGTTTTATCCATTTTGTCGCGAGTGTCTTTGTAGATCGACTCTAATTCTTGCATTATTAACTCCTCTTGTTCCTCTTGTTATCCTCCGGTGTTGCATAACTATTCATACTACATACCGGGTTTTACAACCTGTCCTTCAATGTACTACTCGATGATACTTCCGAAATTATCTTCAAAAACAGCTTTGGAAATATTTCCAAGTTCTTTGATATTGAATACTTTAATTTTTAAATTATTATTTTTTGCCAGTGAAATAGCAGTGAGATCCATAATTTTGAGATTTAATTCAATATAATCAGCGTAAGATATGTTGTCGAATAGAGTGGCATCGGGAAATTCTACAGGATCTCTATCGTAGACACCATCAACCTTTGTTCCTTTGAGCAGGATATCTGCTTCGATTTCAAGAGCTCGCAGAACTGCTGCTGTATCTGTAGTGAAATAGGGATTTCCTGTACCGCCTGCATAGAGACCGACTTTCCCTGCCCGAAGTGCTGCCTGAGCACTTTCTGAAGAAAAGCAAGAACCTATAGAATCGACAGGTCGGGCGGTAAATATCTTAGATAGAACATGGTATTCCCGCAATTTTTCATGAAGTATAATTGCATTTTGCACAGTTGCAAGCATACCGATCGCATCAGCTTCCGGACGCCTTATACCTTCGATCGCAGAAGATGCTCCCCGGAAAAAGTTACCTCCGCCAATAACAATACCAATTTCCAAACCTTTTGTATGAAGATCAACCAGCTCTTTGACAATCCGCGTGACAGCTTCATTTTCTATACCAAAGGATTTCTGACCCTGTAGCACCTCTCCGCTGATCTTAAGCAGGATTCTCTTGTATTTCACGTTAACTTCCTATCTGGTAACGGGCAAATCTTTTTATAGTTATATTCTCACCCAACTTCAACACTGCATTGGAAATAAGCTCTTTGATAGTGATATCTTCATCCATTACAAGCGGTTGGTCGAGTAGACAATTCTCAGTATAATATTTTTTTAATCGTCCTTCAACGATCTTATCCACGATCTTTTCCGGTTTACCGGCAGCAAGAGCTTGCTCTTTATAAATTTCTTTTTCTTCTTCAATAATTTTAGGATCAATATCGTCTTCAGAGATTGCCATAGGATTTGTCGCAGCAATGTGCATTGCGATCTGGTTTGCCATTTCCTTAAAGTCATCAGTTCTCGCCACGAAATCCGTCTCACAGCTCAGTTCAAGCAGCACACCTAATTTTGCGCCTGGATGAATATATGCATGAATAATGCCTTCACTGGAATCTCTACTTGCCTTCTTCTCAGCTTTTGCAATGCCTTTCTTGCGAAGTATCTTCACTGCTTCATCAATGTTTCCTTTTGCTTCAGCTAGTGCTTTTTTGCATTCCATCAGACCAACATTTGTTTTATCTCGTAACTCTTTAACCTGTTTTGCTGTAATTTCCATAATAACTCCGTATATTATTTTTGATGAACCAATCCAAGATGGATCTTTAAGCCGCGTTTTGATGAAAAGGTTTTTCCACATTCAGGACATTCAAAGCGTTTTTCTTTCTTTTTTTCAGCATCTTTTTTTGGTTCTGGATCTTTTTTAACTTTTTTATGCTTCTTTTCTTTTATCTTTGAAGTTTCTTCTTTGGGTTTTTGAACCTTTTCAACTACTTCGGTTTCTTCTCCGCCAGCTGGCAGATCAGTATCGCCATCTTTTTTGACTTCTACTTCTTCAATTTCAACAACTTCTTCTTTCTCTTTTTCTGCTTCTTTTGTACTTTCAGTGCCCTCATATTCAGAAATATCTCCACCTTCTGCAACGATCTTCTTTCCCTCTATGACAGCATTTGCCATAAGATCACAAATAAGATTTATAGATTTCATTGCATCGTCATTACCTGGAATCACGTAGTCGATACCATCAGGATCTCCATTTGTATCCACAATAGCAACGATTGGAATATCAAGATTTTTAGCTTCATTTACTGCATTTTTTTCATACAAAATATCGGCAATAAATAATGCTGCCGGCGGTTCTTCCATATCACGAATTCCACCAAGAGCGCCCAGAATCTTATCATATTTTCTCTGCATTTTGAGCACTTCGAGTTTGGTAAATTTATTGATCTCACCAGTCTCATTTAAATTTTCAAATTCATCCAATTTTGAGATGCTCTTCCTGATCGTTTTCAGGTTTGTTAACGTGCCACCATACCATCTATGACTGACAAAGAACTCATCACATTTTTCTGCAGCATTCTGGATGCCTTCTGAGACCTGCTTTTTCGTGCCGACAAAGAGAATTTTTTTACCTTTTAAAGCAAGTTCTCTAATGAAGTAATATGACTGATTGATAGCTACAAGGGTTTGTTTAAGATCGATGATGTGAATCCCGTTCCTTTTGATGAAGATATACTTTTTCATCTTGGGATTCCAGCGTCGAGTTTGATGACCAAAATGAACACCAGCCTCGAGAAGACTTTTCATTTCAACGACACCCATGTGTGTCCTCCAACGGTTTATTATTTTAACTTCATCAACACTACATATATTCGAATTTGCCGAACACCGTTTGCAGCTCTGAAGTTAATTGATTGAATATATTTTTATCTCTTTGAATACTGATATGCCTTACGTGCTTTTGCAAGTCCGTATTTCCTTCGTTCCTTCTCACGTGCATCACGGGTAAGAAGTCCTTCTTTTTTCAGAATTGGACGTAATTCCGGATCGTATTCCAAAAGAGCTCTGCTTATGCCAAGACGAATTGCACCGGCTTGTCCGGAAAGTCCCCCACCACGCACATTGACCTTCATGTCAAATCGCTCTGACTGGTCAATAAGCCGGAAAGGTTCTTCAACGATCATCTCAAGGGTTTCTCTGCTGAGATAATCCTTCATAGGTTTTTTATTAACGATTCTCTTTCCGGTTCCTTTGGATAAACGAACACGTGCAACAGCGTTTTTACGTCTGCCAACTGCATCAAAATATTGCATATATACTTCTCCTAAAATTAAGAAATTTTAATTTCTTCAGGCTTTTGCGCCTGATGATTGTGGGTATTACCGGTATAAATTTTCAAACGTTTGAGCATCCTATCGCGAAGCTTGTTTTTGGGAAGCATACCTTTAACTGAATGATATAAAATATGCTCGGGTTTCTTCTCCTGCATATGCAGGAAAGAAGTAACTCTCTGCCCGCTTGGATAACCTGAATATCGCTTGTATTCCTTTGCAAATTCCTTTTTACCTGTAACTTTCACTTTCCCTGCATTCAAAACAATAACAAAATCTCCCATATCAAAGAAGGGAGTATATGTCGGTTTATGTTTCCCTCTGAGAAGTCCTGCTACCTTGGTAGATAATCTGCCAAGCACAACATCTTCTGCATTGATCACATACCAGCGATGCTCAATTTCATCGACTTTTGGCAATGTCGTTTTCATTATGTCTCCTAAAAATTATATCTTCGTTTATATAACGACATTTATGATATTTTCATAAAGTAGAGCCATAAAATTTGTGCCCATAAACCCTTGTCAAGTTTAACAACCGCATATAAACTATACCTAATAACGAACTACAAAATATAGTTTTAATCAGGAAAATTGCAAGCATGAATTGTGCGAAAAATATTAATTTCTTAACTCAATAATTTATCATTGAAAACATTGATTCCACTCTAAAAAGGTCAATTTAATAAATTGAGAAACCGTTAAAACGGTTAATTCATTTTTGTTCCATTAACCACCAACTTAAGTTGGTGGTTAATAAGAAAATAGGAACTTTAAACCGATTCATCGGTTTCCAAATATTTAATAAATTTTCTACCATATTTCTGAGCACAACCTTTTATAACAACTCAACATTCGCTCCATGAAAAGCAAAAGTCAATCACATTCAAACTATGAATTTATTTACGATGTACTTCTTGATATTTACTGTTCGTTTACTCCATTTTCTTTAGAAACTTATAGTAATCACTGTCAGTAGTCATGATGATAGTATTCTTATTATCAATTGTTTTTTCATACGTTTCCAGAGTTTTCAGGAATTCATAAAATTCAGGATCTTTATTATATGCATTTGCATAGATATTGATAGCCAGGGCATCTGCTTTACCTTTGATCTCTTGAGCTTTCTGATAAGCTTCAGACTGAATTTGATCCAGCTCTCTTTGCATTTTGCCCAATATTTCGGAAGAATTCCCCTTTCCTTCTGACAGATATTTTGCAGCGATCTTATTCCTTTCTGAGATCATTCTTTCAAACACTTTTGCCTGAACTTCCTGATTATAATTCAACCTTTTTATACGAACATCGATCAATCTGATACCATACTCAGCAACTTTTACTTTTGATAGTACAAAGATTGAATCTGCAATTGCCTGACGACCATTAATAATCTTTTCTTTGATCACATCTTCCAACTTACTATCTGAATATTCAGAAGTAAATGTCATTTCTCTATTGGAACTTTTTACAATTTCCAATAATCTATTTGAGCTGATAACATCACGTGTTATTCCGCTGATAATGTCATCCAGTTTACTGTGTGCATTGCCTTCATAACGAGTTGTTTCATAAAATTTTAAAGGGTCGACGATCTGCCAGCGCGAAAAAGTATCGAGCCAGATATATCGCTTATCTGAAGTTGGTATTTGCTTAGCATCACCGTCCCATTCTAGTATCCTGTTATCAAAATAATGTACCTTTTGGATAAAAGGGACTTTGATGTGCAATCCGGCATCTTTAATCGCTTCACCTACCGGTTTGCCAAACTGAGTGATAATAACTTGTTGCCTTTCATCAATAATATAAAAAGCATTGAATACTACGATTAGCGCTAACAGAAATATCACAATTAAAAAGACATGTAGTTTCTTCATCTTATTTACCTCCTTCATCAAGATTCAGCAGTGGTAATATGCTGCTCTGTTTATCATCAATGATGTATTTCTTTTCAACATTGGGAAGTACCTTTTCCATCATTTCCAGATAGAGTCTTTTCCTGGTTACAGTTTTGGAATAACGATATTCATTGTACATCTGGATAAAGCGATTGGCATCACCATTTGCTCTGTTTACTCTATTGATGGCATATCCTTCAGCTTCTTCAACTGTTCTCTTCGATTTTCCTTCAGCTTCCGGGATCACCTGATTATATTTTTCCCATGCTTCATTAATGATCCTTTCTTTCTCCTGTTTCGCTGAATTCACATTATTAAAGGCAGGCTGAACTGCTTTAGGTGGATTCACATTCTGCAGGTTTATCGTAACGATCTCCAAGCCCGCATTATAAAGATCAAGCTGATCTTGAAGCATTATCTGCGACTTATCAGCGATCTCTTTCCTGTTAAGTACAATAACTTCATCCACGCTACGGTCTCCAACAACTTCCCGGATCACAGATTCTGATACATCACGCATTGTCTCTTCCACATTCCTAACACTGAACAGATATTTTACGGGATCCTTAATCCTAAATTGAACGATCCATCCAACATCTGCAATATTCAAATCACCGGTAAGCATAATTGCTTCTTGGTTATAACTTTGTGTAGAGTATTTAGTACGAACACCGGCTTCCAAAGTTCTAAATCCAAATTCTTCTTTAAATACATGTTTGACTTTAACTTTCGTTAGTTTATCTACCCCAAATGGGATCTTGAAATGCAGTCCCGGTTGTGTGGTAGAAAGATATTTTCCGAATCTTTGGATAACACCTACTTCTTCCGGATTTACAGTATATAAACCCGTAACAAGGAAAATAATCGCAGCCAAAATGATCACACCCACAGTTATCATTCGCTTTGGTATTTTAATCTGCCTAAAGTTGATCTCCTCGATTTTTTGCAATGTCGTTTTCATTATATCTCCTAAAATTTTTCACTTTGATTATCTAACAAAATTATGACATTTTCATTTATTAGTGTCATAAAATTTTTACCATTACATTTGTCAAGTTTTGCAATTGCAAATAAACACTGCCAGCAAATGACATTACAAAATGTAGTTTGAATGAAATTAGTTTAAGTGTGAATCGTACGAATAACATTAATTTCTTGCCTCAATAATTCCTCATTGAAAACATTCGCTCCATGAAAAATAAAAATAGTCAATGGCATTCAAATTATGATTTTATTTATGAAATTCTCCCTCTTATATTGAGCTATCCGCACGGTGTATTCACCGGCTCATTCAAGCCGGGTGTGTCATTTTACAAGCTGCATTTTGAAGATGTTTGTTCATTTTTGGGACATGTATGCTTATGTGGAGCAGGCGGATATAAGATTGCTCAGCTTGCTATGGAAAATTTGAAAAAGGATTCCCCTATTCTCGAAAAGGATAAGTTCACTCTTATCAGCAGCAAAGATCACACGATCGGTGATGTTGTTGCAATTATACTTGGGTGTTCGCGCCGAAATGACCTGCAGAAAAATAAATATCTTATTGATGACAGTATCAAAGCAAATAAACGAGAATACTATTACCAAATCGCATATCATCCTCTAAAGAAAGCAGTACAAATCATTTATCGGAAGCATCTTCTTATCGGGAATGAGCAGATGGATAAACTTTGGCAAATAGAACTTGCACTGGACAAAGATCCTCATTCTATTACTGAATCCAATAAAAAGCTCTACCAGGATGCAATGATTGACCTTGTAAAGGATGTACTTTGGGACAGAAAGCCTGGATTGTTTGAGATGCAATCCATACCATACTCCCTTTTTGAAATGAATATGGAGTCGATGAAGGGTAATATTTGAGTGTGGAGCATTCCGGCTTCGTTTCATTACAGTGTGACAGGAAAACGTGGAGAAAAAGGAGAAGAGAATTATACTTCACAGTTCCGAGAAACGGGACGTGGAGTTCAGAGCGACACCTCCATAACGTCTTCATACTGAACTCCATGCAACTTCGTTGCCTATGAAGTCCAGACTGAAGTTGAAACCTTTCGGATGGTTGACGAAGGAGACCTTCGCAATGGTTGTAAGTAATGTTATCAATTAATAGACTCTTCGCAAGTTCAGAGTGACAATTGTGTTTTTTTCGTGTTTTTCGCTTGCCACGACGGAGCGGAGCGTAGAAGGGTGGTTTATAATATAAAATCCAACTGGATTCCCGTTTTCTCAGGAATGACTGTATCGGGGTGTCCTCTGTGGTGGATTCTTGTTATTATATTTTTTTATGTATTTTCGGGTTAATTCATGATTAAATATTTTTATATACACTCTCTGAAAGATCTAAGCTATCTAGGATTGTTTCTAAAATATTTGACATTGTTTCAGTATTATTTCTTTTAATTTCAAACGAAAGAAGGCAACAATGAGAAGAGAATATCCGCTTTATATTGGCAACACCGCTGTTAAAACGAAAGAAAAAAAAGAAATCAGATGCCCACATGATAATACACCTGTCGGAACTGTATATATCGCAAATGAAACTCACATTAAACAAGCAATAAAAAAAGCTGTGAACGGCTTTGAAATCACCCGAAATATGCCGGCTTATGAACGGTCTGAAATTCTACTGTCAATTGCAAAAGAAATTGAAAATGCATCCGAATCATTAGCAGAAACGCTGGCTCTTGAATGCGGGAAAAATATTACTTTTGCCCGTGGCGAAGTACAGCGAGCGATCCAAACCTTCACGCTTGCTGCGGAAGAAGTAAAGAGAATAGACGGAGAATTCTTCGGACTGGATAGTGTCCCAAAAGGAGCACATGCTCATGCTTTGGTGAAGCGCTTCCCTATTGGACCGATACTCGGTATTACTCCTTTTAATTTTCCTCTAAATCTTGTTGCACACAAAGTTGCACCTGCACTCGCAGTCGGCAATCCGATCATCATAAAGCCATCCTCACTGGCACCAATATCAGCGCTAAATCTCGCAGAGATCGTCACAAAATACGTCCCGGACGGTATGCTGTCTGTGCTCCCCTGTTCAGGTCCAACAATTATGGATGCAGTGAAAAGCAAAGGCATAAAAATGATCAGTTTTACAGGAAGCCCTCCCGTTGGTTGGAAGCTCAAAGACCAATGCGGAAAAAAACGTATCTGCCTTGAACTTGGCGGAAATTCAGGACTTATTATTGATGAGGATGCAGACCTCAATGATACTCTTGAAAAATCAATAATTGGTGGATTTGCCTATGCAGGTCAGGTTTGCATCCACACTCAGCGAATATTTGTTTATGATTCTATATTTGAGGAATTCAAAAAGAAATTTGTAGAAAAAACAAAAAATATTAAATTCGGACATCCTCTCGACGAGAAGGCATTTCTCAATTGCATGATATCTGAGCAGGAAGCAATTCGAGCAGAGAACTGGATCAAGGAAGCGGTTGAACAAGGGGCAGAAATTTTGTGCGGAGGTAAAAGAGAAGGCACTAAACTCGAAGCAACGATCCTCACAAAGACAAAACCCGATATGAAGGTCGAGAAGAATGAGGTTTTTGCACCGGTTGTGACACTGACTCCGTTTATAGAATTCGAGCGTGCAGTTGAGATGGTCAATGATTCTGAATATGGACTCCAAGCAGGAGTCTTTACTAATAATTTGATGCATATCAAACATGCATTTAAGGAACTGGAGGTGGGAGGTGTGATCATAAATAATACCCCAACCTTCCGCGTTGACCAGATGCCTTACGGAGGAGTTAAAAATTCCGGTTTCGGACGTGAGGGAGTGCGCTATTCCATAGAAGAAATGATCGAGTTGAAATTACTTGTGATATGATTTGAAGTATATTTAACCACAGAGAACACAGAGAAAAAATATAAATTGAACAAAATAAATCGAAGGCGAGAATGCGCATTCTCGCCTTCAATATTCATTTTATTTCGTTACCAGAAAATCACTTCGCCAGCCTCGACAGTGAAAATTCTCGGATCGGGATGAAGGCAATCCTCTTCTACTTTATATAAAGATTCCGGATAATAATATTCAAATACCAGAGAATCCGCAGTTGCAGTCGTATCAATTACTTCCTGCCAGTCATCTTCAGCCCAGACAAACCACGTATAGGTGCTGTCAATTTTGACTTTATTAATTCCCCCTTGCCCTGTCTTACGCATTATGAACTCATTATTTATTTCTTCTCGTATTTCAACAGCTTCATTATCAAATGCAATAACATTACCTTCTTCACTCAAAATAAAGGGCGCACCTGCTGGAATGGGCTCATATTTCGGCTTCTCCTTATCTTCGACCATGATCGTGTCCACAATCTCATAAAATACAGGAATATATGCAATATCTCTTCCCATATTGGAGAAGACGACCACACCTGTGCTGTCAACACTTCCCCAGTGTATGGGCTGCCATTTATTATCATTAAAAACTGCTATGTAGGCAAAGGGCTTGTCTTGATTCACCTGCAAGGTAACGTCGGAGACAGGACGATATTTGTCGGTCACATCCTTGAAATTCTTATATCCCAGCCACGGTGGGGCTTTTATGGAATCCGGAAGAATATCAGCAAGAGTGCCCAGTTTCTGTGAAAAGAGTTTTCTATAAACTTTTGCGATCCTTTTTTGCAGATTATACTTTCCGGGATTTGCTTCACAACCCATAAAAGGAATAACTTCTTCGTTAGGCAGGATTATCGCATTCCATGCATGATTGTTTGATCGGTCGGGCCAGTAAGGAGTAAAATCACTTGTTACAGCCAAACCGTTCGCTCGCATTGCATAGATGGAGAAATTCGTCATATCCTCACATCTTCCTATCTTATTCTCAAGCATTTCAGCAAGTCCCTGATCGGCAGGGTGATAGTAAAATATATCCTTAAAAGTGAACATCTTCATCGAAGAATCATTTATCACATAAGCAAGTTCAAGAGGATCTTGTATAGAATCCCTGAATGAAGCAAACTCCTCCCAGAAATAACTTCTCCAATCAGAAATGGGTTCGGATGAGCCCCTGTACGGAAGGATATATTCCCTGAAATCTTCCCATGAATACTGATTAGTCCAGGGTAATATTTCATACGCCTTAAAAGCCGCATCAATATGGGTTATGAGAAGTTCAGCATACATTGTCTTTACATCTTCTTTTTTCTCAATGAGCTTGTAGCGCAACTCTCCAATCTGTGTTTCAAGTGAATCAATATAAGCTTGAACTTCCATTGCTGTGTTGAAATCCATTACATTCATAGCCACTGTATTTCCGAGAGAATCGACCAGCGAGACATCTGCAAAATAGTGGTCAGGCATATATGCGATCAGGAATGATGCAGCTTGTAATTTTAAGTGATCTTCCTTGTAATGATACAGAACTTTCAAGAGTTCTTTTTTGTTGCTGCCAGCTTCTTCAAAACTCTCAAGCACTTTTTCACGATATTGCTCCGGAATTGAGGGAGCTATCTTTCTTATTGAATAGGGTTGTAAAATTGAGCATGCATTGAACATTACAAATATTGCAAATATCAAAAGAGAGAACTTGATTATTTTCATATTTATTCTTTTATTTTCGGACTCCGACAGCAACCTTTTTGAATCGAGATGGCGCTGCGCCGTGGGACATTTCTGCTCGCTGTCCCGGCTGTCCTTTCCCACAATTTGGAACTCCATAAAGCTGCCATTCTTCTTCACCGCAGATGGCATCGCAGCCCTGCCAGAATTTCGGTGTTATTCCTTGATAGGTGGGATTTTTCACCATGCGTACTTTCTTGCCATTCTTGATCTCCCAGCCAATTTCTGTAGTGAACTGGAAATTCAGACGGCGTTGGTCGATGCTCCAGGTTTTGTTATTTTCAATGAACAATCCATTTTTCGTGTCTGCAATAAGCTCATCAAGTGTTCCCTGCACAGGCATAAGCGAAATATTTATCATTCGAATCATAGGGATATTGCTGTATCCGTCGGCACGATTACAGCCCCTGCTTCGCGTATCGCCGATCACATGTGCAAGCTCTCTGTTGGTAAGATACATTTTATACAAACCGTTCTGGATCATGTGATAACGCTGTGCACAAACTCCATCATCATCATAGCCAAAAGTGGCAAGCCCGGTCGGAACTGTGGCATCCGCGACGACATTTACGATAGGAGAGCCATAATTGTAGTCCCTGTAAAGGTCTGTAGTTAAAAAACTTGTTCCCGCATAATTTGCTTCCATTCCAAGTACTCTATCGAGTTCTGAAGGATGTCCGATGGATTCATGAATTTGAAGGGCAAGCTGACCTCCGCCAATAATAAGATCCATATCACCAATAGGACAGTCAGGCGCGGAAAGCAGTGCGACAGCTTCTTCACGAACTCTTTCTGCATTCTCAACAAAAGAAGTACTAAGTATGAATTCATAACCCATTTGAGTATGCTGTCCCCCATGGGATTGAGGGTAGGAGCGCGTTTGTACATTGGGTCCATCAACGGCAGTAGCATAATAACCGGCACCGCTGCGAAGAAGTATCTGCTCGATAAAAGTGCCTTCTGTTGTTGCAAGCCATTGATGCTCTCTCCAGAAATTCATTTCAGACTCGGCAACCTTTATTTTGTCATTCTTTCTGAGAATTCCATCGATCTCAAAAAGCAGATCCAGCTTTTCTTCAAGGGGTACTTTGAAGGGGTCGATCAAGTATGGAGATGTCCAGATATCCTGATGAACAGGTTCCTGTGCAAGACTAATACTGTCTTTTCGAAGTGTTGAAGAAGCTTTTGCGATCTCAACTGCACGCTTTGCAACGATCTTTATTTCTGATTTTGTAAGAATTGAACTTGAAGCAAATCCCCATGAACCGTTCGCTATAACTCGAATTCCGAAACCAATACTCTCTGTATTGTTCAGTGTTTCAACTTCTCCATTCTTCACATAAATTCTCTGATTCTTCGACTGAATAATTCGTATATCTGCATAAGATGCGCCGTGCAATACTACGGCATCCAGTGCTAATTGTGTGAGGTCTTTCACTGAAAACTCCTTTCACTCATTATCTTAATATAATAATTTTGCCGATTTCAGTACTATTGTTTTCATGGATTTTCACAAAATATATTCCGTTCGGTGACTTTTTATTATGATCATCCAAGCAATTCCACGTGTACTGTCTGCACTTATTATCCGAACTATCAAAAATAATCTCTTTCACCAACTGCCCTTTGATATTGTAAATCCCTGCTGTGAGGTTTGTTGCTGAAGCATCTTTTGCATAATAAGAGATAACTGTCGAGCCGGAAGAGGGTTGTGGATAGATAGTTAACGTGCTCTTCATGCCGGCAGGTTCTTCATCGACAGCATAGTATGGATCGGGCGGATCGGTAGTATATTTTATGGCAAGTTCATTTTCCAGAGGTGTGGCACTTGCCGGATAAATATTCGCATAAGTATAAAGCACCCCGTCTGACTGGATAAGATTCTCTATACCTACTGTTGAATAGTTGCTCGTTGCATCGGGATTGTTTATTGTATGATAATTGCATTGCATCTCTCCATTTCCGCTTGTAGTAGGATAGTATGCAGGATCGAGAAGAATGAGCTCGAATTTTTCTACAGAAATATCATCAAACCTGTTGAAACACTTATTCCATTCAATGATAAACCGGTTATTTGCCTCATCATAATAATGACATATCCTCATATCGTGATGATAGGTGGTGTCCACTATTGTATATGCTTCGCCGATAAGATCATCCCAGTACGCACACACCTGTCCGTATGGACCAAGCGCCGAAGGGATATCCCAATTTCTGAAATTCGTCCAATCGTTGGTTATGAAGGATATCCAGCCATTTGAGCATACTGTGATCTCGTCAAATGCTTCATTGTAGTAGATAAATGTAAAGGGCAGAGGAATTGTGCTCGATTCATCATCAGCCATAAAGATGACCTGTCCTGTTCCGCCCTCATCAGGATCGATCTCTATCCATGTATAAGTTGGAACTTCATCATAATCAACATCATAACTGTCATAGGCATAATAGCCGAATGCATCCGGTCCGGTTGGAGCTGTATTGTCGACAGGACCCACCTCAAGAGAAAAATACACATGGGTGATCCTATCGCTTTCGTCAGTAAGAGTGAGCTCAAAAGGAATATTCCTTCCGATAAAGCAATTGTTTTCTATCTCCACATCGAAGGTTCCTGAAGAAGTAGAAGTCGTTGGGATCGAGCCAAAATCGAAGCCGGCAGAAATCACATCCGCTGCATCGCTGTGCACTTCAAGTGTGCCCTGAATCCCATTTCCATCGAGAGAGCCGATGTTTTCGATCGTAACCTGAATCTCATCGACCTGTCCGGGCTCGAGCCATCCGCTTGTCGAATTCACTATCACATCATTTATTTCAAACAGAAGAGATGATGCGATCAAAGAGAACTTTGCAGTTGCACCGGTTGAGATATTTAGAGTAAATTCCAGCACCTCATTATCAGGACATACTGCATCAATCTCTATCTCATAGGTTTGCTGGCTTGTTGCATCCGGCGCTATATCACCAAAATTTTTGGTTGGAGTTATAACAGAAACCATCGAACTGCTCGAACTCAGTGTTGCAGAAACATTAGAAGCTGTGGATGTTCCAAAATTTTTCAGTGTCAGATCGACATCCAAAGTAGTTCCGGCTTCTACTGCAGAAAGAGCTTCATATTCAAACAATCCTATATCTGTTGACTGCTCGAGCACATCGATTGTATCCACAATTGCAACAAAATTCGGAGCTGTGATCACAAGCTCGATCTCTCCGGCAGTTTCCGAAGCAAATGGAATGATCGCGTGCCCGTTCTCAAGTATTGCAACTTCATAAAACTCTTCAGCTTTCTTTGCAGTGACAATGCCCTCATCAAGATTTGTACATGATATATCAAGATGGTTCGTGCCAATGCTCACACTTTCAGGAATTGTGCAATCTATATCTTCCGGAATTGTCGTCCACATAGTAAGTGACGGATCGCCGAGAATATTATACACATGAAAATAAAATTCTACCTGGTCGCCTGTAGCTTGCTGTAACGGGAAATTGCGATAAAGTTCTATCTTTCCTCTCAGTACTGCAGAACCGAAATCATAAATGCCTTCATCCAGCAATCCGTAATAAAAGCCGGAGAAAATTGAATTATTTAATTTTGTACTTGTATACAGATCTGAAGGACCGATAAAAACCACACCACCTTGAGGAGAAGTAGGAGTTCCAAGCTGCAGGATTGCCTCACCGAAACAGGGGTCGGCAGAGGAATTGGCAAAATCACCTGTATTACAAACAAAAGATGTCACCACAGGCATTAGCAAACCATTGCTCAAGCTGCTCATATTATCCACATGAAATTCGGGATAATGCCAGCCGTTGGCATCGCCCCAACCACGGTAGTTGAGAAAGCTGATACCTGCATTGATCCTGCTGATAATTTCCGACGTCCCGGGATAGGTAGGAGGATAAAAGACTGTATCAACCTGCGTAAATCCATAATTCAGCATCTTATCTCTCAGCCAGCGGGACACCTTGACCGGCGTACTCGGAGTTGGTGGAGTATTGCTGTAATTTCCTGCGACAAGAAGCGCTTTTTTCAGCCATTCAGGATTTGTAAGATAAGGAGTTTTCTCATAAGATATCACCTTATTGATGATCGTCCAGAGCTGGTTGATCTCATCGATAGACATACGTCCTATCAGCACTTCAGGGAAATAATCCGAACCGGCAAGCATTGTATAGGGATGATCTGTGACATCGTTTTCTGCTCCACAGTAAAATGCAGGAATCGCAAAATAATCGTCCACATCACCTATCAGGAGCACGTAATCAGGCGGGACTTCCGAAGTGTCATAGACTTGCTGAATGTAAGCTTTTATCTCATTTGCAGTCGTGCCTGTTTCAACGAGGGTTGCAACAGTGCACTCAATTCCCTTTGCCTGCTTCCAGTTTATGAAATCCTGGATGTAGTTTTCGAGCAATTGGTGACAGATAATGAGCATTTTAGATGGCTGAACAGGAAGACCGGCAACATAGGATTCGTCAAAATTATCTACCAGGTGCGGATATAGCTGAATAAATGCTTTGGAAAGATATTGAGGAACGGATTGAACATTTTTGGGTACTATTTCGAAGTTGAGTTTTTCAATTTTGGAATACGTGTGCTCTTCCTCATTATATATTTGGCTTTTTATCTGTAAAGTATGACCTCGCAGTTCTCTCATTGTAAAGGAGTTGATCTTCTCGATCCTCGAGTTCTCAATCTCTTCCACATTTTTTAGAAATTTACCGTTTCCAGAATACTCGGATAAAGTGAAATCATGAATGATTATTTCAATATCATCTGAGAGCAGAGCAATTGTGGTAAATGCGTTTTCTGATTCGAGAGAAAATGGCTCATCGTTATTTTCAAATTGGATTTCAATACTATTTCCCTTTGAAGAAAAAGAGAACATATCCTTCGCATTAATTAAACTTACTGCAAATAACAGTATTATGACAACAAGAAGAGATTTTTTCATATAACACCTAAAAATATTTTCATACACTTTGGAAAGCTGGTTTTTTATGTCCAGAATTGTAGTAAGAGTTAACCATCCGTCTTCGCTTCAGTCTTCACTCCGTTACGCCCCGACAAGACGCCGTGACAAGCGAAAAACACGAAAAAACACGAATGAAAATAAATTATTTTAGATCATCGACGTTTGCGAAACCAGAAAAAACTCACGCAAAAACGCAAAGACATAAAAACGCAGAGACGCAAAATTTTAAAGATCAAACAAAAAAGGCATGTCATTCCAGTGAACGCTTGTCCTCAACTAGATTGGGGATGGGAATCCAGTATTTGTAACGCAAGATTCCAATCTTGCGGATATACTCAACATCGGAATGTTGAGTTACAAATGTCATTCTCGCGAAAGAGGGAATCCAGTATTTTCTGAAAAAGAGTGGGATTGGGTGTGTGTTTTTCTTTTTCATCGGACTTGACTTAACAGCCGACCTGTCACAGCGTAGTGCACCTTCAGGCACGAAGACGGAAGGCGTTGAGTTAAGAACGACAGAACGACAAAAAAATATCACGCAGAGACGCAGAGTTTTAACAGATCAAAAAAAAGGGCATGTCATTCCCGTGAAAACGGGAATCCAGTATTTTTCTGAAAAAGATGGGAAAGGGTGATGTTATTTATGGTTTTAATAACGCGCAATTTTCGGTACTGGGTGTATTTTTCTATCTCAACAATACAACTTTCTTAATCTCTTTATCGACTCCATCAACACTCATCTTGTAGAAATAAATACCGTTTTTCAAAGTACTCATATCGCACTTTGTTTCATGGTAACCAGCATTCATATTTTTATTCGTCAAAACATCTATAAAATGTCCTCTTATATCGTATAATTCTATCTCAATATAACTTCTTTCAGGTATTCTAAAAGATATCTCTACTCTATCACTAATAGGATTTGGATAAGAGCCAATTAATTCAAATTCATTTGGGATAATTTCATTTACACAGACTTGTGGATACAAGGTGAAATCTACATTCGTAGTTGCTTGATTTTCTATCACTACAATATTTGTTTTTGTAGAATCGGCGTAATTAATTAAACTTGCAGTAACATCATATATTCCTGGTTGTATAAATATTATATATTCTCCAGCGTAATTTGGATTAACTATTTCTCCATCTGCTCCTATTTCTACCTGTGTAACATCTCCTGATCCTCCACTAAGTACTATTGTTCCCTGAATACTTGATTGAAAATATGGATAAGCTCCCATATCTGCAATACTTCCATCTGGATCTTTTGGTGAATTTGGGTCCCCAGCATCAATACAAGGAGAAATTGATTGAAGATGATTATCCCCATTTGCTGTATCAACAAAACAAGGATTCATTTGAATATTATAATATACATCACAGGAATCACCATTTGCATTTGTCGTTACATTCATTCCAACACCTGTACCACAATTATAAAAATTACCATTTTCATTATTATAAAAATCCGAAAAGGTTATCGATGGAGACCCCGAATATACATAAATTCCATAATCTCCGGTATTTTCAGAAACAATGCAATTAACTAAATTAGGACTGGATTCACTACAGCTAATCCCGCCACCTTGCCAAGCAGAATTACCTGTTATCGTTATATTTTCCAAACTCGGGTTGGATCTATAAGTGTAAATTCCACCACCAATATAAGTAGTATAATTATTGGTTATAGTTACATTCTCTAAGCTCGGACTAGAATAATTATAACAGTAAATGCCAGATTTAGAATTACCTGTTATTGTAACATTTACTAAGCTCGGACTGGAATAATTATAACAGTAAATCCCACCACCACAATTAGCACTATTATCTGTTATTGTTACATTCTCTAAACTCGGACTGGAATAATTCCAACAGTAAATCCCACCGCCATTTCCAGAAGCAGAATTACCTGTTATGGTTATATTCTCTAAAATCGGGGAGGAATAATACTTGCAGTAAATCCCACCACCATTTCCAGAAGCAGTATTACCTGTTATGGTAACATTTATTAAACTCGGACTGGAATAATTATCGCAATAAATACCACCACCATCAGCTGAAGCAGTATTACCAGTTATCGCTACATTTTCTAAAATCGGATTTGAATTATTATAACAGCAAATCCCACCACCATTATGAGAAGCAAAATTGCCTGTTATAGTCATATTTTTTAGACTCGGAGAGGAATTATTATTGCAGTAAATACCACCACTATGATAAGCAAAACCATTTGTAATTGTAAATCCAGTCAAAACTGCCGTAGAATCTTCCCCGCTTTCAAATGTTACAACATTATCATCATAATCTCCGTCAATTATTGTTTGTGAAATATAGGAAGTATCCTGGGTTGTAAAGAATAACGAAGCTACAGTAATATTCTTTCCATTATAATTGATATTCTCATAATAAGTTCCTGTTTGAACAAGAACTGTATCAGCTGTCCACGCAAAATCAATTGCAGATTGAATAGTTGAAAAATCTGAAGGTACATTCAATAATGTTTGATGTTCTAAGAGTGTTACATCAGGTAGAGTTGTATCTGCAAATAGTGATTGATCATAAAGAAATCCGGAATTATATCCATCTTTTGAATAAGTAATATCATAAAATCCTGTTTCAATATCAATAGAATAATAACCAATTAAATCAGTGTAAGTGGAATCAGTTAAACTACTTGGTGCTGTTCGTTCAAACAGCACTTTAATTCCACTATGGTTTGTTTGGTTTTCTAAATATGCATTTCCATCAACTGTTATAGTCGCCCATAGTGCTTGTGTGCCTAATAATATTAAGCCAACAATTATAATAATTCTTTTCATTTGACCCGCCTTTCATAGGTTTTTTTGCGTGTTAATTTTGTTTTTCCATACATTTAAATCCATACCAAAATTTAATAGAACTCCAGCAGTAAACACAACTAAACAACAAGTTGAATTTGTTAGAGTTTAAGTTTAGCTGTCAAATTTTTTCATTGTAGATTCTTATATTATATTATTTCCTCTATATATCTGCCTGGATCTTCATACCTGCGTATATTTTTTGGCCTTCTTTTGCGCCTGTATTGTCTTTCATATTATTGATCATGCCAACTTCCGGGACGAGGAATACATTTTTACAGACATTCACTTTCTTCTGTATAAAAGCGCTCATTGCAGTATCTTTATCAGACCAAAGGGAATTACAGGTCTCTATATAGCTGACACCAGCATTGAATAGCTTACATCCGACAACCAGTAATCCACCCAAGGTTTTCGTATCTTCAAAAGTTTTATTTGTTGAATCATATACAATCGAGGATGGTGTGATAGTTAACATGCCGTAGTTCCCGACATTCACACCATAACTATATTGTGCAAGGAAATTTACCATACCGAGATCATATTTTCCTGTCAAACTGACTGCATAGGAGAGGATCATCTTATCAAGCTGGTCTGTATTGAAATTCTTATTGTACTTATTGATGTTTACACCGGCAGATGTAGAGAAATAGTAATTATCTCCTGAACATTCATACGCCACATTTATCTTTGGAGAAAGAGATTTCAAACCGCCAAGGTTGGTCACATCAACTTCTTTTGGAGTAATGAGCATCGCATGGAATCTGTTCTTGCAGCTGAATTTCACCATTGGCTGGCGACCATCATAAAATAATCCATAATTAATAAAATTCAGATCATCATTATACACCTGTTTACCATGAATTTTGAATCCACTAAAGTCCTGCCCGATAAGTATAGTTAGATCACCCTTTGTTATCTTGCCATAAAGAAGTCTCAAACAAACTTGTGAAGGTGAAATTCCGAGTTCGACCTTACCGGTTACACCGTTCGTGGTAAAATTAGCTCCGAGACGGCTGTTACCCTGCATGGCATAGTTAAGTGCAAGATTGCTTTCGCTCACGCCGTACTGGTAACAATTCCAATCTTTGTCTGTATTCTCATACCAGAATCCCAGACGGGCTGAGCCGTAGAACGTTGCGTCTGCACTCAGTAGCACAACTGCACCCAGCATAATGACCAAACAACATAGTACTACTTTTTTCATCGTACCTCCGATTTTAATGCAATAAGAGCATCTTTTTTATATACGTTGTATTTTCGATATTCACTTTGAATAAATACAAGCCCGATGTGCACATCAAGCCATTTTCATTGCGTCCGTTCCATGTGGCTTGATACACGAACGTCTCCCCCTTTTGCTCTATAAATTCCACTGTAACACTTTTTATGAACTGTCCGGAAATATTGTAAATATTTACGGAATAATTTTTTTGCTTTGTTGACTCAAAATAAAATTCGCAGTTCTTATCCTTGTCCGGATTATATGGATTTGGTTTGATAGCACTCACTTTCTGAGTAAGCATTCCGATTTCCTGAATCGGGAAATATGATACTTCTACATTCCATCCGACATAGACTTCATATTCCTGATCGCTGACAACAACCTAACTCGGGTAAACCCCGTAGGATAAGTATTCCAACAGGATAAACCCAGCATGATAGCTATCCAACGGGATAAACCCAGTAGGATAAGTATTCCAACAGGGTAAACCGAAAAAGAATTTAACCACGAAAAACACGAATGAAAAAGTTGAGCATAAATTTATCTCTGTGAATCCTCTCTAATAAAAAGTTCACCCCGATATATCGGGGATGTAAATATTTTGCCAAAATACAGCAGAATCATAGAATTAAGTGACTAATAGGAAAAAAGTTATAGCGAGCAAAACCTTTTTCATTTTTGGTCTTTGATATTTTTCTTAGATCCATTGAACCTCCAAATGAAAAAAATGCTTCATTTATGAAATTTTAATGTCAAGGACTGTGATTTTTTTTACGCATCATAATTTTAAAGTAAGGGGCTTGGCAAACCGAAAAATAAATTAGTTTCCTTTGATATGAAAATTACGGACCTATCTCACATTATGATACAATCTTGCCGTAAATGTGTGTGAAATATTAAAAATATATTCTTTCGATATCCTACTTCTGATTCGGATCGCACTCCTTCACATACGCACCAAGTTCCTGTGCAAAATCTGAGACAAGCACAATTCTTTTATAATCAATAGGTACATTATTCAAATACTGCAGTACGAGATATTGTTTTTTGTCATTGGGAAATACTCCCGCGAAAAAGAATCCGAGCTCTTCGATATCCTCTGTATAATGCACTGTGTTCTCATCACAAATATCAAGGTAGAGATTAATCGTTTCGATCTTTTTCTGGCAGAGTTCTCTCAGCCGCTGTCTTATTTCCAGCTTTATATTTTCCCCGCAGTCATTGATGTAGATATTTGCAAACTTCAGTGAATCTTTCACTTCCACTTCCACATCGGATTGCACCATCTTTTTAGATTTCATCTCTTTTTTATCATGTATTTTTACTGTTGCATCGATTTGGACGTTCTGATAGATCTTTTCAATCATATTTTTATGTTTTTGGGTTGAAAACACGTTCAGTTGCTGGTCGATCAGTTTTAAATAACTCAACACAAGTGTTTCTCTCTGCGCTCCCTGATCTTTCATTCCCTCGAAAATTTTTGGAGGTGATAATCCAATCTGGATCGCACAATCTTTGAATCCACCCTTCAGCAACGCTTTCTGAGAATATGGATGCGTGGTGACGCCTTTGGCGAATATACCTTTGATCCTTTTTTCAATCGCTTTCTCGGATAGAATTTCTGTGAGCTTTGTCATGCAACCCTGACCACGGAATTTTGGTTTCGTGAATGCCATACCCATTTCAGGAATATCCCATTTTCTACCAAAACGCTCAAGTGCACAGTGCCCCATAGCTTCATCATTTTTATCACACACTGCAACTGCAGAAATAAGCTCGCCGGATTTCGACATTTCCATCAGTCTGTCCGGATAATAAATATTCTCCATAATGTAGGTGTAGCCATAGGTTCTATATGCACATTGCGAAATTTCTATCGCCTGCTTTTTCTGGAGAAGCTCCACGTGGAAAGGTATCGCAACACGCTCTTTTTTGGATTTGTACGTTGGATTTTCGAAAGCTTCCATCTCAGATTTATGAAAGTATTTTTCGACATGCTTCTGGTCTACGAATTTTACAAGGTGTACTTCCTTGCCTCCGTATCCCATGTTATGAAATGACAACTGATCAACACTGCCTTTCATAAGCCGAAACCCGAGTCCTACCTGTTCATCTCCATCTAATGATTTTTCAGCTGAAAAATCCTCAACCTGGTTTGGATCAAAAGGCAAACCTTTATCTTTAACGATAACCTTGAACTCCACCGGAGTAAGCTCGCAGATCACATCAAATGATGCATCTTCATCTGGCAAAAATGCATGCTTTACTACATTTGTAATTGCTTCTTCCACTGCAATATTAAAAAAGGTAATATCCTTCTGAGAAAACTTCGCGAGACGGGCCAGCTCATTTATAAACGCCTGTGCAGCTGAGAGATATGCAAGATCAACAGGCAAATGCAATGTCGATATTTTCTTTATTTCCATGGAACCTCCGTGTGAAAAATTGCTTTACTATAAAATTTTGATGTCAAGCTCTGTGAATTAATTTTCTGCACATTACAGTTTCAGGGTAAGCTGCTGCGGAAGATTGATCTCGTCTTTCTCAAGATTGGAAACGCTTATTCCAAGCAGTCGAACACTACACTTATTCACAAGTGTTTCTTCAAGGAGAGAATTAACCGTATTGATAATTACATTCTTATCTTGTGTAGGCTTTGCTATCGTTCTACTTCTTGTCGCCTGATAGAAATCAGGATATTTTATCTTAAGAGTTATCGTTCGTCCGACGACATTATGCTTCTTTAAACGCCTCTCAATTTTCGCAGCACATTCTTTAAGATACTCTTTCATTTCGTACATGTCATCGATGTCAACAGCAAATGTATTTTCATTACCAATGGATTTTATATCCCGTTCAGGTGTCACCTCTCTTTTATCAATTCCTCTAACTATGTAGTAATAATATTTTCCGACTTTACCGAAAAGGCGTATCAATTCTTCGAGAGTTTGTGCTTTCAAATCCTTACCGGAATGAATGCCAAGCATTTGCATTTTCTTCTCGGTCACTTTGCCGATACCATAGAATTTTCCGATGGGAAGTCCTTCCAGTACTTCTTTTGCTTTATCGGGTGGAATGACTACCAGCCCGTCCGGCTTATCCATATCAGAAGCTATTTTAGCCAGAAACATATTATATGACACTCCTGCAGAAGCCGTCAGTCCGGTTTCTCTAAATATCCTTTGTTTGATATCTTTTGCAATGAGTGTTGCTGATTTCATACCTTTCTTATTATAGGTCACATCAAGATATGCCTCATCAATGGAGACGGTTTCGACAAGGTGAGAATACTCATTAAATATATTTCTTATTTGTTTCGATATCTGTTTATAGACCTCATGCCTACCATGAACGAAGATCGCATGGGGACAGAGTCTGTATGCCACAGCGCTCGCCATTGCAGAATGGATGCCGTATTTCCTGGCTTCATAGGAACACGTGGCGACAACTCCCCTACTGTTAGGATCGCCGCCTACAATGAGTGGCTTGCCCTTATATTCAGGATGATCACGCTCTTCCACTGCTGCAAAAAATGCATCCATGTCTATGTGGATGATCTTACGAATCTGCTGTTCTGTTTTCATGTTAATTCAAAGAATTCAATATTAAAAGTACTTTATAATTATTGGATTATCGAAGTTTTCATTAGTTATCACAACATCCGCTCTTTGTTCAGGATGGGAGTTGCCTATATATAAATCTTGTCCAGGGAAATAGCGTTTTTGATATTTCTCTCTCAACACTCTCTCGTCGTCAAAGTATCCTTTGTCTCTTTTCAATGCCCTTTTAAGCGCTGTTTTAAACGAGACTTTTAAAAAAACCTTGAAATCCCAGTAGTCAATGAGTTCTTTTCGCATAAGAAATATACCATCAAAAATAAGTATTGCATCATCCTCAGCAAGAAACCAATCCTCAAGGATTTCACTATCGGATTTATAGTCGAAAATATGTGTACGAAACCGTCTATTCCCGCCTGGCATCATGGGATCCAGCAGGAATTTTTTTAAAGCATTGTAATTAAATGAATCATTATAATATCCTTCGGATGAGTAGTCGCCCTTTTGCAAACGAATCTCCCTGGGATTATGAAAACCGTCGATTGAAGCCCGAATTACTTGTCGTGTTGAATTTTTGCGAATATATTCTGCAAACCGATCTGCGAACACTGTTTTACCTGATGCATCGATACCATCAATTGCAATTTTTATTGGATTGTCACGGTTTTTTGAATCCACTATTTCTTGTAATGTAAAAAAAAATCTTTGCATCCTAACCAATTTTCCAAATCTTCTTTATCTGCATAACGCATTTCAAAATCTTCGCGCATGGTACATCCTTTTGATTGTCTGCATGATCTGAACGAATGAATGCGTCAATATTTTTGTGCTAAACGTTTTGATAAAGGTTCTTTTAAATTCATGCATTATATTTTCTTGACACAGATTAAAAGTTTTCCCAAGAGGGAGGGTAATCTAAATGATTGAGAGGTTCTATGAAATACGTAAAATGCATCATTATTTTGGGTTTAATTACGTTGCTTTTTGCCGGTTGTACCAATCAAGATCTTGCACTGGAGAATGCTAAGTTAAAACAAATGCTCGTAGTGCTTGAAGAAGAGATGGAGATATCCGAACAAAAATACGATGATCTTGTCAAGACGATAAGCGAATGGACAGACGAAGCGATAGTCATCTGTAATATGGATGGGCAAGTTGTAAATGCAAATGACAAGTATTGCGACCTTCTGGGCTATTCTCTTGCAGAATTAAAGGAAAAGACCTATCATGAACTCACTCCTGAAAAATGGTATGCGATGGAAGACAGTCTCAGAGATTATCAAGTCTTTATGCGAGGATACTCGGATATCTATGAGAAAGAGTACGTAGGCAAAGGCGGAAAAATCATTCCAATTCGCACAAGAGCATGGTTACTGCGAGACCAGTCTGGAAATCCTTCAAAATTTATTGGTCTTGTGAAAAAATTATCTGATTAATATACTCAAGTTTCTCAGTAGTGGAAATCACTTATGCTTTACCAATTCGCCATCTGGCGGATGGTAAAGAGAGTGGGTAAGATAGAGGACTGATGGTAAAGAGTAGAGTGTGGTTCTCTTTACCAATTCTCTATCTCTCCTCTTTACCAATTCCTAAATTGGTAAAGTAATAACTAAAGAAGCCCATGATTCTACATTCATTCCTATTATCTTCTATAGTCTCTCTACCTTCTGCAGGTGTGGTTTTAAACAGTGAAGTTATAAAATTTTTCATTACACCTGCAAAACTTCATTTAATATATAATTCCCAAAAGTACGATCCGCTGAATGGACAGATTGTTTGTTAATGGTTAAGCGTGCTGCGAATTCAGAAAGATTCCGTCCAAAACAAACCCGAAGCCAACCACAGAGGCATTGTTATACGAATTATTCAATACTAATTTTAACATCATTTCTTATTATTGCTTCAACAGTTTTTATTCTCATAAATCCAAATTTTTCATAAAGATTTACAGCTGGTTTTGCAGATTCATAGACTGTTAAATAACAAGAAATCAAAGGCTCGGTTGAAAGAAATAATTGCAGCAAATATTCTCCAATCGATTTCCCTCTATAATCAGGATGAACACAGATTGAATAGAGATATTTCTTATTTTTCTTTGGAATTAAATAACCAATACAAGAACCAATAATATTGTCTTTATTATGACAAATATAAGTAAGCTTTGGAATTGGTGCTTTAGGAAATGATTGGAGCATTTTTTCCCAATTACTGTTCATATAATCTTTATCATCAGAATAACAGAGATAATGAAAATCAATCAACTCTTTATAACCGCTTATGTTTTTTGAAATTGTGAAATTTGAATTTAACTCAGGATTAGGTTTATGAAAATTTTCATTGCATTCATATTGATGCATATAATCAATTCCTTTGAATCTATTTAGAATATTCTTCGAATCGAAGCAATGTGAAAATGTTATATAGTTTTGATGATTGTTTATTATCAATTCTGAAATATTATTAAATAGTTGCTCATTAAAATCATCTTTCCAATAAGAACTTAAATACAATTTTATTGATATTTTGTCACTACTGTCCTGTTATAAGTCCCATAAAATCAATTGGTTAGGAGTATGATGTCGTTCGGTTTTGTAATTAGCTTCTGTAAGTAGCTGTATAATAGACACTTTTTCAAAAACAGACACACTTAAAA
>Ga0268281_1000434_pt1 | contig 31449 bp, 36 predicted proteins | sample saktaG_10_FD_190134 | JGI IMG/M metagenome (GOLD analysis project Ga0268281, IMG submission 190134) | Saline water microbial communities from Sakinaw Lake, British Columbia, Canada - sak_2011_5_24_50m | ecosystem: Environmental > Aquatic > Non-marine Saline and Alkaline > Saline ...
CCATTCAATCATTCGCTCTCTAAGAGTTTTCTTTTCAGGCTTTTTCCAAGCTTGTCTTATATAATGATACATTCCTTTTACCATGAATTATTAATAGAAAATTGGTTTTTAAAGATTAGGGTTTCAATAATTTTATAAATGGATTATCTTTTGTAAAACCATGAGGCTGTAGCTCAGCCTGGTAGAGCACTGCTCTGATAAGTACAAACAAGCTCGTCATTCCGAACTATATACAATTCAGAAAGGCAGGGGTCCACGGTTCAAATCCGTGCAGTCTCATATTTACAAATGGAAATATTACTGATAATTGGGATTATTGTTGGATTTACTCTCTTTGAACTTTTCTCAGGAAGAAAAGAAGGAAAAGTAGGTATTTTTATTTTATTCCTTAAAACTAAAAAACACGCATACCATATACATCATTGGATAGTTTCATTAATTATCTTAATTATTTTATTATCTTTTTCAATAAAAATCCCTTTTCTTTTAGGTTTTTTAATAGGCTCAATTATCCAAGGATGGACATATAAAGATTTTTATAAATTTTTAACAAGAAAAAAAATAGTTTAATTCACACCCAATTCAAGAACAAGCCTATCTTTTTCCAAATTATAATTTGTAATTGGAAGAGAAATATTAATAATTTTAAAATAAGATTTTGTTTTTGAAGTTGCTTTTATTTCAATGCTATTTCCGAGGTGGTTAATTGAAACATTTTCAATTGAGTTCACACCAGGAATCTCAAGTTCATAAACAACTTTATCTGCAAGACGTCTAACATTTGTTTTTGGGGTTTCTTGAGGAAGGTTAATAAAATCTTTTAATTTTTTTGAAGGCAACTCAATACTTTCTTTTTTCTTTAATTGCTTTGGAACTGCTTTTTGCGTAACCTTAATATTTTGAGGATTAATTCTTTTTCCATTAATAAAAAGTTCAAAGTTTGTTCTGGGAACTCTCGGAACATTTTGCATTTTTTGCATTTCTTTTTCAAACATTTTCATTGTGCTTCCAAGAATTTTACTAAACATATTTCCTGTAAATCCATTAAACAACGAGTTCCCAAAAGAATCTTCAGAAGAATCATTTTTTCCAAGCAAACCCCAATCTCCATTTTGATTTGATTTTTCATTCAACTCAAATCCGCAATTAGAACAAAATCTATTTTTTTCATCTATTCTTTCACCACAATTTTTGCATTTCTTTTTCTTAAACATACTAAACCTTGTGCTTTTGGTTTTAAATAAGTTTTTATTTCAAATGCAAGTATTTTCCAATAGAAGTTATTTGATGTATTTCCTGAATTATGGTTGGCCTGAAATCTTTTTTTATCAGTTTTCCAACAGATTCAACTCCTTTAAACTTTTGAGTTTTCCTAACTTCTCTTAACTTTGGAACCCAATAAGCAATCACAAACATTCTTACAAAAGTACTAATCAAGAAAATTAAAATTATCGGAGGAATAATTTTTGTATTAAGATATTTAATCAAAAAAGCAGCTAACACTGAACCAAAGAAAACTCCAACCCCTTGTAAAATATTATAATAAGAAATTGCACCTCCTCTTTTTTGTTTGCTAACATTATCATAAATAAAATTATTTGTTGCTAAATTAAATCCAACATTCACTACATGATTAATTAAAGAAGGGAAAAAGAAAAGATAAATCGGTGACGGATGCAAAATCCATAAAAGAGAAATAATTGGTGTGAAGAAAGTTGTTATAATTAAAATTCTATAATTCCCATATTTGTCTGCAAATTTTCCCCAAAGCTCTAAAGCAAAAAATGAAAAAACACTTGCACCAAAAACAATCACCATATAAGTCAGATAATTAAATCCTAAATATCTTAACAAATAAACTGCAAGAAGAGCTGTTGAAATTGTTGTCGCAAAAGCCATCATTGCTCTAAACAAAGTGAACTTTCCAAAATTCGTTTTTGGGGCTCTTTTCAAAAATTGAACAAATGAAAAATAATTTTTTTCTTTTATCTTCAATTTAGGTTCATATTGTTTATTTAAAAAATAACAACTTAAAATCCTGAATACAAAAGCAAAGAAAAATAAAATTGAAAAACCAATTAAAACAAAACCTTTATTTTTTGAAAAATCTAAAAACAAAGAAGCAAAAATCAAAGCTGCTGCTCCTGAAAAACCAATTATTAAATCCCTTTTTGAAAACCATCTCCCCCTATGATTTTCATCAATTATATCCCCCATCCAAGAAAACCACGAAGGATATGCTATTCCTGCAACAAGATTATAAATTCCATAAAAAATCAAAAGCAAAGCAGGAAGTAACCAACTGATTAAATTTTTATATGAAAGAACAGCTAAAACAATTAAAGAAAGCCAAAAAAAAGATCTTAGAATAGACATTGATAACGTAATTTTTTTTCTTGATTTTTTTTGCATAAGTTTTGAACCATAGACCTGACTAAAAGGCCATAAAAGCCCTGCAACAGAAGTTAAAAGTGCAACAACAGAATTACTTGCATTTAAAGCAATTGCAAAAGGTTGCACAAAATTATCACCAAGATGAGTTTTAATAGAAGCGAAAATTCCTTCGCTAATACTTGCTCTTCTTGCTTTCTTCTTCAAAAATTCTTCAGAATATTTTTTCACCATCTTTAAATTTAAAGAAAAAATTAATTAATAAAAGTTTGTATGCACTATTTGTATGTATTTATAATATTACAATTAGGTTCTTTTGCAGGGAGTTTAAAAAGTTGAAAAAATAGTGTGAATGTTTTTGAGATTATTTGAATAAATCATTATTCTTTTTATAAAATTGCTCTACTAATTTTAAAATTGTAAAGCTTACTATTTCTGAGGAATTATCCTTAAGTTTTAATTCAGAATTAGCGACCATTCCTATAGAATTAGCAAAGGTTTCCGAAAAATAAGTATACCCCAAAATAAAATACCCTTTAAAATTATTTATTACTTCTTTTATTTCTTCACTTGAATTAAAAAATAATTCTTTTTCCATTAATGTTTGATGATGCACGCAATGAACGGTTCTAACTGTATTAACAAATTTTGCCCGAAGTCTTGATTTTAAAGAACCAGCAAATTTAATAGTCTCTGTAAAAAACGTATCCCCCAAATCAAAGGAAATCTTATCTGCTTTTTTTTCTTTAGTTTTAATAAATTCTTTGTGATTTGTAAAAACTCTGTTTAAGATAATTAAAGGAGCAATTTTCCCTCCTAAATTGTATTTAAATTTTCTTTTTGTTTTATCAATTTCATAGCGTTTTAAAGTTTCTGCCTCTGATAATGCACTATAAACATTGCTACAATCCTTAGATAAGAAAAGTGCATTGCCTGTACCAACAACCCCCTGAACTTCATTAAACTGAGAAAACGCTTCAAGAACATTTATAGCACCAATCCCCAAAGTTAAAAAAACATAATCATTGTATTTAAACCCAGCACCTTGAATTAAAATACAATTATCTCTTTCTGAACTAAAGTGGAGATTTTTGAATTGTTTTTCTTTATTCTTCCAGATTCCCATCTCCCTAATATCTTCTTCGCTTATTGGACATTTTTTTAGGAGCTTTTTCCATATATATTGAGGGTTTTCATTCATCTTTCAAAAGGCGTGGGTAGGATTTGAACCTACGTATCTAACTCTGCAAATTAGTGCCAAACCACTAGGCTACCACGCCATATTATAAAGAACAATCAGCACTATTTATATTTTTTTAACAATGCACCAGCCGGGAATCGAACCCGGGTCACAAGCTTTTTCCGATTTCGTCAATTTCAATTCGCAAGCGAATTGTCGTGGGAAGCTTATATTCTACCATTAGACCACTGATGCAGAACAATAATAGTTAAATAATGCTATTTATTTAATTTTTTATGGATAAAGGAAGACAACTTAAATACAATTTTTTACGTTCTGAAGATTGCCCGACTTCTACAGAGTGGTTTTTTCTCATAGTTAATGAACCAAGAGAAATTAACGAAATTCAAGCAAAAATATACAGGCTGTTCCAACATGTTTTTAATGAGGGAAAAACAATTCAAGGAAAAGTAAAAGGAAATAGTTTAAGTTACAAACTTCTTAATTTCTGCTCAGAAAAATATATCTGGATAAAAGATATTAAAAGAATTTACCAAAGAACAATTAAGGAAGCCCACTTATATCATAGAAAGACCACAGATGGCTTGGAAAATTATCTTGCAGAATATCTTGAGAAAGAATAGATTTTTATATAATATTTATTTGTTTCTCTTATGAAAAAAACATTTTATATCACAACTGCAATTGATTATGTAAATGCAAAACCACACATTGGCCACGCATTTGAAAAAGTTTTAGCAGACACTTTAGCACGTTGGCACAAGGAAAAAAAAGAACGAGTTTTCTTTTTAACAGGTGTTGATGAAAATGCACAAAAAAATGTTCAAGCTGCTGAAACTGCTGGAATTGGTGTAAAAGAATTTATTAATAAAAATACAGAATTCTTCAAAACTCTTGTTAAGGAATTAAATATAGATTGTGATAAATTCATCCGAACAAGTGAAACAGAACATGCAAAAGTTGTTGTTAAATTTTTAAAAAAAATAATTGATAAAAAAGAAATATATAAAGGGAAATACGAAGGATTTTATTGCACTGATTGTGAAGCATTCATAACTGAAAAAGAATTAGTTGACGGAAAATGCCCTGAACATAATAAAAAACCTGAATTTAGAAAAGAAGAAGCTTATTTTTTTAAATTAAGTAAATATGAAAAAAAATTAAAAGAATTTGTGAAAACATATATTGTTCCAGAATCAAGAAAAAAAGAAATTCTCACAAGGATTGAATCTGGTTTAAATGATTTGTGCATAAGCAGAAAAAACGCAGATTGGGGAATAGATTTTCCAGAAGACAAAAACTTCAAAGTTTATGTTTGGATAGATGCCTTAATAAATTATATTTCTGGAGCTGAAAAACAATGGCCAGCAGATGTTCATGTAATAGGAAAAGGAATCAATTGGTTTCATTCTGTTATCTGGCCAGCAATTTTAATGTCTGCAGAATATGAATTACCCAAAACTCTTTTAGTTCATGGTTATATGAATCTCAAAGGGGAAAAAATGTCAAAAAGTTTAGGAAATGTTATCGACCCTTTAGAACTTATAAAAAAATATGGAACTGACGCTGTAAGGTATTCTCTTTTACGTTGTTCTGTTTTTGACGACTCTGATTTTTCAGAACAAACTTTAGTTGAAAGATACAACAACGAACTTGCAAATAAGCTTGGAAATTTAGTTTCGAGAGTTGCTGGGTTAATTGAAAAGAATGGTATAGAAAAATGCAAAGTTCAATTATTAAAAAAGTTAAATGAAACAAAAATTGAAAAATATTTTAAAAGTTATGAATTAGATAAAGCATTAAATGAAATATTTTCTTTCATTGATATTTGTAACGAATATGTTCAACAAAAAAAACCTTGGGAAACCAAAGACAAAAAAGTTCTTTTTGAATTAAAAGAATCTATTTTAAAAATTGCTGAACTTCTCTGGCCTTTTATTCCAGATTCAGCTGAAAAAATTAAAAAACAATTTAGTGCAAAGAACATAAAAAAAGAAGAAATTTTGTTTAAGAAAATTTGAACAAAAACTATTTAAACTATTAATACTATTTCTTATTAAGAAAGATGGTGAAAATAAAAGTTGAAAAAAGGGATTTATTCTGGGTTGGATTAATAATTTTAGTTGGTGCTATTGTGGGGGTTTATGCTTTTGTAAATCCTACAACAGGGGTAGGACATAGTTATACTGAATTGCAAGGATGTGCAAGTGCGAATCAAATTTTAAAATGGACTGGAAGTTCTTGGAGTTGTGTTGAATCTGGAATTAGTGCTTGGGATACAACAACTCCCGGAGAAATCTCCTATGATGGAAAATTAAGTATTACCGAAAGGCAAGGAAGTTTTATCTTTGAGAATTTAGCTTTGTTCGGTTTTCCTGTTTCTTTTACAATTGGAGAAGGAATATTCACTTTAGGTAGTTCAGAAGAATTAGCACTCAAAGCAGGGGGCAATATTGGAATGTTAATGGAAACTACAGGGGAATCTTTTTTTAAAAAGAAAGTAACTTTTGAACAAGATGTAGAAATTAATGGAGATATCACTTTCAAAGGAAAAGACCTTAATGGTGGAAGTATCCATAATGGTTACGTTTTCTGTTCAGAGGGAATAGAAGAAATTAGTACAACCCAATTTAAATGTCTTGAACCGAAAGTGAATTATGGGGGGCATAATTTATATGAAACGAACAAAATGATAGAGGGAAATTCTCTAACTAGTGCTAGGTCAATTTGCGTAGCATTGGGAGGAAAATATAGTTCTAAAATAACAAACACAGTAACTGCTACTTCTTGTGCTGGATTGTTTGATTCTAATCCAACTTACTGGTTTACAGAAGGAAATTGCTATCGTTTAACAGAAGTAATATGTAATTTTTAATTCTCCCAAGAATTCCCTCTAACAAACCCTACTTCCAACATCAATATCTTCATCTGGTTGTAAAAGCTTAACCTTATTTTGTTTTTCATCAACAGCAGCCAAAACCATTCCTTTACTTTCAATACCTTTAATTTTTTTAGGAGAAAGATTACAAAATAAAATTATCTTTTTATTAAGAAGCTCTTTTTCAGAATAATAAGGAACCAATCCAGAAACAATTGTCCTTGTTTCATTTCCTAAATCAATTTCTAATTTGTAAAGTTTATCTGCATTTTCAACTTTTTCAATTTTTTTAATCTGCCCAACTCTTAAATCTAATTTTTTCCAATCCAAGAATTCTACTTTTTCCATTATTTTTTCAATCCAATTTTTTTCAATAGTTTAACAAAAAAACTTTCTTTATCTTTATCTGAATCATATTTAATATCTAAAAGTTTTGCAGCAATTTCTTTGTAAGCTCTTGAAGCTTTACTTTTAGGATGAGTATGAATTACAGCGTCCCTTAAACTTAAAGATTTCTGAACACAAATATCTTCTGGAATCATTCCAAGAATTTGTTTTTCCAACATTTCTTTTACAACTTCTGGAGACATTTCAATTTTATTCTTTTTTACACGATTAACAATTATTCCCAACACAGTTTTTTTCATTTTTTCAGCAAGCTTAATTGTTTTAAGAGCATCTGTAATAGCAGGCATTTCAGGGTTTGTAACAACAATTAATTCATCTGCCATATCTATAACAGAAATAGCTTCTTCTCCAAGACCAGCTGCACTATCTATAATCACACAATCTGAAATCTCTTTAAAATCTTCTTTAAGAAATTTCATTTTTCCAGAATTCATTTTAAAAAGTTCTTCAACAGAAAGAGAGGAAGGAATTATTTTTATCCCAGACTCATGTTCATAAACAGCTTCAAACAAATCAGCTTTTTTTGAAAGAACATGATTCAAGTTTATTGGAACTTCTGGAGAATTCAAATGAAGCCCAATATTGGGTGTAGAAAGATTTCCATCAATTATTAAAACATCTTTTCCAAAAAAATTCATAGCTGCACCTAAATTAATTGCAGTGGTGGTTTTCCCAACACCTCCTTTTCCAGAAGTTATTACAATAAACCTTTTCATTTTACTCAAAAACTGTTTTACGATAGAAGAAATTGTTTTGTTGTGCTTATAAACTTTTCCAACTTTTCAGCATAAATTTTCAATTGATCTAAATTTACAGAGATTTCTTTCCCTCTATAAAATATTTTTAATGTAACATTTTTCCTAAATTCTCCTGTTCTTTCTTTCCTTAATTCAGGAAGTTTTCTAAACATTTCATACATGTCAATTACTTCTAAAAAATCTTTTTCTTTTTTAAAAAGATTTCTAACCTCTTCTATTTTCCCAAGAGGATTAGTCGAAATTGATTTTATTTTCTTTCTTTTTTTCGCATGGACTAAAATTTTATCAAGACTTTTTTCAATCATCCTGCTCCATCTAAATAAAAGATTTACAATCACGTCACAAGTCTTTGTATATTTAAGACTAACATACAAAAGATGATCTGCACTAATTTTTTCCTGAATTATTTCGTCCATTTTATTTTAGAACTATATTTAAATAGTCTAAAGGGGTTTTTATATTTATCGAGAAAAATTACTTTTTATAACTTTTTTTGTTTTCTCAAAAATACTTTTTGCTGAAGCTAAAAATTCTTTTGCTTTGTCTAAATTAATTACTTTCTGGTTCATGGTTTCAGAAAGAATAACTATTTTTTCATCTTTCACAAACTCAAATGGACTTTTTTTATGAACTTTTATTATTTCAAATAATTCAATTATAGATTTTACTTCGCTTTGAGTAATCAAAAACCTTGGTGCACATTTTTGTTTGAAAACTTCTAAATTCTGTTTTGGGTCAGGAGAAAGCCTTATTTTTTTGAAAAGATATTCATATTGCAAAATTGAATTCAAACAACTTGTAATGCCAGAATTTATTTCCTCAAGAATTTTCAAAAGAAGTTTTTTGTCTTTAACTAACGGAAAGGTTACATAAAGCAAATGGTCTGCTATTGCAATTCTTTTTCCAGCTTCTTCAAGATATTCAATGAACTTTTCCATGATTTTCTAACACAAATAGAATTAATATGGATTTTGGTGTTGGAGGGGTAGAATTAAAGACCAAAAAGATTAGATTTCTCTTTTCTCCCAGTTAAGGGGTTTATCCAATAATTTTTACTTAAACTTTTTTTTACAACTTTTTTCTTTGTAGTTTTCTTTTTTATTTGTTTTTTCTTTGGTTTGATTTCACCATAATATTTTTTTCTCCACCATTCAATCGATTTTATTCCCATTTCCCTATTACAACTTCTACAAATAGGACGAAGATTTGTTATATGATTTTGCCCTCCAGCATGAACAGATTTATTATGCCCAACTTCAAAGTCTGTAAAATGAATGGGTTTAATTCTACAACAATAACATTTTCCCTGAACACGATTTTTCATATATTTAATCCAAACTTTCTCTCTTAATCCTTTACTAATCTTCTTTCTTTTAGAAGAAATTTTTTTAGTTTTATTGGAAAGTTTTAACAAAGAACTCTTTTCCAAATTAGGAATTCTAATATCAAAAGGATTTTGTGGCATTTTATATTATTAATTTGTTCAATCAAATTTAAAAAACTTTACTCACTCATCTCCAAAATAGCTTCAGCTAAATCACCTGTTTTTTCTAAAGCTTCTTGAGCTTGTTCTTTTGTGCAACCTGTTTTTTCAACAATAGTTTGAATATCTTCTTCAGAAACCCCAACTTCTCCAGATTCTTCTAAAACATCGCCTGCAATTTGAAAAGTTTCTTGCCCTTGCATTTTAACTTTTGTAACAGAAGGATTTTCAATAACAATTTTAGAACCATCACTTTTCTCAATTATAACTTGCACAGCATCAATTTCTTGTTGAGAAATTCCCATCTGCTTCATAACAGCTTGCATTTTTTTAGGATTCATTCCAGGAAACATTTTAAATTGGAAATATAAAAGGTAATGCTACCCTAAACAACACAATCAAAATTACAAACAAAACAACATGTGTTGGTTTTAAATTAAATTTACTTGCATACTCTTCGCCAAAACGCATTAACCCGCCAAAACCTGACGGAATATTTATTCCTGTGTTTGCCATATTCTACAGAAATATAGATAGTTTTTAAAAGTTTCTTGAGCGTATTAATTCATGGAAAAAAATAATACAGATTTTAAAAAAATAGAGGAAAAATGGAAAGCTTTTTGGGAAAAAGAAAAAATATACAAATTCAATCCAAATTCAAAAAAGAAAATCTATTCTATTGACACACCGCCGCCTTATGCAAGTTCAGGGCACCTACATGTAGGGCATGCTTTACATTACACTCAATTTGAAATTATGGCAAGAGCTATGAGAATGCTTGGATTCAATGTTTATTTTGCTCCATGTTTTGATGATAATGGATTACCAACAGAAAAATATGTTGAAGAAAAATTAAAAATTGACAAAAACAAAATAAATAGAGCAGAATTTAGAAAATTATGCTTAAAAGAATCAAAAAAAGTAGAAGAAAATTATTCTAAAAATGTTTTCAAAAAACTTGGGCATAGTTATGATTGGGATTTACTTTATACAACAATTTCTCCAGAAGCTCAAAAAGTTGCACAAATGTCTTTTTTAAAATTAGTTGAAAAAGGGGATTGCTATAATGCTGAAGAGCCAACAATTTGGTGCCCACATCACGAAACTGCATTAGCTCAAGCAGAAGTTGAAGATTTAGAAAGAACAACAAAATTAAATTACCTTAATTTTAATATTGTGGATTCAAAAGAAAAAATAAGTATTGCAACAACAAGACCAGAATTTTTACCTGCTTGTGTTGGAATTTTTGTAAATCCGAAAGATGATAGATACAAAAAATTAATTGGAAAAGAAGTAGTAGTTCCTTTATTCAACCAAAAAGTAAAAATCAGAAAAGATGAAAAAGTTGACAAAAATTTTGGCACAGGAATTGTTATGATTTGCACATTTGGAGACAATACAGATATAGAATGGTGGAAAAAATATAAATTAGATTTAAAAAATATTTTAAACAAAGATGGAACCTTAAATGAGTTAGCAAAAGAATATAGTGGTATGAAATTAAAAGAAGCCCAAGAAAAAATTATTAAAAAATTACAAGAGAAAAACATTCTGACAAAACAAAAAGATTTACAGCAAACTGTTGGAAGTTGTTGGAGGTGCAATACTCCTGTGGAATATTTAATTACAAAACAATGGTTTGTAAAAACTCTGAAATATAAAAAAGATTTAATAAAAAGAGGCAAAGAAATAAAGTGGATGCCAGAGTTTATGAGAAAACGGTTTGAAAACTGGACAGAAAATCTTAAATGGGACTGGATTATCTCAAGACAAAGATATTATGGAATTCCTATTCCTGTCTGGTATTGCGAATCTTGTAAAAAAAATATTTTCCCAAAAGAAAATGAACTTCCGGTTGACCCAATTGAAATTGAAAAAAAATGCCCAGAATGTGGGAAAAAAGCTGTTCCTGAAAAAGATGTTTTAGACACTTGGATGACTTCTTCAAACAGCCCGGAAATTGCTTGTAAATGGTTAGAAAACCCAAAACAATATGAAAAAATTGCTCCAATGTCTATCCGACCACAAGCTCATGACATAATTCGAACTTGGGCTTTTTACACAATCTTGAAAAGTCATTTATTATTCAACAGAATTCCTTGGGAAAAAATAATGATTGGAACATATGTTCTGGATTCAAAAGGAAAAGGAATGCACAAAAGTAAAGGAAATGCTATTTGGGCAGATGAATTAATTGAAAAATACCATGTAGATGCATTTAGATATTGGGTAGGAACAGCGAGTTTAGGAAATGACCTCCCCTTCAAAGAACAAGAATTGATTGCAGGGAAAAAGTTTTTAACAAAATTACAAAATGCTTCAAAATTTGTTTTCATGAATTTAAAAGATTATTCAAATAAAAAACCTGTTTTAGAAGAGATAGATAAATATATGTTACAAAAAACAAAAGAAGTTGTTGAAGAAGTTAAAAAACAATACTTAGATTATAATATTTCTTCTGCAAAAAGAATTGCTGAAGATTTTTTCTGGCACGACTTTTGTGATAATTATCTTGAAATAATTAAAAAAAGAATTTATAACAATCAAAAAGGAAAAGAATCTGCTCAATATGTTTTATATAATTCTTTATTAGCAGTGTTGAAAATGATGGCTCCAATTACTTGTTTTTTATCTGAAGAACTTTATCAAAATTATTTCAAAAAATATGAAAAAGAAATTTCAATTCATTTAACAGAATTTCCAAAAATAGAAATTAACGAAAAATCAGAAAAAGGAAATTTATTTATAGAACTTCTTTCAAAAATTCGTCAAGAAAAAACAAAAGAACAAAAACCAATGAATGCTGAATGCATTGTGAGTTTAGAAAAAAAAGTTTATGAACAATTAAAAGAAATGTTAAATGATTTTAAGAATGTTGCAAATGCGAAGGAAATAAAAGAAGGTAAATTTGGAGTTGAATTCTTATGACAACCTTAACAAAATATGAACTTGAAGATGTTCTTGAAGAACTTGAAAAGCACAAGGGAAGACATACTGAATTAATCACAGTTTACATTCCAGCAGGATATGATGTAAATTCTGTTCAAAGGCAACTTGAAGCTGAAAAATCAACAGCAAAAAATATTAAGTCAACCTCAACACGAAAAAATGTCACAGATGCTCTTGAAAAAATTGTTCGCCATTTAAAAACTTTTAAAAAAACACCTGAAAATGGAATGGCAATTTTTTGCGGGAACATTTCAAAAACAGAAGGACAAAGTGATTTACAGTTGTGGGAAATTGAGCCTCCAATGCCTTTGAAAATAAGATTGTATAGATGTGATAAAGAATTTGTTTTAGAATCTTTAAAAGCAATGCTGGAAGTTACAGAAGTTTTTGGATTATTGGTTATGGACAGAAAAGAAGCCACAATTGGATTACTTGAAGGAAAAAGAATTGATATTTTGCAAAAGATGACTTCTGGAGTTCCAAGCAAAGTTCGTGCAGGAGGTCAAAGTTCACAAAGATTTCACAGAATTACAGAAGGCCTAACAAGAGATTTCTACAAAAGAATTGCAGGAGAAATGAAAAAAATCTTTTTTGAAATGCAAAAATTAAAAGGCATTATAATCGGCGGACCAATTCCAACAAAGGACGAATTTATAGATAATGAATATTTAACAGATCAATTAAGAAAAAAAATAATTGGAAGAATAGATATTGGAGGAAGCGATGAGTCAGGAATAAAAGAACTAGTAACAAAATCACAAGATATTTTGGCTGAACAAGAAATAATTTATGAAAAAAATATTTTAAAAAAACTTTTTGAAACTTTGGGTGAAAATCCAGATAAATCTGCACTTGGAAAAGAGAAAGTTGAAAAAGCATTAAAATATGGAGCAGTAGAAATTTTGTTCTTATCAAAAAAAATTGAAAAAGAAATTTCAAAACCATTAAAAGAACTTGCAAAAAACACAAGTTCAGAAATTGAGATAATTTCAATTGAAACAGAAGAAGGAGAACAATTTTTTAATCTTGGAGGAATTGGTGCTATTTTAAGATTTCAAGTTTAAAGTTTAGGCAGGCAATCAAATAAAACAACTGCATTATCACCACCATAATCCTTTTCTAAATTATAAGTCTTAACAAGAGTGCATTCATCAGATAAAAAAGTTTTGTTAATAATCTGCTCTGTAGAAATTATTTTATTATTAGAATCCATAAAAACTTTTAGGATCACAAATTTGACTTTTCCTTTTAATAAATTAGTTCTCTCTTCTATATTATACAACCCTGTTAAAAATGTTTTTTCATTAGTATCTATATAATTATTTATTATTTTCCTTTCAGAAACCATAGCAACAAGAGGAGCTATTTCAAAATCTCCATAAATTGTTTGATTTTCTAAACTATTTGCTTTAATATATTCCGAAATTTCATCTAAAAATTCTATTTTTGAAGTTAAAGCATGATTTTTTACATAAAAAGCAGAATTAAAAATAACCAAACACAAAACTAAAATCATAAGAACTACTGCAATTTCTTTTTTCCTTTCTTTTATTTTCCCTAAAACTACTCCAGCACATATTGCTAAAAAAGGAATTAAAACCCCAAAATAAAGATAATATACATCAGAATAAAAAACATAAAATAAACTAATTGCTCCAGCAACAATTAAAGGTTGTTTAAGGGACTTTCTTGTTTTCAAAAAAAGTGAACTTATTGTTAGAATTATAAGAGTAAAATCCCATTTAATAAAAAATCGAAAAATACCCAACTTTAGAATTCCCTCTGTTTTTAAAAAATGATATAAAAAAACAGAAGTCAAATAATTTTCTTTAAACAAAAAAAGTAAAATCAAATTTACTGGAATAAAAATAACACTGATTCCAAGAGCAAACCAAACAAATTTTTTCCAATTTTTAATCAACAAATAAATTCCAATTCCAACAATTGCAAAAGCAACATACAATCTTGTTAAAAGAGCGAGCGAAGAAATGATTCCTCCCAAAAAATATTTTTGTTTGTGGACTAAATAAAAACTTATCATAAAAAACATAGAGGTTAAATGGACTCCTGTAGAATAATCGGTCGTTGTTAAAATTATAAAAGAAAATAAATAAAGTATTGATGATAAAAGAGCACAATTTGAATTAAATTTCTTTTTAACATAAAGAAAAATTATGGATGCAGTAATTACGCTGGCGATTAATGGAATTAATTTTAAAAGAATTATTTTTGAATTCACTAAAAAAAGAAGGCCAAAAAGAACAGAAAGTTGTAACGGAGGACTTGCAAAAAAGAAATCTCTATAAGGTAATTGACCCTGAGTAATTAATTTTGCCATAAAAAAATAAATATTTTCATCACTAAACTTAAATGCCATAAAAGAGATTTTAAGAATTAAAAAAAGTAAGATAAAAATCCCAAAAATAAGGACATTTTTATCTTCAAAAAATTTATAAAATTTTTTCATAATTAACATAAGAAAATTCAAATTAAATACTTATTGATAAGTTTTTAAATTTTAAAATCTTTTGTTTTATACACAAAATGGATTTATCTTTAATAATTCCCACATATAACGAAAAAGAAAACATTTCTATTTTAATTCAAAAAATTTTCCAAGAATTTAAAGAAAATAACATAAAGGGAGAATTAATTATTGTGGACGACAATTCTCCCGACAAAACTGGAGAAATTGTTGAAAGTTTAAAAAAGGAATATCCAACTTTAAAGATTGTTCATAGAAAAGGAAAATTGGGTTTGTCTTCTGCTGTGCTTGAAGGATTTAAAATTTCTAAAGGCAATGTATTAGGAGTTATGGATGCAGATTTAAGTCATCCACCTGAAAAAATAAAAGAACTTTTTTGGGCAATTAAAAAAGGAGGAGCAGATTTCACAATTGGAAGCAGATATATCAAGGGTGGTAAAATAAAAGGTTGGAATTTAAAAAGAATGGTCATGTCTAAAACTGCTACGCTTTTATCAAGAATTTATACAAAAGTTAAAGATCCTATGACAGGATTTTTTATGATTAAAAGAGAAGTTATAAAAAATGTCAATTTGAATCCAAAAGGATTTAAGATTCTTTTAGAAATTATAATCAAAGGAAAATATAAGAACATAAAAGAAATTCCTATTACTTTTACTAATCGTATTAAAGGAAAGAGCAAAGTAGGAATAAAAGAAATTATTTATTATCTCCAAAATTTGATAGAATATTTACCTTACAAGAAAAATGTAATAAAAGAATTTGCTAAATTTGCTTTTGTTGGTGCAATTGGAACTTTAATAAATATTACAATTTTATATTTCTTAACTGAAAAAGCAGGAATTTATTATATAATTTCTGCTATTTTTGCTTTTCTTGTGGCAATGACAAATAATTTTATTTTGAACAAGATTTGGACATTTAAGGAAAAAATAAAATCTGATTTAGGAAAAAAATATTTAAAATTTGGATTAGTTAGTGTTTTAACACTTTTAGTAAATTTATTTTTCCTTTACATCTTCACAGAATTTTTTGGAATTTATTATATAATTTCTCAGGTTTTAGCAATTGGAATTGCCTTGATTCTAAATTTTTTTGGAAATAAAATATGGACTTTTTCTAGAAAGTAATAATCTTTCCTCTAAATTATACAAAATTAAGATTTAAAATAAATCAATAAACTTATTGGGAATCATTCCAGCTTCATCACAATGATAAACTTTATGTGTGAATTGATTAAATTTTCCTTTTAATTGCAAATTATTCTTTTTAACCAATATTTTATTTTCATCTATTATTTTTAACTGCGGAGCCTTGAATGAAGTTGGTAAAAATCCAAAACAATTCCCAAATATTTGAAGTCCTACTAAAAATTCTTCCTGAGTTTTTTCTTTAGAAAATTCTTCATATTCATGTGTAATCCCATGCAATTCAAGGGTCTTATTCAAATTTAAAATATACTCACACCAAGTTCGATTTTTTGAGATATCATTTCCTTCAAAATTAGGTATAACCCACAAAACATCACTTTTCAATAAATATTCTTCTTCACAAAAAATTTCTGGAGAAACATCATCTATTTCTTTTAAATTAACTAACCTCACAAAAAATAAAACAAAAAGTAATCCAAACAAAATAATTAAAAAATATCTTAACTTTATCATAATTTAATTAATTTTCTTGATATTAAGTAATTATTGATATAATTTTAATCTTTTTTAAAAATCAAAAAACAATTTTTTCTAATTCATTTTCAAGAGTCAGATTATTTTTATTAACTGTTTTGTCAATGTCAGAAGATTTTATTTTATCTTTAGAATCCCCATCAATAACATTTACAGCTTTTATGAATCTTTCTTTTGTTGGGAATCTTTCAACAAAATAATCGTCTAATGAACAATTAGTATATACAATTTCAATTTTTTTAGCAACTTCTGCATTCTCAAATTCAATTTTTGTTCCATTTTCTAATTTATATTTTGGACCAGCACTTGCCAAACCGAAAACCAAAATAGGGTAAATAATATTTCTTATTTTCATATAATTGTAACTACTATATAATTTATAAACCTTTCGTTTGTGCTTATTTATATTGTTTTAACTAATTTTATAAACTTGGTTTATTTTTCTTTGCTATGGTAAATAGCAAAACAATTGAAGAAATTGACGAATCAAAAGAAAAAGAGGATATGAAAAAATTAGAAGCTATTTTGTTTATTTCTGGAAAATATTTATCTATGGCAGAATTGGTTGCTCTTTCAGATTTAAATCCAATTATAATTTCTAATTTAATTGAAAAATTAAAAGAAAAATATGAATTAAATGATTCTGCAATTGGAATTGTGAAAAAAAAAGAGCTTTGGAAAATGGATGTTAATCAAGAATATGCTGGAATTGTAAATAAATTAGCAACAGGTTCTGCAGAATTTTCAAAAGCAGAACAAGAAACCCTTGCAATAATTGCTTTCAAACAACCAATAAAACAATCTGTCATAATAAAAATTCGAGGCAATAAAGCATATGACCACATAAAAAAATTCCATGAACTAAATTTAATCAAAAAAAAGAAAACAGGTCACACACATGAATTAAGTTTATCAGATGACTTTTATGATTATTTCAATCTTCAAAAAGGAGATCCTTTAACGGAATTTTAAAATGGATTGGTTAACCATTATTTTTTTGATTTATACTTTTATTGCAATTTACTTTTTATCCTTATATCTCTTAATTTATTCCCCCCACAGAAAAGAATTTTTTAGTTATCCTAAACCAAAAAGAATTTATCCTATTAGCATTGTTGTTCCGTGTTACAACGAAGAATCTACAATTAAAAATACAATTGAAAAATTAATAAACCTAAACTATGCAGGTTTAAAAAAAATTGTTGTAGTAGATGATTGTAGCACTGATAATTCTTACAAAATAATAAAATCTTGTGCTAAAAAGTATTCAATTGTCAAAGTTGTGCAAACCCCTTCAAATACTGGAAATGCGGCTGGTGCAAAAAACTATGGAGCAAAATTTGTTGAAACAGAACTAATAGGATTCATAGATGCAGATTCTTACCCCTCAAAAAATTCTTTGCAAAAAATGGTTGGCTTTTTTGATAACCCAAAAACAGGTGCAGTCACACCAGTAATTTTAGTTAAAAATAGAAACACTCTAATAGAAAAATTACAAGCTATTGAATACAAAATAATTGCATTCACACGAAAACTCCTAAATTTTGTAGAAGCAATTTATGTTACTCCAGGCCCCTTAGCACTTTACAGAAAATCAATTTTTGACGAACTTGGAGGTTTTGATGAAAAAAATTTAACAGAAGACATTGAAATTACTTGGCACCTTATATCAAAAGGATACACAGTACAAATGTCTCTTATGCCAAAAGTTTATACAATTGCCCCAAAAAAATTCAAAGCATGGTTTAAACAGAGAATTCGTTGGAACTTTGGAGGACTTCAATCAATAGTGAAATACAAAAAGAATTTTTTAAAGGGAGGAATGCTAGGAAGTTTTGTATTGCCTTTTTTTGTGTTATCTTGGGGCATCGGAATTTTTGGATTAGGAATATTAGTTTATAGGATAGTTAGAATAGTAGCTCTACGTTATCTCTCTACATTTTATTCTGTTAAAGCACAAACAGCGATTCTAAGATTACAAGACATAAATTTAATTCCGAATCTTCTTGTTTTCTTCGGAATAACTCTCTTAATTTTCAGTTCAATTTTCACTTTTTTTGCATTAAAAAAAATAAAAGAAGAAGAATTTAAAAAACATGGATTGTTGTATATTTTATTGTATATGTTTATATATTTGTTGTCATATCCTGTAATTTTAACAACATCTATCTATAAATATTTAAGAGGAAAAAAAGAATGGTAAAATTAGGAAATCCAAAGAATGCTTTTTGGGAAGCGTTTCTTATAGCTATTGTAGTTTTTGTTTTAGGTTTGCTTTTAGGTATTGCATATGAAAACAGCAATTTAAACAAAATTGATGATTATTATACACAATCTGAAATAACAATGATAGATTTTTTAGTCTTAAATTCAGTAATTGATATAGGAGAATCAAACTGCGATTTTTTGGAAAAATCTATATTTGATTTTGCAGATAGAATTTATTGGGAATCTATAACTTTAGAAAAATATGAAGATTCTGAACAAATTTCAGATAGTATGAAGTTAGCTCATAAAAAGTATGACGTCCTAAGAACTTTTTTATGGGTTAATAGTATTGATTTAAATAAAAGATGCGAATCAAACTTTTCAACATTAGTTTATCTTTATGAATATGAATCAGAAGATTTAACAAAACGTGCAACTAATTCTGTTTGGTCAAAAATTATTTTTGATTTAAAACAAAAAAAAGGGGACAATGTCCTTCTTATACCAATTGCAGTAGATAATAAATTAAACTCTTTAAAATCTATGACTCAAAAATTTAATATTACAGAATATCCTGTTTTAATAATAAACAATGAAATTGTTATAGATGAACTTAAAACTATAGAGGACATCCAAACCTACCTAAATTAACATATCCTCCACAATAACAATCTTAAAAAACCCAGATTTATGTATTAAATTATGGAATGCGTAAGATGTGGCATCTCTGAAAAAAAAGTGCATTTATTTGATGTAGTTTCAAGCTTAGGAATTGAAAAAATGTGTGAAAATTGTGCAAATTATGAAAACAAATTAATTCTTGATAAACCGACAAAAACCCAGTTAAAAGAATCTGAAAAAAAAGAAATTGGATTTCGAGAGGGCATAAAAAAATTTGAAAGAAGTTTAGTAAACCCAAATTTGGAATTAGAAAAACAAAATACAAATTTAAAAAGAATACTTGAAGAAAATTCAAAGAAAAAAATAATAGAAAATTTCAAACCTAGACCAGATTTAGTAAATAATTTCCATTGGATTCTAATGCGCTCGCGAAGATCAAAAAAACTTTCTCAATCTGAATTAGCAAAAGAACTTGGAGAAGCAGAAATAACAATTAAAATGTCTGAAAAAGGAATTTTACCTGAAGATGATTACAAACTTATTAATAAATTTGAAGGGTTCTTTAGAATTCAATTAGTAAAAAAAGAATATTTAGAAAAAGCAAAAAAAGAAACCCCCAATCAAATTTTAAGTTTTGACAAAGTTGCTCTGAAAAATATAACAATTGAGGATTTGAAAAAAATAAAAAATTTGAAGGAAAAAAATTATTTTGAAAACGCCGTGCACAATAATCCAAAAGAAAAAGAATTGTCTGATAAAGAGATAGAAGATTTACTTTTTAAAAAATAACCAAATCTTTATAAACCAAAATACCGAATTCTAAATATGGAAATTAAAATAATCAATGATTCAAAAGATGAACTTGAAGTTGAAATTGATAATATTACTCTTGTAGAACTTCTTAAAGTTTATCTAAATCAAGATTCCAATGTTGATATAGCTGTTTGGAAACAAGAACATCATACCAAAAACCCAATTCTTTTAGTAAAAACAAAAGGCAAAACCCCAAGAAAAGCAATTGCAGATGCCATTACCAAAGTAATAAAACAACTTGATAAAGTTGAAAATGATTTTAAGAATTTGAAATAAACTCTCAAGAATATAGTTCTTTTCCCACAATAATACTTATTAATTCAAAAGGATTCAAATTAAAATGAGAAACGCAATAAATTTAGCTATTATAACGAATAAAGGAATTTTATTAGTAAAAAAGAAACAAACATGGATTTTACCTGGGGGAAAACCAGATTTTGAAAATGAATCAGATGAACAAGTATTAAATAGAGAATTTTCAGAAGAACTTCCATTAACAAGGATTAAAATAAATGAATTTTATAAATCAATTTCTGGCATAACTCCTCATAGAGGAGATGAACTTGAAGCAAAAGTTTATTTTGGAAAACTGACAGGAGAAATAAAACCTTCTTCTGAAATAAATGATGCAAAATATATAAAAAATTTCCAAGATTATAATCTTTCAGATATTACAAAAAAAATAATTGATTCTTTAATTAAAGATAAATATTTAAAATGGTAACAAACAAAATTTCTGCAGGAAGTTACGACTTAAACAAATGGCTTTTTGGGGGTTATGAAAACGACATTATAACAATGTTAGCAGGTCCACCTGGATGCGGAAAAACAAACTTTGCAATTTTAGCTGCATGCAGCCAAGCAAAAAAAGGCAATAAGGTTTTGTTCATGGACACAGAAGGAGGGTTTTCCCTTGAAAGAATCAAACAAATTATTGGTGAAAATTACAAAGACATTTTAAAAAATATTATATTAATAGAACCAACAAGTTTCGAAGACCAAAAAAAAGTTTTTCAAAAAATTCTTGAGCAAGTAAAAAAAGAACACATAAGTTTGTTAATTGTTGACGGAATGGCAATGCTTTACAGATTAGAACTTGGAGATGCAATAAAAACAAAAGAAGCGTCAAACATTCAAAGTGTGAACAGAGAAGTTGCAACACAAATGCGGATTCTTGCTGAAATCGCACGAAAACAAAAAATTCCTGTAATAATCACAAATCAAGTTTATTCTGGTTTTCTATCTGAAGAAGATTGGAAAAACAAAGTCGAAAGACAAGTTAATATTGTCGGAGGAGATTTAATGAAATATTGGAGCAAATGCATAATTGAATTAAAAAGCAACAACGGAAAACGAAAAGCAATTCTCCTAAAACACCGAAGTCTTCCTGAAAAAGAATTTTCATTTATAATAAAAAACGAAGGTGTTTTTAGAAAGGGATGGATTTAAAAAAATTGTATAATTAAATTAATTGTCTAAATATCTCTTTCCATACGATAAAGCTTTGAATTAGAACCTTCCCCCATAATTTTAAAACCAAGTTTCTTATGAACATTTATGCTTAATTTATTTGATTTCCAAACTTCTATTGAAAATTTCTTTATTTTGTTTTTCCTTAAAACATTCGCCATTGTTTCAAAAAGCTTTTTTCCAATTTTTAATCCCCTATAGGACTCCAACACAAAAATTGCTCCTCCATGTCCCATTAACTCATTATTAATTTTTTTTATTTTAACTTTTGAGTAACCTACAGGAACATCCTCATGATATGCAATAAAGAAAAAAACTTTTTTATTTTTCAATGCCCCCAACATTGTTTCTTTATCTTGTTGCATTACCTTTTTATCAAATTTATCTGTTCTCTCAACTTTTGACTCAAAAATATGCAAAAGGTATCTAAATAACAATAAAACATCTCTATCTTTAATGGACGCTCTTTTTATCTTAATCATCTCATCATAAGAAATCTTTAATTTATATAAGTTGCCAATAAAAGGCGTTGTCCGGAGTTCTAAAATTTTCAGAGTAAATTTCAAAAAATTACCAGAATTTTATGTGTAAAAAAATCCATTCCGGACAGAGCCCAATAAAATTAATCCCCTTCTCCCTTCTCTTCCTCTTCTTCCCCCTTTCTCCGTCTATACTCTTCAAGCCGTTCCTTGTTCTTTGCACATTTTGGATTAAAACAAAATTCCCAAGGCCTCTTTCCTTTTGCTAAACGCATTAAAATAGGAAAACCACATTCTTCACAAATTTTTTCTGTTTTCTTAATCATTCCATTTGGAGGAAGATTGTACGTATTTTTGCAATCTGGATAAGCATCGCACGCAACAAAATATTTCCGCGTTTTCTTTGAATATGTAATTCCAAGATTTCCTTTACCACAAACAGGACAAACATTCAAACTATTTTCCTTTCGCTGTTCTTCTCTTAATTTAACATTTGCCTGTAAAAGCTCTTTTCCAATTTCAACTTCGTGTTTCTCAAATTGATTAGAAATTTCAGTTATTGTTTTTTTAGCTTTTTCAATTATTTTTTCTTCTTTTTCAATAAAACCTTTTTTTGCAGTTTGAATAGAATCCATCTGAATTTCAAAATTTCTCGTCAGCTTTTCATCAACAATAATAGGAGAATATTTTTCTAAAGTTTCAATTAAAGAAATACCTAAAGGAGTTGCCTTGATGCTTGTGTCTTTAACATAACCTCTACTATAAAGAGTTTCTAAAATGCTCGCACGTGTTGCTTTTGTCCCAAGATTTTTCTTTTCAAGTTGAGAAACAATTGACGCAGGAGAATAACGTTTTGGAGGTTGAGTTTCTTTTTCCTCAATTCGAGAATCCTTAATCTCAAACTCGCCATCAAAATCAGGAACAAAATCTTCTTTTAATTTAGAAGGATAAATTTCCATCCAAGATTTTTTCTTTATTTCAACACCTTTTGCATTAAATAAAAGTTCTTCAACTTTAGCATTAATAGTTTTGTTTTCAATTTCAGCATTATCACAAAAAAGAGAAAGAAATCTTTTTGCAATTAAATTATAAATTTTTTCATCTTCTCCAGACAAAATTTGAAAAATTCCTGTTGGATAAATTGAAGGATGAGCAGGATCTGTTTTCTTCCCTTGAATAGGCTTGGATTTTGTAATTAATTTTTCAGCTTTAAACTTTTCAGCTACCTTTTTTAAAATAGTTTTATAATCAATTGAATCAGGAAGTTGTTGAGAAGAAGTTCTTGGATAAGAAATCAAACCAGCAAGATAAAGTGATTGTGCAATTTGCAAAGTTCTTGAAGGAGTAATTCCATAAAACTTATATGCCTCTGTTTGCAAAGTAGTCAAATTAAAAGGCGGTTGCGGGGGCAAGCTCTGAGAAGATTTTTTTGTTTCAACTTGTGCATTTTTTCCTTTAAGATTTTCAAAAGAAACCAACTCTTTTTTATCAAAAATATCTTTAGTGTGCTTTAGTTCTAATTTACTTTTTCCATCTTCAATTGAAATAAAAACCTGAAAATAAGGTTTTGGTTTAAATGCTAAAATTTCTTTTTCTTTTTTAACAATCAAATTCAAAGCAGGCCCCTGAACCCTGCCAATAGACATTATTCTAAACTTTCCTGTTGTTTTAATAGAATTCATCAATGCTCGCGAAAGATTAATACCATAAAACCAATCAAGATAATGCCGAGTCTCTCCTGCAATTGCTTGACCCCAGTCTATATTTTTAGATTTATTTTCATAAGAATCATTTAATTCTTTTTCAGTAAGTGTTGAAAACTTCATTCGATTCGCATCTTTTTGCCCACAAATAAATTTCACAATATTCAACCCAATAACTTCTCCTTCAATATCATAATCTGTTGCAACAGTTAAACTACCTGCATTTTTTACAAGTTTTAAAATAGTATCATAATATCTTTTTGTAAAATCTTTTTTTCTTGCAATATAATTTGGAATCCATTCAATATCAAAAACAGGAATTTTCTGACCAGGTTCTTTTTGTTTTAAAGTAAACAAATGCCCAACAGCACATGCCACAACCAAATCATTTCCATTTCTATCTACCTCATAATATGCTACTTTGCTATTATTTTTTTGAACAGCTTTTCCTAATGCTTTTGCTATTTTTGCAGCAGCTTGAGGTTTTTCAGTAATAATTAATTCATAACCATTCTTTTTCAAAACAATTTTAGGTTGTTTGTAAACAGATTTTTTCAAAACAATTTTTTTAGAAACTTTTTTCCTATTTTTTCCATTAGATTTAATAATTTTTTCAACTTTTTCAATCTCTTGTTTTGAAGGTTTGAAAAATGATTTTTCAACTGTTCGTTTTGGTTCAACAATAATTTTTTTTTCGATTTTCTCAGTCGTTCTTTTCAAATCATCTTCATCAACAGGAAAATAATCTTCAGCATATTTTTGCTCTTTTGTCTTAGTTTGCTCTTTTCTCATAAAGTTTCATAGAACCAATACTATTTATAAGTTTTTAGAATATATTTTAGAAACCATATATTTTTATAAATGAAAAAGTAGTTAGGTTTTTATGCCAGAAATCCTTGATTATAAAACAAGTATTTATTTTCCAGAATGCGAGCGAGAAACAGAACATTTTAGTGGAAAGATAAGTAATGGGTATTTAGAATTTATTGTGGACGAATTTAAAATAACTAGCACTTTTAACCCCCTTTTAGAAAATATATTTTACAGCAATTTTGGAACAACAAAACAAAAAATAAGTCAAAAAGCAAACCTATTTGTAATCAACCCTATTAAAGCAAATATAGAAAAGCAAATTTTAGAAGCTAAAAATTATATGAAAGTACTCAAAGAGGTTTGTCTACGAGGACAACACGAAGGGAAAATTTATTTTGAACATGTAAACGACTCAATAAGAATTTGTGATTATTTTAAAAATTCCCCACTTAGAACTATTTTAAAACTTAAAGATATCCCAAATAGATTTCTTAAAGAATGGTTAATTCCAATAAAAATCCTATCAACATACATCACTCAAAAAAATGAAAATGAAATACCAATGATTGGAGGAAAAACCTTAGAAGAATCTATGGGAAGATTATTAACTGCCCATGAAATTAATAAAAGATTAGAACATCTTTTTTAATCAAATTTAAACCTCAAAAATTCTTCCTTTCTTCCCAATATTAACAATTTTTGTTTTTCCTATTTGTTCTTCAAAACCTTCTGCTTCATGAACATGGGAATGAATATGAAGATTTGGTTGGAATTCTTTAATTGCTTTTGCAATACTTTTGCTTCCAGAAATATATCCTGAAAAATCAGATTTACTTCCTTCAGGATGTTCATGTGTTATCATAATTTTTTTAGGATAATTTTTAACTTTTTCAAAACCTTTTTTCAAAAGTGCAAACATTTGCCTTTCACTTAAAATAGAACTTGGTCCAACTTGAGTTGTCCCCCCAGCACCAAAAATTCCAATATCTCCTTTAATAAAAGAATATCCATGCAAATTTTTTGCTTCGGGCGAATACATTTCAACAAGAAAATCGTTCGTTGCAACAGATTCGTGATTCCCAGGAATCATTAAAACAGGTTTTTTTGTTTTTACAAAAGGACCAATTAAATTTTTTACAGATTGCTCAAACCAAGTCATATCGCCTGCAAGAATAATTAAATCAACATTTTCTTTTTTTGCTCTCTCAGCAAGTTTTTTTGCAAGACCTGTATCTCCATGCAAATCCCCAACAGCTAAAATCTTTGTTTTCTTTTTCATATCAAAACATATGAAATAGATTTTATAATATTATGGTTTTGAGAAAAATCAGGATTAGAAAAATAAGGAACAATATTATTTAATAAATCCCCACTTGCCTTACAAATAATCCCCCTATAATGCCAAATCCTATCTATGTAATTTAAACGAAATTTTATATTTCATAAACTCACCCAAATTCCAAAATTTATAAACTTTTCTTATGTAGTAATTTTAAAATGAATAAAGCGATAGGTTTAAAAATATATAATCCAACATATATATTACAAAGCATTTAAAAGGAACATGGTTCCTGAAATGTATATATTAAACAACACACATCCAAAATGAAAGACAACTTTGACATCTTTTTTAGGAGAAAGCCAGCACTTATGTTGGTCTCTTTAAAAAAGAACACCCGGATGAGGTATGGTAGTATTTTGGCTAAAGAAGTGGATTGCACTTACAGCCATGCAGTAAAAATACTGCAAACATTAGAAGCATTGAAGTTGGTTGACTTTGAAAAAAAGGGGCGGATAAAATTAATAAAGTTGACCAAGAAAGGCGTGAATATTGCAGACGCCATAGAAAACATTCAAAGCTTAATAAGATAAAGCTACTACGCCCTACATTGAAATTAATTCTTTTTAATTTGGAATTTTATTAATTGGGTTGAGGAAAATTGAAAGGAACCAAATTTTTTGCTTCTTTTTTTTTAAAAAAGAAGGTGGGCACTTTTTTAAACCAGTAAAGTATTCTTAGCTATCTCAAATATTTTTTCTAAATTTTTTGTAGTCTCATGGAATTTTGGATTCCATTTAAGATTAGCTAAAGAATCACTAATTGTTAGAATTGCCCCAGCTTCAACTTTTCTATATTGAGCTATAGCAAATAATGTTGCTACTTCCATTTCAATGGTTAGAACATTCTCACTCTGAAATTTTTTTATTTCTGCTTCTGTTTGTCTATAGATAGCATCCATTGTCCAAGTAGAACCTACTTTGAAAGAAATATTTTGTTTCTGTAATAACAAAGTCATCCTATTTACTAAGGTTTTAGACGCGTAAATATATTTAGAAGGTTTTAGATAATGATAAGAAACTCCTTCATCTCTTATCGCTTTGTCACATATAATAATCTCGCCTATCTTCATATCTTTTTGCAAAGCACCTGCTTCACCAATTGAAATAAATTTTTTTATTCCAAATTGAATTAGTTCTTCCATTCTTGTAGCAATCATTGGAGAACCTAATCCAAAATTACCAAAAACAGCTATTCTATTATTTGTTTTTTTCAAAAACCAAAAGTCCCCACAAAAAGATTTATATTTTTCTACTTCGTAATTTTTTTCTACATATTCTAATATTCTATCATCATAACAAATGATTATTGATTCTGGAGCTTTGAAATTTGGCCACTTATTTATTTTTCTTCTATAAGACTCAAAATTTTTTGGAGTTCTAATGGATTTAGAATCATATTTTTCTTTTGTAGTGGGTATCATTCTTCTGAAAATGCTACAATTGTTTAAAACTCTTTCGTAAGTGCCAAACCATAAAGAAAAACTTGGATGAAATCTAATCAAAATATTAAAGATCAAAAACGGCCCCAGAGGGATTTGAACCCCCGACACCTGGATTAAGAGTCCAGTGCTCTACCAAGCTGAGCTATGGAGCCATTACATGTTTTGGATTCATAGCAAAGGTATTTTAGTTTTTCTACCAATGTAGTTTCTTTTTTCTAAAAAGAAACCCATGAGCTATGGAGCCATGTTAATATATGAACCTAATAGTTTTTAAAAGTATTTTTGTTTTTCTATTTATGGTATTAAAATTTTGTCCAAGGTGTAAAAGTTTATTGAAATTCAAAAAACTTGAAAAAGGAATTTTGATAAAATGCATAAAGTGTGATTATAAATCAGAACTCAAAAATAAAAATTTCTTAAAAGTTGAAGAAAAGATTAACAAAAAATCAAAAGTAGGAAAAGGCTTTGTTGAAAACAAAGATATTTTTGCAACATATAATAACAAATGCAAACAATGTGGATATAATAAAGCAAGAATAATAGATATGGGAGTTTTTTATTCAGACGAAGACAATCTTATTTTAATTCAATGTGGGAAATGCGGGTTTTCAGAAAGAATCGGCGAAGCAACTTAATCACCGATATTCCCGCCACAAAAATTCACACTTTGTGCATTTAAAAAATTTAGTTTCAGCTTCATCAGATGAACGTGTTTGCATTGTCCAAAAATAAGCATGTTTGTTCTTACATTTTTTACAGGTTTTCTCAATTATAGGATTAATTTCTGAAACTTTATCAGAAATAACAGCAACTTCTTTTTTTTCATTTATTTTCTCAGAGGTGCAAATTTTTGTTTTTGTTTTTGTGACATATGTGCATCTAGGACAACCATTATTTTTTCTTTTTTCTACAAGAACAGCACCGCATTTTGGACAAAATTCCATTTTGTTTTTTACCTATCTTTGTTTAAATAACTTGTGTTTAATTTTTTATAACTCAATAATCTTTATAAACAATTCTTTCTTAATTTACCTATGAAAAAAAAGGGACAAATTACCATATTTATTATAGTGGCTATTGTAATTATTGTTTTTATTGCTTTATTTTTTATATTTCAAAACAAAATAATTAAACCAAACAATTTTGGATCTTCTGAAAAAATAAATCCTGAAAATTTTTTAAAAATATGTATTGAAAACAAAGTTGAAGAAACAATTCAAACATTAAGTTATCAAGGAGGATATATAAAAAATTCCCTAAACACTGGATTTCAATTTGAAAATGAGCCTTATTGGAATATTTCCTATTTATGCTACACAAGTGCAAACTCCCTTCCTTGTGTTATTCAACAACCATCAATAATAAATTATATGGAAAAAGAAATTACTGAAGAAATAAAAGGTGATTTAGAAAGTTGTTTTGATGATTTAATTTTAAATTATAAAGAAGAAAATTATGATGTTATTAATAATTATAATAATTTTAATTCAGATTTAATAGAAGATAAACTAATAATAAATTTAGATGCAGAATTAACTTTAACAAAATCTGGAGAAAGCATAAGAAAAAAAGATTTTAAAATTGAATTCCCAACAAAATTATATAATTTAGGAGAAATCACACAAAAAATTATCGAAAAAGAAGCAAAATTTAATTATTTTGATTATATAGATTATATGTTTTTTAATCCAGATTATATTATAAATCTTAAGAGCATGGATGATCAAACAAAAATATATACTTTAGAAAATATAAAAACTAAAGAGAAATTTAGATTTGCAACAAGGGGGGCTGTTCTTTCATCTTAAAAATGATTAAAAAAAATAAAAACAAATTAAGAGCAATTTTTTTAGTTGGAATTCTTTTTTTCGTTTTGTGTTTTGGATTTGTCTCTGCAGATTTAGGTTGTTGTAGAGAAACAAACAATCAAGGATTTTGTGCTTTTGTTGATGAAGATGATTGTAAAATCACTAATTTTTTTAGTGAAGGCGAATTTTGCCAAAGTGAAACCCACCCCTATGAAACTGAAAATGTAGTTCATTTTACTGATAGCCCTTGTGAACAAGGTTGCTGTATTGACAAAGGAAATAATATTTGTATGTCTTCTCAAACAAAAATAAGTTGTGAAAATGAAGGATTGCAATGGAAACAAGGAAATTGCAATTCATTAGATAGCCCAAATCCTTGTGAACAAGGTTGCTGTGTTATTAACGGAAAAGGAACTTATGAAACAAAAATGTCTTGCGTTTCAAAATCAGGAATTTCTAATCTTGACTTTAGACCAGAACTTAATAAATTAGAATGCAGAAATCTTTATAGGGGTGCTGAAAAAGGAGCTTGTGTTTCAGAAGAAGGAACCTGCACTTATGGAACAAGAAGCGAATGTTCTAAAGAAATTTTTAAAGCAAACACTTTTTGTTCAGATTATTCTTTAAATCAATACGGGGTAATTTGTACTTCTCATGGTAATGAAAAAAAATGCTTTGAAGGAGATGTTTATTGGTTTGATTCTTGTAATCAACGAGAAGAAATTGCAGATACTTGTGAAAGAGGACAAGAAATTTGTGAATATGATGAATGTAAATCCTTAGCATGTGGGAATATGAAAAATGGAGAAAGTGAATGTATTTATCAAGGAAGTATTGGGCAAGGCTATGCCCCTGCTGGAAGTTTGCACTGGAAAAAAGAATGCATTAATGGAGAAATAAATTATATAAATTGTGGAGAAGGTAGAACCGGAATTTGCCAAGAAAAAACAACTTCAAATACTGGTTTTACCAGAGCATATTGTGTTCCAAATAATGTAGAAGATTGTTTTGGAATAAGTTCAAAATATTTTAATAAAATAGATAACGAAGTGGATTGGGGAGATGTAGATAATGCTGAAAACCAAATTAAAGAACTTATAGAAGATATGGGAGTAGAATGTAAAGACAATCCACTTTGCATAATGGAAAATAATTCTTTTAATGGTGGTCGTGGGCCTTATTTTAATAATGCTATGTGTGTTCCAAAAGAACCAAGAAAATTAGAAGGTTCTTGTGAATTAGCAACTTCTACTTGCACTGTTTATTTTGAAAGAAAAGCAGGTAGATGGGGTTGTGTTGGAAATTGTGGTTGCCTTGAAAAAGATACTTTTGAAGATATGAATAATTTGTGTGTTAAAATGGGTGATTGTGGATTATATGTTAATTACAAAGGAGAAGAAGGAGAAAATAATAAATTAAGTTATAGCCCAAATAAACAAGAAGATGGTGGAATGACTTTTAAAGAAGAAACTATCGAGGCATTTGATGCAATAATGTCAAAAAACAAGGGAAGTAATGAATGTGAATCTGGTTTTAAAGTTGATGGAAAATTATATTGTAAAAAAGAGGAAGTAGAAGAGGCTCAAAAGAGATATGATATTAATTTGCCAATATATCTTAAATCATGGGCAAAGAATTTTGATAGTCAAACGGACGAACCTAGAACAGAAGAAAAAATAATAAAAAATCTTGAAGGGAAAGAAAAATATGTTTCTGATTCAAAATTAGATTTTAAATTACCAAAAGAAATTACACAACAAATTTTAGGAAATACTGAAGAACTTACACAACAAGAAATAGATAATTTAATACAAGAATATATTTCACAATTATCTTCTGATTTTGATGAAAATGATTTTATGTTTAGACCTAATGAAGATTATAGTAAAAGTGCAATAAGAGATGCGGAAGTAAAATGGAATTCTCAAGTTTGGGGATTTCTTTGGAATAGAAAAATAAAAAAAATAGACATAACTTATAATTGTCTTGCATGGGAAAATCCAACAGGTTCAACTAATTGTGAAAAATGTAATGAAAATACAAATAATCCTATGAATGCTTGCACAAAATATCAATGTGAATCTTTAGGTGCAAATTGCATGTTAATAAATGCAGACATAGAAAATAAAGCAGAATGTATTTCTTTGGACGATGATGGAACAGCTCCAATTGTTAAGAAACTAAATTCTATGGAAGGGGAAGATTATTCAATAACCAAATCAGGAACAATTTGGAAGATTAACAAGAACATCCCTGAAAATTCAAAAATTAAATTTAATTTAGAACTTGATGAACTTACGAGATGCAGATATGGATATGAAAGTTATCCTGATTATGATTCCATGCCTATGAATTATCCAATTAATGAATTTAGTTCTCCAGATAATAGTTTTTCAAGAGACCACTCTTTTGAAATTGAGATTCCAAGTTTGCTTACAATTTTAGAAGAAGATTACACTTATGATGCAGAAGAAAATTTAAAAATTACAATAAGATGTTCAGATATATCTGGG
>Ga0268281_1000445_pt1 | contig 30963 bp, 29 predicted proteins | sample saktaG_10_FD_190134 | JGI IMG/M metagenome (GOLD analysis project Ga0268281, IMG submission 190134) | Saline water microbial communities from Sakinaw Lake, British Columbia, Canada - sak_2011_5_24_50m | ecosystem: Environmental > Aquatic > Non-marine Saline and Alkaline > Saline ...
AAAGAAGCCTCTTCTAATGTGATTTCTTTACCACCTAAGGCAAAAATTTGATTGAATAAGCTTTCGGCATCACGCACGCAACCCTCAGAACGAACTGCAACGGATTGAAGCACTTTTTTGTCAATCTTTATTTTCTCTGCCTTCGCTATTTTCTCCAAACGATCAACAATTTTCTCTAAAGAAACTTTTCTAAAGTTAAATCTTTGGCAACGGGAAATAATAGTATCTGGTATTTTATGAACTTCAGTAGTTGCCAAAATGAATATAACATAAGATGGTGGTTCTTCTAATGTTTTTAAAAGAGCATTAAAGGCCGATTTTGAAAGCATATGCGCTTCATCAATTACAAAAATCTTGTATTTGCCAATAGTCGGTGGGATGCGACTATATGAAATAATATTTTCACGAACATTATCTACTCCAGTTTGAGAAGCAGCATCCAATTCAACTAAATCTCCAAATCGTCCCTCATTGACCGAAGAACAAACAGTGCATTTATTGCAGGGCTCACTTTGTCCCTTTTTCCTATTTAAGCAATTTACAGCTTTAGCCATTAAACGAGCAGTGGTGGTTTTTCCTAACCCCCGAGGACCAGTAAATAAATAGGCATGAGCAATTTTATCTGTTTTAATTTCATTTTCTAAAATATAGATAATGTTGTCTTGCCCAATTACTTCTTTGAAATTTTTAGGTCTATATTTTCTGTAAATAACCATAAATTCTTTAGTTAACTGATAATTTAGATCTTTTTATAATTTGATCTTCTATAATTTTTCTATCTTTGCCATATTTTAAGCGTGACAATTCTTTGATAAGTTTAGCAGATTCTGGATTAGCTGATTGAACTCCAGGAACATCATTAAGGGGAACAGCAGCCATATTAAATGCAGGAGGATTAGCATTATCAATCAAAAGCTTAACAAAGGCATTGTATTTTGGCATATTCAAAAAATCATATTCATTAAATACTGGAGCAAACTCTTTGGTCAAAGCTTCAGCATCATCAACGCCCACTCTATAAGCAACTTTAGTGCCCACGTTTCCAAAAATAGAATCCTTAAATTTTGTATCACCACTCTTAACCAATTGTCCAATATATTGATGAGCCATAGTTAAACATAAACGATATTTTCGTGCTTCAGATAAAATAATCTGCATACTGTCTGTTAAAAAATTTTGAAACTCGTCAATATATAAATAAAAATCTTTTCTTTCCTCTTCTGGCATATCTCCTCGGGACAGAGCGGACATTAAAATTTTGCCCACAATAATCATACCTAATAAATAAGCATTTGTTTCTCCTATCTTCCCCTTGGACAACTTGGCTAAAATAATTTTCTTGTTATCCATAGCATCTCTAAAATTGAGACTACTTTTTTGTTGAGAAATAATAGGCATTAGAAATTCATTTGTTAAAAATGGAGTCAATTTGCTGGTAATATAAGGAACCATATTTTGCAAAGAAGCCTCCCCTCCCGCTTTCAATGCTTGCTTTTCCCAAAATTCTTTGACCATTGGCGTTTTGCATTTTGATAATTTATATTTTCTAAAATCTTCATCAGCCAACACTTTGGGAACTTCCAATAAAGTAGACCCAGAAGCGGGGTCATCCATTATTAAATGGCAAGCATTTTTAAAATATTGTTCAAACATCGGACCTCCGGTTTGCTTTAAATCATAGAGTTTATCAAAGATATTCATTACCTCGTTAATGACAAAAGTTTTTTGTTCTGGAGTGTCATATTCCAACATATTTAATCCCAATGGCCTAGTTAAATCTGTGGGGTCAAAAAGAATAACATCTTCCGCCCTATTTTTGGGAATCCTTTCTAAAATATGTTCAATGGCGTCTCCATGAGGATCTATAAAACAGGCCCCTTCGCCATTAGCAATATCCTGCATTGCTAGTCCTTCGGCAAACCATGATTTTCCAGTACCAGTCATTCCCACAATATACATATGACGGCGACGGTCTTCTCTTTTAATTCTAATTTCTTTTTTCTCTCCTCTATAAACATTATATCCCATAAACAATCCCTGAGACGGGATATTGATAGGTGCTGGCGCTTTTTTAGCCATTAACCACCGAATATTAGGGGTCTCAGTGGTGGATAAAGGAAAATGATAAATGCTAGTCATTTCCTCTGAATTCAAAATAAAAGAACTTTTGCTGTCCAAAAAGCGATAAATAAAATTCTCTACAGTTAATTTATTGCCCTTAACCACCTTAAAACCGTTGCCATATTGATAATCAGTGTATTGAGCGAATGCATTTGTAATATTGTTAAGATAAATTTGGGCTTTTGCTTCATTTTGAGCTGAAACAATAATTCTAATATTTACATCAAACCCAGCTTTACTCGCCTTTTCTTCTAAAGATTTCACAATCTCTTGCTCCATTGGAGATAATTGATGTTGCTTTTTCTGATTATTTTTAATGGCATCATCTTGTTTTTGTGGTACAAATGATTGCCATAAAATCTTAAAAAATTTGGAGATTGCACTGGCTCCAATTATGCTTAAGGCCTCAGACAATTTCTTGCCTTGCTGCATTTCTGAAGCCACTTTAATTCCCCTATTTCTCCATCCCGGAGTAGCTGAACGAGCTACTATTTGGATGACCGCAGCATCTTCTTGGGCAATCTTACTAAGGGAATTAGTAATAGCATTCAAAAAATCAGTTTCTAGTTTCAAATAAGTTCTAATTGGCAACATAGAATTATTCTTAAGAACCAGAGAAGCGCTTATAGTTTTACCTTGAGGCAAAAATATATTGTAATCATCAACTACATCAATTTGGGCTGAAGGATATTGAGCCTGAAGCTGTTGTTCAAAGAAATTTTGTAAATATTGAGGAACTATGGCATAAAAAGAGATTATTCCTTCTTTGTCAGAAACAATTTCAAAAGAAAAAGTGTCTGAACGACCAAAGAATCGAGATTTTAAACCAGTTTGGGCCTTAAGTCCCCCAACATTGCTCCAAAACGTTTCTGCTGAGCCCAATATCTCTTTAATTGATTTTTTGCCATCCTCCTTGTTCTCAGAATTCTTAGGAACGCTAATTAATAAAATTACCTTATCAAAGGCAAATTTAAATTTAAAAATTTTAGAAAAATAGTTTTTAACAATAAAAGAAGCTAAAATACAAAGAATTAGCAAAAATAAAATCAATAATACTGTTGTATTATTTAAATAAGAAAAAAGATTCAGAAATTCCATATTATATTATTAATTTATTGATTTTTAACCACAAGAGCCCAATTACCTGATTACCCAAGTACCCGATTACCCGACTCTATCGTTTTTTATCTTTTCCGCTAGATTTAAAATTTTTCCTGTTTTTATCTTACATTCTTGTTCTAAAAAAAATTTATTGACCCCAGGAATCATTAAAAACCAATTTTTAATCAAAGTCAAAATCTTAGAGACAATAATCTTTGTCTGGCTAATAATATTTTTAATCTCTTTCGCGGTTTCTTCTCCCTTCTTTTTAAAGTCTTCTTTAAAATTTTCCGGTAAATTCTTGTAAATTTCTTCCATATCCTCAGAAAGAATTGTTTCAATGTCCTTAGAAATTTTATCCTCCTGAACTTGTGAAATTGGGGCTGAAGTAGGAATTGCAACGCCCAAAGGAGTCGCTACTGGTTCTGCTTTTTCAGTGCTGATTTGACTGCTTTCAATTTTTTCCTGCTCAAATTCTGGTTCTTTTTCTGTTTGAGGCTGAGGTCGAGCTGTTTCATCTATTGGTTTTTCTAAATCAAATAGCTTTTTTTCTTTGTTTTGAGATGGTTCAAGCATATATTCTAATTAATTTCTATTATGTTTATTTATAAAGTATATATAAAATCACAACAAATGTAAACCCACACACCAAACATCAATAATTCTCTCTCGCATTTTTAAACCCCATTAAAATAAAGTGATTTTTTACCACAAAAAGATTAAATCGCAAAACAGTGGCTCGCATTAAAAATGCATTGATGTTATTGTGTGGGGGTAAACCCATTAATTTTATGTAACAATCCCCCTTTTGTTTCGTCTTAATGAGTAATGCTAATACTAATAGTATGAGTATGAGAAAACTAAAATATATTTTGTGCCCCCGATATGCAATTTAGCTAGGGGGCTTTTTATTCACGAATAATTTTTTGATTAACCAAATCAACAACTGTAGATGCCTTTTGATATCGGCACTTCCCCTGAACAACAAAATCAACCTTAAGTTTAATGTCTTGACCCCTAAAAACATCTCTTTGTCCGCTTAGGTTTGCTGATGTAGCGGTAATGGGAAATTTTGCCATTTTAATTATTTTTATTGCCCATTGATTATCGGGAAATCTAATGCCAACTAATTCACTATTAGCGGTTATCAAATTTGAGACCTCTTTTTTCTTCTTTAAAAGCACGGTTATTGGCCCTGGCAACAACTGTTTTAAGATGGCTCTTTGATTTTTGGAGATTTCAGCGATTCTCTCAATCATCTCAAAATTTGCTACTGCTATTGATAAGGGTTTGTTAAAGTCTCTGCCCTTTAAGGCAAAGACTTTTTCCACAGCTGTTTGATTAAAAATATCAACACCCAAGCCATAAATTGTATCAGTAGGGTATGCGATTAGACCACCTTTTTTTAAAATTTCTACTGCTTTTTCTATTTGGTTCATATTCTTAAAATTAAGATAATACCTTTATTTTCAATTGATATACAATTTTGTCAAGAGTTTTAATTATTTGACAAATAGGGAAATATTTGATATTATTTAAATAATCATTAAAAATGGAAAGGAGGCCCAAATGTGGCCAATGATCTTAAACTTATTAACCTTATCATTGAACTCGGATTTGGCTATTATTCAATTTTTCGCTTTTGATTATAGTCCTTTTCTGACTTTTTTGGTCGTTTTCACTTGGACTAATTTGAGTGTTGTTATAACCTTTTGTCTCGCTGGACTTCTAAATAAAAAGGTAATTGAGAAAAAAGGATGGCGAACGAAATTCGCCAATTTGAAATGGGTCCGAAGAACTCAGAGAGCAATGAAAAGGGGTCGAAAAAAATTCCTGGCCTGGCTCTTAAAACAAGAAAAAATTATTATCCTTCTCGTTCTTTTGATTCCCGGAGTTCCCGTAGTAAAGGGCGTAGCTATTGTTGTTGCGCGTATGTCAGGGTTAAAAAATATTTTAGCCTTGATGCTCATCACCAACACTCTGCGTGTGTTAGTAATAATATTTTTTGTTTATTCAATTTAAAAAGGACATCTTGAAACCAAAGATGTCCTTGCTCTTTTCTGTTTTGGTAGCCCTATGGAGAATTGAACTCCAGTTTCTTGGATGAGAACCAAGTGTCCTAACCACTAGACGATAGGGCCGAGATATTTTTAATATAGCATAAATTCTTATTCTCGGCAAATTCCTTGCCAAATATTAAATAAGGTTTAGAATATAGATAAATATTAAGGGGGTAATAAAAATGCGAACACAACAAATGTGAAGGCGACACAGAATTGTTAAGCCAGTTACTAAGCCAAAAAAGACCGTGGTTCAAAACCGCGGTTTTAATTTTCAATTCTAATCACTTGATTTTGATTGAAAAATAATATAAAATAATGTCATGACTCATATCAACAAAGTTGACCCTCAAATTGCCAAATTAATATCTCAAGAAAAAAGGAGACAAAAGAAAGGTTTAGTTCTTATTCCTTCCGAGAATTTTGTTTCTTCAGCCGTATTAGAGGCCATAGGTTCAATTTGTACCAATAAATACGCAGAGGGATATCCAGGCAAAAGATATTATAGTGGCAATAAATATATTGATAAAATTGAAATAATAGCCCAAGAAAGAGCTAAAAAAATATTCCACGCTCAACATGCCAATGTTCAGCCCTATTCTGGCTCTCCGGCTAATTTAGCTGTTTATTTAGCTTTAGCTCAACCGGGCGATACTATTATGGGCATGAGTTTAGCTCAAGGTGGACATTTAACTCACGGCCATAAGGTAAATATTTCGGGTAAGCTTTTTAACTTTATTCAATACGGGGTTGATAAAAAAACTCATTTAATCAATTATGAGGAAATAGAAAAATTAGCAAAAAAGCATCGCCCCAAAATCATTGTTTCTGGAGCTACCGCTTATTCTAGAATTATTAAATTTAAAAAAATCCATCAAATTGCCCATAAAATAGGGGCAATTAGTATGGCTGATATATCTCATATTGCTGGCTTAATTGTTGCTAAGTGTCATCCAAGTCCCCTACCTTTTACTGATGTAGTAACAACTACTACTCATAAAACGCTAAGGGGTCCGCGCGGAGCTATTATTATGAGTAAAAAAGAATATGCCTCAGCCATTGATAAAATGGTTTTTCCTGGATTACAAGGTGGTCCTCACGAAAATAACATTGCTGGTATAGCAGTAGCCCTAAAAGAGGCCTCTAATAAAAGTTTTCGAAAATATGGTGAACAAATTATTAAAAATTCTAAAGCATTAGCCCAATCTTTAAAAGAACAAGAACTAAATCTTGTTTCAGGGGGAACAGATAATCATCTTGTTTTAATTGATTTAACCGAGAATAAAATTACCGGCAAACAAGCAGAGAAAGTTTTAGAAGAAACAAGAATTTATGTCAACAAAAATACTATTCCTTATGATACTCGTAGTCCTTTCAATCCTTCGGGAATCAGGTTGGGCACTCCAGCCTTAACCACTCAGGGCTTTAAAGAAAAAGAAATGAGAATAATTGGGAAATTAATTGCTCAAACAATACATAATATAGACAAGCCCAAAATATTAAAACAAATCAAACGAAAAGTAAAAGAATTAATAATTTCTCATGATATTAGACGGCAAAAAAATAGCCGAAAAAATTAGAAAACAATTAAAAAACAATATTGAAAGGCGTAAATTAATCCCTGGCTTAGCAATAATTTTAATTGGTAAAAATCCTAATTCAGCTATTTATGTTAAACTAAAACAAAAAGCCAGCAAAAAAATAGGTGTCAAATGCCAAACATTTTTTTTAAATTCAGGGTGTAAACAAAAAGATGTCCTAAATTTAATAGAAAAATTAAACAATGACCCCAAAACACATGGTATTATAATTCAAATGCCATTACCTAAACGGCTAAATCCTGATTTATTGGTAGATTCTATTTTGACCAGCAAAGATGTTGACGGTTTTCAAAAAAAATCAAAATTTAATTCCCCTACCCATCAAGCAATTATTAGATTAATAAAAGAAAGCAAACAAAATTTAAAGAATAGAAAAGCCTTAATTTTGTGTAAAAGTCCTATATTTGCCTATCCTCTCAAAAATCTTTTAGAAAAACACTCAATACTCACATCTTGGGAGGTGAAACCCTCTAAGAATATTTGCAAAGCAGATATCCTGATTAGCGCGTTAGGAGAGCCAAATGTCATTAAACCCAAAATGGTGAAAAAAAATGCTATTGTAATTGATGTTGGTTATAGTAGAATTAAAAACAAAGCATGGGGTGATGTAGGTTCTAAAATGAAAGAAAAAAATGTCTTTTTGTCGCCCGTGCCTGGCGGAGTTGGACCATTAACGGTTGCTTATTTACTAAGAAACGTTTATTTATCCGCTCGTAACAAAAAATAATTTATCTCAAATTATATTAATTCATTAAATTGTTTATTTTATGTCAAAAATGTTAAGCATTATTCAAATTATCGTATCTTTGTTATTGGTTGCCTCCATTCTCTTTCAATCGCGAGAAGGAGGATTATCTAGTTTATTTGGAGGGGGAGGAGAGGTTTATCGCACCAAAAGAGGTTTAGAAAAAACAATTTTTATTGCTACTATTTTTCTGGCTGTTATCTTTATTGGGATAGGAATTGCTCGCTTTTTGTTGGCTAAATAAAAAAATCATGGCTTTTGAAAAAAGAATTTTCAAGCTATCTTCTCAGAAAATAAAAAACTTGCCCTCTTTGAGACAGTTAAAGTACTTAAAACGCCTTTTAGGACAAAAGGAGAGAAAAATCATTCTTATTCTGTTCTGGCTGAGTTTAATTGCTCTATTTGGTTTGCTTTTATCTCTTTATTTCAAAAATTCTGAGATTAAACCAGCTTATGGCGGAACATATAGCGAAGGATTGATTGGTCAGCCCAAATTTATCAATCCCCTTTTAGCCAATAATGACATTGATCTAGCTATCAGTAATTTGATTTTTTCTAGTTTATTTAAATACAACGAAAACAGCGAATTGCAACCTGATTTAGCTAACACCTTGCCATCTGAGATAAATGAAAATAACAGAACAATCTGTTTAAAGCCTAATCTTTTATGGCATGATAAAAAAAAACTAACTACTGCTGATCTGGTTTTCACCCTGGAATTAATCCAAAAAATGGGATCAAAGTCGTCATTTTTTGAAAAATTAAAAAATGCTCAATTTTCAATCATTGATGAAAACTGTTTTAGTTTTCAAAATGTTGAACCATCGGATTTATGCTTTGGAATTTTGCCTCAACATATTTGGCAAACATTAGATCCTTTAAAAATAAATCAATCTTTGTATAATTTAAAACCAATAGGCAGTGGACCATTTCAATTCGTTTCTTTAGAAAACGATAATAAAGATGGCATTAAAAGCTTTAAGCTAAAACAAAACAAAAATTATTACAACCAAGTCCCGTATATAGAACAAATAATTTTTAAATTCTATCAAGACTTTGGCCAAGCCACTCAATCTTTAAAGAAAAAGAACATAGACGGACTGGGACACATCCCACAAAACTTTAAGGGAGAAGTTGTTGGATTGAAAAAAATAAAATATTATGCAATAGGATTACCTTATTACACTGCTGCCTTTTTTAATTTAGATGATTCCCTTTTAAAAGACAAAAACATACGACAGGCATTAGCTTTGCTTACGCCTAAGGAAGAAATTTTAAACACTATTTTAGATCAAGATGGTATTATTATGGACGGTCCTCTTTTGCCTACCTCTGAATTAGTAAACCCCAATATTAAAAAGTATGAATATAATCCTCAGTTAGCTCAAGAAATCTTAGAGAATGCTGGATGGGAAGATAATGCAAACGGATTTTTGCAAAAAAATGGAGATATTTTGGAGTTAAGCTTAACTACGGTCGAAGAAACTGACTTTAGTAAAATTGCGATTTCATTACAACAATCTTGGCAAAAGGCAAATATTAAGATAAAATTGATATCCATTCCAGCAGAACAGATACAAGAAGTTGTTAAAACGCGCAATTTTCAAATTTTCCTATACGGAATCTTACCCAAAACTGACTTTAATCCCTATTTTTTCTGGCATTCTTCGCAAAAAATATTCCCAGGCCTAAATTTAACTGGATTCAATAACCGTCGGATAGATGAATTGTTGGAAAAGGCCTATTATTTAAACGACACCGATGTGCAGAAAAAATATTATGATGAATTCCAAGAAATTATAGCAGCTAATGTTCCCGCCATATTCCTCTATAATACCACTTATGGCTATTTTATAAATGAAAAAATAAAAGGAATAAACATTTCTCAAATTGACCATCCCAAAGACAGATTTCAAGACATTGAAAATTGGTACATTAAAACCAAAAGAAAAATTTAAGCCGAGGTGATGGAATTGGGAGACATGCAGCGTTCAGAGCGCTGTGAACGCAAGTTCGTGCGGGTTCAACTCCCGCCCTCGGCACTAAAGTTCATGTGAACATGGGAACATTAGAACATGGGAACATTTTGCAACCATAGAAACCAAAATATAAAAACTTTAGCTTTTCGGGAATCAAACCCCAAAATAATAAAATAATAAATATGAAAAATTTTAATAATATCAACAAGTTTAATGGCGAAAAAAAACTATTTAGTGGCATTCAGCCCACAGGAACATTACATATTGGTAATTATTTTGGAGCTATTAAAAACTGGGTTGAATTGCAAAAAAAATATGATAGCATTTTTTGCATAGTTGATTATCATTCTCTGACTAATTCTATAAATCCTGAAGAATTATCAAAACAAACCATAGAAATGGCCATGGATTTAATTGCTTGTGGAATTGACCCTCTTAATTCAATCTTATTTGTTCAGTCATCTGTTCTCGAGCACACAGAACTAACCTGGATTTTAAGCTCTTTTACTCCTTTAGCTGAATTACAACGCATGACCCAATTTAAAGAGAAATCTCAAAAAAATATAAAAAATGTTAATGCTGGCTTACTATATTATCCAATTTTGATGGCAGCTGATATTTTACTCTATAAAGCAGAAGCTGTGCCTGTTGGCCACGACCAATTACAACACATAGAAATAGCCCGGACCATAGCTCGTAAATTCAATAAACAATTAGGAAAAACGTTTCCTGAGCCAAAGGGTGTTTTAACGTCCGCTCCACGCTTAATGAGCTTAATAAATCCCAAGGAAAAAATGAGTAAATCTGGAGGAAACGATAGCTATATTGCTTTATCTGACACTTTGGAAACAATTGAAAAAAAATTGTCTGTTGCAGTCACTGATCCAGCCAGAAAAATGAGAACAGACTCAGGCACGCCAACCAAGTGTAATATTTATCAATTACATCAACTTGTTTCAGGCTCCCCTGATTTGAAATATATAGACGATGGATGCCGTCAGGCTAAAATTGGGTGTTTAGAGTGCAAAAAAATGTTAGCTAAAAATATATTTACTGAATTAAAACCAATTCAAGAAAAGAAAAAAGAATTAGAAAAAAATCCTGAGGAGATAAAAAAAATACTCCAAAATGGAGCTTTGAGAGCGCGAGAGATTGCTCAAAAAAATATGAAAGAAATTAAAAAGAAAATTGGATTATTTTCTTAAATTTCTTCTAACTGTATTTTAGAACCAAACCATAGTCGAGCTAAAGCTTGGGTTTGGTTGTTGATATCAGAAGCAAAAAATTGATGACGAGACCCTTGCAAAAGGTTCTTTTTTATTCCTGGGTTATCTTTCAAAAATTCGGATAAATAAGAATTGATAACACTCATAGGGCTAATAATCTTAACTTGTTTTCCTATCTTAATTTGGATTATATCCTGTAATTGACAATAAACAGAATTAGTTAAGACGAGAGTGTCTATTTGCTTGCAATGTAATTCGTAAAGATAAGCCCTTAACACCTTTTTAGTAACTGCTTTTTTGATCCAACCCTCTCTAATTAAAGGCCCAAGCAAAGGAGTAGCCTTAGCTAAAACTTTAACTTTTTTGTCAATTTTATGAATGGCCTTGGGCATAAAATCAGAATCAATAATTGCTTGAGAAGCAATTACCCCTATTCTTTTGTTTTGACTCTCTTTAATTGCTGAACCTATCAACCAATCTATAAGAGATACTATTGGAACCTTAATTTTAATGTTCTCTAATACAACAGCCATACATAGGTCAGAAACAATAATTAACTTAGCTCCTTTCTCAATTAGAAAATCAACTCCTTCTTCGGCACATTTTTTAATAGTCCTCTCCCCTTTATTATCTAAAGGTCCTCTTTCGGTATCCGAAAAATACAAAATCTGAAACTCAGGAAATTTATCAATAATTTCCTTAGCTAACATTAAACCACCTAAATTTGAATCTAAAATACCAATCATATAATCATTTGAACATTAGAACATTTGAACATTAGAACATTCTTATTTATTATTTTATTTACTATTGAAGTCTAACTTCAACAGACCTTTTGGGCAATAGTTATTAAGTTAAACCCCTTTCGGGAATCTTTTTGATTTCTGATTATTTTAAAACCCGCCTGTTTTGTTAATCTCCTAATTTCTCCCAGAGTAAAAACATGATGATAACGTTCTATTTTTTCTGGTCCTGCTTTCCATGGCACAAAAACATCTCGTTGTCCCCAAAACAAAGAATAAAGGTGATAACGCAGAATTAGTTTCCATTGCCTAAGATTCCAAACCGTAAAAATCAAAAAACCATTTGGCTTTAAAAGAGAAAAACAATTTTTTAAAATTTTAAGCCGTAATTTTTTTGAAGGAATGTGGTGCAAAAAAGCAACAGAGATTATAAGATCAAATTCATTTTTTGGAAGCTGAGCTTCCAAATCCAAGGCATCAGCTACAATAAATTTAGGTTTATTAAACTGCTCTCTAGCTATTTTAATCAACCCTTCGCTATTGTCAATGCCAATATATTCAACTTTTTTGTCTTTAAAAAGTTGATATAATCGCCCATTGCCACAACCCAAATCCAATATCTTCTGTCCGTCTTTGATATATTCTAAGGGAATTCTTGATTTATTCCAACTTTCTTTTCTTGTTTTAGAAAATGTTTCCGCAACAATTTGCCAATTCTCTTTATTTTGTTCCAAAATCTTCTGAACTCTTTTTTTGTTCATAATTACATTCTATCAGAAATATAATAGTCAGCAAGATTAGTTACTTGGGAGTTTACTTGGGAGTCGGACTCCCAAGTAGATTCTCACATTTAGGAAAGATACAATGACTGAATTAGTATTATTTTTAACAAAATTGTAAAACAGCCAATTTCTTGCCAAATCAGAAAAATCGTCTTATAATCTACAGTTGACGCGGGTTTTAGAGAGCCAACTTAGTGGGACAGTCCCCTTTTTCAAATATAGTAATGCGTTTTTTTATTGAATATTTGTACAGAAATGATAAGATTAGATTGTCATGAAAAAAGAAATAGAAAGAAAAAAGATAAAAATAGTTCAGGAAATGGCCAAGGAAATAATCACCTCGGAAAAAGAATTTGAAAAAGTTAAACAGAAAACAATTGCTAAGATTAAAATAACTTTCCCAGCCAACAATGAACTATTGATGATATATAAAAAATTACGAAAACAGGATAATGTCCATCCTAATTTTTATTTTGAAAAATTATTAAAAAAACGGCCAATCCGCAGTTTATCCGGGGTAGCAATTGTCGCTGTTCTTACTAAACCATGGCCTTGTCCTGGCAAATGCATCTATTGCCCGACGGAAAAGAACATTCCCCAAAGCTATCTATCTGGTGAACCAGCAGTAGAAAGGGCTAAAACATTGAATTATGACCCTTATTTACAAACCAGAAAAAGAATTGAAATGTTGGAAAGAAATGGTCACCCAACCGACAAAATTGAACTAATTGTTATTGGTGGAACCTGGAGTTATTTGCCCAAACATTATCAAACGTGGTTTATTAAAAAATGTTTTGACGGAGCTAATAATCAAAAAAAATCAGCTTCCAGCTTAGAAGAAGCACAAAAGAAAAACGAAAAAACCAAACACCGCTTAATAGGCATTACCTTAGAAACAAGGCCTGACTATATTACCCATTCTGAAATTAAAAGGATGAGGAAATTGGGTTGCACTAGAGTAGAAATAGGAGCACAAATACTTGATGACCAAATACTAAAAATGAATCAACGTGGTCATTTAATTGACAAAACAATCAAAGCTACAAAATTACTAAAAAATGCTGGTTTTAAAATATGCTACCATATTATGCCTGGTCTCTTGGGCTCAAACCCTAAACAAGATTTAAAAAAATTTAGAGAACTTTTCTCTAATCCTGATTTTCAACCCGATATGTTAAAAATCTATCCCTGCGTAGTCACCAAAGGTTCAAAATTGTATAAGTTATGGAAAGAGAAAAAATATCAACCATATACCAATCGTCAGTTAACAAATCTGCTTATCAAAATGAAATCATTGGTGCCGCCCTATGTCCGGATTAACCGCATTATCCGCGATATCCCCTCTTGGCAAATTCAAGGAGGAAGTAAAATTTCAAATATGCGTCAATATTTAAAAATTAGAATGAAAGAAGAAGGATTAGAATGTCAATGTATCCGCTGTCGAGAGATTAAATCAAGCCAATTTAAACTAAAAGACCTAAAATTAAAACGCCAAGAATATATAGCTTCTAATGGTCAAGAAATATTTTTGTCTTTTGAGGATTTGCACATAGACCAAAAATCTAATAATAGAAACTTACCCCCACACCTATGCATAGGTAGCGGGGGTAAATTAGCTGCTTTCTTAAGATTAAGATTATCTATTAATGATAAAAATTCGTCACAACAAAAAGCATTAAGAAAGAGTGCGATTATTCGCGAAATACACACTTATGGTCAACTTGTTTCCATAAACAAAAAAAGTAAAAAAGCCCTTCAACATCTTGGCTTTGGCAAAAAATTGATTCAAGAAGCAGAGAAAATTAGTAAAAAAGCGGGGTATAAAAAAATAGCCGTTATTGCTGGCATTGGGGTTCGTCCCTATTACCGCAAACTTGGCTATCGCCTTGAAGATACTTATATGGTTAAGTCATTGTAAGATAGGTGCTTGGGGATTGGATAATTGGTTAATTGGGATTTTGTTAGAAATTAGAAATTAGAAATTAGAAATTTATTTGAATCACCTCCATTCCTTGCTTTGGCGTACTAAAAGTTTTTTTGCTTGCTCAGGTTTAAGCATTATTTTTTTTACTATTTTTTCTAAATGTATCCCTTGTGATCCTTTAATTAGAATAACGTCTCCTTTATAAATCTTGGATTGCAAAAAGTCTCCCGCTTCTGAGGCATTAGTAAAGCTAAAAATTCTACTCAAAGATAAACCTGAATTCTGCGCTCCCTCTGATATTTTTTCAGCTTCTTTGCCAACCACAACTAAATAATCTGGTTGCATTTCGCCTACTTCTTCTCCTGTTTCCCAATGAGCTTTGGCGCTCAATTCGCCCAATTCCAACATATCTCCCAATACTACCCATTTTCTTGCCCTATTGGCAATTTTTATTTTATCCAAAGAAAGAAGAGAAAGCTTGACTGCTTGGGGCGAAGAATTATATGTATCATCTAAAAGAAGAGTTTCTCGTATTCCTAAAATCATGTTTAAACGTCCTGGCAATGCTTTATGTTTAGGAAGAGTTTTAATAATATCAATCAGGTTTAGACCCAACGCCAAACCAACTGCAATTGCTCCTAAAACAGAATAAATTTGGGCTTGACTTACGGTTTTGGAAAGAAATACTGGAACGGTGCTTCCTTTATAATTAACCTTAAATGTTAATCCTTTTATTTGAGGAATTCCTTCATCTAATAATTCTTGATCTAACTGAATCTCGGTTGCTTGAATATCAGCTTTTTTCGACAAGCCAAATGTCAATATTTGCGCTGAAGTTTTGTCAGACATAGCCCTCACTCTCTTGTCATCAATATTTAAAATAGCCCAATTTTTCTCTTTCAAATTTTTAATGAGGGTCTCCTTCTCTTTTGCTACTGAGTTAATATTTTTGAAAAACTCAATGTGGGTTAATCCTACAGCTGTAATTACTCCTAATTTTAAAGGAGCAATATCTACTAAATGTTTAATATCGCCCGGATGATCAGCTGCCATTTCTAAAATTAAAATTTCCGGGTAATTAACCCGAAATAATAAAATTTTACTAACTTGGAAAAATATATTTATCCATCCCCCAATATTTTTACCCGGAGACAAAGAACCAAAAATTGTTAATGGCAATCCTATTTCGTTGTTATAATTTTTTGAGCTACAACGAGCATTAAACTTATTTTTTAAAATTGTATAAATAACTTCTTTGATTGATGATTTCCCGACACTACCAGTAACTCCAATAATCAAAGGCTTATATTTCTTAATCACCTTTTTAGCAAAATGAGCTAAAATTTTATGCAAAAGTTTTATAAACATGTTTAAAAATAAAAATTGCTACTTGTTGATTGCCAATTATTAAAACAGTGTCAAATCGTGCCAAATCTAAAAAACTACCTTAAAATCTGCACGAGGATTGAGTTTGCCGGACGCGGAGAATGGGGACAGTCCCCATTAAAAATTAAGAATTATTGATTGTTAAAAAATCCACAAGCAATCAACAATTAATCTATTCGGCGTTGCTATTTTGTTAAATTGTTAATTTGTTATTTTGTTATTTTGTTCTGCGTCTGGAGGTATATTATAATATTTTAACACAAATTCGGCTAAATCGCCAAACACAGAAGCAGCGGTAGCGGCTGCAAAACGTTCTTCTTTTGGATTGTCTAATTTGACCAATGCTGCAAATTCTGGATCTGTAGCTGGGGCAAAGCCCACAAAAGAATGAATAACTTCATCCGAATATCCTCCTTCTGACTGAGGCACTTGAGCTGTGCCTGTTTTGCCAGCCACTAAATACCCTTGAACCTTAGCTCTACTTCCATAACCGCTCTCTACTACCGAAACCATCATAGCAGAGAGCATAGCCGCCGCGGAAGGAGAAACAACATTCCTAATAGCCTTTGGTTTCATTTTGGTTATTTTCTTTCCGTCTATGACTTCATCAACAATATAAGGCTTCATCAATTGACCGGAATTAGCAATAGCGCCAACAGCTGTCACCATTTGTAATGGAGTAACTGCGATTCCCTGACCAAAAGAAGCAGTGGCTAAATATATTGATTGTTCTCTTTCTAAATTATCAATATCCCCCGCCACTTCTCCGCTTAATTCAATGTTGGTTAGGCCACCAAAACCAAACTTTTTCAAATAATTTCGGAACAATTCTCGCCCTAATAGATCAGCTATATAAACTGCACCAGTATTAATTGATTCTTCTAAAATTTCAGTCATATCGACTATTCCAAAATTCTCATCATCAACATTATGAATCGTTTCTCCATCAATTTTTACAAATCCTGTGTCTGTGAAAAGGCTGATGGGCGTAATCGTATTTGAATCTAATGCTCCTACCATAGTAATTATTTTAAAAATAGAACCTGGCTCAAAAGAATCAGAAATAGTCGGATTCCTAAACAAAGATAAATCTCGCACCTGAGAGTATTTATTGGGATCAAAATAGGGATAACTAGCTAAAGCCAAAATAGCACCAGTTTTAGGTGATAACAAAATTATTGAACCAGAATCAGCTTGATAATCTTTTATTGCTTTTTCCAATAGATTACAAACAAAAAATTGCAAAGAGCGATTAACGGTTAATACTATATCTACACCATTCTTAGCATTCTTTGAGGTGTGATAAATCTGCAAAGATGATAATTTTTTAATTTGGCTACCAGCAATTCCCGTTAGGTCCTGGTCAAAAAATTCCTCTAAGCCATATTGGCCTTGTTGTTTCTCGTCTATGATCCTAGTAAAACCAGTTAAATGACTAAAAAATTCTGCCTCTGGATAATAACGTTTTGGGACAGAATCAAAAAAAATACCAGGAAGGTTAAAACTTTTGATTTCTTCAAATTCTTGAGATGTCAGGTCTTTTCTCAACAATTCATAACGGTCATTTTTTTGAGAAATCCGCGATAACAATTTTTTAAAATCATCAGTTTGCGAGTCCTCTTCAATAAACTGAGATTGGTCTTTAATAATAATTCCTAAAAATGGAGCTATTTTTTCCGCAACCTCCATAACCAGATTCTCTTCAACAATAAGCTGTGGATCAATAATCAGATGATACTGATTGATGTTAAGCGCCAGAGGAAAAAAAATTTCTTTCTCTTTAATAAATATCCGTCCACGGGAAGCTGGTATTGTTTGTTCGCTAACAATTGGAGAATTAAAATTGTAATCTATAATTTGCAATTGGAAAAGGCGCCCCAAAATCAAGACGCCAAAAATAAAAATTACAAAAATAATAAGCTTAAATCGTACATTCATATTTTAGTAAAATTACCGAGAAAGACGAGCTAAAGTATCAGTATTGGGCCTTAAATAATCAATACGAGCCACTTCAATCATATTAAGCTCTTGCGATATTTCCTGTAGATTTTCCATGGATTTAATCGCAGCTTCCTCTTTCAATAAGCGTTCATTTTCGGTTTGCAAAGTTTTAAAGTCCTCTTTTAATTCATTGATTTCCAAACTGGCATAAACTCCAGCATTAACCTGTCCTAGGGAAATAATAACAGTTAATAAAAAGATTCCCAACAAGAAACAATTTGAAAGAAAATAATTAAAGCGGGACTTTTTGGATTTTTTCTTAAAAAATACCATAAAATTATATTTTTTCCGCAACCCTCAATTTCGCACTTCGTGATCGCGGATTTTTTTTAATTTCTTCACTACTAGGAGTTATTGGTTTTTTGGTTAAAATTTTAAAAGAATTTTCTTCTTTAAAAAATCTTTTAACTATTCTGTCTTCTAATGTGTGATAACTAAGAACAACTATCCGACCAGAGGGTAGCAAAATATCAAGACTAGAAGTTAATGCTTGTTGTAAATTCTCTAACTCTTGATTCACCACAATACGCAATGATTGAAAAATGCGAGCTAAAACTTTAATTTTAAAACGAAAACCTAATGTCTTTTTAATTAATTCGGAAAGTTGAGCACTAGTTTGTATCTTCTTTCTCTTTCTGTTTCTAACTATCTCTCTTGCAATTCTAGAAGAATATCTTTCTTCTCCATATCTCCAAAAAATTTCTCTTAAAGTTTTTTCAGAATATTGGTTAATAATCTCTTGGGCAGTCAAACTACTTAACCCTGGGTTAAATCTCATGTCCAAAGTTTCATCTCTCATAAAACTGAAACCTCGGTCACTACTTTCTATTAAATCCGAAGACAACCCTAGGTCTAGCAAAATGCCATGAACTGGAGAAAAACTATTTCGCTCAACTATTTCTTGTAAATTTGCAAAATTGTCATTAGCTAAAATAATTCTTTCTCTTAGATTCAATGCTCTTCTTTTATTATCAATTTTTTCTACAGCTTCGGGCGACAAATCTATGCCTAAAATTTTACCATCAGGTTCAGTATAAGATAAAATTTTAAAACTATGTCCTCCCCCTCCAATGGTACAATCAATAAAATTTTGCCCTGCTTTTGGTTGCAGGTATTCTAACACTTCATCTAATAATACTGGAACGTGCATAATTGAATTGATTTAATTTGTTTAAGTTCTATGAACTAAACACCTAATTCAGCCAAACTCTCGGCAATGTCTTCACTGTTAGACTCTGACTTACTCTTATATTCTTCCCACTTCTTTTCGTCCCAAATTTCTAATCTATTATAAAGACCGGCTACAACTGCTTTTTTTCCAATACTAGCGTAACGACGCAAATAATCAGGTATGATAGCCCTTCCTTGCTTATCTAGGTTAATATCCATAGCTCCTGCCAACATCAGTCGCGCAAAAGCTCTTGTTTTGGATTTACTAATAGGCATATCAGCTAATTTAATGGCTAATTTTTCCCATTCTTTTTTAGTATATAAAAAAAGACAACTGTCTATTCCTCTAGTGACAACTGCCCCTTTTGATAAATCTAATCTAAATTTTGTTGGAACTGCCAACCTATTTTTGTCATCTATTGAATGATGATATTCTCCAATAAACATAGTAATTTATTAAAATTATGCTATTTTTCGTTATCCACAGTTTATCTGAGTTTTCCCCACTTTTATCCACAGGCTTCCACAACATTTGTATTATAAACCATTTGCCCCCACTATGCAACCACAACCTGTGGATAACTAAAAACCCCCACACCTATACATAGGTGCAGGGGCTATATCTATACATAGTGGGGGGTAAAACCCCTATTATCTATACACAAACAGTAAAAACAATCAAAATAGTCCCTAAATACTAAGAGCTTTGCTCTTTTATAAACCTTTCAAATGATCTGTCGTATGTTTTTTCAACTTTAGATGAAAAAAAACATGCGGGCAATTCTTTTCTTCCTAAATGATATCTAATACATTCACAACAAATTCCTTTCCTAGGACAATCAGGATACGTGCAAGAACAATTTATTAAATTTTGCGATTTTTGGCATTCCATAAAAGAATACATTCTTTGGCAATAGCTACTTCTTCATTTGTGTTAATTCTCAAAATTTTTGTTTTTTTAAAAATTGGCAACCCTTGCTTAATTTTTTGCACTGTATATGGATCGCCTGTTCCAATGGCTCCAGTAAAAACAACAGCATTTACTTTTCCTAAAATACCATAATAAGAACTAATATATTTTTGGATAGAATAAATAAAAACATCAAAAGCCAATTGGGCTTTTTTGTTTCTCTTTTTAACTGCCTTTAATAATTGTAAAAAATTGCTTTTCCCAAAAAGCCCCTTAATACCTGATTCAAAATTTAATAAATTATAAATTTTATTATTTGAAAGATTAAAATTGTGATTTAAATGGAAAATCAAAGCTGGGTCCAAGTCCCCACAACGAGACATCATCACTAATCCGCTCATTGGCGTAAACCCCATACTTGTATCAATGGCTCTCCCCCCTTTAATAGCAACTATACTACATCCTCCGCCCAAATGACAAGTAATTAAATTGATTGAGTTTAATCTCTTCTTCAATTTCTCAGCCGCTTGCTGAGCTGCATATTTATGTGAAATGCCATGAAAACCAAACCTCTGAATACCATATTTTTTATAGTATTTCAATGGAATAGCATAAACTTTAGCTTTCTCTGGCAAATCGGCAAAAAAACTTGTATCAAAAACAGCTAAATGTGAAACATTAGGCAATAATTTTCTAGCTAATTGTAAAACTTTCAATTGCCTTGGATTATGCAAAGGAGCAAGGTTATTAAACTTTGATAATATATTAAAATTACTATCGTTTATGATAGTAGGTTTTAAAAACTTGTTTCCGCCATGAACAATCCTATGCCCAGCTATTTTAATATCAGGCAAACTCTTTATCTGCTTAATAATGCTCTTGCAAGCAATAAAATGATCTGATTGTTTACTCAAATCCTGAAAATTACCACTCTTTAAAACTTTTAAAGAATTTTTGGAAAATAATTTATATTTTAAAGAAGTGCTACCACTGTTTAAAACTAAAATTGACATAAATAAATATTGTTTTAGTAAATAAATTGATAAACAATGCCAAAAAGAAACACTGCACAAATAATATATGCGATTGGTTTTGCTAAATTAAAACTAAATTCTGGTTTTCTGTCTCCGATCTTTTTAGCGCGATAATAACTAGTAATCAAAGCCATGCCCTGAATGCCAGAAAGAATACCGCCGGCAAAACTAATAACAACTATAAAACTTCTCATCCCCAAAAGAAAAACAATTAAAGGAACAAAAACAGTTAATGCCCATGCTGAAAATCTTGGGACATTATAATCACGTCTGAATAATTGCATTAGAACATGCCCTAAAGCCAAAAAAGAAGTAGTCATTGCTAGAATCCCAAAAATACCACCAATTAATAAAATCCCTCCGTTTGTCACTTTGGCTAAACCAGTAATAGCTGTTTCCGAAACAGATTCACCACTAACGCCAATAACGGTTAAGCTAAAAAGTATATATATTAATATGGGAATAGATAAACCAAGAATTATTGCTTTTCTCAATAATTTGACGTTATTACTCAACATCCTTCTCATAGTAGGAATAGCTGTTGCTCCACCTAAAGCAAATAAAACCGCTCCATATGGAAAAAAAAGATTTTCTGGATGGAAACTCTTCAAATTATCCACGTCAATATATGAATGACTCATTCCGAAAACTATTAAAACAATAGCAATTAATCCAAAAGCCATAAAAAGCTCTACCTTGCTAATTATGCCAATGCCCTTAAAAACCAATATGCTGGCCAAAATCCAAAAGCATAATGACCAAAATACTTGATTACCACCTAAAACAGAACCCAAAATCGCATATAAAAATTGTCCTACCCCAATAGTATAAGCAATTAGAGCGCTAAAGATTCCAAGGATTAAAGATACTGTAATCAAAATTTGCCAGTTTTTCCCCAAATAACGACGAACATAGCCAGACATTTCCATATCGCCTTTAGTGCGCAAAATTACCTCAGCATAACAAAACTTTGTAATCAAAAATACAAGACCTAATAATAAAAGATAAAAAATGCCAGGAATAAAACCAACTTTTGAAAAAGCATACGGTAAACCAAAAATACCAGCTCCTACAATTGTGCCGATTAAAATTGATGTTGCTTGAATGAAATTTTTTCGTGTTGCCATAAAATTAATCAGTTAATTTAGGTTTATCAACGGACAATGCGTCAACGCCCGCCTTGTCTCCTGTTATACCAAGAACATCCTTGTCCATTTTCTGAAACTCCTTATATGTCGTGTTATAGGCATTTACTGTCGTGCTTAGATTCTGGCCTAATTTTTGCAGAAAAACATCATAAGAACTTATATGTTTCATGAGTTTTTCTACATTTTTTTTGATTTCTTTTGCAGAATCCTCTATTTGTAAAGAGCGCAAACCCTGTAACACCATTTGCAGATAAGCTAAAAATGTAGTTGGAGAAACAATAATCACATGCTTTTTTGCAAAAGCATATTCCACCAAACTTGGGGCTTCACTCTTAATGACTCCCACCTGCCCAACTAATAAGTCATAATAAATGGCCTCAGAGGGAACAAACATAAATGCAAAGTCAAAAGTATTCTTTGAGGTATCAATATATTTAGAGGTTTCGTCAATGCGATTCTTCAGGTCCTGCATAAATAGTTTTTCTAATTGTTGTTGTTTGATTGTGTTATTCTCTTTAATTAAACGATTGTAATTTTCTAAAGAGAATTTAGCATCAATGGGAATAATTTTCTTTTGGATAAAAATTGCCGCGTCAACAATTAAATCTTTGTCAGTTTGTTCATCTTTCCCTAAATTATATTGCATTTTATAGATATTTGGTGGTAAAACATTTTTTAAAACCATCTCCAAACAATACTCGCCCAAAATTCCACGATGTTTCGGGTTCTTTAAAATGTTCTGAAGGTCTTGTAATTGCCCGCCAAAATCAACTATTTTCTGGTTAGTCTTATCAAGCTTACTTAACTTTTCCATAACGCCTTGAATTATTTTTATATTCTGCCCAGATTGAGATTGAATACTGCTGCGTATTTCGCCCATCTGATCTTGCAACATTAAAACTCCTTGGCTTTTTATAACATCTTTCTCAAACCTTTCAAAACGTTTATTAAAAGAAAAGAAAAAAATAATCCCGCCCAGTACAAGAAAAATAACTAAAATAACTAATAATATAATCATAGATTAATATTCTATCATTTTTTCAGCTTAAAAGCAAATTCGCTTAATAGGACCAGAAAACCACTTAATAAAACTATATATAAAACAATTCTTATATCAAACCAAAATGAGACAAACCCGGGTTGAAAATCTTCTACCATACAAAGCACAAAAAAACAAACACCGCTCACAATAAATAAATCTTTTAGAAACCTATAAAACATTATTCTTTTTTAATTTTGTTTATTAAATAATTTTTCATATCTGGGAGAATGTCTCTCAGTTCAACAGGAGACCTGTACAACCATACTTTAATTTTCTTTATTTTAATTTCATGTCTGGCATTAGTTAGACCAGGCGCAGAAACCATAAACTCTAAAGCGTGATTGTTCATATAATTAGACCCTGCCAAAAAATCAACTATTCCATTTTGCCATTCTTTGCTTATTGGATTTTCTAATGGCTTTAATTGAAAGTTCCAATCCAAGGGGTTAATTCTTTTTTGCATTAAAGCCAATTGTAGAATGGGGTGATTAGGATTTTGATAAGTAATCTCAATCTTCACTTTATTAAAAGTTCTGGGAATTTTTAGCTTAAAATAAGCTGGTTCAATAAAAATTCTTTGAAAACATTCTGCATCCCCTTCTCTCTCAATTAGCCCCACCCTATTTTCTGGATAAAAATCAGAAATCAAACGCGAGGAAGAACAAAAATCTTTCTCTAGAATTAGCTCTCCAGCCATTACTAAGTTTTTAGAAATCAACCAAATCCCTAACAATAAAACAATTAACATTAAAAAGATTCTATATATTCTTAAAATATGTTTCATGATTAAATTACTTTACTTTATATACGATGTTTTATTTAATTTCAAGGTTCTGCGAGCAAAGCGAGCAGGTTCTTATAATTTAATTTTATTATAATCTTGAGCCTGCGGACTATAAAGCCAAATCATTACTTTTCCTATCTGTTGACGATTGCCTAACATTTCGTCTAAGGATTCAATAATTTCCTGTCTTTTGTCAAAAAACACCCAATGCTCCTCTGTTATAAAATAACACTCTTTGGCATTAGTAATTTCCATTGCTTTAGTTAAATAACGAACCGACGGAGAATAATTCATGTTAGCGAATAATTGTACTCTTTCTGGCTGGCGATACTCAATATAATAAGGAAACCCTCCGGCCACGATTTGTCTGCCAGAGACCCCTTCTAAAGCCAATAAAGGCCAAGTATTAGCTAAAACACAAGGCAAAGAAGAAGCCAATTTGTTGTTTGTTTCGTATTCTTTCCAAATATATTTAGCAGCATTTAGTTCATCTTTCGTAACTACTTGAAACTTGGGGCCAGAAACGTAAGTAGTGACAGAAACTAGACCCAAAAAAAGAATTATTGCCCAAAGGATTATCTTCCTGCGAACAGAAGCTAAATAAGTTAATCCCCAAGCCAAAGGAAAAAACATTAGAAAAGAAACCAAAAGCACCAAACGTTTGCTGAAAATATGATTACCCTCCATAAAAGAAGAAGCAATTATTTGACTAACCAAAAAAATAACTAGCGAGGTGATTAACCAAAAAGCAATTTTTTTGTTTTTTAATTTACTATATTGAACAAACCCTAAAATCACTACAACTAAAATAAGGGGGGTCAAAAATAGCCACCATGGAGCAATCTCAAAAAATATAGACCGTGAAAGCTCCTGATTGGTTTGAGCATAAAGCCAATTGTCTTGTTCAAATTGATAAATCCGAGGAAAAATAGCTTCAGAAGAGAAAAGAAAATTAACAGGAAAAATTTTAAGTGCTTGTGAAATATTAGTAGAAGAAAAGAGGGGTTTCTGAAAACTAGAATATTGATTATGGGTATCTAGTAAAGGAATTGAAATTGAAGCGCATAAAATAAAAATAATTAAAATTAAAACCCACTTTTTTGCTTTAAGCCCCATAAAACTAGAAAAAACCTTCTTGAAAATCAAAGCCAAAATAAGCATTATAATAAAAACAATTAAGTAAAGAATGTAATTAAAATACAAAAATGGAACAAGGAAAAGTGAAAGAACTAAAAAGCGCCGACCAGAAATCAAACCCTTAAAATACTGCCCCAGAAAAATCAAACCAAATAGAAAGGGTAAAAAAGCAAAAGACATAGGCATGGTGATGCTGCCATAGGCCTGAAAAGGATAAAATAAAAAGGGCAGAAAAATAATTAAATATAAAAATTCTTTCTTCTTGGAAAAAAGACTGGCAATCTTTAAAATCAAGAATGGTAAAAATATTGAAAAAAGCAAAGCCCCTAAAAGTAAATCAATCCAAAAAATATCTAATCCAGTTAACCAGGACAAGGCAATGGTTAGTCCCCACATATTCGCATAAGATGTTTTATTGCCAGCTACAAAAACTTCAGGAATCTTTAAGGAGCCAAAGCTTTTGTAAGATATGTTTTTTCCAAATAAAACTGGTTCATAAATATTTCCTTCCATTAAACTTCTCTCTGCTCCTATGTGTCGCCACTTATCTCCTCCAAAACCAGCCTCATAGGGAATTAATAGATAAGCATGCAAAAGAAGAGAACAAAAAATTATTATCAATAAAAAAGTTTTTAGTTTGCATTTTGAAAAAATCAAATAGCCAACAATAAGAGATATGGCCAACCAACCATATATGTAAAGAGGGTGAATAACAGTCCACGGGGAACGAATGTATTCTCCTGTGCGAGCCCGTAGCAATAGAAAAAATAAAAAAAGAAAAATTATAACCCCTATAAAATACAACGCTTTTGGAACCCTAAGGGATAATCTGTTTGGAATAATTTTTGACTCTAATGTTTTTGTGTCCCCTTCTTTGCTTTTTGTTATTCTTTTAGATTCCAAAGAAATAATTATAGTTAACAACAAAAGAATAACCAAAAAATAAATAGGAATTATTTTATACAAAACAATAGGAATAGCTGTTAAAAAAGCTATTAAAAACAATAAGCAAAAAAATCCCAAAATGAATTGGAATTCTTTTTCAAAACCATTCTTTTTTAAAATTAATCCCAGCCAATAAGAATTAAGAAAGAAATAAAAAACAAAACACAAGATATATAAAAAAGTATTTTGAGTGAATTGAAAATTTAAATACCAAACAATAACAGATAAACAACTTAATATTGTAAAAAAGAAATACTTACTGTGAGCGCAGCGAACAGCAAGGTTCTCGCTAGAAGCGAGGTTCTTATTATTTTTAATTTTAAAAATTAATCGCATCATAATATATTTTCTCTATATCTTTTACTATCTGTGGCCAATTATATTTTGTTTGCACTAATTTTAAGCTTTGTCTCCCAAAATCAACTCTTAATTTTTCATCTTCTGTTAGTTTTTTAATCTTTTGAGCCAAATCCTCAACATCATTGACCTTAACTATTAATCCATTTCCTTCTACCAAAGAACTCGGTCCAGCTAAATCAGAAACTATAATTGGTTTAGAGCAAGCCATGGCCTCCAGAGAAACTAGCCCAAAAGCTTCTGACCTACTCACTGAGGGTAAAACGAAAAGGTCAGATAAATTATAATATAAAGGTAAATCTTCATTGCTCACACTGCCCGCAAATATTACTTTATCAGAAATTGCTAATTCCTTGGCTAACCTCTCATACTCTTCTCTTAAATCCCCATCTCCAACGATAATCAATTTTATGGACAAAGAAATCAAATTTTTGCTGGCCATTGCTCTTAATAAAACCTCAACGCCCTTAAAATAATGAGCTCGGTCAAGTCCTCCAACAAAAAGCACAACCTTGTGATTATCTTGGATCTCGTATTTTGATAATAATTTCTTATTCTTCTCTTGCGGAAAAAATCTATTTTGTTCAACACCAAAAGGGCTAATAATAAATTTGTTTTTAAATTTTTGGTAATATTTCTTAATCTTTGAAGTTTTTAAATAGGCCAAAGAAGAAACCAAAACCCTTTGCCCGAATTTAGCTAACCAACCATTGAATAAAATATTATATAAAGAAAAAATAAAACCCCTAACACTAGTGTCAATTAGGTCCATGTGATATTGAATAATCAATCGAGATGAAAGAGACCTATTGAATAATATTGATTCCCCTGTCCCTCCAAAAGGCCAATGGAGGTGAATAATATCAAATTCTTTCAATTTTTTTGATAATCTGGGTAAAAACGCAGAATTGCCAAATTTAAAAAGCGGTTTTAGGCGCTGAACTTTAAAGCCGTAATAATCTTCTGTTAATGGCACATTTTTTTTGTATTGAGGAGTGAAAACAACCACTTGATGCCCCAATCTAACTAATTCTTTAACCTGCTCAAAACAAACATTTCCCATTCCGCTCTTATATGGAAGAAAAGCACAAATAACATGAGCAATTTTTAACCTCTTTTTTAAGTCGTTAATCATAATTATTATTCATTTTAACAAAATAATAACCTTAAATCAATGACAAAAAGTCGAGAAGCTCGGCCTCTCAACTTTCTAATTAAACATATTTTATCTATTTTCTGAATATTCTATAAATAATCCAAATATAAGACAAAATTGCCAAAATAACCCATATCCAAATATTAATATGAATCCATGTGGCTAAAATAAATCCTATTGCAATTCCACACCAAGCACTAATTTTTAAATCAACAAAATCAAATTTTTTGACATTTTTGTTTTTAAACCATTTAAAAAGATTTTTCATACTTTTTGCTATTAAACTTATTTAAATCGCTTTCTATTAATTCATTCTTTCTTCTATCCCTCTCCTGAAGCATTCTGTTTCTTCGGTAGTTAGAACCTTTTTGTATTTGGTCCAAAAATATTTTTTAATTTCTGATAATTCTTTTTCAATAAAATCTGGGTCTTTTATTTTTTTGTATGTCAAATTCAGGTTTCCCAAAACCTCATCTATCTCTTTACCACTAAAACCACCCTCATGCAAAGATTTAATCCATCCCGGAACATCATTGTCTGGAATTTGAACTTTTTTAATTTCACTAAAATTTTCCATATAATTTATATTATTTTTGTTTATTTAGATCTTAAACTTCCATTGCACATTTAATTAATTCATCTAAAAATTTTCCGAACTCCATTCCAGCGGCCTTAGCCGCTTTAGGAACTAAGCTTATTTTAGTCATTCCAGGAATAGTATTAATCTCTAAAAAATATAATTTGTCCCTTTCTGTGTCCCATATAAAATCAACTCTTGCCAAATCTTTACAACCAATGGCTTTAAATATCTCTATAGATAATGTTTTTACCTTCTTGCAAATCTTGTCTGGAATCTTTGCTGGACAAATTTCATCGCTACCCCCTACTTCATACTTAGCTTTATAATCAAACCATTTAGAAATCCTCGGTATGATTTCAACTACGGGGAAAGCTTTTGGCGGATTATTTCCGAAAATTGCCACCGTTAATTCACGGCCTTTTATAAATTTTTCTAAAATAATAGTTGTGTCATACTTAAATCCTTTTTCAATTCCTTCTGCTAACTTTCCGCTTTTTTGAACAATCGTCATTCCGATTGATGAACCCATTTCATTCGGCTTAATAACAATTGGTAACGACAAAATGTCAACAATTTCCTTAATATTATAATTATCGTTTTGTCTTAAAACAATATCAGGTACTATTTCTAAATTAGCATTACGAGCAATAAGTTTCGATTTGTGCTTATCCATAGCTAAAGCACTAGCTAATGTTTTGGAAAAAATATATGGCATGTCCAACATGTCCAACATTCCCTGCAATTTTCCGTCCTCGCCAAAAGGACCATGCAAAAGAGGAAACACTAAATCAAATTCTTTGGCAAAAATATCATTAATAAATTTTTGCAAATCATCTCTTGCATCATATCGCAATATTTCATATTTATCTTTATCTAATGCTTCATAAACCGCATTAGCAGAACTAATTGAAATTTCTCTCTCGCTACTACAACCACCAAACAAAAGACAAATTCTTTTTTTACGCATAATTATTTTTAATCAATTTTTTGGCTTAAATTAGCTTAAAATAGAGGATATAAAATGGGGTGACTGTCCCTATTTTTTCAAGAACCAAATCTTTAACAATTTCAACGAATTAAGAAACTATTAGCAATTTCAGTGAATTGAGACGCATTCTCTTCCCAATCAGCTTGAGTAGTATTAAAAGAAATAACCCAAATATCATTTCCCTTGCCTTTGACTAGAATGAAGAGAACCTTAAAATCAATCTCGTTCTGGGTCACTTCTCCTTCTAGGGCATACGCTTTGTTGTCGTTAATCTCCAAATCGTTTTCATTGATAAAAACAATTCCTGGGGTCGCTTGAATAACGGCTTGTTTTAAAGTTTCAATATATTGCTGGTCATCTAAATTCTGTACAGAATCAAGGGTAACTGCGTAATAAGGATGAAAATTAATTTGTCTAGCTCGTTCATCATTTACCACGTCCAACATATTAACTGCCATCATAGAAACTCCCATAGGGGCTGTCTGCTCAACCCAACCTTTGGGCACCTTAATGCTAAAACCTGTTTCCAAAACAGTTTTATCTTCTGGTTCGCCGTGTTCTCTAATTGCCTGCCTGTCTGGCTCAGAAACTTGTTGATTGTCCTGTTCAGACAAATTTCGGTTTTTGTTTGGAGCAAAAATCAAAAATCCCGCAATAACGACAATAACAAGAATGATGATAATAATTAAAATCTTTCTCATAATTTTAAAACTATATTTATTAATTATTCTCAGGTGTTATTTTATTATACTACTTTTCAAATATAAATAAATAAAAAATAAAATAAAAGCAACGAAATTTACTTAAACTTCGTTGCTTTTTGTATTTAAAAGACTATTTCTTCTTTTTTGGTGTCTTCTTTTTTTTGCCTGCCATAAATCAATAATTAAATTATATAAATAAACGACCTTTATAATAATTCTACCAAAAAATAAATATTCTCACGATTTTCCAGCAAAAACCAAAAATGGGATTAACAATATACTTTATTAAGGGATGTTCAAATCCAGCAAAATCAAATTTTGTATCTATTTGTTTTATAAACTCTCTGTCGCTAATTTGACGTGTCTTTTGAATCTTATGTCTTTTTTTTAAAATTTTAGGAACCTTGGACAAAGAAGCGAAAAAACTTTTAATTTTAGTTACAAACCAACCGTCCATTAAACTATAAGCCAAAATGCCTAATTCCATCAAAATCCAGAATGGAAAAAGTAAAATCAATGTTGGTAGTTTATAAAACTTTAATAAAGTGAGGGGACGATTTCTTTCGCTCCAAAACCAACGATTTTTAGAAATAGCTTCTACATATTTGTGATAAATAATTGCTTCCGGGACTAATTTCAATTTATATCCCAAAAACTTAGCACGCAAACAAATATCTGTATCTTCGTGATATAGAAAAAAATCTTCATCTAATAATCCAACTTTATTTAATGCATTAACATCAATAAACATTGCTGCGCCCGAAAGATAAAAAGGATTTCTATTTAATCCTTTAATAACTTCATCGCTAACCTCTTTTTTGTAATCCCCAGAATAACCAAAACCCAAAAAATGCATTTTATTACCAGAGGTTTGAATCAAATTCTTTTTCGGCCAACACATAATTAATGCCTGACAAGCGAAAAGATTATCAACAGAAGATGCTTGTTTTGCTAATATCTCCAGACACTTAGGGTCGCAAACAGTATCTTGGTTCAGCATAAAAATATAATCTGGATTATTTTCCAACGCTCTTTTAATGCCAATATTATTTCCGCCCGCAAATCCAGTATTCTTTTTGCTAACAATCAAAGTAGCTTCTGGAAAATTTTTTCTAACATAATCTACTGAATCATCGGACGAATTATTATCCACAATGACAACTTCACTTGGCTGAAGGGTTTGTTCCCTTAAACTTTGGAAAAGTTCTGAAAAATATTTTCGGCCATTATATGAAAGAATAATTACAGCAATTTTTATATCTTGAATATTTTTTTCCATAAAATTAAATAATAATTTTTCCTATTCCAGTTTTTGTTATTCCTGCGGCATTACCTTCAT
>Ga0268281_1000448_pt1 | contig 30804 bp, 37 predicted proteins | sample saktaG_10_FD_190134 | JGI IMG/M metagenome (GOLD analysis project Ga0268281, IMG submission 190134) | Saline water microbial communities from Sakinaw Lake, British Columbia, Canada - sak_2011_5_24_50m | ecosystem: Environmental > Aquatic > Non-marine Saline and Alkaline > Saline ...
TTATTGTTTTGTTTGATGATGCCCCGCTCTCTGTCAGGGTTGTAGTTACTCCTGCTGACTGCATAACTATCTGATTTGAAGTTGCGGTAAGGTTAAGACTTGTGAGAGTTCCTACGCCCGTGGTGGTAAAAGTTTGTGAACCCAAATCTACGCTGGAGCTTGCGCCCGTGTATGGCACGTAACCGGACAAATCAACAGAACTCCAAGACAGGGTTCCACTTGTGTTTTTTAAATATCCGTCGCTACTTGCTGTTGGTAAAACATATGCGGCGTTGGCTGTCTGCGTGCCTGCAGTGAAAGTGGTATAAAAATCATTTGCTCCTGCTGACCAAAGTTTTAGTGTGCCAGCGGTGTTGGTGGCAGCATCAATTCCGAGTATTCCTCCCGTTCCAAATGTCCCTGTGCCTGTGGTGGTAAGGTTATTCGCCTGAAAGTCCGCTGTTCCAGAAGCAATAAAGTCCAACACTTTTGAACCGTCATTAAAATACAGAGCCCTGCCAGAAGAAGAACCGTCCAAATACATATATCCGTTCTCGTCATAAAAAGCAGAGTTAAACCAATCTATCCTTAAATCAGTTCCTAATGCTCCGTAAAGTTGTCTATTAACAAAATCTATTGAGGTGGTGGGGCTACCCGTGTATTGTCCAAGCGTCCCGTTTGTTAAATCTAAAATACCATTAGGAGAACCATTGCCTCCGTATAAAAAGCTACTATCAGCCCAAGCCAACATTACAGTTGTGCCATCAGAGGCGTAGAGGTATCTATTGTTTGGGTCTATTGCTATAACTGAACCGTCATAAATACCGCCAGTATAATAAATAGTTCCGATGGTCATATTCCCAGCACCGTCTGAACTGATATTTCCACCGTCTAAATATAAAGCTCCTGTCACATTTAAGGCATAAGTTCCGTCTGCTAAATAAACTGTATTACTATAGGCATCAATAAATTTTCCTGCATAATAAGTTCCGTCATCTCCTCCTAAAGAAGCGTAATATCCTGACCCCGTTAAAGTAAATAATCCTGCCTCATCTCCATTTGCTAATACTGCGTCTGTATAACCAAAACCATCTACAAAATACCCTGCTCTTGTATTCGCATCATCTCCCAATACTGCCTGATATGTGGTTCCGGATGTGACGGTGGTAAATGTTCCAGCGGCAGGCGTGCCAGTTCCTATTGCGCTCGGAGCTGCCCATGTTGCACCTCCTAAATATTTTGCCTCGAAAGCAGCAGGAACTGCGCCAAATTGCTTTCTTGGTGTAAAAACTTCTTCGTAGACAGCGTCACAACCGGGATCAAATTGTACTTCCAAATATCGTGAAGTATTATTTAAATCAACACTCGAAAGAGAAACATGCGTTCCTAGCATTATAGAAAACAATCCACTGGTTGTGGCCACTTTTGTTGTTGCAGCTGTCCACGTTTCCGTCCAAAGCGCGCTTCCGGCGGTTGGATCGTCATAAATAACAAACTTCATACAGTAGGTACCATCTGTAACGGCTACTCCGCCAGAGGTAGTAAGCTTTCCTTGATAATTTATTTGTTCATTAAAAGAAGCGCTTGTATATAGCGCAAATCCGCCAACGGCCAAGCCAGCGATAATCCCAATAGCCATGTATTTTATGGCCTGTTTCATTTTAATAAACGTAATTTTAAATTTTAAAAATGGTAAAAAATATTCTTCCAACTAATCTAAAAATATCTAGAGTTTTAGGAACTTTAACATTCAGTTATTATATCATAAAAGCAAATTAAAAAACTGTGGAATTATTCACAGCTTTTTATACACACATCAGCATTGTTTTCGCTTGGTATCATTTAATTTTTTCTATTTTTGCGCCTTATTATAGCAAAGATATCCCGTTCTTTTTCAAGCCCAAAAATAATTAAAATTACAGCAATTAGCAGAACTATAATATATATTGGCAACTCATAATACCAACGAAATTGGAAAACAGGCGTAACCCTACCCAACCTTAGCTCGCCTTTTATTTCACTTATTAATTCGTTTTCCTGGTTAAAAATAGAAATAGTTATAGAATAGTTCCCCACCCCTAATGTTGGAGGAATGGCCGCCTCGTGTAAAGTTTTAGTTTTATCCTGGCTTAAAAGAAAAGAAAACGCCTCGTCATCTTTCTCGATGCTAAATACTATTGTTTTAGTGTGCGGAGGCAATTGCCTGTCGTAGATTGAAACCAGCATCTGTTTGTGGACGGGGATTTTAATGGTCGATTCCCCAAACCAGATAATGTCTTCCCCTTCAACGAAAAAATTAAATTCTCCAAAAGACATTTCCCACCCTACCGGAGGTACATACGGCGGGGCCGTCGGCGATACAGACGGCGACGCAGAAGGTATAACGGGCCCCGCCATAGGAATTCCCGAAACTATGGCCCCTGAAGAAGAATGGTCTCCCACTAAATTATAAGCAAAAACTGTATAATAATATCTAATTCCATTTGTCAAGCCCGTATCCGCAAAAAAGGTATCGTCTCCTTCGTAAACAACCCCACCCTGATCTGGATTAATTGGATAAAAATCTGTGCTTCTTAATATTCTTACTTTATTAAAATCTGAATCTAAAGGGTTGTCCCATGTTAGTGTAAGTTTTGTGTCGCCGATTGAAATTTTTAAATTACTGACATTATTTAAAACAGACAATGTGCTGAAAGAATAATCTCCTGTTCCGACCAAGAACCCCGTTGTGTCCGTACACCCAATTTTAAAATGATAAATGGTAGAACCCTGTAAATCGCTTAGCTTGGCAGAATGATCAATTTTAAATTGCGTTTCAGAAATAGTTCCATTTTCATATTCTGTCGTTGCGCCAAAGTACAGATTACAATAAGCCGGTTTTGATGTTTGCCAGGAAATAGTCGCCGAGTTGGGAGTTATATCTTTAGAAAATATGTTTTGAATTTGAAGGGTAAAAATATCGTTTCCGCTACCGGGATTACTACTGCAATCGGACGGACAGTTTTGTTTAGTTTCCATCCTCTCCAGCTCACACAACCTATTATTGTTACAGCCACAATCAGCGGGGCAACCCAATGAACTTTCCTCCAAGGTGGGCTCGCAAATTCCATTGCTATTGCAGAAGCTGGTAACTTGCAAATTCAAGTCAACAGAGTCCGAAGCTGCCCCCACTACATTAAAAAACAAAAAACTACCCAAAAACAAAAGTATTGCAAATACTAATTTAAGACTGTGCAGTTTTCTATAATTTACAATTTTAAATTTCAAATTCGTTATTTTAGTTTGACGCTACGGTTACCGTCGCCATTGCGCTATATGCGCCTTCTAACATAAATTTAGCGTTTGATTGGGCGCGAAATTTAATAACTTCGTCTTCCCCGGATGTGCTGGTTCTTATGCTTCGGTCTATCATATCAACATCTGTTGTTCCATTAAAGTCCAGCCAGCATTTGTTTAAGGTTTGACTCCCTGAAGATTGATTACAGGCGTTGCTTGCGTTATCCAAAAACGCCTGAACGGCGTCCGAGTCTGTCGCCGGCTCTACAGTAAATCCGAATTCTGCGTTATTAGAAGCTACGCTCCAATCATAATCCGGAACTCCCGGCGAGGCGGTAGTAAAGTCGTCAAAATAATGGCTACCGTCCAATCTCATTGCGGGAATTGTTGATGCTTTTATTTTCATATTAAAGCCGGCGGAATTGTCAGCTATAACTGTCCACGTTGCACTACCATCGGCCGTTCCTCCGGAAATACCCGGGATGTCCGGGGTCATACCTACGTCAGCTGGGGACGACACACTTATATAGCTTTCCTGCATTTCCTGAAATCCCGCTCTTAATTTATACGAAGATCCATCAATCCTGCCCGTGGAAACCTCTCCCAGCGTGTCCTGGAATATATAATTTACAGTCGAAGATAATCCGCCCGCTCCAGAAGAATCGTCTGATTGTATTTTGTAGTTCGAACTTTGCATTTCAATAGCTAATGTGGATCCCCAAAAACACGTTGCAGCCAAAATAAACGCCACAAACATTACAGCAGTTTTTATTTTTAACCCTGAAATTTCCATTTATTCTGTTTTTCTTTCCATTATTGTACCACAAATATTTTTTAGCAACTACGTTTTTTTATTAACTAAGTACAAAAAAAGAAAGCGGTCGCCTTCTTTTTTTGTACTTAGCTTTTAAAATTTACCTTCTTAATAGAGACCCCAGGAAATTTTTAGCATCCAATATTGAACTATACACAAATCCCTGTTCTTTTTTTATACAATAATTGTTACATTCGTCTTTTGTTGTAAAGCCTCTTATAGCGTTTTCCCCGCTGAATTCCCACATAAAGGAATTTTGACTATAAGAGCATTTCTGGTCGCAGGCCGTTTCTATCTCTTTTTTCTTGCTTGCGTCTCCCATCACCAAAGAAATTACAAGCCATCCTTCAGCGACAATAAGAACAACTATCAAGAGATATTTTATTAATTTAGGCATTGTTACAATTTTTGTTTTTAGAGTTTTCTACGTTTACTGCGTCGGAGGGACACTATCAGAAGGCGGTGTTTGAGATGGGGCCATCGGCTGGCTTGGCGCGGGTGGCTGCTTTCTGTTTGAACTTTTTTTAAACTCAAGATGAGTTGCAAGCCAAATAATAAGAAATAGGAATAAAATCAATCCTATAACGGCAATGGCAACTAATTTCCATGGAATAACCCAGAAAGTAAAGGACGCCGTGTCCATGATGTCTTGATATCCTCTATTTAGAGTAACTAAAGCAGTATACCTGCCAAAAAGAAAATTACTATTCCATTTTACTTCTCTTGTTCTAACCGATTTTGGCATTACAAACCATGGGTCAAGTTCTATACTGCCTACTTGTGCGCCTAAAATATTTTTTATATCAATTGTACCGTAAGGCGACAAGTGTACGTTTCCGGTGTTTTCGTTAAATATTTTAAAAGTAACAGGTCCTTTCTCATAGAAATTTTTGTCTGTTTTAAAATCTTTAAGCGCACCCTGCTCGAAAGCGGCCCCGTTGACTCTCACAAAGAAAAGAGATGCTACTCGCGTAATAACCTGCACTTTTCCTGTGGCTTTACCGGCTTCTACGGGAGCGTTCAGCTCAGGTACATTAGACGCCGATACCATTACAGCCCCATACAATCCTCCGGGCTCAACATCCGCAGGGATGGTAATATCCACGGGCAATCTTAGGCGCTGGCCATGGTGCAAAGTAATTTGGTTTATCTCGGGCTTCACATAATCTTTTAAGGAATATGGGCTCTTATTTTCTCCTAGAAATTTAATTGAACCGTTAGCATCTGTCGTGCCCTCAAAATCTTCCACTGAAATGTCAATTATCTTGTCCATCCCGCTTCTATTGCTGACAATAATCTCTTTCGTATATTGGCTTCCCGGATCCATAAAAACCTCTGTTTTGCCCGGACCTACGACAATATCCCCCTCGTTGCTAAAGTTCAATTCCTCAACTAAATAAGCGGATGCATAATTAACTCCTCCAAAAAGGAAAAATATTATTAAAAGCGCAAATAAGATTTTTTTCATATTTTTTCTATAGGCAAATTTTACTTTTCAAAATCTACCCCTTGATTATTTAAATGAGTTAATTTTAAAATTATTAATTTACCGCCGCTGTTGCTGTTATTGTTGCAACATAACTGCCATTTTCTAAAAGTTTTGCATTTGATTCTGCTTTAAAATTTACCACTTCGTCTTCTCCGCTAGCCGTGGTTTCTGTCGTTCTATTTACAACATCTATATCTGTGGTGCTGTTAAATCCCGACCAACACCCGCCAGTATTTCCTCCGGCGCCGCAAGACACACCACCATCTAAAAAGGCAGCTACTGTGTCAGCTGCTGTTGCCGCAGCTATTGTAAACCCAAAGCTGGCCGCTCCGGCTCCCGCGGCAGTCCAACCGTAAGAAGGCGTTGTGGTATGGTCTCCGAAATAATATGTTACGTCCTTATATAAAGCATTTGCCTGGGAAGCATGAAGTTTTAAATTAAATCCTGTGCTGTTGTTTGTTTTAACATTCCAAGTCAAACTGGCGGTAACAGGAGCGCCAGGGTTACCGGAAACACCAGGGATGCTGGCTGAAAATGTTGTGTCGTCCGGTGAATCTATGGTTACCTCCGCCGTAACTGTTGCTGTAACCGTTGCCGAATCTGTCACGGCCTGCGTAATCGCCGGCTCCAAAGCAACGAAAACCAAGGACATGATAAAAAATACGGATAGCGTTAAACCTGCGGTTTTTTTAAAAGCTTTAAAGCTGATTATCTTTTTTTTGTGCATATTTTTTGTGCCTTAAAAATAATTTATTTTAAATACGTTATTGTATCTTGTGATAATTATAAACATAGAACAACCCCCCCCCTGTGGATAACTATTTTACCGCGTTTCCTTCTGGGGCAGAATTATCTGTCGTCGGCGGATTTTCAACTGTTCCGCCTGGAGGAGCTTCAGTGGGCGGAGTTGCTGATTTTAGTATTGATTTTCCCGCCTTTAATGTTTCTAAAATTTTTGGTATATCTGTGTTTTGCGGATTTAGTTGTTGCAGAGTTGTAAATGTTTCTACGGCTTTATCCTTTTGTTTTAGGGCATCGTAAACAATACCCAAAGAATATAGGGCATTTGAATAACTCGGATTCAGAGAAACTGATTTTTCGAGTTTTTCTTTAGCTTGCGCTAAAAGCTCATCTTTTTGGTCAAGTTGTTTTGACGCGGGACTCAAGGCGTCAAAAAGATATACGCTCCCCTCTTGGGCAAACAAGTAAGGGTTATTAGGATCTAATTTTAGAGCAGACTCATAAGATTCGATTGCCCATTTCGAAGCATCGTCAGAAATGCCAAGAAGGCTTTGATAAACGTATCCGCGGGAAGACCAATTATTTGCATCATTCGAGTTTATATCTGTTGCCATTTTGGCGGCATTAACAGAGTTTGAGATAAGCGTTTGAACCTTTGTTTTTTCCTCGTCGCTTGGGGCAGATTTGGAATCAGCCGAAGCGGATATCTCATCTTGAACGGCGAGAACATAAACTTGCGACAACTGCCTGAAATAGAGATCTGACCCCGAATTCAGACTGGCGGCCGTTTCTAATTTTTTTAATCCTTGCTCATTTTGGTTTGCCTGATAATCGGCCAGCCCGGCGCGATAATTTATTTCTGCTATATACCTCTGTCCGTTTAGCGCAAAAAGTCCTACTCCGAAAATAAATACAAGCGTAAAGGAAAAAGTAATTATTAGGGTCAGTAATGAAGACGGCTTTAAATTATATTCTTTTCTACTATTTAAAATAAGGCCCATCAGAGAGGCGATTGTAAGGAAATAAACAAGATACAATGAGATACTGGAACTATAAACAAACAAAGCCACGGTTTCGGCGACCAAAGAAGCAAGAATCCCCAATAATAAAACAATGTAAATTTGCCCATCCTCCTGTTCCCCACCATTACTGCTCATGGAAAATAAAAATTTTATTCCGTAGAAAACGGGAAGCGCCATAAAGGTTAACAGAGCTAAAAATCCCAACACGCCGGTTGTAGCCAAAACATTCAAAACCTCAGAAGGCGGCCTGTTGAATACAACACTCCATAAAGATGTTTTGCTAAAATCAGCATCCTTAAATTTTAAAAAATCATAACCGAATGTTCCCGGTCCTGATCCTAGAATTGGCCTTTCTTTTATCGCCTTCATCGTTATATTAAAAGCGGCTTTCTGCGAAAGAAAAACCTCGCTCACCTTTCGTGTCACTCCGCTTATTTGAGGATTTAGAATCAGGAAAAACAGAGCCACCGTCAGAAAAAACATCGGCAAAGCCATCCATCGCCCATCAAAAAGCTTCTTTTTTATCGTCCCAAGTGCCAGTACAAGCATACCTGCAAAAATGACCCACCAGACCATACCATAATCAACCAGTAACAATATCATTCCCGAGAGAAGTATCTGCCAAAGAAATAAAACTTTCCACCACTTTTTAACAGAAATAAATAAAACTATCGCCAATGGAAGAAGCATCGCGGTAAAAAGCCCCAAACTCCCGCCGGATCCGATTGTATTAAAAGCCACCGATTTGGCAAAATCAAACGGAAATATGAATAAACCAAAAAGCTGGAAAACCCCGATAAGTTCCGCAACAACCGCGGAAAAAGAGAGGACAACAAATGATGTGAGAATTTCTTTTTTTGAAAAAGTATTGCTTACCAAAAAATAAAGAAATATAAAACAAATCAAGGTAAGGGTGCTTCCTGCCACCTGCTGTGTCTGGCCCCAAAAACTTCCCTGGCCAAAAACTGAGAAAATGGCCGCCAAAAGATACACCAGGAACATAGCCCCGACCGCTATATGCATAACGCTCTTTTTAAATTCAAATCTGCCCGATATCAAAATCTTCAACATCGAAGCAAAAAGAGATAGAAATACCAGAACCAGTAAAAGCGCCTGCTTATTAAAATCTAGAACATCTGTAGTCCATGGCAAGAAAAAAATCGGCACTAAAAAAATTAATGCATAAATACTATATTTTGTGATAAAATCGCAAACTCGTAAAATAAGAGATTTTTCTGTCATGAACTTTATAGTTTAATTGTTTCTTCATTATACACCAGCACATAAAAAAATAACAAGGGGGTTTTTACACACGAAACATAGGACAGTTCCTGCAACAAAAAATCGCCAACCATAGTTGCCGATTTTTTGTTGCCCCAATGTCTCTATAGATTTCTAATAAATCTAAGTAGGTGCCCTCACGTTATAACCACGGTCATAACGAATTCGAGCTCCTTTAAAAAAGCTTGTTTAGAAAATTCGAAACATTAGAGCTACCTTTATTTTACTCCTATGGGCGCTCAAGTCAATAGTTTAACAAAATAATTAAAGCCCGAGAGTTTTAACCAATTGTTTGATTAGAGAAACAACAACTGGAGGTGGCATTAAACTATTTGAAGCAGAACCTTCGTCATCTTTTACCTCCCACGGCCTTTCAGAAACAACAACCTTTCCTTCTTCCTGTTTATAAATATATTCAGGTGTAACTTCGTAATCATCTGTAACCTCTTTAGTTCTTTCAGCCGGTATAGCATTTTTTAAGAGAACTTTTGGTATTCCCTGTAAATTATATGCTTCCTTTATTAACATTTCGTCTTTATCTAAACGCTCTTTTATTGGCGCTATTCCCTGTTCGTCTCCCTCTTTTGTAACCATTCTGGCTCCTTTGCACGCAGAATTGTCGCAAATCAAATGAAATTTCTTATCGACTTGGTCGTATTCAACATTTTTTGTGGCTAAAAGTTTTAAATTCCTTGATGTTTGGCACAATGGACAAATTACTCGGTATTTTATTCTTTCGTCAATAACAGAACTTGGAACGTCAATCAAAATAAAAACGTCGGGGTCTTGTCTGTAATCTATAAGGTCCCGGAAAAACAAAGCGTAAGAAACTTGGTCAATGTCCCTAGGAAAACCGTCAATAAAAATTGCTTTCCTGCCAAGCTTAGAAATTTCTCTTTTAGCTAAGGCCAAAATTAATTCTGTAGGCAAAAGAGTTTTCGTAGACCTGGCATCCCACGACTTCATTATGTCTTCTAGGGATAAAAATCCTCTGTAATTGCTCTTCAAAAACCCTTCAATTTCTTTTCTCTTTTCCGGATCACCTATAATTTCATCAAAAGACCTTATCATATCCCCTATTGAAAAATGAGCAATTTTATCTGGAGCTACAACTTCAGCTAACATTTTGGCGTAAGTTCCCTTTCCGGACGACTTTTTACCCATTAAATAGGCAATAAAGGTATTTTTTTTTAAATACTCCTTTAATTTTTTTATTTCAGGACCCGCTTTATATTCAAAATACTCCTGACGTTGCTTTGCATCAGTTAAATCAAATTTTTTATATATGTCCGATTTGGTTTTAAATATCGGAAAATCTAAATCTTTCATATGTAAATTATTTTAAATAAATATTGTCGCCGTCAGATAGTATTGTTATATCACCTAATTGATCAGTTCTCAAGACCCCCGCCCCTATATTTTCTAATCTTTGCAAAGTTTCAGACGTTGGATGACCATATGAATTCTTCCCTACGTCAATGACTGCGAAGCTTGGCCTAACCGCCGATAAAAAAATATCCGAGCTCGAATATTTCGAACCATGATGAGCCACTTTTAAAATATCTGACAAAATATTTTCGTTAGAATTAACAATTTCTTTTTCCGCCGTAGAGCTTACGTCTCCCGTAAAAAGAAAAGAGCTTTCACCAAAAACTATTTTAGAAACAACACACGTGTCATTTGACGTATTTTTTAATTCCTGACCCTCAGCGCTAACCAAGGGATAAATCGTGTCAATTAGAACATCTCCGGCTTTTATTTCTTGTCCGGCCTCAGCAATTATGATTTTAGTCCCCAAGCCTTCTTGTCGCGATAGGACATTTATCCACGCGTCGTACTCTGAGGCAGTTTTTTTAACACCCGTCCACAAAATATAATCTGCTTTATATGTTTGCAAAACATCCAAAAGCCCCTGCATATGGTCTTTCTCGGGATGGGACAAAATTACCAAATCGATTGTCCTATCCCAGAATGGCATCAATGATGACAATTTTCCAGCCAAAGAAGAGTCTGGTCCGCCATCTATTAAAATCTGATGCCCCTGCGGTGTTTGTATAAAAGCCGAATCCCCCTGCCCCACATCTAAAAAATCAACCATTAAATATTGTTTTCCGTGTAGCGCAAAAACCTCCTTCCACGCAAAAACATTCAACGCCAACAAAACCCCCGCAATAAACAAAACTATTTTCTTTGGCATTATTTTCCTATCTTATACTTTGCAAACGTTACAAAAATGTAAGACTTTCGTATTTTTACGATTTTTTTATATTTACAACTTTTCGATAATAAACATCCTGACATATCTATCCAGTAAATGCGCTTGAAGCAATTTTTCGGTTTTGTCCGAAACGTCATATGATGTCACCCAAACACTCTGCTGAAATAACTTATATCCCAAATTACATAATATACTTCTTAATAATCCCCTTGCCCTCCTGTTTTTTCTTGGTATGTCAAAAATTATCATCAGCCATTTTCCATCCTTTCTTTTTTTCGCTTTCCCCAGCTTAAAACTGGCCATCAGTGCTTTGTCTATCCCAAATTTTGTAAGCATTATCCCATTTTTGCTTTCCAAATTCTTCACTTTAATGTATCCTTTCCTCTTCAGATAGTAAATAAGATTACTAAATTCTCTTCTGCCTCTTTCTTTCCTATATTTTTCAAAAATTGGACTTTTGGGTCCGGGCAACAAATTACTCATGGTTGGCGCCTTAAACACAGATCCCGCGATGCTATTCGCGTCCTCAAAAAAATTATAAAGATCCCAAAGAAATTTATCGGTAATAGATATTTTCACAAATAAATGTTTATAGCTTTATAATAGATATTTATAGTTTTATTACATTTATCATAATTGTATTTTATCATATCATCGGTCTTACAAACCCACAAACGTTTGGGATTTATAAGATAGTTATATTTTTAATTGAAATGTGGATTTGCTAAAACTGCCGCGGAGATAAAAACCTCTTTCCACGCAAAAATATCTAGTGCCAGCAAAAATCCCGCAACAAGCAAAATGTGTTTTTTCTTCATTTTTATATTTTACACTAAAAAAGCCCCGCAGAAAACACTGGGCTTTTTTATTATTTTGTTAATATTATAAACGTTAATTTAAATAGCTGTCCACGCTCCCACAGGGTAGCGAACACGTTGGAGAGCAAAGAACACTTTCTCTATAAAATTCGTTGATTGCGGCCACTATAACCCAGGCGCAGTCTGCGATTCCATCGCTGTTAGTATCGGAAATAGACAGGGCGTAAACCGCATTCGAACCAAAATACTTGGGACCACCAATAAAGTCAATTTTATAAAATTCGGATATATAATGCTTTACCAAACCCTCTTGCCAATAAGGAGTTTCCTTAGCACAGTTTTGGTATGTTTGTCCAGGGGTAACAAAACACATTCCAGAACTTTGGTCCCCGGGAAAGTGCCCATACTCGATGTAAAATTCATTTAGAGCCGTTTTAAAATTCCCGACCTCTGCTTTAGCTCTCGCATATTTAGTTTTTCTTATAAACCCGCTCACATTAACCACCACAATAGCCGATAGAATTGCGATTATTGCTATAACCACTATTAGCTCTATAAGGGTGAACCCACGGTTAATTTTTATATTCATACTAAAAAATAAACTCGTAAATTTCTAATACTCAATTTAAAAACCTTCTATATTTCGGTAGCAGAAATAAACTCTGCGTAAACCTGGTCTGCACGCACCTGACATATAGAGAAAACTGCGAAGAAAAGGATTACTGCTATTCCTATTGCAACGTAGCCCTTAAATGATGAAACTTTTTTAGTTAAAATCATATTGATTATTTGATTAATATTAGCATATTATACCACGCAACAAAAAACACCGGCAAATACCGGCGTTTTTTTTATTTATTTCTTTAGGCCTAAAATTCTGTACATTCCTGTTCCGCAAACAGAGCACACCCCCTTCATTGCCGAACGCTTTTTTCCACCCTTCCCATTCATTTCAACCTCCTTGGCGTCCTTCATTTCTCTTTTTGTTTTACACTTTACGCAATAACCTTCTGTCATAAGTTAAAATTTTAATTAATTTTATATTACCCCATTTTAGCTTAACAAGAGAGCTTGTCAAGCAAAATCTAACTTACGCCACAATCCATCCGCCATCCACCACCATTGTACTACCTGTCATATATGAAGATTCGTCTGATGCTAAAAATAATACTGCGTTGGCAATTTCTTCCGCATTTCCCTGTCTCTTCATCGGAATTGGGGCCAACATTGCTTTCCTCTGTTCGTCGGTCATTTTAGTCGAATTAGCTCCTGGGGTATCAATGGCTCCAGGGTCAATCGTATTTATCCTGATTCCCATGGGAGCCAACTCAAGAGCTATTGCCCTAGACATTGCGACTATTCCGCCCTTTGAAGCACAGTAGTGCGCAAGACCTCCAAAACCTACAACCGCTGCAATTGAGGCAATATTTACAATAGAGCCTCTCTGTCCTTTTTCGTTGGGCTGGTTTTTCTGCATTTCTTTCGCACAAGCTTGAGCCATCAAAAAATATCCTTTCAGGTTTATATCGATAACTTTCTCAAAATTTTGTTCTGTCATCTGCAAAAAAGGTTCGAACGGAAAAATTCCGGCATTGTTTACCAAAACATCTATCTTCCCGAATTTTTTAAGAGTTTCTACAACAACATTATCTATTTCTGCTTTTTTGCTTGTGTCGCATTTCACGATAATTGCCTCGCCCCTATTCTTTTTGATTTCGTCTGCAACCTGCTGACATCCCGGCAAATCAATATCGGCCAAAACAATCTTAGCCCCAGCATTAGCAAGTTTTATTGAGTCTGCTTTCCCCATCCCTTTGGCGGCCCCCGTAACAATAGCAACTTTACCTTTTAAATCGCAAAACTTATTTGTTGTTCTATTTAATCCAAACACGGTCTTGTGAGCGAGGCGAACAAGATTGCTTCGGAAATGAGGCTATGATATATTTTATCCTTCTCGGCCTCATTTACGCTGAACACCTTTCTCTTTTTAATTATTTTCTTTGTTTATTATACTATATTTTCCTTGTGTAAACAAAAACCCGCCGATGAGGCGGGCCAAATTTATTCCTTGCAACAGTTTATTACATATTGGACAACTTTCCCGAGCTTCCCAAGTATTCCGCCTTTGTCTGTATCTTTTTTATCAATTTGATTATCTTCAATTTTTTTTACCTCTCCAACATTAACTAATTTCAAATTTATCCCCCAAAATAAAGAATAGAGCTCGTATGCCTTTTTAAACATTTCCTGCGCCTCCTCTTTTTTGCCAACTCCTTGCGCCTTTGTCCCAACTTCCATTAGTCTCATCGAAGCGGATAATAAATGTTTTGAAATGCACCAAACTTCTCCTTCATATTCTTTTATAACTCTTTTTAATAAATCCTTTCTCATTTCGCGGGCAGTCGCCAATAAATCAAAATACTCCGGTTTTTCTAACTTAGCTCCAGTAAAGAAAAAATGCTCTTCAATTGAGATAAGGTTCATAATGGCAATAGATAGATCCTCGTCAGAAGATAAATCAAGCTGGCCTTTTTTGTCAGCATTTACTTTTTTTATGAACTCATCAATTTTTTGATTGTTTATATCCATTTTAATAAAATTAATGAATAGAATAATAGACTTATTAATACTAGGGATAAAACTGGTAGAAGAACTTTTTGATAAGCAAAAAATGATTTCCCACCGTTTTTCTGTTTTAAATATAAGTGTAAACGATGCGCGAGTAAGAAGACAACTGTGCCAACAACCGTGCCAAAAATTATTTTATCTAAACCGAAAATAGTGTTTAGCGGATGCCCCAAAATTCCCGCATAATAAAGCGGAACATATGTCAGCAGATAGTATGCCAAAGCTACAACCATCCAATCATACGAAAAAACCCATCCCTTCTTTTTAAACCAGGTTAACGTCCACATAATCAGCGCAAGTAATAGAGCGCCTATCCATGTAGAAGAAACAACATCATCAACACCCAACCACCTTGAAAGGCCTAATCCTGCCCCCACAGCAACAACACAAATAGGACACATGGCTTTAGCGACCCCGGAAAAAAATAAACCGATCGATATAAATGAAGATAATAAAAGCGTTTTTTTATTCATATTATTGTATCCCTGCTTTATCCTTAAAAAAATTGATTACCGGTTCATCTCCAACTAAGCAATTTTGGCCGTCCCATAAGAAGGGTATCCCAACTCCATTATTTATATCTAAATTACACTTCTGAGCAACTTGAACCATCAACGCGACATTTGCTTCCAGCTCTGGACTATTTTTCCCGCCATAAGGTATTTCCAGTTTTGTAAAAGGCACTTTCTCTTCCACGTTGTTTTGGGCTACAAAATCATCAACGTTTTTACAATGAGGGCAACCATCGCCAAAAAACAAAACATTCCCTTCTGGTAATGGTGCGGGACTCACGGAAAATTCCGGACCCTTTGGATTGTTTAAATATATACCTACAAACACTGCTGCTACAACTAAGACAACCCCTATAATAATTATTGCTGTTTTATCCATAAATAATGTTTTAATTATTTTAATTAAACCTTAAAAAAAACTAAAAATCAATGATCTATTTTTTATACAGCTTCATGCTCAGCGCGTTAAGGACGACGCTTACCGACGAGAAAGCCATGGCTGCCGCTGCGATAGATGGACTTAAAAGCGTATGAGTAAAAGGATAAATCACACCTGCGGCGATAGGAATCCCAACCGCGTTATAAAAAAACGCCCAAAAAAGACCTTGCTTTATTTTACTCAAAGTGTATTTACTTAAATCAATCGCCGAAACCACATCCCTTAAATCGTCCTTAATTAAAACAATCTCACCCGTTTCCATGGCAACATCAGTGCCAGAACCCAAAGCAATCCCTAAATCGGCCTGCGCCAAAGCCGGAGCGTCGTTGATTCCATCTCCTACCATAGCAACTATATTGCCTTCTGATTGAAGTTTTTTTATTTCGTCAGATTTACCCCGTGGTAAAACTTCAGCTAAAACTTTATCAATTCCAATTTGTTTTGCAATTGCTTCGGCAACCCTTTTGTTGTCTCCGGTAATAATCGCCACCTTTTTTCCCATTTTATGAAGCATATCAACAGCTTCCTTTGAGTTTTCTTTCAATACGTCTGCTACCGCTATAATCCCAACGATTTTTTTATCATGACCCAAAGGGTACCCCAAAATCATAGCTGTTTTGCCTTGCGTTTCTAAAGCAACCATTTTGTCTTCTATTGTACTTATTTCTATTTTATTATCGGCCATAAGCTTTCTTGTACCCAATAGTATGCGCTTACCCTCAAGTTCAGCAGAAACTCCCCCACCCGGAATTGCCTGAAAATCTTTAACCTCTTCTGGGGTAATTTTTTCTTCTTTCGCTTTATTTACAATCGCCTGAGCCAAAGGATGCTCAGAATTTTTTTCTATGGACGAAGCAATTTTTAATATAGATTTATTGTCCATACTTTTATCTGTTGACACAATTTCTGTAACAACCGGCTCTCCTTTTGTTAGAGTTCCCGTTTTGTCAAAAACAACCATATTAATATCTTTCGCGATTTCAAGCGCCTTACTGGACTTAATTAAAATTCCTTTTTGAGCCGCCAAACCCGTTCCCATCATAACCGCAGTTGGAGTTGCCAGCCCCAGCGCGCAAGGGCAAGCAATAATCAAAACAGCGACAAAAACCGTTAAAGAAAAAGTAAATGGATATCCCAACACTAGCCATATTACAGCGGAAACGATTGCTATGCCCAAAACAACCGGTACAAAATAAAATGAAACTTTGTCTGCCAATAACTGAATTGGAGCTTTAGACCCCATGGCGTCTTCAACCATTTTTACGATTTGGGAAATCATTGTATCTTTACCAACCCTTGTCGCTTTAAATTTTAAAACTCCAGTTTTATTTATAGTTGCTCCAATAACCTCATCTCCGGCTCTTTTTTCAACTGGTACGCTTTCTCCGGTAATAGCTTTTTCATCTACACCGGAATAACCGTCAACAACAACACCGTCAACCGGAATTTTTTCACCCGGCTTTACCAAAATAATATCGCCAACTTTTACCTCAGAAATTGGCACGTCAAACTCTCTCCCATCCTTTATTATTGTGGCCGTTTTTGGCTGAAGCCCCATGAGTTTTTTAATAGCTTCGCCGGTTTTACCCTTTGTTACCGCTTCCAAATATTTTCCGAGAGAAATAAAAATCAAGATAAAAACCGCTGATTCAAAATAAAAATTTTCCATACCGACAGTTTTGCCAAAAAGAAGCAAAAACGCTTGCACTAAACTATAAAAATATGCTGTCCCCGTGCCAATTAAAATCAACGTATCCATATTGGGACCAAGCTTCAATAATTTTTTGGCTCCCGAACTCCATATATGAAAAGATGCCAAAATTACAGCTGTCGCTAAAACCGCCTGTATGGCAATACCATAAGTTTCAAATAATTGAGGCATAGGCAAGCCAATCATTTTCCCCATTGCCATATAAATAATCGGCAAGCCGAATATAAGAGAAATAACAAACCTGTTTCTTAATTTCCTAACTTCCCCTTCTTTTTGGATTTTATTATGGTCGTGCGTTTCCGCCATCTCCATTTTTCCGTCGTCTTCTTCGGCTTTATACCCCAAACCCTCAATTGTTTTTTTAACCTTGATTGCATTGGTTTCCGATGGATTGAATTCAAGATAAGCTTTTTCGGTGGCAAAGTTAACATTAGCCGAATTAACCCCCTTCTCTTTCTTAAGCCCGTGCTCTATTGTCGCGGCGCACGAGGCGCAGGTCATTCCTTCAATTTTAAATGTAAGTTTTTCCATTTTTGCTAAAAGATTAATATTATTCCTCTGATGCGATGTATCCCAAACTCTCAATTTTATTTTTTATTTGTGAAGGACTTATCTCGCCGGAATTAAACTCAAAATAACCTTTTGCGGAATTGAGATCTACATTTGCCAAAGAAACTCCAACGAAATCTTCTAGCTCCATTTTTATTAATTTTGCACAAGAAGCACAATGCATCCCAGAGATTTTAAAAATTTTCTTTTTCATATTATTTGATTTTATTGAGTTCATTAATAATCTTTTTTGTTTCTAACCCATACATTTCACCGACATCGCCAATTCTTAGCTTATCCATCTCAAATTGCGCCATAGGACAAGACAAACAAGGCAATCCATATTTATGAAGAATTTCCTCAGCACCCTTTTTTTTAATTATATTTTCTAGAGTTGTTTTTGAAGTAATTTTTACCATAGATATTCGATTAATTATCCGCCACAACTAATACCGCTCCCCCCGCCACCACAACCACATCCAGTGGCTCCCGATGGAACAACACCATCGTTTGTCGAGGCAGAAATATCTGCGGTAGCGCCAGGAACTTCAGCTGCAGAAACTGTCTGCACGCCATTATTGTCATTCGCTGTTTGAACGTCAACAACTTCAATAATTCCCGTTACCATTCCCATTGTGCAAGAGAATCTATATTTACCAGCTTTTTGCGGAGTAAATTCCTTTGCCACCATTTGTCCAGGAGTCAAGTTAACAGTACCACTAAACAAACTATTCGAAATTATCGCTCCATTGCATCCTGGTGAATTGCTGGCTGTAATTTCCCACCTTACAGGAACGCCGGTTCTTACTTTAAAATAGTTCGGGCTATCCGCGTCTCCGGAAGCAATCATCTTTATAACCTGCTTGCCATCAATAATTTGAGGCAAGTCGCTCAAATCAACCTTTGCTGTTTGTACGCTGTTATTGCCAGAGGGCAGGCTTAACCCGGTAAATCCTAAAACGTTTACCTGGTTTGAAATGTTAAACATAGCAAAAAATAAAACTAAAAATCCTGCGACCTTAGAAAATCTTGCCGCTAAATGGGGTTTTGCGGAAAATTTTATAGAAGAAAGCCCAATAAACAGAAGCATGGGAGCCGTCCCTAAAGCAAACGAGGCCATTATCAATCCTCCCTGAAACCAATTCCCGGAGATTAAGGCCAGCCCTTGAGCTGTTATTGTGAATCCACACGGCAAAATAAACGTTGCAGCTCCCATCAAAAACGGCATGTATTTGCCCTGGAAATTGTTTTCATTGGCTACATATCTTGTTGCTGACTTGGGGGCTGCTAATTGGAATTTTCGGAAAGCTTTAATGCCCAGCATTTGCAAGCCGAGAGCGACCATTAAAAATGAGATAGCAACTATCATATAAGAGGTAAATTGCGGAGAAATTTGCAATCTGGATCCTATTATCCCAAGAACTGCCCCAAAAAATCCGTAAGAAGCAATCCTACCAAAATTAAACATCAGGTGTGGTTGTAATTTCTTTGAGGTCGAAGAGTCTGGCGCATATAAGCCTTGCCATTGTTTAGACATAGATAGCACTATTCCCCCAACTAGGGCCGCGCACGAAGAAATTCCGGCTAAAAGTCCAAATCCGAAAAATGTGGCCAAAGAAGAAGTAGAATTCAAACTTAAAAAATTAGCAATCCCAGCCTTATTTAAAATCAGAAAGGCAATGATTATGAATATGGCTATATTAAACGCCACCAATGTGGAGCTTTTGACCGGTTTTTCTTCTGTCTTTTCTTTTGCTTTCCCGGGTTTTATGCTTGAATCTGAAAATTTATAATTTTCTTCCTTAAATATTTTGTTTAAGCGTTCGGGGTTCGGTCTGTCGCCTTCATATTCTACAACAACCTCGCCCTTCGACGTTGAGGCGTCAACCGCTTTTATATTTGGCAATTGCAAAAGTTTTTTTTCAATTAAAATTTCGCAAGAAGCGCAGTGCATGCCTTCAATTTTATAAATATGCTCTTTTATATTTTTTCCTACCGGTTCTCCTTCCAGCCCCTTTTTTTCTTGCGAAGCTTCCCCCAAAACCACAACGGGATCGACGGTTATCTTCTGTCCTGAATGTTCTACTAAATTTGCTGCTGGTTCTGTAATTGGTTCATCCTCCGGATCTGCAGAAACCGAAACGGGTACAAAATCACAAAAAGTAAATTTTTCTTCTTTAAATAACTCATTTAACGACTCCTGCGTTGGTCTTACCCCTTCGTATTCTATATAAGCATCCCCCCTACGAGTTGAAGCATCCGCGAATTTTACTCCGGGCAACTGAGACAACCTCTCTTTTATTAACACCTCGCAGGAATGACAAGTCATTCCTGAAACCTCATAAACATATTTTTCCATGCTTTTAGTTAGATAGAGTTACTAATATTAATATTTACTTATTAAATAACTTCGTTACTTTTAGAATTTCTCCTGTCATTTCTTTTTTCTTTTTCTCATTTTTAGAGGCCATTGCGTTCTTAAAACATGAGTTCAAGTGGTTTTCCATCAGCATTTCGTGAGCAGACCTTAAAAGCCCGATAACAGCCAAGTTCTGCTGCATGATATCGATGCAGTAATCTCCCTTTTCAATCATGCTAATTATTTTTGCTGTTAAGCTCTGGGCCTTTTTAAAATTAATCAGTGCTTTTTCTTTGTTTTTAGTTATCATCTTTCTTATGTTAATTATAATTTATAGATACCTGGGGGGTAGGTCTATTGTATCAGAACAAAACCTCGTGTCAAGCCTCACGGGTTTTTATAAAATAATTCCTCCGCCAAGGAGTTCTTCACCTTTGTAAAAAACTGCTGATTGACCGGAGGTGATGGCGGACTGCGGTTTTGAGAAAATTATTTTTACGCTGTCTTTTCCATTTTTTGAAATTTTAGCTTTTGCCGGCGTGCTCTTATATCTTATTTTAATTTCCGCATTTAGGGAATACTCCGGGTGTAGACCGAATATCCAGTTAACTTCACCCGCTATAAATTCTTTTTGGAGTAGATCTTTCGGATCTTTTGAAACAACAAGAATATTTTCTTTAAACTTCTTCCCAACTGCATAATAAGGACCTTGAGGAATTTCCAGCCCCCTTCTCTGTCCTATGGTATAAAACCATAATCCCTGATGCTCTCCTAGCTTTTTTCCCCGCCCCAGAGGGGCGAGGCTCGCCCCGCTTCGCTGGGCGGCTGAAATTATTTTTCCGGGGTCTGTCTTTAAATATTTTTTTAAAAAATTGTTTGTAGTTTGCGATATAAAGCAAACCTCCTGTGACTCTGGAGTTTGCGTGGTGGGCAATTTAAATTTCTCTGCCAGTTTCCTAACTTCAGGTTTTGTATAATTTCCTACTGGAAAAATAATCCGTTTTAATTGTTCCTTGTTTAACTGCCACAAAAAATACGACTGGTCTTTTTGTGCGTCCTTCCCCTTAAGTAATCTTCCATTTTTAGTTTGGGCATAATGCCCGGTGGCCAAAAATTCTGCTCCCATTTTTAACGCTTTCTCAATAAGCAACCCAAACTTTATTTCTTTATTGCAAACAACGCAGGGATTTGGCGTATTTCCTTTTTTGTATTCAGCTAAAAAATAATCAACAACTTTTTTCTTAAATTCTTTTTCCACATTTATCACATAAAAAGGAATTCCAATTTTCTTTGCAACCAGCCTAGCTAAATTTTCCGATTCAACAGAGCAACATCTGTTTTCGCCTTTTTTATCCGACGAATCCTTCCAAAACTTCATCATAACTCCAACCACATCAAAACCGGCCTTTTTCAATAAAGCCGCTGCGACTGAGCTATCCACGCCACCAGACATTGCTACTACGACTTTTATTTTTTTATTCACTTTGTCCATTTTTCGTACCTCTTTTCTATAATTTCCTTTGATTTTTGTATTATGTCGTGTTTTTTCTGCAAATAAATCGGTATTTCTTTTTTTGTCTTCAAAAAATAATCATAAACGGCTTCAATCAAAGCATCCACAGCTAGAACAGAACAGTGGTATTTTATTTTTGGCAAACCGCCCAAAGACTCAATAACATTATCTTTTGTAATTTTAAGGGCATCTTTTATTGTTTTTCCTTTTACTAAATCTGTAATAATAGAACTTGTTGAAATTGCCGCCACGCATCCAAAAGTTTCAAACTTTATATCCTTAATAATTTCTTCGTTACCTTTATTTTTAGCGATTTTAATATAAAGCCACATCACGTCCCCACAGACAATGTTGCCAACTTTACCGATCCCGTCAGCCTTTTTAATTTTTCCGTAGTTATGAGGATCTTTAAAGGTCTCCATAACTTTTGGAGTATATAATCCTCCGCAAACTTTATTATTTTTTACCATAAGGTGATATGTCTCTTATTTTTTTTATAATTCCCGGCAAAACTTTTATCAAACGAATAATTTCTTTTTCTGTTGTGAATCTTCCTAATGAAACCCGCAAAGACCCATGGGCTTCTTGTGGTCTTAATCCTGTTGCCAATAAAACTTCACTGGGTTCTAATTTAAAAGAAGAACACGCAGACCCCGTAGAACACGCTATTCCCTCTAAATCTAATCTCATAATTAAAGCTTCTCCCTCGATAAATTCAAACCAAAAACTTGCATTGTTCGCTAGCCTATTTTTAGGGTGACCATTTAGATGCGAACCTTTTATTTTTAAAACTGATTTTATTAGTTTGTCTCTTAGTTTCGTCAATTTTTTGTTCTTTTGTGACATTTCTTTTTTACAAATTTCAGCCGCTTTAGCAAAACCAACAATTGCCGGGATATTCACCGTTGAACCCCTCAAACCACTCTCCTGCCCCCCACCATGTAAAATTGGTTCAACTTTAACTCCCTTCTTTATATATAGAAGGGCAACCCCCTTGGGGCCATACATTTTATGAGAACTAGCGGTCAGTAAATCGATATTCATTTTTTTTACATCGATAGGAATTTTTCCAAAAGACTGCGAAGCATCTGTATGAAAATACACCCCTTTTTTTTTGCAAATTTTACCTATCTCCGCAATCGGTTCTATTGTGCCGATCTCGTTTGAGGCGTGCATTACAGAAACTAAAATCGTTCTGTTTGTAATGGTATTTCTAACATCTTCTGGATTTACCAATCCATGTTTATCAACCGGTAATTTTGTTATTTCAAAACCTTGCTTCTTTAACCACTTAGCAGACTCTACAATACATGGATGCTCAATTGCAGATATGATAATATGGTTCCCTTTATTTTTATTAGCAAAAGCAACACCCTTTAATGCGAGGTTATTACTTTCTGTGGCAGATCCGGTAAAAATAATTTCGTTTGGTTCGGCTCCAATTAGATAAGCTAAACTCTGCCTTGATTGGTCAAGCACAAATTTTGCTTCCTGACCGAAAGAATGTAAAGACATTGTATTACCTGGTTTTCCAAAAAAATACAGCTCCATTGCTTTTACAACTTTTTTATCAACTGGGGTAGTCGCCGCATAATCTAAATATATTCTTTTCATTATTTAACTAAATCTTTTATTGTTATTGAATACAGTGTTTTTGCCAACGATTGTTTTACCTTATCCCAAACATTTTTTGACACACACTTTTTAGCTTTCCCGCAAAAAGAGCACTCCACCGGAATAATCTTTCCTTCCAGGGCTTCTACAATACTTCCTGCTGTGATTTTATTTAATGGTCTTGCTAAACAATATCCTCCCTGGCTCCCCTTTTTTGAATTTAATAATCCCGCTTTTTCAAGCTTTGAAAGTATTTTTTCTAGGAAATCAAAAGGGATGGCTTCTGCTTTTGCCACCTCTTTTAGAGAGGCCACCTTTTTAGCCTTTGCTAAATAGGTAACCGCTCTTAATCCATATTGCGATTTTTTTGATACTTGAAACATTTATTTTAAAAGCCGACTAATATAGTCGGCTTTATATTATCAAATCACACATTTATTGTCAATCCCGTATAGCAAAACAAAAACTTTTATCCAGATCAATTACTAATAATAAACAGGTTTGATGCTAAATGGGTTGTCTATAGCCTCCCCCATATCACCAGGATCGCAATTATTATTCAAAAAAACATAGCTCCCATAATAGACCCCATCTTCTCCATTATATTGCCCGTAAAGATCAACGTAACCACAATTAATAATTCCGTCTTCGTTGGTCATCATTACTACGCCATAGTACCCATTTTTAAGAATTGAACTTGCATTATAGCTAGTCCAACTAATTTTATAAAAATCCGAAAGATAGTGTTTATTCTCGTTACTATCTTTCCAATATGGCTCTCCACTACCGCCAACAACAGTTGGAAGAATCTGGAAACTCGAAGTATCGTCGGAAACCATCGGCATATAAGGATAATGGCCATACTGCATATAAAATAAATCAAGAGCGTCCCCTATACTTTTCGCTTCGATTTTTGCTCTTGCAACTTTCGCTTTTGATATATATCCGTTTACGTTTACAACAACTATTGCCGCCAAAATAGCAATGATGGCTATGACTACAATCAACTCTATTAGCGTAAATCCAGCACCACTTTTTATGTTTTTTCTCACTATATTTTTCAATTTTACCCGGGCATCACCCTGTTAATATAAAAGTGGTGCTGGATAAAACCTTTTTTTATGTTCATATTTTAAATTAAGCTTTCTGTCATTATATCACATAAACTTAAGAAAATAATAATAATTTTTTTTATTATCACAAGACCGTAATAATAAAAATAAGAGCCCTTGAAGTTTCCTTCAAGGGCTCGAAGAATTGTCTCCAATTCCCCCTTTGTGCAAACCTACTTGGCCTGCTGCGTTGTTGTTGGCCGATAATTCTCGGCTAAGTTATTCAGAGCCATTGCCCCAAACACACCGAGAATAATCAGCACAACCACGATAAGCGCAATCTTTCCTTTTAGCGTCATACTAGCTCCTCTGCTCCTACTTGAGAGGCTTTTCTGTTCCGGTCGTGACCGAACGCGTCGTCGGCTGGGTCCCAAAGTCCGACCAGAATTTGGGGGAGCCCTGAGCGATAGCCCAGAGCAAACAGAAGAACCCAACCGAAAGCGCCAACACCCACGTCCCAATCACAATCTTTTTCAACATGATTCGCTCCTAATAAAAGGTTAATGTGCACCTCTTCGGTGTATTAATAATATCACTTTTATCAATAGTTGTCAATAGCAAGAGACGTGCAAAAACCCGATTTTAGTCGGGCTAAAAAGCGCCTTTTCCTTATATAATTAAACCTCTAAGGGCTTTATATTATATTCTAAAACCGTATCCCCTTCCCCGAACAGAAAATCTGCCTCTATCTTCTTACCTTGTAAAATGTGTGGCATCCAATGGATGTCATCTGGCCACATTTCTTTATATGGAATTTCGTCAAAAGAAAACCATTTTGGCGCCATTTCTTCTGACTCTGTGAGCTCGCCTTGCCATTCCTTGGATATAAATAGGTGAACATCTTGGTCCCATTCCTTTTTGCTTTCATCGGCAAATTTAAAATGAAAAACCCCTGCTTTTACGGGATTTTTTATTTCCACTCCAATCTCTTCCTTTGTCTCGCGAATAGCGGCATCCAAAATATTCTTATCCCCTTTTTCTGCATCAAACTTTCCGCCGGTTCCATTCCACCTACCAACCCCAAAACCTCTCTTCTTCATCGCCAGAAGAACTTTATTTCCCTTAATCAATAAACAAAGAGTTGCTTGCTTCATGTTATTTTCTATATTTATTAATTTCGTATCCGGCAACACCGAATGCGACGGATACGTTTAGTGATTCTTTTTTGCCGCGCATAGGCAAAAAAATTATCTTGTCTGCTTTTTCTAATATAGGCTTTGCAATTCCCTTAACCTCATTTCCCACAATTAACGCTAGCGGAAATTTTGGCTTAAATTTTGTGTAAACAACAGCGTTTTTTGATTGTTCTAGCGCCACTATTTTAATTCTACTCTTTTTTAATTTGTCTATCAACCTGCCGGTTTGCTTATAATACTCAAAAGGAATTGTGTTTTCAGCCCCCAAGGCCGTTTTAGAAATCTTATGATGAGGAGGCTTTCCGGAAATTCCGCATAAAAATATTTTTGAGACTCCAAGCGCATCGGAAGTCCTAAAAATTGAGCCAATGTTTTCCAGGCTTCTTATGTTATCGCAAATTACGTAAAATTCTTTACTCATTCTGCCATTTTATCTTTTTTACACTAAAAAACAACCTTTTTTAGAGTTGTTTTTTATCGTGTTTATCTTGTAAATCTTTTTTCAACTTCTTCCCAATTCACGATCTTCCACCAATTTTCTACGAATTTTCCTCTGTCGTTTTTATAATCTAAATAGTAAGCGTGCTCCCAGACATCCAAACACAATAAAATTTTCTGCGAAGGATAAAGATTAACATTGTGTTTCTCTACTTGCACAATCGACAGGTTTCCATTGGGCTTATCAGAAACCAAGACGGCCCACCCGGAACCCTCAACTGATTTTGCTGTTTCAGAAAACTCTTTTTTAAATCTTTCAAAACTTCCGAATTCTCTTTCTATTGCTTTTAAAATCTCACCTGCTGGCGTATTTTTCCCAGATCCTTCAGGTGCCATAATTTTCCAAAATGTTTTATGTAAAATGTGCCCACCGATGTTAAAAGATAATGATTTTGAAATCGATTTAAAGTCCAAATCCGTGTTGCTTTTACGCGCTTCCTCTGTTTTATCCAACAAAGCATTAGCCGCATTTACGTATCCGGCGTGATGCTTATCATGATGGAGTTTTAAAACCTCCTCAGATATATATGGCTCTAAGTCTTTGTAACCGTATGGTAAATCTAATAACTTATATTTCTCCATTTAGCTGGCAACTCCAGTATCCTGCAGAATACCGGAATAACCTTTTAATTATTTTTGCTAACTAGCAACCACAATCTCCCGGAGTCATCTTGAATTCCGCTCTTTCTCCATATTCCTGTTTTTTCCCCTTGTGCCACTGCTGAACTGGCCGGATATACCCCACTACCCTGGAATAAACTTCGCACTCCTGAAAATTTGTAAGTGCCGAACTTTTAGAATAGCATTCGTTGCACTTAAAAATATTTATCTTATTGTCTCCATTTTCGTAACTTAAGCATACCCCGTTCTTAATCTCTTCTCCATTAATTTCTATATTTTCACCACAGTCGTGGCAAATATTATTCTCCGCATTTTTTACAAGTTCCATAAAATTTTATTTGATACTTATTAATTTTTCCGACCTTTGTTTTCTTTGTTTTTAAAATTCCACATTCAGAACACTCTGTAATAACGTCGTAAACATTTCCACATTCTTCGCATATAAAATGAGCGTGGTCAGAAATGTCTGCGTCAAAATGAATCGTATCTTTAGTATCTATCGCCTGAATCTGACCCTTATCTTTAAAATTATTCAAAACTCTGTAAATTGTGCCCTGGCTAATATTTGGAAGTTTCTTTTTTACTTCCCTATATATTGCTTCAGCCGTAGGATGGGATTTCACACTTTTTAAATATCCGAATATAAAACTTTTTTGCGCCGTTGTCCTTTCTTTTTTTAAACTTTGCATTTTACTTATTATTAACAATAATCATTCTTACTTACATTCTATTACTATTAAAAAGACGCGTCAACAGACGCGTCTGTGGATAACTATTTTTCGTTCCTATTTTGTTTCTATTTTTTGTTCTTCTGTTTTTTTAGTAAGTAAAATCGTGGCTACAACTATTACAATAGTCATAAGCAGAGCATAGATAAACTTGGCGAGCATACCATTTTTATCAAGGGGAAAGATTTTTTCTATAAATGTCCTTATTGCATCGTTCCAAGCTAAAGCTACGACAAACCCTAGGGCAGCTAAAATATATCCCATTGTCTTCTCTCTTACCTCTAGACCGATTTTCTTTTGCTTTTCTGCTAGTTTTTTAAGCTTATTTCCTATTGGTGTCATACTATTATTATACAATTATTTTTTTGAATATTCAAAAAACTAAATATCCCCCTTCTTTATTTTGTCTCTGATGTTTTCTACAAAAGTGTTGAGGTACAGCCTTCTATATATTTTCTTAATGAAGGGTGTGGGGCAGTATGGGAAACTTATTACAACTCATTGCGCTTAATCTTGTTTCGTATTTCCTCTACAAAAGTGTTGAAGTACCACAGATTGTGCTGGGTTAGAAGTTTCATTCCTGTTATCTCCCCCGCTTTCATAAGGTGGCATATGTAATCTTTTTTATAGTTTAAGCATACGGGGCAAACACAGTTTTTATCTAGTGGTTCATTTTTTTTCAAAAATTTTGTTTGTTTTAAGTTTAATTTTCCTTCGGATGTAAATGCCATTCCCCGTCTCGCATAATGCGTAGGAACAGTACAGTCAAACAAATCAATTCCCGCTCTTATTATATCTTCAATGTTTTCCAAATATCCGACGCCAAGCATGTGCCGAGGTTTTTTCTCATTAAGCTCGGGAACAACCCAGTCTAAAACTCTGTTCGTTCCACCTTTGTCGCGCCACAAGTCTCCGCCGATTCCAAATCCGTCAAAATCCAAAGAATTTATAAATTTTGCGCTCTCTAACCTTAAATCCTTGAACTCCGAACCTTGAACTATGCCGAAAATCGCCTGGTTAGATTTTTTAAATTTTAATGATTTTTTTGCCCAATCATGCGTTCTCTCTAAAGATTTTTTTACATAATTATAATTAGCTAATGGCGGAGTGCATTCATCAAACGCAAAGATAATATCAGCGCCTATTTTTTCTTGTATTTTTACTGATTCTTTCGGGCCTATAAATAATTCATCGCCGTTTATTGGCGAACGGAAAAAAACTCCATCTTTGTTAATTTTTACCGACTTTGGCTGGTGAAATTCTCTAATCGTCTTTTTGTCCTCCACCCCTTTGCCTAAAAATTTTGAGAGGCCAAAATCTTTTCCAAATCCTAAGGAAAAAACCTGAAACCCACTTGAATCAGTCATTAACGGTTTTCTCCAATTCATAAAATTATGGAGCTTGCCTGCTTTTCCCACAACTTTCTCGCCAGGTCTTAAATGAAGCCAAAAAGTATTAGCAATTAAAATCTGCGACTTTGTTTCCTCAACTTCCCTGCTATCCAACGTTTTTATAACCGCTTGTGTTGCAACCGGAACTAAACAAGGCGTCTCAACGACGCCGTGCTCAGTCTCTAAAAATCCCAATCTCGCCCTGCTATTTTTTGATTTTTTTAAGATTTTAAAATTCATTTTTTATACTTTTAGCATATCACAATTATTGTTCTCTTCAACCTTGACCCTGTTAGAAGTTTAATGCGTAATAATATTATGGCGGAAGTTTAGACGAACTTTCGCCACCAGATTTTTTCAAAATAATCTCTATAATTAATCACAGGATAGTTGGCGACTATAAACTTCTAACGGGGTTGACATACCCATAATAAGGCGTATAATAGAGCCAAGCTAATATAAGTCGCGTATAGTTAATATTAAAACGACTTTGAAGTTCATCCTATTAAATAATTTTTGGCAAAAAGCCAAAAATTAAAATCCAGAGGATTTTATTTAACTGGATAAAGGTCGTTTTACTAGATATTGTTAAAAAAATTCATCGGGTTAAATAATTTTGCTTCTTGCAAAATTAAAATCCCGCAGAATTTTATTTAACCCGATAAATGTTCGACAGAAACAATAACGATAGAGGTTTTGCACCAAGAGAGATGATCAAAGGAAACTGGAAATGCTCCGAATGTGGAGTAGAAATCACAGAGCTTCCTTTTGAACCAGCTCCTGACAGACCAATCTATTGTAAAGAGTGTTGGTCAAAAAAGAGACCTCCAAGATTCAGCAGATAAATTTACCCAGTTAAATAATTTTCAGCTTTGCTGAAAATTAAAATCCTTCGGGATTTTATTTAACCAGGGTTAATCTCTGATATCAAAACAAAAAACGCGCTAATGAAGTGTACCCCGTTTAGTGGACACGGATAAAAAGCAGGGTTAGGCATTTAATGCCAGCAAATGATCTCGGTATTCCACCGGGGTCATTTTGTTTAAATCCCACTGCGCTCGTTCGGTGTTGTAATATTGTATGTAGTTTTCAACGAGCAGTCGTAACTCTTCAAACGTTTTGCAATTCTTGTAATCAACGTCGTCTTTTAGGTGTCCAAAGAATGATTCGATGGGTGCGTTGTCGATGCAGTTTCCTTTTCTCGACATTGATTGTATCATTTCCGATATTTCTACCTCTTTAATGTATTCGGGATTAGTGTAGTGGAACCCTTGGTCAGAATGGATTAAGGCATTCTGATAATTTTTCATCTGGCTGATTGTCCCCAGCACCAGTTCCATTGTGATGTGTTGTGACGCATGCCACGCGACGATTTCTCCGGTTGCGATGTCCTTTACCACCGATAGATAAGCGACTCGGTTGTTGTAAAACAGATAAGTGATGTCTGTGCAGAAAACTTTACGTGGAATTAATTGCAGAAAATTTCTATCTAATCTGTTTTCAAATGTTCTGTGTTCTGCTGTTTTCTTCATTATGGCTTTGTATGGATTCCTACGTCTAATTTTGGCAATGAGATTGTACTTTTTCATTATCCTGATTATCTTTTTATGGTTCATGACAACTTTCTTTTTCCTCTCTAAGTTCATTCTGATTTGTCGCCAGCCGTACTTTGATTTGCCATCTTCGAAAATTTCCTTCGCGAGTAGATAGTCGTCGTAATCTTTGGGGATTTGGTCTGCATGTTTGAGCCACCGGTAGTATCCACTTTTGGACACTTTTGCAATGCCACACAAAAGCTTGATGTCTTTTTTCAGTAATTTAATGATTTGATATTTCTGGTATGGTTTTAGTTTAAACTCTTTTTGCGGAGCTTGGCTAAAAAACGATTTTCCTCTTTTAGGTAAGCGTTTTCTGCTTCCAGATATTTAATCTTTTCTTTTTCATTTGACCAATTAGTTTTCGGTCTGCCTCCGCCACTCCTGCCACGAGTTTCAACGGATAATTCTTTGACTCCTTTATCTTTCAAAACCTTTCTCCATCTGTGCAAGCACCGCTCTGGCGTTTCGCGGCCGATTAAATCAACATTGAATCCTGCACGCTTAAATATTTCTATTGGTGGGAAACCTTCCTGATATTCTTTGACTGCCAAGATTTTAAAATCTTTATGATACGAGATTGATTTATCGCTACATCTTTCCACACTCGGATTTTGTAGCAATTCTTTGATTTGTTCTTCACTAAATATTCTTTTGCTCATATGTTTTGATTGTTAATGATAATATCTTACTCCATCTGCCTTCCAAATACAAAAAGCAGACACTTTCGTGTCCACTTTTTGGGGTACAGATCATAATG
>Ga0268281_1000449_pt1 | contig 30755 bp, 42 predicted proteins | sample saktaG_10_FD_190134 | JGI IMG/M metagenome (GOLD analysis project Ga0268281, IMG submission 190134) | Saline water microbial communities from Sakinaw Lake, British Columbia, Canada - sak_2011_5_24_50m | ecosystem: Environmental > Aquatic > Non-marine Saline and Alkaline > Saline ...
ATCGGTGTTTTTTCAATAAAAGAAGTTTTTCGAAAACCTAAAAACTTGAAAGTCAGCAACATAATGAAAGAACAAATAATAAAATGCCGGACATCAACTGACCAGGAGAAAGTAGCTATTTTAGCCCTAAAAAATAATTTAAAAGCAATTCCAGTAGTTGATAAGGAAAACAAATTTTTAGGGGTGATAGCCTCGGATACTATTTTGAGTGTCTTGCATCAGGAAAATGTTGAGGATATTTTACTGGCTGGCGGTATCAGCAAATTAGACGATTCATTTAGAGGGTTAATAACAGCCGACGCAGGTACTTTGGTAAAGATTCGTCTTCCTTGGCTTTTATTAGGACTTTTGGGAGGTGTTTTCGTTGCTCAAATTATTGCTTTTTTTGAAGAGACATTAAGAAGCCAAATTCTTTTGGCTCTTTTTATTCCCGTAATCGTTTATATGTCAGGTGCTGTTGCCACCCAAACTCAGACTTTAATAATTAGGGGGATTGCTATTAATTCAGAACTTAATCTAAGGAAATATTTCTTAAGAGAAATTAAAATCGGTAGTTTGCTGGCCTTAATTTTAGGAGGAATTTTAGCCATAACTTCTTTTCTCTGGTGGCAAGAATCTTCTCTAGCAATTATTCTTGGATTGTCTCTGTTTTTTGGCATTTCTATTTCAGTTGTTGTGGCAACTTTGATTCCATTAATTTTGCAGAAATTTAAAAAAGATCCAGCTCTTGGCTCAGGTCCCTTTGCCACCATCATTACAGACATCTTAAGCATCACTGCTTATTTTTTAATTGCTAATCTTTTATTTAAAATTTTATAAAAATTTCTGAAAACCAAGAATGCTGTTTTTGTTTACAAAGTAAATTAGTATGTTAACTTTTTTAGATTTAAAAAAAGAACTAAAGACTAAATCAAGCCCTAAGAAAGCAAAGATTCTGCAGAGATTTTTCAAAACAGGTCCTGAAGAATATGGTGAAGGGGATGTTTTTTTAGGTATTGCTGTGCCTGAGATAAGGAAGTTGGTCAAAAAATATAGTGATCTAAAAATTAAGGAAATAATAAAACTATTGCATTCTAAAATTCATGAAGAGCGATTAATCGCTCTTTTAATTATGGTAAAGAAATTTCAAATAGAAAAAAATAAAGAAAAGATTTATAACCTTTATTTAAAAAATACTAAATATATTAATAATTGGGATTTAGTGGATCTGTCTGCTAATAAAATAGTAGGGGATTATCTTTTGGATAAACCTAAGTCAATTTTATATAAATTAGCTAGATCAAAAAGTGTCTGGGAAAGGAGAATAAGTATTATAGCCACTTTTAATTTTATAAAGAACAATAAGTTTGAAGAAACTTTAAAAATAGCCAGAATATTATTAAATGATAAACATGATTTAATTCATAAAGCAGTTGGATGGATGTTAAGAGAAATTGGCAAGAGAGATTTAAAAACAGAAGAAAGATTTCTTAAAAAGTATTATCCGAAAATGCCCAGAACTATGCTGCGCTACGCTATTAAGAAATTCCCCGAGAAAAAGAGAAAACAATATTTATTAACTTAAAATACTACTTATTTAATTAGTTCTTTGATATAATAAAAAAATTAATAATTAATATTTATGAAAATTTTGATTAGTTCGCTAACCTATCCTTTGCGCAATGGTGTGACTGTTTCCATAGATGCAACTGTTGATGGGCTTCTGGCCAAAGGGGATAAAGTTCTTGTTATAGCCCCAAGATACGAAAAAACTAAACATAGGCCTGAACATCGTCCAGTGCCTTCTTCATTTGTAGTTAAAGCTTTGGGGTCTTTAATTGGCAAAGAAGAAAAAACATTTGGAATCACAGCTCGTTATCGTATAGAGAAAATTGCCAAAGACTTTAATCCAGATATTTACTGGCTTCATACTTTAACTTGGGGCCCGAATGCTTTTGAATTACATATGTTTAGATCAGATAAGCCAAAAGTACTTACTTACCATACTTTGGTTGAAGAATATGGTCGAATGTATGCCGGAAAGATTGGAGCTGCTTTAATGCGCAAGCGCTCTAAGTCAGTTTGTAATAAAATGGATGTAATTATTACCCCCAGTAGTGTGATAAAAGAAAAATTACGCAAATATGGAGTGATAAAACCAATATATCCGATTCCAACTGGCATCGACATTGTTAAAAAGTATTTTACTAAAAAAGAATTATGCAAAAGATTCAATATTCCTTTAGAATCAAAGATTTTACTTTATGTGGGAAGAATATGCAGAGAGAAAAATATAGAATCACTTCTAAAAGTAATGAAAAAAATTAAAAAAGAAGATAATAATATATTTTTACTAATTGTGGGACCAGGGGATATTGAAAAGTTTAGTAATATGACTGAAGAGATGAATATAGCAGATAGAGTTATTTTTACAGGACCTCTTCCAGCAGAAGAAACACACAAAATATATGGCGGAAGCGATGTTTTTACCTTTCCTTCAAAATCAGAAACTCAAGGACTTGTTATCGGAGAAGCAATGATGGCTGAGACACCAGTAGTAGCTTTTGAATCACAAATCCAACCAGAGATATACCCAAGAAACTTGGCTCTTGTAGTAAAAAATCAATTAGAATTTTCAAATGCCGTTTTAAACATTCTTAAAAATCACGAAAAGAGAGAGAAAATGACAAAAAATGCAAAGAAATTTGTTTTGGAAAACTTTTCGCGAGAAGCCATGACTAGAAAACAAAGAGAATTATTTTTAAAAGTCCATAAAAGCATTAACTTTTAAAGAGTCTGACCCTTGAGGAATTAATCAAAGAAGCAGATATAGATCTTTATAGAAACAAAAATTCAAAAAAGAAAAAGTCTGAAGAAATATAAATTCAGGCTTTTCTTATTGAAGATTGAAAATATACTAAATATACTTTAAAATAAAAGTGCAATGATTGATTTTGAAAAATTAGTTCAAGAGGCAACATTAACTTTGCCAAATGAGATTCAAGAAAAAATGGAAAACCTTGCTATTTGTGTTGCTCAAAATCCATCTCAGCTTGAGCTTAGAAAAGCAGGTACTAGGATTAACAGCACGCTTTTAGGTCTTTATCAGGGATTCCCCAAAACAGTTTGGGGCAGAAATAATATTTCAGGCAGATTGCCAGATAAGATTACGATTTTCCAAGATTCAATTACAAAGTTATCTAGAACAGAAGAAGATATTAAAGAGTTAGTTAAAATTGTTGTTTGGCATGAGATAGCTCATCACTTTGGCTTTAATGAAAAACAAGTAAGAGCGCTTGAATCAAAATGGAGAAAACATAAAAATAAATAAAAATATGCCTAAACCAATTAAAAGAATAAAAAGAATTAAGCAAGTTAAAAGAGTAGAAAGAATTAATCAAATTAAAAAAACAGATAAAGTTAACCAACGAAAATGGGGATTGGCCAAACGACTTGAGCATACTAGGATTAAAGGAAATCAAAAAAGAAAGTAAAGGCCTTATACCCCTTTACTTTTTTAAAAGAATCTGGTATAATAAGTATATTAAAAACAGAATAAGGAAAAATATGAAAGGAGGTTCTGAAAATGAAAAGAGAGGAAACAGAGGGCACTTTTGTAAAAGAATATTGTATAGAAGGAACAGTGAAGTTTGATGGTAATGAAGAATCTATATCTGAAACCGTTGAGGCTAATTCTAGTTATCTGGCATTCAAATATTTAGCTAAAAGACTTAGAAGGGAAAGAAAGCAATTGATTGAATTCTACAAATGTAGAATTCGCACTGTAAAAGTTTTTATACCAAAGAGTCCCTTAATTAAACCTATAAAAAAGAAAGAAAGAAGAGAAGAACAACTTGAGATATTCAAGATGCATAATGCTCCTTAGACAACTTACAAAACTAGGGAGCTTTTTCTTTGGTAAAATATTAATTTATAATTTGATAAGCCCTTTAAAAAAGCATAAAATATAGAAATAGAGATTAAAACTATGAAAATTATATCCTGGAATGTTAATGGAATTAGAGCTGCAGCTAAGAAGGGGTTTTTAGAGTGGTTTCAAGAAACCAAGACTGATATTGTTTGTTTGCAGGAAATGAGAGCTGAACTAGGGCAAATGCCTGCCAATTTAATTAAGCCACATGGTTATTATGCTTATTTTAATATTGCTCGTAAAAAAGGTTATTCAGGCGTAGCTGTTTACACAAAGGAAAAACCTTTAAAGGTAGGATATAAATTAGGAATGAGAAGATTTGACCAAGAAGGAAGAATTCTTAATTTAGAATACCAGAATTTTACTCTCATTAATATTTATTTACCCAATGGGGGACGACAAAAGGAAAATTTAGGTTATAAATTGGAAGTATATAAATATCTTCTAAATTATTTAAAAGAAAACAAGAACAAATGTATTATTCTAACTGGAGATTTTAATATTGCCCATCAGGAAATTGACTTAGCGCGGCCTAAGCAAAACTACAATAATACTATGTTTACTATTGAAGAAAGAAAGCAAATAGATAAAATAATTAGCATGAATTTTATTGATACTTTCCGTGTATTCAATAAAAAGGAAGGAAACTATACTTGGTGGGCGAATTTTGCTAATGCTCGAAATAGGAATTTGGGTTGGAGAATAGATTATGTTTTTGTTTCCAAGAAATTAATGCCAAATCTTAAAAAAGCTTTTATTTTACCAAAAGTAAAAGGTTCTGACCATTGTCCAGTGGGAATTGAAATTTAAATTAAAAAATATGATTGCTTATCATGAAAAATATTGGTCAAATAAAGTAACAAAGAAAAGCAATGCTCTTGATTTAGAGCAGGGAGTATTCAAATTTAAAAACCCGAGACGAATTGCCTCTTCTCTTAAACATTCTGCTGAAGCAAGCGTTCGGAGAAAAGGTACGCCGTCTCAGTCAGCAATGTCTATGCTTAATTTTTACATCAACCGTGCTGGAAAGAATCTATCAATAGAACAGAAAGGAATTTTAGAAAAAGCTAAAAAAGAATTAAGAATAATTTTTAATAAAAAATAATATTAAAAATTACTAGTTTAATTAAATAATTTTAGCCAGACATTGACTTTTTATCATAAATATTATATAGTATAGATGGCTAAAATAATATTTAGTATTATAGTATTTTAAAAATTTAAAATTTTTAGGAGGTAATGATAATGAGTAGAAAGAGCAATAAATTAAGAGCTTTCTTTAATAAAGAATTAGAGAAATTGGCTAAAGAGGATAAAGAAGAGCATTGGTATTTAGTAATGAGACTAGTAAATTGGGGGAATTAACCAGTTTTATTCAAGGACAAAAAATTCTGGGATATGTTAGAAGGGCAAATTCGGTTGAAAGCAGAGAAATTGGGTATTTCTCCAAAAAAAGTTATTAAATATTTTTTTGACCAGAAAAGTGCTAAAGAATGGATGACAAGATTTGAATAATTAAGGAGGTTAGAAAAATGAGCTACGTGCAACTCGAAGAAACAGCAGCAGGGTTTTTTGTTAAAAAAATGGGAGAGAAGGTCACTTGTTATCTTGTGATAACAATGCCTAAAATATTATTAAGAGATAACTTGTTTGAAAATGATGATTATGGCATATATTGTCGTAATACTTCAATCGATCATTGTGTTTCTTTGGAAAAAGCTGAAAAGACGTTTGAAGAATTAAGAAAATCTTTAAGCAAAGACTATGAAGTAATAATGGTTGATGCCGTATTAACTAAAAGAAAATAGAAAGTATTTATTAAAAAGGGTTATGATTATGATATTCATTTCATAACCCTTTTATATTGCTTATTATTTCTCTTTTTATATTTTAATAAATCGCTTTTCAGGCGATTTTTTGGTAAAATAGATAATTATGGAACCATTAGCTTCAAGGATAAGACCTAAAACTTTAAAAGGATTTGTAGGACAAGAACATTTAGCAGGAGAAGGCAAGCCCTTAAATATTGCTATAAAACAAAAGCACTTGTTTTCTTTTATTCTCTGGGGACCTCCGGGCACAGGAAAGACTACTCTGGCTAAAATATATGCTAACAGTTTGGATGCCCGTCTTTATGAATTATCTGCTGTTTCAGCTGGAAAAGCAGATATTAAGAGAATAATAGCCGAAGACACAGGAAAACAATCTAAAATCTTATTCTTGGATGAAATTCATCGTTTTAATAAGGCCCAACAAGATTTCTTGCTTCCAATTGTAGAAAGAGGAGAAATAACTCTTATTGGAGCCACCACGGAAAATCCAAGTTTTGAAATAATTCCGCCTCTGCTTTCCAGATGCAGAGTTTTTATTTTGAACGAGCTTTCAAAAAAAGAAATGCTGGCTATTATTAAACGAACTGGATTCAAGTTAGATAAAGAGGCAAAAGATTGGCTTATTGCCATGGCAAATGGAGATGCAAGACAAACTATTGCTATGTTAGAAAATACATCTGAACTTTATAATAAAATTACAGTTGAAACATTAAAAGATACTCTCCAGTCAAAATTCCTAAGATATGACAAACAAGGAGAGGAACATTATAATACTATTTCTGCTTTTATTAAGAGTATGAGGGCTTCTCAACCAGATGCTGCCTTGTATTATATGGCCAGAATGATTGATTCTGGAGAAGATCCTAAATTTATAGCCAGAAGAATGGTTATTTTTGCGTCCGAAGACATTGGCATAGCTCAGCCAACTGCTTTAGTAGTGGCTAATGATGTATTTAGAGCTGTAGAAACAATTGGATTGCCAGAATGCGCTATTAACTTGGCTCATGGAGTGGTTTATTTATGCCAAAGCAAAAAAGACAGAAGCGCGTATAATGCCTATATGAATGCAATGGGAGATGTAAAAAAATATGGGAATTTACCAATTCCTTTATTATTACGCAATGCCCCAACAAAACTTATGAAAAAATTAAATTATGGAAAAGGATATGAAAAATATACTAAAGAAAATCTATTGCCAGATGAATTAAAAGGGAAAAAGTATTTAAAATGATAAAATAATTTTGTTGATTGTCAATTAAAAATATTGTATTCTTAAATAATGTCTAATTCAAAACATTCTATTAATAATCTTATACTCTTTGCTATTTACTCTCTTTCTAAGAGTAGTAAAAAATGTACTTTCCAAGAGCTGATTAAAGAATGTTTTTCTTTATTCCCTAAGGAATTTTGTTTTTCAAAATATTCTGAATGGCCAGATGCCAGAAAACTAGATCGCTCCTTAAGAACATTAAGAACAAAGAAAATGATTTCTGGAAATCTCCAGACTTTTTTTGGATTAACATCTTTTGGTAAGAAAATAGCTGAAGAAGTTACCAAGACATTTTGTCAAAAAAAACTTTTATAATTAAAATAAAAACATGAATAAAACTCTAATTACTTATTTAATCATTGCTTGTATAATTGTTCCTATTTTTTTTGTCCTTATTTCTAAGGAGAATCAACAGGAAAAAGAGGAACCATTTGAACTCACTTATATTGACCAAAATAATAATATACAAAATATGGAAGACCAAGGATTAAAAATAGAAGTTTTACAAGACGGAACAGGAGAAGAAGCTAAAAATGGAGATAATGTATCTGTCCATTATGTGGGTACGCTGGAAGATGGAACAAAGTTTGACTCAAGCATAGATAGAGGAGAGCCTTTTAGTTTTGATCTTGGGGCTAGCCGAGTCATAAAGGGATGGGATTTAGGGATATTAGGAATGAAAATAGGAGAGAAAAGAAAGTTAACAATTCCTTCAGATCTTGCTTATGGAAATGATGGAATACCAAATGTAATTCCTCCCCAAGCAACTCTTATATTTGAAGTAGAACTTCTTAATATTAACAAATAAAAAATTTATTAATGATTAATAAAAATATAGAAAATAAAAGAATTCCTAAGATTGGTTTAGCATTAGGAAGTGGCAGTTCCAGAGGATACGCCCATATTGGAGTGATAAAGGTTTTAGAAAAAAATAAAATACCAATTGATTTTATTGCCGGTTCCAGTATTGGAGCTATGATTGGTTGTGTTTATGCATTTTGTAAAGATAGCTGTAAATTAGAAAAAATTATATTATCTCCTTCTTGGCGTCAAGTTATTTCCTTTATTGATCCATCTCTTAGGGGAGGATTCATTAATGGCAGTAAAATAAGAAAATTTATTAATGACAGTATAAAAAAATCTACTTTCAATAAATTAAAAATACCGTTTAAGGTGGTGGCCACTGACTTTCAAACAGCTGAACCAGTTGAAATATCAAAAGGAAATGTTGCTTCCGCTGTTCAAGCCAGCATATCAGTACCTTTAATTTTTAAACCCGTATTATTGCAAGACAGAATGCTTTGGGATGGGGGACTATCTGAATCAGTGCCTGTGGAAACAGTGAGAAAGATGGGAGCAGATATTGTTATTGCTGTAAATTTAGACAATAAAAGTCGTTTTAACAATGAAAAAAATATAGAAAATAATCCTTACTTAGTGGTTTTAAAAACTATTAAATATTTTCAATATCATTTAGCAAAAAATTGCGTAAAATCAGCTGATATTGTAATAAATCCTTTAATTAAGGATTCTTCTTTGTTTGGTTGGAGAAAAATCTTAAAAGGAGAGGGAGAATCTGGTATTTTAGAAGGTCAGAGAGCAACTAAACTTGTTCTGCCAACAATAAAAAAGTTAATTGAAAATGAGATTTATTAAAAATAGAAAAATCCTTCCTACAATTACAACAATTAACAATAACCTTTGGCGAAAGAAGATGGAAGAAGCAAAAAAACTCAAATTAAAAGAGGTTTTTGTTTTTTTAACTGCGTTAGGCAGAAAAGAGAGAAAAGAATTTTATAAATTGTTAAAGGAAACAGAAATTGAAAAAATTCCCTTTGTTCATATCAGATCAGATATGGAATTATCAGAATTAGATTATTTAATAGAAAATTATAAAACGGAACTTTTTAATGTTCACACAGAAAAACAATATCCTTTTGTATATGATTGCAGTAAGTATAAAGATATAATTTGTATTGAAAATATCTACGCCTTTCGATTAAATGAAAAAGAAATTAAAGATTATGCTGGAATTTGCTTAGACTTTGCTCATTTGGAAAATATTAGATTGACAAACAAAAAAGCATATCAACATGATGTCGAGGTTTTAGAAAAATATCCTATTAAATGCAATCATATTTCAGCAATCAAAAAAATTTCTTTTCTAAGAAAAAATATAATGAAATATGATTCTCATTATTTAGAAGATTTATCTGAATTAGATTATTTAAAAAAATATCCTTCAAATTATTTTTCACCTTTTATTGCTATTGAGCTTGAAAATAGTATTAAAGAGCAATTAGAAGCAAAGGACTATATTATTGATTTATTAAAAAATAAATAATTAGGACTGGTTTTATCGCTTATTTTATATAGAAATAAATCGCTTTTTAAGCGATTTTTTGGTAGAATAAAAATAGATTACATATAAATACATGGCCTACATATTCCCTAAAAAAATATTCCCCAGCGCGTTGAATAAATACCTTCAATGTCCTTTTCAATTCAAGTGTCATAATGACAAAGAAGTAAAAGCAAAGTTTGTGGAAACTCCAGAAAACTTTATTGGAAACGTAGCTCATATTATGCTTAAAGATTTCTTTGATATTTCAAATGTTCCGATAGATCAAAGAAAAAAACAAGACATAGGTCAAATGGTAAGACATTCTTGGGCCAGAGTTCCCAAAAATAGTTTTACTAAAAGTTATTGGACTGCTGAGCAAAGAAATAAGTTATTTAAATCAATAGAACAAGAAAAAGCATTTGGATTAAAAACTATTGCCATGCTTAGTAATTATATCTCCACTGCTGATCTTTCAGTTCTCCCTTTATCATTGGAGGATTGGATGGAATCTCATATAGGAAAATTTTTAATAGCTGGAAAAATAGATAGGATAGATCAAGATTCTAAATCCTCTATTTCTGTATGGGATTATAAAACTGGAAAATTACCTTTTTTCAGCACCATAGAGGAAATAATTGAAAATGATGTTCAGCTTCCTATTTATGCAATTATTGCTTCAAATCTTAATCCTTTTGCTAAAAAATTGAGAGCTGGATTACTTTATATTAAATATTCAAAAGTTTATGAGATAGAATGGACAAAAATACAGTTAAAAGAAATTGAAGAAAAAATTATTGGTATCATGGAAAAAGCTGAAAATGATAAAGAACTTTTACCTAGAATTAACAAGCTTTGTAATTGGTGCGAATACAAAGATATTTGTCCTGCTTGGAAAGAGAAAATAACCAAAAATCCAGCAGAAAAAAACAAAAAAAATGTTGATGAAGTTGAATGGTAAAATTCATGGATAAAGAATTAAAAAATAAATTTAAAACAAAATATAAGCAACTTAATCCTGAACAAAAACGGGCTGTAGATGAAATCGAAGGTCCGGTTATGGTCATTGCTGGTCCGGGGACAGGTAAAACTCATCTGCTTACAATGAGAATCGCAAATATTTTGGACAAAACAGATACTTCTCCCGAAGCAATTCTGGCTCTTACTTTTACAGAATCAGGCGTTGCCTCTATGCGAAGAGACTTAATTGAGCTTATTGGCGCATTGGCATATCGTGTAAGAGTCGCCACATTTCATGGTTTTTCTAATGATGTTATCAAGAATTATCCTGATGATTTCCCAGACATCATAGGATGTACAAATATTTCTGACGTAGATCAAGTACAAATTATACGGGAAATTATTGATAGAATAGAATTTAAAAATTTAAGACCATTTGGAAGCCCTTACTTCTATATTCGTTCGATTATTAATGCTATCAATGAATTAAAAAAACAAGGAATATCCCCCGAAGAATTTGTAAAAATAACTAAACAAGAAGAATTTGATTTTAAAAAAATAGAAGATCTTTATTATAAGGAAGGTAAATATAAGGGAAGAATGAAGGGCAAGTATATCAAGATAGAAAAACATATTATCCGCAATAAAGATATTAGTATAATGTATCAAGAATATCAGTCTATGCTGCATAAATCTAAGTTTTATGATTACAGTGATATGATTATGCAAGTAATGTCAATTTTAAAAAATAACAAAGAATTACTTTTAACCTTACAAGAACAATATTTATATATTCTTGTTGACGAACACCAAGATACAAATAGTGCCCAAAATAAAATTCTAGAATTACTTGCTAATTATCATGAAAATCCTAATTTATTTATAGTGGGGGATGAAAAACAAGCAATTTTTAGATTTCAAGGGGCATCAATTGAAAACTTTTTATATTTTAAAAATCTATATGAAAATGTAAAACTTATCACCCTGAAACGCAATTATCGTTCCACTCAAACAATTTTGAATGCTGCTCATGATCTTAATTCAAAGATTAGTCAACTTAAAGCCGAAAAAAAATATCCCGAAACACCTATAAAATTATATGCTTTTTCTAGGCCGGGGATAGAACAATATTTTTTAGCTCAAGACATTAAAAAGTTGATTAAACAAGGTGAAAATCCAAGACAAATTGCAGTATTATATAGAGTTAATAAAGATGTTATTCCTTTGGCCAGAATTTTTGAAAAATCTGGAGTTCCTTTTGTGATTGAATCAGACCAAGATGTACTAAATGATGAAGACATTAAAAAACTTCTTATTATCTTAAAAACTATTCAGAAATTTGGATCAGCTCCCGAACTTATAGAATTATTGCATATTGATATATTTGATATATTGCCACTTGATGTATATAAAATAACAAAATTATCTTCCCAGCATATTAACCCTTATGATACAATACAGTCCACAAAAGCTATGAAAGATAAAGAGATTGAAGAAGTAGAAAAACTACAAAATCTATATAAAAAATTATCAATATGGAATAAAACAATTTACAATAAGAATGCTATTGAAGCTTTTGAAGATGTTGTGAGAGATTCTGGTTTTCTTTCCTACATATTGTCTCGTCCATCAGCTAATGAAAAAATTGCTAAACTTCATGCTCTTTTTGAACAAGTTAAATCATTTATCGGGAATCATAAAAGCTATACACTGGAAAGCTTTCTTAAATATTTAGATATAATACAAGAACATAATGTATTAATAAAGGCTCATACATCTGGGCAAGTTTTAAATAGTATCCATTTAATGACTGCCCATAAATCAAAAGGATTAGAATTTGACTATGTGTATATTGTTAATACGATTAACGGCCATTGGGGACATCGTAGTAATTTTGAGCTCATTAAACTACCAAAACAAGTTTATTCATTGTCAAAAAAAATACAAGAAAGTTTTTCTGAAAAAACTGACGAAGATGAACGTAATCTATTTTACGTAGCCATCACTAGAGCAAAAAAACAAGTTCTTATTACCTATGCTGAACAGAACCAAGATGGCAAACAACAATTGCCATGTCAATTTATAGAGGAAATTAAAAAAGAATTTATTGAAAAGATTAACGTCAGTCAAAATGAAGAAGAATTTAATCAGCATAAAGATATAGAATTTGCTCCTATTATTTCTATCAAACCAGTGATTAAAGAAAAAAGCTTTTTAAATCAAATATTTTATGAACAAGGATTATCTATAACAGCTCTTAATAATTATATTGAATGTCCTTGGAAATATTTTTATAAAAATTTAATTCGTATTCCCGAATCGCAAAATAAATACCTTATGCTTGGAACAGCAGTACATGCTGCCTTGAAAAATTATTTTGATAGATTTATAAGAGAAGATGATCCGGGAAAAGAATATCTTGTTCGCCGATTCTTAGAAGGGTTAAGACAAGAAGCGATAGCCGAACCTGATTATACGGAAATGCTTAATAAGGGAAAAACTGCTCTTTACGGATACTATGATCATTATCATGATTCTTGGGAGAATAAACTTAACATAATTAATGAATTTGATATCAATGGCATTGAAATATATAAAAATATATTAATCAGAGGGAAAATTGATAAAATAGAAATACTTGATACGTCCAACAATGTGAATGTAATAGATTATAAAACCGGAAAACCAAAATCCCGCAATGAGATAGAGGGAAATACTAAAAATAGCCAGGGAGGATATAAGCGTCAACTTATATTTTATAATTTACTTTTAAATAACTTCAAAAATGGTAAATATAAAATGAAAACAGGAGAAATTGATTTTATAGAACCAAATAAAAGCGGGACATATAAAAAGGAAAAATTTGAAATTTCCTCAGATGAAATAAAAGAAATAAAAGAACAAATTAAAGAAGTAGCCCAAGAAATTATTAATCTAACATTTTGGGATAAAACTTGCGATGATCCTGATTGTTATTATTGTAACCTGCGAAAAATAATGAAGAAATAAAATGTCTTTAAGTATAGGAATTGTTGGTTTGCCAAATGTAGGAAAATCAACTCTATTCCAAGCAATAACAAAAAAAGAAGTTGATAAATCCAATTATCCTTTTTGTACCATAGACCCTAATATCGGTGTGGTGGCTGTTCCCGATAAAAGAATAGATGAATTAACAGAATTAACTAAATCCGCAAAAAAGATTTATACAACCGTAGAATTCGTTGATATAGCAGGATTAGTAAAAGGTGCCAGCAAGGGAGAAGGGTTAGGTAATAAATTTTTAGCTAATATCAGAGAGGTTGATGCGATAGTATATGTTTTACGCTGTTTTACTAATGAAAAAATTATTAATACTCAATCCATAACAGATGTTTTAAAAGAAAAAGATACTTTAGATGTGGAAATGGTTTTAAAGGACTTAGAAACAATTGATAAAAGAATCTTATCCCTAGAAAAAGAATTAAGAGTTAAAGCAAAAGAAAAAGATATTCAAAAAGAATTAATGATTTTAAGAAAAGCACAAGTTTTTTTACAAAATGGAAAAGTTCTGTTTGAAGCAGACTTAGAAGTCGAAGAAAGAAAAATATTAAGTAGTTACCAGCTATTAACCATAAAGCCAAGATTATTTTTATTAAATGGCTCGGAAAGCGAAGTTTCTCCAAATATAATAGAGAATTTTAAAAAGAATAACTGGCCATTTTTAGTTATTGACATACTTACTGAGTTTGAAGCAAATGATTTTAGCTTAGAAAAACGTGTCTCTTTTGGCTTGCCAAAAGAATTAAAAATGGATACCCTAATAAAAGAGTGCTATAAATTGTTAAATCTAATTACTTTTTTCACTACTGGAGCAGATGAAACTCGGGGATGGACTTTAAAAGAGGGAAGTAGTGCCCCCCAAGCAGGAGGAGTAATTCATAGCGATTTTGAAGAACATTTTATAAAAGCCGAAGTAATCAATTGGCAAAAGCTTATTGACTCTGGAGGATTTGCCCAAGCCAGAGAAAAAGGATTTATCCGCATAGAGGGGAAAGAATATCTGATACAAGATGGAGATGTTATTGAAATAAAATCTAATGCTTAAATAATATAAATAAATATGAAAAATAATTTAGGTTTTGTAAAAATTTGGTTAATTATTTTTATAATAGTGATGATGGGAGTTGTAACGGGGGAGGTGATTTATCTTTTACAAAATCATAATAACGATTCAAAAATTACAGTGAATACTTTAGACCCGGAAGAATCTGAATCAGAAAATTTAGAACCTGAAATAGTTTTAAATTGTGGGATTATATCCCCAAATATGGATAAAATTAAATCAACAAAGATAATGGATTGTATGAATGAAAATTATGAAATTTGCAAACCAGCAAAAGTTACATTTGATGTGAATACTGATAATGGTAAAATCATTACTTATTTTGAAATTATCGACTTAAAAGAAAATTTATGCCAAGTTAAAATAAAATATCCTGAACATACATTAAGTCCCGAATGGGAAGGATTAGAAATGATTTGTTCTTTTAACAAAGACAAAGAATTTAAACAAATAGCTTATAATCAATTAGATTTAAATAGATGTGAAGGGGAACTTGCAGAAATAATGAAATAATAAATATGGAAAATTGTGTATTCTGTAAAATAGTAAAAGAAGAGTTGCCATGTTATAAAATTTGGGAGAATGAAAGATTCCTTGCCTTTTTAGACATCAACCCTGTAAGTCCTGGTCATACTGTTCTGGTCCCCAAAAAACATATTGATTATATTTTTGACTTAGAAGAACCCTTATATTCGGAAATGTTTAAGATAGCAAAAGAATTATCAAAAGTATTAAAACAAGCAATGGGATCAAAAAAAGTTGGATTAGCAATTGAAGGAATTTTTATTCGTCATGCCCATATTCATCTTATACCAGTTAATAAAGGAAATGATCTTAACCCCACAATGGCAAAAAGGGGAGACCCAAAAGAACTTTTCAAAATAGCTGAAAATATAAGAATTCACTGTTGAAATATTGACTATTCATAAAATATATTTTATAATATAGATATAATAACATTTATTAAAATATCTTTATCGGATCTTTAAAAATCAATCAAAAGAAAAATATTAATTTATTCAATTATAAATAGGAGGATGAAAGAATGTGGGCTATTAGAGGAACAGTCTGGGGAGGTTTTGTCTGGTTACTTATAGTTATAATTATTTGTTTACTTGTTTCATTCTTTACAAAGAATAAGAAGAACATAATCCAAAATAAAAAAAGGAGAAATTGAAATGATGGAAATGAAGGAAGATTTCTTAAGATTTTTTTGGAGAGATATTGACCTTATCTATAGCAATAACCATAAAGAAGGGATAAAATCAAGGGAATTATTAGAAATAATTATTAAACATCAGAAGAGACTTAAGGGTGGAAAAGTAGAATTTGAAAATATGTCTCCTTATACTTTCCAACTTATAAGTACTTTTAAAAAATTAGTACTAGATAAAAACAGACTTCTGGTAATAGTTAATTGGCATAATAGAATAAAAAGAGTTGAGACCGAACTTGATATTAAAAGTTTAGATATTTTAGTAGACATGCAACATGTTGTCTTCCAAAATAGAAAAAAATACAATACGCAAAAAATTATTATTTTTTTTAAATAACAGAATAAAAACTAATTTCAACTTAAAAGGTTCAACAATGTTGAGCCTTTTTTAGTTAAGTTGACGAATAAGAATAAATATGGTATCATAAATTATAATTTTAGTTTGCTCTTTAAATTGATAAAAAGGGGTGATAAACAATGAAAGATTTGCTTGATTTATTGTTTTCAGAAGAAATTTTACCTTGTCTTATCTTGGTGATAGTCGTATCATTTATTATTCTTAGTTGGTATAATATTTGAAATTATAGAAAGAAAAAATAAATAAATTTAATAAAAAGGGGGATTAAAGAAATGGAAAAGGAAATAAACATCTATGGTTATGAAGATGGGACAATCGCTGTAGCAGTACATGAAGATGATGGTTATCATCTAATGCTTAAGCATTGGCCCAACTTTCTGGGAGTAATAGATCAAAAGCATAAAGATGAACTTTTGAAATGGTTACTGAATAAAGAAATAAAAAAAGAAAAGGAGGTAAAAGTAATATTATGAAAGAATTGTTTAAAAATGAAGTAGAAATAAAAGAACTCAAAAATCCTGTATTTTTAAAAAAAATTTCTTGGGAAGGGAAAATAAGTGTTATGACAAAATTTGTTAAAAAATTAGAAGAAGAAGACATCAAGTATGCCATTCAAACAAATAACAAATTTAAATGTCAGAATATTTTTATAGGTAAAGCAGACGAAGGGCAAGTTAGAGCAACAATAGAATATTAGGAATAAAAAGAAAAGACCGCGATTAATGCGAATTAGTTTCGGTCTTTTAAATTATAACTATCTAGGGGTTGACAGACATATAGTTATGGGTATATACTTAAAACATAAAATTCGATAGTTTATAAAAAATAATATATAATAAATATATGCCTAGAGGTGATGGAACTGGCCCTATGGGTCTTGGACCAATGACGGGAAGAGGAGCAGGTTATTGTAGCAACTATCCTTCTCCTGGATTTGTGAATTCTAGTTTTAGAAGAGGATATCTTGGATGGGGGAGAGGTCAAGGTTGGAGAAGATGGTCTCAACCTATTCAGCCCCAAAAAGAATATTATCCTACAAAGAATGAAGAAAAAGAAATGCTGAATCAAGAGTTAAAGTCTTTAAAACAAGAAATAACTTTTATTGAAAAACAACTCCAAGGTCTCAAAGGTCAAAAAAAATAAAATAACTACATAAATATGTCTCCATTTAGAAACGGTACCGGCCCTGCTGGTCAAGGACCAGGGACAGGTAGAGGATTAGGTCAAGGAGGTGGTCGAGGACGCCAGCCAGGCGGTTTTGGCTCGGGCCCATCAGGTTTTTGTGTATGTACAAATCCTGATTGTAATAATAAGGTTTCTCATCAAAGGGGGATACCTTGTTATAATTTAAAATGTGAAAAGTGTGGTTCTCCGATGATAAGAGAATAATAAAATTATTAAATATATGAAAATTTGTGTCAGTTCTTTAGGTTCGGACTTAAATTCCTTAATAGACCCCCGATTTGGCAGGTCTCAATATTTTCTTTTTTTAGACGAAAAGGGGAATTTGGATGAGGTTGTATCAAATCCAGGAGTAATAGCAAGAGGAGGAGCTGGTATTACAGCAGCTCAAAGAATTGCTGATAAAGATGTTGATGTTTTAATTACTGGCAATGTCGGTCCAAATGCTGTTCGGGTTTTAGGAACAACAAAAACAAAAATATTTTTATGTCCTTTCAACACAAAAGTGAAAGAAGCATTTTCAATGTGGAAAAATAATAAATTAACTGAAATCAAGGAGTCTTCTGTCCCCGGTCATTTCGGAATGGGGCAAGGTATGGGTCCCGGCCATGGATCAAGAGGACCTAGAAATTAATTATGAACCCTCAATCTATTTCAATAATTAGCACTTTCGTAAATATGGGATTGGGAATCTCTAAGTTGTTTTTTGGTACTTTGATTGGAAGTGTTGCTTTGGTTGCTGATGGAATACATTCTAGTTTGGATGTTATTTCTTCTTTTGTTACTTTTCTAGGATTAAAAACAGCTAAAAAACCTTTTGATAAAACCCATCCTTATGGATATTTAAAAGCCGAAAGTTTGGCTGGTTTTTTTGTAATGATACTTTTAGCAATTACTGGTATTTTTATTTTGTATGAAGCCGTTCAAAGATTTTTTGGCGAAGAATTAGTAACTTTCTCTTTATATGCAATATTGGTAGTAATTGGCTCAATCTTAATTACTGAAACGCTTGCCAGATTAAAATTTAAATATGGACGAAAATTTCAAAGCTTAGCTTTAGTTGCCGACGCCGAACATTCCAGAGCGGATGCTTTGTCTTCTATAGGAGTTTTAGGCGGACTTTTTTTAATCAAATATTTTAGCTTAGCAGATGCTATTATTGCCATAGGAATTGGAGGATATATCATCTTCGAAGCATTTCAAATAGGAAAAGAAATTACTGATTCTTTGTTAGATGTCGCAAATAAAAATGTAGAAGAAAAAATTAAAAAGATTTGCGAATCTCATAAAATAGAATTATCTGATATCAAAACCAGAAAAATTGGAAATTTTAACTTTGCCGAAATCAAAATTAAATTAGCCCGAAAGCTAAAAGTGGAAGAGGTGGAAAAAATCACCAAAACCTTAGAAGAAAGATTACTAAATAATATTAAAGAATTAAAATATGTAGTTATCTCTATTGAGGCTTACCAAATAAAGGAAAGTATTATTTTACCCAAAATTGGGAAAGAGATGTGTGATTCTCAAACTTTTGAAAAAATTGGACCAGAAAAAATAGGATACAGATTAGTTATTCCAATTGAAAATGAAAAAATAAATAATAAATTTGGATCTACCAAATATTTAATAATAGATAAAAAAGATGATAATGTTTTACTTAAAGAAATAATAAAAAATCCTTATTGCCAAGACGGATCACCTCATGGAGCAAGGTTTGTAAAAGCAGTAAGGGCAGATAAAGTTTTAACTCGTATAATTGGAGAAAATGCTAAACAAAATTTAGAAAATTTTAATATTGAGATTGAAATTATTTCTCCTGAAAAAAATCTGGAACAAATAATATAATTATGAAAAAAATTGCTATTACAGGAGGAAAAGGAGGAACCGGAAAATCAACAGTCGCTATTTTATTGGCTGTTGATTTAATTAAAAAAGGGAAGAAAGTAATTCTTTGCGATTGTGATGTTGAATGTCCAAATGATTATTTATTGTTAGGTCAAAAATTTAAAAAGTCTGTCAAAAATATTTATGCTGATTTTCCAAAACTGATTAAAGAAAAATGTACTAAGTGTGGGATGTGTTCTAGGTCCTGTCGAGAAAATGCTATTTTTCAAGCTCCAAATCAATATCCAATCTTTATTAAAGACTTATGTTCTGGTTGTGGAGTTTGTTGGAATGTATGTCCTTTTGGAGCAATTAAAACGAAAAAAGAGAAAGTAGGTGAAATATATATTAATAAAATTAAAAATTTAAATTTAATTACAGGAGTAGCAAAACCAGGATTAGAAGAAACCGGACCAGTTGTAGCTAGCTTGAAAGAATATGCTTTAAAACTAGCTGAAAAAATCAAAGCAGATATAATTTTATTTGATACGGCAGCTGGTACTCATTGTCCTGTTATTTCAGCCCTTTTAAATTGTGATCTGGCTTATTGTGTAACTGAACCAACTCCTATGGGAGCCTATGATTTAAAGTTGATTTTAAACTTATGTCAAAAATTAAAAGTAAAAACAGAAATAATTATAAATCAAGCAGACTTAGGAGACAAAAAAATAATCTATAAAATAGTTAAAAAGTCTAAAATTAAAAAAGAAATTCCTTATTCTAAAAAAATTGTAGAAGCCTATTCTAAAGGAAAATTATTAGATTTAAAATAAAATATGATCAAGGATAAAGATAATAAATTAAAAGAGATTAAAGATGAAGTTTTAAAATGTAAAAAATGTTCTTTATACGAAAATAGAAATTATCCCGTGATCGGGCAGGGGAATCATGATGCTAAAATAATGTTTATAGGCGAAGCTCCTGGGGCACAAGAAGATAAGACTGGTTATCCTTTTTGTGGCAGAGCAGGAAATATTTTAGATGAATTATTAAATTCAGTTTCCATAAAAAGACAAGATATTTATATTTGCAATATTTTAAAATGTAGGCCTCCTAGCAACCGAGATCCCGAGATAAAAGAAATTGAATCTTGTACTCCTTATCTAGAAAGACAAATCAAAATTATTAAACCAAAAATCATTTGTAGCTTAGGAAGATATTCAATGGAATTTTTAATGAAAAAATTTGGTTTAGCAAGTAAAATTGAGCAAATTAGTAAAATTCATGGTAACTTATTTGAAATTGAAATAGGGTCTCAAAAATTAAAATTTGTTGCTTTTTACCATCCTGCTGTAGCAACTTATAATCCAAATATGAAAGAAATTTTAAAAAAAGATTTTGAAATTCTAAAAACATTAAATAACAAATAATATGGAAAGAAAAAAAACATTAGATTTATTAAAACAAAATCTAAAAAACAATAACTTAATTAAGCATTCTTTAGCAGTTGAAGTAAGTATGAAAAAACTAGCTGAATATTTTAAAGAAGATGCCGAAAAATGGCAGACTTGTGGGCTTTTACATGATATCGATTATGAAAAGATAAAAGAAAATATGGAATTACATTCCAAGATGGGAAGTGAGATGTTAAAGGACCTAGGTTTTGAAGAAGAAATATGCCAAGCTGTTTTGACTCATAATGAGGCTCATGGGATCAAACCCGAAACATTAATGGCCAAAGCATTATATTGTGTAGATCCTTTAACCGGGTTAATTGTAGCATCTACTTTAGTATCGCCATCAAAAAAGATAAAAGAGTTAAAAGTGGAAAATATTTTAAAACGTTTTAAAGAAAAAGCATTTGCTAGGGGAGCCAATAGAGAAATAATTGCCAAGTCCGAAGAACTTTTAAATTTAAGTTTAGAAAAGTTCGTAGAAATTGTTTTATCCGCAATGCAAAATATTAATGAAGAATTAGGATTATAAAATGACTAAAAAAAGAAAAATTAAATTGGCCATATCTTCTGGAAAAGGAGGAGTCGGCAAGAGCATGCTTAGTTCGTCATTGGCTATGCTTTTTGCAAAAAAACTCCAAGTTACAGCAGTTGATTGCGATGTTGATGCTCCTAATTTAGCAATCTGGTTAAATGAGATAGGTAAAGATTTTAAATCTTTTAAAATTTCTACTTCTTCAAAACCACATATAGATTATAAAAAATGTAATGGTTGCGGTATATGTGCTGAAAAATGTCGTTACAAAGCAATAAAAATGGTTAAAAATAAACCCGTATTAAATCCCTTTCTTTGTGAAGGTTGTGGTCTTTGTAAAATAGTTTGCCCCCAAAAAGCAATTAAATTAAAACCTGTTAAAAATGGAAAAATCAAAATTAAAAAAACAAAATATAATTTTCCATTAGTTTCGGGAGCTCTTTCTCCAGGGGAAACAGGCTCCGGTAAAATAGTGTCCGCCGTTAAAGAACAAGCCGATAAATTTGATTGTGATATTCAAATTATTGATTCTTCTCCTGGTACAGGATGTCCAGTTATGGCAGCCTTACAAGATGTAAATTTCGTTGTTCTAGTAACTGAACCAACTCCTTCTGGATTTTCAGATTTAAAAAGAGTTTTACAAATAGTAAATCATTTTAAAATTCCCTGGGGATTAGTTATAAACAAATGGGACATTAATATTAATTTATTTAACAAAATTAAGAAATATGCTGGAAAAAGATTTTTAGGTAAGATTTCTTATAATAAGGAAATTTTTAAAGCAATTTCTGATTTAAGGCCAATTTTAGAAACTGAATTAGAAGTTAAATTTGAGATTGAAAATATTTTTGAAAAACTAAACAAAATTTTATGTCTCGACCAATAAAGCCCAGAAGACTTTCTTTCGAACCAAATGTTACTTATTTTAAACCCCGAGCTGTCCCTCTTTCAACATTAGAAGAGGTGGATTTAGGGTCTGATGAATTAGAAGCGATTAAACTTTGTGATTTAGAAGATTTAGATCAAGTAAAAGCAGCTCAGAAAATGAAAATCTCCCAAAGTACGCTTGGAAGAATATTATGTTCCGCTAGAAAAAAAATTGCTCAAGCCCTCATACAAGGCAAAGCAATTAAAATTACAATATTAACAAAATAAAATTACTTAACAATCTTCCATTTAATTTCTGTTTCTTCAGCACAAAATTCCAACCATTCTCCATCTCTTGAGATTACATACCATTTTCTACGAGTTTGAGACCAAATCATTGGTTGATCCTCATAAAATGGTTTTTTAATTATTTCCTTTGGTTTTAATTTATCAAGTTCCAACCATTTTTTGAAAACTGTTTCAATAGCATAATCTAAGTTTCTTGATTTTGCCCATTCAGCTACCTTATCAATGGCTTTTTTCGATGATTTAACAGAGCCAGCTAATTCTAAAAGTTGTTTAGCCGGTCTGGTGAATCTGGAATAAATTATCTTTCTCTTTTTAGCATCATTTTTAATCTTTTTTAAACTCAACCCTTTGCTAAAAAAATAATGATTAACTATCTGCTGTATTTCCGTTTCTTTTTTTTCTTTATCTTTCTTTTTTGTTCTCTCTTTTTTTTCTTTAACTTTATTCATATTTTTTTACCTTAAACTTATAAATGATTATCTTCTCTTTTGATTGATCAATTCCTCCTTTTCGGCAAGTTATTGAAATTTGTTGTTCTATGGTATCTATCCCTTCTAAATCAGGAAGTAGGAGAGCGGATTTCGGAGGATAGTTAAGGGTTTTAATAATAATACCATATTCTTTAGGATTTAACTCTTTTCTGTTTTTAATCAGTTCTGGTTTTTCTAGAATAGAAACCGTATAAGAAAGAAATGGTAACTCCTGTTTTTGGATCGGGCTAAAACGATAATCTTCAGTAGAAGCAGAAATAGCATTTTGAATTACTTCTTCAATAATATTATTTTGAGTTGGGAGATATGTTCCAATACATCCTCTTAGGTCTTTGTTTTTCTCAATTGTTATAAAAACCCCTGCTTTCTTTTTTAAAAACTCTTTTATCAAATTATCTTCTGCTCCAATAACTTTCCCTGATTTAATATATGTTTCTACTGTTTTTTTTGCTAAAGCAATTAATGCATGCATAGATTAGTCAATTCGTATATCGGCAACTAAATACCCAACTCCAAATGGTTTCTGGTAAGATAAAATTTTTGGTTTCCAGTCTTGTCCTGAGATTTCGGAATGAGTTTCTAAAATCCCTAAGATAAAACAAAATGAACGAAGACCACATTCATTAGCATTAGGAAACATTTTATCTAATTTTAATAGATTTTCTATATCTTTTTTTTCTAAATATTCTATCAATTTTTTATCAAATTTTGGTCCGTCAGAATGAAATCCATAAGGCCCATCTTTTTTTAAGCAATGAGATAAGTCTCCCGAAGCAATTAAAGCATAGTCTTTGTCTTTTTTTAAATAAGAGTAAAATTCTTTGCCTTTTTCAAAATAATATTCAAGATTTTCAAAACCAGTTAAATAATTTTTAATTTCTCCTTTAAAATTCTGAGCTATAAAATATAAGGGAATATTAAAGCCCCAATCCGTATGAGGAGAAGAAATAACAATTGAATTAGGGTTAATCTTTTTAAATTTTTTAGCTAAGTAATTTAAGCTTCGAATTGTACTTTTTAATTTTAGACGAGACTCATCTGAGCCAACAGACGGCAAAAGTATAGGTGGATGAGGACAAATTGAAACAAATTTAATCATATATTGCCTATATAAATATTTTTTAAACCGACCTTTTCGCCGATTTGCTTGGCTTTTTCTAATGTTTTAATCGGAGTATCTGGAATATTTTGAAGTTTCCAGGAAATAGAACCAAAAAATCTATCTATATGCCAAGGCGTCTCTTCGCCTAGTTCATTTTTTATAAAATTAGCAATTTCTTTAAATACTTTTTCTTTATCGTTTAATGTAGGGATAACCAAAGTAGTAATTTCTGTCCAAATTCTTTTCTCTTTTAATCTTTTTAAGGTTTCTAAAACAGGTTTTAATTTTGCTTCACAATATTTAACATAAAAACTATCTTCCGAACTTTTAATATCTATATTAACAGCATCTAAATAAGGATAAATTAAATTAAATAATTCTTTTGACCAAAATCCATTACTAACCCATACATTTTTCAATCCTTTTTTTCTGGCTAATTTCATTACCTCTAAGGCATATTCTGAAAAAACAGCTGGCTCGGTATAGGTATAAGAAATACTGGGTAAATTATTTTCCAGAGCGATTGAAACTATTTCTTCTGGGTCTATATCTTTACTAAAAATATTATTGTTCTCTCGGGAGACTTGGGAGATATTATAATTTTGGCAATTAAAACATTTAAAGTTACATCCTACTGTACAAAAAGATAAAGAATAAGTTCCGGGTAAAAAATGAAATAAAGGTTTTTTCTCAATAGGATCAATATTTAAAGCGGCTACCTTGCCAAAAACTAAAGAAAAAAGTTTACCATTTTTATTTTCTTTTACATTACATTTGCCTCTTTCGTTGTTCTTAATAATACAATAATGAGCACAATTTTGACACTGGACTTTTTTACCTGACAATTTTTTATATAATAATGCTTCTTTCATTCTCTTATTTTATCACTATCAAGAGAAAAAAGAAGGCACTATCATTTTTATTAAATAATAGCGCCTATTTTAGTAACTCTCTTAATCGAGAGTTTTTTCTTAACTTTTTCAGAACTGCTTTTTGAATTTGTCTAACTCTTTCTCTTGTAACACCTATTACTTTTCCTATTTCATTTAATGTGTATCCTTTTCCATCTTTTGCCCAAAACCGCATAATTAAAATTTTTCTTTCTCTGGGCTTTAGAAAAGATAATGCTTTTACTACCTCCTTTTTTAAATCTTCTCTTTCTAATTCTATGATAGGATCAACTATCTTTTTATCTGCGATAGTATCAATCAAACTATTATCTCCATCTTCCACAGAAAATGGTGCTTCCAAAGAAAGCGGATCTTTAATCTCCTCTAAGCGATTAATTTTTGCTGTACTAACATCCATTCTTGTCGCAATTTCTAGGATCGAAGGGGAGCGTTGAAATTCCTGATAAAGTTCTCTCTTTGTCCTTCTGTATCGAATAATCATCTCTGTTTTGTAAATAGGAATAAAAATAATGTTTGACTGGTTATAAATGGTCCTTTTCATGGCCTGATTTATCCAGGGGATAGCATAAGTGGAAAATCTGTACCCTTTTCTCCATTTAAATTTATCTATTGCTCTCATTAGCCCTATGACTCCTGCATTATAAATATCTTCAGACTCTAAGCCAGAAATTATAGACAATCCTTCTATTTTTATTAACCAAAAATCAATTAACCCTCTATTTTTTTCTACTATCTCATTTTTTATTTTCTGTCTATTATCGGGATACTTTTCCATTTTCTGAAATAACTTTTTCTGTTCTTGCGGTGAGATAGAAGAAAGAACATTATAGTATTCTTGTGATCCTAAATTTGATTTTTGTGAAAGAACTTTTAACATTTGATTCACCTCCTTTTTAAAAAAATAAAAACCAAATGTCTCAGATTTGCTCAAAATATAGCATTATTATAAAAAATTGTAAAGCTGTAAATCTTTTGCTATTATTAATTTATATGCAACATAGAATTTTTATTGCTATTAATTTACCAGAAAATATTAAGAAAACTTTTCTTAATTATGAAGCAGATTTACCTGATTTTCCCATAAAATGGACTAAGAAAGAAAATATGCATATTACTTTAACTTTTATTGGTTATGTTAAAGATGAAAATATTCCTAAAATTTGTGAAGCAGTAAAACAAGCATGTGCTCAGCATAAATCCTTTAAAGTAAACTTAAATGAAATTTGTTATGGCCCTCCTAAAAAATTTCCACCGCGTATGATTTGGGCTAAAGGAGAAGAATCGAAAGAGTTAATTAATTTAAAGACTGATTTAGAAAAATCATTAATCAAATCTGAAATCGGTTTTTTAGAAGATTTAAAAAAAATTCACATACATATCACCCTAGGAAGAATTAAAGCTTGGGAGTGGAAGAGAATTGAACCAGAAGAAAGACCTGATATAACACAAGAAACAGATTTAAACTTTGAAGTAAATTCCATAGAGGTTATGGAAAGCACTATTAAAAGAACTGGAGCAGAATATAATATTTTATTGTCAGTTAAACTTAATTAATATGAAAATTCATTTTATTGGCATAGGCGGGATTGGTGTTTCAGCATTAGCTCAATATTATTTATCAAACGACCACAAAGTCAGTGGCTCTGATTTGGTTTCTTCAGAAACAACTGCATTGCTAGAAAAGAAAGGTATAAAAATTATTATCGGCAAACATAAAACAAAAAATCTATCTAAAAATACTGATCTGGTAATTTATAGTCCAGCTGTTCAAGAAAATAATCCAGAATTAAAAATTGCCAAGAAATATAAAATTAAATGCCAAAGCTATCCTGAAGCGCTAGGGGATTTAACTAAAAAATATTTTACGATTGCTATTTCTGGAACGCATGGGAAAAGTACCACTACGGCGATGACTTCTTTGATCCTAATAAAAGCTGGTCTAGATCCTACTGTAATCTTAGGAACAAAATTAAAAGAATTTAACAATTCTAATTTTAGAGAAGGCAAAAGCAAATATCTAATAATAGAAGCAGATGAATGGAAAGCATCTTTTTTGAACTATTTTCCAAAAATTATTGCCTTAACAAATATTGAAAAAGAACATCTCGATTATTATAAGGATATAAATCATATTCTTACAACTTATAAAAAATATATTTCTAATTTACCTGAAAAAGCTGTATTAATAATCAATAAAAAAGATAAAAATATTTTAAAACTTAAAGCACAATTTAAAAAACTGAAAATTAAAGATTATTCTTCAAGCCCAAAACAAATTGGAAAGTTAAAAAGAATATTAAAAGTTCCAGGAGAACATAATGTTTTAAACGCTTTAACAGCTTTAACAATAGCCCAAACTTTAAAAATTTCTGATAAAATTTCATTGAAGGCATTGTCAGAGTATAAGGGGGCTTGGCGTAGGTTTGAAGAGCAGAAAATAGAAATTGAAGATTGGAAATTGAAAATTATATCAGATTATGCTCACCATCCAACAGAAGTTAATGCAACATTAAAAGCTATGAGAGAAAAATTCCCAAATAAAAAAATCTGGTGTATTTTCCAACCACATCAATATCAAAGAACATTCTATTTGTTTAAAGATTTCGTAAAAACATTTAAACATGCAATAGATAAATCAAATATCAATAAAATAATTATTACTGATATATATGATGTTGCTGGGAGAGAGAAAGAAAATATAAAAAAGAAAATTAATTCCGAAAAATTAGTAAAAGAGATTAACAAACCTTCAGTAATCTATCTGCCAAAACAAAAAATAATAAACTATTTAAAAAAGAATATAAAAGGTAAGGAAATAATAATAATAATGGGAGCTGGAGATATTTATAAAATTATTGACAATTGACTTTTGAGATATAAACAATTAAAATAGATAAAAGGTTAAATTAAATAATACTGTAATATATTCTTTAAATAAAAATATATTTCAAAAAAATTATGGAAATTTTAATGTTAATATTCTGGATCGTCGTAGTAGCGGGGATAATTGGTCTAATTTTCTGGTTTAATAAATCAAAAAGTAAAAAACCAGTAGAAAAAGAAATTTTTTCTGCCCCCTTGGATATAGAAGAACCAAAAGTTGAGCCAGCAATGCCAGAAATGCCAAAAGATAATGAAGAAGTAGAAAAAGAGGAGGAGGAAAAGGAAGAATAAAAAATATTTGTTAATAATCAAAAGGCCGCGGATTAATTTGCGCGGTTTTTGAATTTAAGTCAATTAAAAGTTGCTTTTGAGCTAAAAATCAATTAGAATAAAATAATTAAGTTCAAAAACATGGCTATAAATACTGATTCTAAAAAAATAAAAGAAATATTAGAAAGAGGGATTGAACAAGTTATTAATAAGAATAATTTATTAAAAAGACTTAAATCAGGTAAAAAATTAAGAATTAAACATGGGGTTGATCCTACCGGTCCTAAAATACATATTGGTAGGGCTATTCAGCTTTGGAAGCTTAAAGCATTTCAAGACCTAGGACATCAAATTGTGTTTATTGTTGGAGATTTTACAGGAAGAATCGGAGATGCATCTGATAAGCAAGCCATAAGAAAATCATTGACCGAAAAAGACATTGAAAAAAACTTAAAGGATTATAAAAAACAAATCGGAAAAATTTTGGATATGAAAAAAGTTGAATTTCATTACAATTCAGAATGGTTAAAAAAAATAAAACTTCAAGACTTCCTTTCTGTGGTTATGAATTTTACAGCCCAACAAATGATCCAACGGAGAAATTTTAAAGAAAGATGGGACAATAGCAGGCCCATTGGATTACATGAGTTGTCTTACCCCATACTTCAAGGATATGATTCCGTAATGATAAAAGCAGATGTTGAAATTGGTGGATATGATCAATTGTTTAATTTAAAAACCGGACGAGATATGCAGAGGATCTTTAAACAAAAACCCCAGGATATTATGGTTTCTAAAATGCTCTATGGGCTAGACAACAGAAAAATGTCAACCAGTTGGGGTAATGTTATAAATATACTGGATAGTGCCGAAAATATGTACGGAAAAATTATGTCTATGAAAGATGAGTTGATATTAGATTATTTTGAATTAGTTACTCAATTTCCGTTAAACAAAATAGCCGATATTAAAAAGGATATAAAAGCTAAAAAACTTAATCCTAAAGATGCTAAAATAATTTTAGCCAAAGAAATCATTAGTATCTATCATAATAAAAAAGCAGGGGATATTGCGGAAAAGAAGTTTAATCGTATTTTCAAAGAGAAAAAAATTCCTTTAAAAATTCCTTATTTTAAAACTTCCCAAAAATCTTTTCCAATTCTGGATTTACTTTTAATCACAAAATTATCTTCGTCAAAAAAAGAAGGTAAAAGATTAATAGAGCAAGGTGGAGTAAGTATAAAAATTAAGGACCAAGAATTAAAAATTAAAAATTGGCAAGAAAACATCAAGATAGAAAATGGAATGGTTTTACAAGTCGGGAAAAGAAAATTTGTTAAAATAATAATCAAATAAATAATTTATGAAAAGAATTTTTATAAATGAAACCATAAAACATGTTAATGAAAAGGTTAGAATTTGCGGTTGGGTAGATTCTCGCCGGGACCATGGAAAGATTATTTTTATTGATTTGAGAGATAGAACTGGATTAGCCCAAATAGTATTTGCTGATGATTCAGACAAAGAAATGTCCAAACTTTCCGAAACCTTAAGACCCGAATGGGTTATAGAGGTAATCGGGACAGTTAAACAAAGACCAGAAACAATGAAAAATGAAAAGATTGAAACAGGTGAAATTGAAATAAAAGCTGAAAAACTTAATATTTATAATAAGGCCGAAACATTACCTTTCCCGATTGAAACTGATGGATACGAAATTGATGAAGAAAAACGATTGAAATATCGCTATTTAGATTTAAGGAGAAAAAGGTTACAAAAAAACTTAAGAATGCGACAGGAGGTTATCTATTTTATGAGAACAAAACTTAAGGAGAAAGGATTCATTGAAGTAGAAACCCCTATGCTGACTAAGTCCACCCCTGAAGGAGCTCGTGATTTCTTGGTCCCTGCAAGATTACAACCTGGAAAATTTTATGCTTTACCTCAATCTCCTCAGCAATACAAACAACTTTTAATGGTCGCGGGGTTAGAAAGATATTTTCAGATTGCCAGATGTCTTAGAGATGAAGATCCCAGATCTGACCGACAAGCAGAACATACTCAATTAGATATTGAAATGTCTTTTGTAGAAAGAGAAGATATATTAAACCTCATTGAGACACTTTATATTGATATATGTAAAACAATATTTCCTGAGAAAAAAATCAAAGAAATTCCATTCCCAAGAATGACCTATAAAGAAGCAATGGAAAAGTATAATAACGACAAACCAGACTTAAGGACAAATAAAAAAGATAATAATGAACTGGCTTTTTGTTTTGTTACTGATTTTCCAATGTTTGAATGGCACGAAGGGGATAAAAGATGGGGAGCAATGCATCATCCTTTCACAATGCCTCAGTCTGAAAATATAGAAGAAATCAAAAAACATCCCGAAAAGATTTTAGCTTATCAATACGATCTGGCTTTAAATGGATATGAAATCGCTGGAGGGAGTATCCGGAGTACAAATCTTGAAGTTTTAACTACTGTATTTGAAGTATTGGGACATTCATCAAAAGAAACCAAAGATCAATTTAAAAATTATTTTGAAGCATTTAAATATGGAGTTCCTCCTCATGGCGGAATAGCTTCTGGCCTGGATAGATTTTTATCAATACTTTTAGAAGAACCAAATATTAGAGAGGTTATTGCCTTCCCTAAAACTGGAGACAACAGAGGATTAATGATGGATGTTCCATCAAGTGTTTCTGAAAAACAATTAAAAGAATTACATATTAAGATAATAAATGATGTTTCCAAAAAATAAAATGTCTAAAAATATAAAACTTTTTTTAGTTTGCTTCATACTGAGTATGTGTTTTTGGTGGGGGATTGATATTTTAGAAAGAAATATTGAAGATTTTTTCTATGCAGTACAATTGGAAAAATACCCACCTTTATATGCAAACATATCTTCTTTTTCTCTTTTAGAAGA